>Ga0180435_10001142_pt1 | contig 27883 bp, 21 predicted proteins | sample SS_ome_3_FD_132467 | JGI IMG/M metagenome (GOLD analysis project Ga0180435, IMG submission 132467) | Hypersaline lake sediment archaeal communities from the Salton Sea, California, USA - SS_3_S_1 metaG | ecosystem: Environmental > Aquatic > Non-marine Saline and Alkaline > Hypersaline >... | reverse complement strand
TTGCCCGGGGCCAGCTGACCGATGTCGTCACGCCCCAGCACAGCAGCGCCGCCGCGTGTGGCGAGCCACAGGCTCTCGGCAGCCGACAATCCCGCTGGGTTTCCCGACACGCGTTGCAGGAGTAGAGCCTGCCGCGCCTCTGCCAGAAGGTGCGAGCTGTCATTGCTCGCCGAACCGTCGACAGCCAGCCCAACCGGCACTCCAGCGTCGAGGTAGGCGCGGACCGGAGCGATGCCGGAGGCCAGGCGCATGTTGCTGGACGGGCAGTGGGCCACGCCGGTGCGAGTCTCTGCCAGACGCTCGATCTCGGAGGGACTGACGTGGACACCGTGAGCGAACCAGACGTCGTCGCCGACCCAACCTAGGTGCTCGGCATAGGCCACGGGCCTGCGCCCCACCGTCGTCAGGCAGTAGTCCTCCTCGTCCTTGGTCTCGGCCAGGTGTGTGTGGAGCTGGACCCCGTACGCACGCGCCAGTCGCGCCGACTCTCGCATCAGGTCCTCCGTCACGGAGAAGGGAGAGCAGGGGGCCACGGCGATCTGTAGCATCGCACCGGGAGCCGGGTCGTGGTAGTCCTCGATGACACGCTGCGTATCGCTGAGGATGTCCGTCTCTGACTCGACGACGCGGTCTGGGGGAAGTCCGCCCTGGCTCACTCCTCGGCTCATCGATCCCCTGGTGGCCGTGAACCGGATGCCGACCTCCGAGGCCGCGCGTATCTCATCATCCAGCGTGACGTCGTTAGGAAAGATATAGAGATGGTCCGCCGCCGTGGTGCACCCTGACAGGATCAGCTCTGCCAGGCTGACCTTGGCGCTGGTGTGAACTGCGTCGGCGTCGAGGTTGGCCCAGATTGGGTAGAGCGTCCTGAGCCACGTGAAGAGCTCGACATCCTGAGCCCCAGGAACGGCACGCGTGAGGGTCTGGTACAGGTGGTGGTGCGTGTTGACCAGCCCGGGCATCAAGAGCATCCCCGAGACGTCGATCTCGTGATCCGCTTGCTCTCGCAACTCCGCGGCCGGCGCCACGGAGTCTATGAAACCATCGCGAATCAGCACGCTACCGTTGTCAATGCAGCGGTCGCCATCGTCCATAGTGACGACAAGTTCCGCATCCTTGAGCAGCAACGTAGACATGGTCAGTGGTTCTCCACTGGGCCGCGAGTCCAGTCGGTGCCAGGGAGTAGCGGACGACTTGGCGACTCCCCTAACGGGATTCCAACGGCCTGCACGCGTCTGATGGCCCCAGTGTAGCATGATTCATGGGCCGGAGCAAACACTGAGGACGGGGTCGGCTTCCTGTGGTATAGTGGTTGCGGACCATAGACGGGAGGCAAGAGTGATGGGACGGTTTGCTCGTGTCTGCTTCGGTGTAGGCGCTCTGATCCTTGGTGCGGCGGCTTGCAGTGGCTGCTCATCGGTGGCCGGGGCAGAGGTCACGCCCACGTCGCCGCCGGTCGGTTCCGGCCCCACGGACCTAGCAGAGGCGGCCACGGCGATCCTTGGCGGCACCGTGCCCGGTACGGTTGATGGTACGGGCCAGGCGCTCGCCGTGAGGTCGGTGGAGGCCGACGCCGGCGCTCTGGTCGTCTGCGTGGAGGCGCCTCTGGACCTGCTGGCCAGGGACAGCTGGCTGGGCGTGGAGAGCTTGCAGGCCGACGTGAAGCGGGCCTTGGTGGACGTCGCGTGGCAGTCGCTCTCGGTCCGAGCCCCCGATCCCAGCACCGATGTCTGCCGACCACTCTCTGACCTGGCGCCGTTGGCAGAGGAGGACCGCCTGAGCCGCGAGGAGACTGACGCCCACGCCACCCTGATGTCGGTGTTGGCGTCGGGTGAGTCGACCATCACGGCGCAGACTGCATCGTCCTACCCGGCCTCGCTGGCCGGCAAGACCGTCTACCTTAGCGCGGGCCACGGCTGGTTCTGGAACGGCAGCACGTGGCGCACGCAGCGCCCCCCCTGGCAGGAGATCATCGAGGACCACAACAACGCCGAGGCTGTGACGCAGTATCTCATCCCGTACTTGGAAAACGCGGGGGCTACGGTCGTACCCGTCAGAGAGAGGGACTGGAGCGCGGCCGCGCCCGTCGCTGACAATGACAGCGGGGCGCCCGCGTATGCCGAGGCCGGAATCTGGGCCACGGGCGGAAGTGGTGCCGGCTACGTGGGGGGGACGTATCGCTACGCAGAGTCCGCCCAGGAGACGCCGACGGCTTGGGCGACCTGGTCCCTCAACGTGGCGACTCCAGGCACCTATGCGGTCTACGCGTGGGTCTATCCCGGTGACAACCGGGTGCCGGACGCCCACTATATTGTGGATCACGCCGGCGGCAGCGCAGAGGTCTCTCTGGATCAGAGAGTCTTCCCCAATACGTGGCGCTACCTCGGGACATTCCCCTTTCACGCCGGCACGACCACGGTTCGGCTGAGCAACGCCACCGGTGCCCAGGGGGGACCCTACGCGGTGATCGCCGATGCTGTGCGCATCGGCGGCGGCACCTTCGACTCCCTCGCCGGGCTGCCGCTCCTTACATCGGCAACCACATACGCGGGAGGGAATCCCCCCGGCAGCGCGCCGGGCAAGCCGTGGTGGGAGACCAGCACCTTCTACTGGAGCCAGCACGTCGGCTTCGATCCCTACCATCCAAGGTGGGACTACTACAACGATGTGGTTGCGCGGCCGATGGTGGCCCGCTGGTTCCAGAGTGAGAGCGCCGAGGATGCCGTCTACATCTCGTGGCACACCAACGGCTCCGGCACTCACACCGCGCGCGGCACTGTTTCCTACGTCCACAACGGCGAGACGTATCCGCGGACCGATGGGAGTCTGGCTCTTCAGACGGCCGTACACGATGAGATAGTGCGCGATATCCGCGCGGGATGGGACGCAGCTTGGCGCGATCGCGGGAAGGGGCAACTCAACCTCGGCGAGCTGCGTATGCTCTGGGACCCCGACTATCCTGCAGCTCGGATGCCGGGTGTCCTGTTGGAGATTGCCTTCCACGACGACTACGATGATGCCCTGGCGCTCAAGGACCCCGGCTTCAATCAGCTTTCAGCGCGTGCCGTCTATCAGGGTCTGGTAGCCTACTTCGACGGCTTGGACGGTCACGCAGGTGACCTGGTCTTGTTGCCGGAGCCGCCGACGCACCTTCGGGTGGAGAACTCCGGCGCAGGTGCACTACGTGTGTCCTGGCAAGCGTCGCCGACCGACGCCATCGGTCTTCTGGGGGATGCGGCAACCGGGTATCTGGTCTATAGCAGCCCGGATGGCTTCGCTTGGGGCCAACCGGCGGTCGTGGCCGGCACGGAGGCGGTTCTCAGCGGGTTGACCGAGGGTGAGACCCGCTACGTCAGAGTCACGGCGACCAACTCGGGTGGCGAATCGCTGCCCACTGAGGTCTTGGGGGCCAGGGTGGGGGAGGCCCGTCTGCTCCTCGTGAACGCCTTTGATAAGCTGAACCGATTCGGCATTGTGTCTGAGACCGATCCCGTCGAGGGCTACAACCTGCGGATGTGGGTGGACAGAATGAACAGCCGGCGCTACGTCGTGAACCATGGCCAGGCTGTTCCGTCCAGCATCGCGTGGGACAGCGCGGCCAATGAGGCGGTCGCAGCCGGGCAGGTTGCCCTGACCTCGTATGATATCGTCGACTGGATCCTGGGTGAAGAGACTACGGCGGTGGGTGGGACCTTCGACAGCGCCGAGCGCGCGCTGATTGACGCATACCTGGGCGCGGGCCACGCCCTGCTCGTGAGCGGCTCGGAGTTCGGATGGGAGCTGGAGGGCGAGGGCGTGGCTCCCGCGTGGCTCCATGACACGCTCCACGCCGACTATGTGGCCGATGATGCGGAGACCTATACCGTCGCCGGTGCTTCTGGCAGCGCATTCGACGGAATCGGGTCTGTGTCATTCGACGCTGTCGGTGAGTATGACGTGGACTGGCCCGATGTCTTTGCGCCGCTCGGTGGGCAGGTGGCGATGACCTACGTGGGTGGCCCCTACAGTGGTCAGGGCGCGGCCGTCCAGTATGGTTCAGGCTGCCGGCGGTCCATCGTTCTGGGTTTCCCGTTCGAGGCGATCCGCGTCGGGGAGCGACCTGGCGTGATGGCGAATGCGCTCGCCTACCTGGACGCGTGCACCATCGACACATCGATCTTGCTGCCTGGTGAGGGGGATGCCTACGGGGGTCTATCCGTATCGCTTCAGGGGACCGCCGCCGGCGAGGGACTCGCGGAGGTGCTGCTCCAGCTTCGACGCGCCGACGGCCAGTACTGGGCGGGCACGGGATGGACCACGTCGGAGGCGTGGTTCCCCGCCATCGGGACGTCGTCGTGGTCCTACATCTCGCTTGCCTGGCCTGACGGGGTCTACACGCTGCGCGCGAAGGCCGTCGCGGCTGTCGGTGAGGATCCCAACCCGGCAGAGACGACGTTCTGGGTCGACAGGAGTGCGCCGCAGACACCCGAGCCGGTCTCCCCCACCGGCGGCGTCACGGTAAGAGGCCCGACCGTTGCCCTCTCTTGGGGTGATGTGTCAGATGCGGGATCGCCCGTCACCTACAGCGTGGGCTTCGACGACCGACTCGCGTCCGCCCCCGGCACGCCGTACCTCGTCGCGCCCAGCCCGTCGCCGGGTACCCATACTTGGCGCGTGCAGGCACGAGACGCCGCAGGCAACACCAGTGGGTGGAGTGGGGAGCAGACCTTCACCGTCGAGGTCGAGCAGGTGTTCCTGCCGCTGATACTGCGCGGCTAGGCGAGTCAGCTTGTGGGTGTGCCGGCGGGGATGCTGCTGGCGGACTTCGCCGGTTCCCCGGCGGCCTGCGGTTGCGACCAGTCCCAAAGCCAGTAGGCCAGACCTCCCCAGGGGTGCCACTGCTCGAAGAAGGTCACCAGCTCTTGTGCCAAGGGCGTGGCGCCGGGCCAGTAGGCGGCAGCACGTCTCAGGGCGACCTCATCGGTGGGGATGTAGTCATATCTGCCCAGGTAGAGCATCAGCAGACCCACGGCCGGGGCGTCCAGACCGAACTCTGCTGCCAGGCGCTCTGCGAGCTCGGCGCCGGTCACAGGCTGTCGCACCAACAGCCGGATGCGTGGGTGGTGGCCCTGGAAAGCGTGTGCGATGCGGTCGATGTGTGCCGCGGCATCAGAGCCCAGCACGTCGTCCAGATCCCCGGCGTTGGCAAGCAGCCTGTCAGGTGTCGGGAAGCTGTGAAGCGTGGGGTTCCGCTCGAGCGGCACCCCAAGACGATCGACCAGCCCCGCCACATGTGCGAAGTCCGGCATCCCCTGACTGTCCCACGCCACCAGAGCCGATACGATCACGTGCTCGTAGAGGCTGGCGCCGCGAAGCAGGCGGGCTCCCATCCGCCGGACCGATCGCAGCGCCTCGTGGGGACGCGCGCTGCGCAGGAAGGGCTGTACATTCTCATCTAGCCTGAGCATGTGCCAGGCTTTGTGGCTCGCTTCCTCGACCTCGGCGCCCGATAGATGAGCCTCGGTCTGGATCACCAGACCAGCGGGTGCCTGGTAGATGGCAAGGTCCACCGTGGTGTGCTCAGCCAGGTGTTCGACGCGGAGGAGCCTATCCCCCACTGCCTGCGAGCGGAACGGCGGGTAGAGAAGCCATCCGGAACGCCTGACGACTTCACGTAATGAGAACGTGTCAGGTACGGATAGAAGCCAGTGCATACGACCCCCTGTGTCTGCACATAGGATACCACGGGGGTCTCGGTCGGGGGTTGCGGGCGGGTTACAGATGTGTGACGCCACCAGGTGGGCGCGCCCTGCCGGGGTCCGCCCACCTGGCTCAGGGACGAGGCGTTACTTGAGGCCGGCGAGCTCCAGTCCGGCGTCGAGGACCGCGGGCACCAGGTCCTTGTCGGTGAGCTCGCAGTAGACGCGGATGATTGGCTCCGTGCCGGAGAATCGGATTAGCAGCCACCCTACGTCGCCCAGCTCGTACTTGAAGCCATCGATCGTCACGATGTCGGTTACCGGCACGCCGGCGATAGTGTTGGGGCGGGCGCTCTCGATCCGGGCCTTGGCCTCCGGGCGCCTGTCGGAGGGGAAGCGGGTGTCGATGCGATCGTAGTAGTAGGCCTGGCCGACCGCCTCGAAGAGCATCTCAAGGAGCTGAGACGGCGTCTTGCCGGTCCTCAGCATGAAGTCGATGAAGTAGAGGTTGCCCAGGATGCCGTCGCGCTCGGGCACATTGCCGCGGAACGCGTACCCGCCGCTCTCCTCGCCACCGATCAAGGCGTTCGTCTCCATCACCTTGGGTGCCACGTACTTGAAACCCACACCTGTCTCGTGGATCGGTACGTCGTAGATTCGGGCCAGCTTGTTCAGAATCTGTGTCGTTGAGATTGTCTTGACGATGGGACCGCGTTCGCCGCGCATCTCGAGCAAGTAGTAGGCCAGCAAGCCGAAGGCACGCAGTTGGTCGATGTACTCCCCATTCTCGTCGCCGATGCCCATGCGGTCGGCGTCGCCATCACAGATCAGCAGCACGTCGGCGCCCAACTCCACCGTCTTTGCCAGCGCCACATCGATATTCGGTTGGATCGGCTCCGGGCGACCCATCTCGGGGAATAAGGGGTTGCGCTCAGCGTGGATCTCCCATATGGTGTTGGTTCCGCCGCCCAGCAGCTTGGTGAACCACCCGGCCGCATTCCCCCACATCGGCTCGACCAGGATCTTCAGACCCGCATTCCGCAGCGCCTCCAGGTCGACCATCTCGGAGATGTGCTCGATGTAGGCCGGATCGGGGTCCCAGCGTGTGATCAACCCCTGTGCTTCGGCGTCCGTGATGGCGATCCGTGACACATCGCTCGCGTCTTCGGGTGTGTAGCCCTCGATCTCGCTCAGCCCGGCGGGGTCGATGGCGCCACCGTTCGGGTCGCGAACCTTGAAGCCGTTGTCCGTCGGCGGGTTGTGGCTGGCCGTTATGTTGATGGCACCCCCGGCCTTGCGCTCCACGGCACTGTAGCTAATGACCGGGGTGGGGGTGTTGTGTGAGGTCAGCCACACGTGGATGCCGTTGCCTGCCATGACCTCGGCGGCCGCTTCGGCAAAGTTCTCGGAGGCGAACCGCTGATCATATCCGACCACGACCCCGTCCTTGGCCAGTCCGTGCGCCTTGAGATACGCCGCAAAGCCCTGTGACACACGTCGAACGTTGTCGAATGTGTAGTCCTCGGCGATCTTCGCGCGCCAACCATCGGTACCGAACTTGATGTTGCCCATTCTTGTGTCTCCTTGTCGCAACTCTACTTGCTACAGGCCGTGTTCCTCTCTGAGTAGCGCAATATCTGCATCGACCATCATCTGGACCAGACCCACAAACGAAACCTTCGGCTCCCATCTCAACTTCTGACGCGCCTTGGAGGGGTCCGAGACGAGCAGATCGACCTCGGCGGGTCGCATGAACCGCGGGTCCTGCACGACGTGGTCTCGCCAGTTGAGGTCCACGTGGGAGAAGGCGACCTCGCACAGCTCCTGAACCGAGTGGGTCTCGCCCGTGCCCACGACGTAGTCGTCGGCCTCGGACCGCTGCAGCATCAGCCACATGGCTCGCACGTAGTCGCCCGCGAATCCCCAATCTCGCTTGGCGTCCAGATTGCCCAGGGCGACCCTGTCGGTCAGACCCAGCTTGATCTTGGCCACGTGATATGTGATCTTCCGCGTGACGAACTCCATCCCTCGACGCGGACTCTCGTGGTTGAACAGGATGCCCGAGCAGGCGAAGAGGTCGTAGGACTCCCGGTAGTTGACGGTGATCCAGTGGCCGTAGACCTTGGCCACACCGTAGGGAGATCGGGGATAGAATGGTGTGGTCTCTGACTGTGGCACCTCACGCACCTTGCCGAACATCTCGGACGAGCTCGCCTGGTAGAAGCGGATCGCCGGGTCAACCGTGCGCACGGCCTCCAGCATCCGAGTGACGCCGAGCCCAGTCACGGCGCCGGTGAAGACCGGTTGCTTCCACGAGGCGGGCACGAACGACTGGGCCGCGAGATTGTAGATCTCTGAGGGGCGGCACTCCTGCACGATCGAGATGAGGGATCCCTGGTCCTGCAAGTCACCGGAGACTAGCTCGATCCTGTCCTGAATATGCTGTATTCGGGAGAAGTTGATGGTGCTTGTCCTGCGCACCATGCCAGTCACAGCGTATCCCCTGTCGAGGAGGAACTCCGCCAGGTAGGACCCGTCCTGACCCGTTACGCCGGTGACCAGGGCTCTTCGTTTCGTCATGTCGCTTGCGTCTCCCGTCAGCTCATGCCTGAGCGGCGCCAACCTTCACGCGCCACTCGTCAAGCACATCATCCAGCGTTTGCGATAGCGCGACGCGGGGCGACCAGCCGGTGATCCGGCTGAGCTTCTCCGCGCTCCCGTAGATCATAGGCACATCAGTCGGTCGGTAGCGTTCGGGGTCAACGCGCACATCGATCTCAGTTGTGGACCGCGCCAGCAGACCGTTCACGATGTCGCTGATGGCGTGCGCGCGTCCCGATGCGATGTTGTAGACATCGCCCGTTGTTCCGCCGGTAAGCAGCAGCCGGTAGGCTCGGACGACGTCACGTACGTCGGTGAAGTCGCGCTTCGGAGCGAGGTTCCCGACCTCGAGGGCGGGCGGACGTTGCCCGAATTCGATCTTGGCTATCTGGCTTGCGAAGGCAGGCAGCACGAAGCGGGAGCTTTGGCCGGGGCCGATGTGGTTGAAAGGGCGGACTCGGATCACAGGTAGCCCGTGGCCGATGAAGTACTGGTAGCCCAGCACATCCTGGGTGACCTTGCTCACCGCGTAGGGGTTCTCCGGTCGCAGTGGGTGGTTCTCAACCAGGGGCATCTCTTCGGCGTCGGCTCTGCCATATTCCTCACTGGAGCCCACTACGATGATGCGGGGCTTGATAGCGTGGGCTAGGCAAGCCTCGAAGAGGTTGAGCTCCCCGAGGATGTTGTTCTCCAGGGTGTCCCAGGGCGCGCTGAACGCGGTGGGGACGTGGGCCTGCGCAGCCAAGTGCACGATGTAGTCGGGGCGGGTCTCAGCCAGAAGCTCGCGGACCGAAGAGGCGTCTCGCAGGTCGAGAGCCACCAGGTGCTCGCGGGGCGCAGGCCGGGGATCCGCCGGCGAGTCGGGATATGCAGTGCCCGTGATCTCCCAGTCCGTTGCTGCCAGCAGGTGACGACGGAGGTGTCTGCCGACGAAACCTGTGGCTCCCGTGATAAGTATGCGCATCGGTGCTCCCGGCTAGGTTAGAGGTGGACGCCGTCGCAGCGGCGCAGCCATTGTACCCGAAGGCCGGCGTCAGACCAAACTGACGACAAGGCGAAAGGAGTCTGGTCTGCTACTCAGTCGATTGCACCTAGGGGCTTCCGGACCGCTGAGAGCGTGGAGGCTGATAGGCGCGGGAGGCCCCTCACCGCCACACAAACTGTGTGATGTTCCCGTCGTCGGTGAGAACCTCGATGGCTAGGTCGTCCTCGCCCACGGGAAGCAGGCGGACGTCGCCGAGCTCGATGAACGCGATGCCGTGCCCCTCGGGGTGCCACGACCACTCCGGCAGGGCGAGCCCGCCATCCTGACCGCCATACACTTGTCTCTGCCCGGAGCCATCCCTATCCGCGAGGAACAGCGCGTAGGGGCTGGTCGCGCTCTGGTAGGGCACCAGCGCCCGCCCAAAGAGGAGCATCTCTCCGTTGGGCGAGAACCGAGGTGTGGACCACATACCTACCTCCATCGCTAGCGTTGCGCTGGTGGTGCCGGTTGGATCGGTCAAGAGTAGGTTGAAGACGGGACTCTCCTCGGGTTCGTCGGGATCTCCTCCATCGTGGATCACGAGCGCCAGCAGATCGCTCGTTGGAGTCCAGCCGGGCTCGGGGTTCCAGGCCCAGCTGCTGAACGTCCGATACCCTGCGAAATCCGCAATCGTGACCGGGTCGCCGGTCGGTAATGGGATGATGCCCACCGACTCTGGCTTGCTGAAGGCGAGCGCGTCCCCATCGGGGGCCCAAGCGTACCGTGTTCCCCACCACCCGTAGCCCCCGCCGGCCCCGGCTTCCACGATCTCGCGCCTGGATACGAGCGTGTTGCGACTCGTCACGGTGGCGCGCCAGAGATCGTTCTTGCCTCGCCAGCCTGGTGCGGGTTCGACGACCTCGGCAGACGACCACGCGATCTGATCTTCGGTTGGGGACCAAGCTGCCCACACGACATCCCTCAGCCCCAGTGGCACTGGGTTGGGTGACGCTTCCGTCGTGCGAACCATCCAAGCCTCGTTCAAGACGTCCGTCTCGGTTGCGGATCTGGTGAAGACCAATCTACTGCCGTCCTCAGACAGAGTGAAGACGCGGCCGTCCAGGTCTCCGAAACTGGTCAACCGGCGAACCTGAAAGGAGGACTCGCGCACTACCCAGGCATCCTGTCCACTCAAGTACGCGAGTGTGCCTGAGACCGGCACGTTGCGCATCTGTGCCTTGGTGCCGATGAGGCGCACCTCATCTCGCGGCTCCTGAACCAGCTCCTCGCGCGTGAGGACGCGTCCCGTCTCCACCGAGTTCTCATAGGTGATACGGTAGTGACGGGCCAGCACACCGCTGCGGCCCGATTGGAGCAACTGAGCCTCTCCCTCCGGCACGTCCGCGTCCCGCACGACCTGCTTGCCGAAGGGCACGGTCTGGGTCACCACCTGTGTATCTTCGAGGACCCGTGTCACGGCCACGGTCATCCCGTCCGCCAGGGCTGCGACCTCAGATGGCGACACGCGATCGAGGCCGTTGAGCGTGATCCCGGCATGGGTGAGCAGCTCCTGAACCGTCGCTGCTTCGGTGGTCAGCCGACGGGACTCCCCATCGGCATCGAGCGTCACCGACACCGACCTGGGCAGGACGGGCACGGCCTGCGTGGTGCAGGCGCTGAGGGCGATGGCTGCCGACAGTAGGACCGCACGCCACCTGCCGGTGCGTCTGGCGCGTTGACTCGTCACGTATCTCCTAGATGGCCCTATCGTGCTTCAATCGCTCGGTGGGCGCTGCCAGCGATGGGCATCCGTTCCCGCCAGCAGATCGGCGACATCCCACAGCACGCCGTACGCCGGCGCACCGATGCGGGATGCGTTGCCATCTCCGTCAGTATACAGGAAACTCCCGCCGTCGGGCGCCCACTGAACGTCTCCACCGGCATCTGGGAGCAGGGCCACGCCTCTCAGCTCGGCTTGGGCAGTGATCGCGTAGATGCCCGAGGAGATACCCTCGGCACTATCCTGGTGGAAAACGAGAAGACCGCCCAACGAAAGTGCCGAGGGTCCACCCATCGGCGAGTCGGGTCGGAGGTCCGCAGTCTGGGCTTCGCAGATCTGGTTCGTGGGCGCCACCGGCAGTGCGTGTGTGGCCACGGTATCCACATCCACCGATCCAATACAGCCGTGCGTGCCGTCGTCCCACGTCAGCCAGAGTCTTTGCCCATCTACCGAGTTGGACCATGCGGTTGCAGCCTCGCAGCCGCTCGAGCACAGGGGGACCGGCGCCGGCAGGGTCTCACCTGTGGCCGCGGTCGAGAGCAGCACGTAGGCCGGTGACGTCTCTTGATCCGTCTGAATCCCGGGCCGCACAAGAAGCCAGCTTCGGTCCGGGGACCACGACACCGGCAGGGCGTCGCCAGCGGGCGGAATCGCCAGCAGCCGCGGCTCGGTGACCTCCGGGGCCGACACCAGTCGAATGCCCAGACCATCGAAGATAGCAACTTGGCGGCCGTCGGGCGAGGCCAGGGCGCCATGACACGGCCGGTCGCCGACCGACTGGCAGTCGGCCAGCTCTCGCTGTCTCAGTGTCGGGGAGGTGATGTCCAGGGCCAACAGCGCGGCACTGTCATCGGAACCCGGTGCCGGTGACAGTGCCGTCTGGACACCCCAAGCCAGATAGGCCAGGCTCTGGCCGGTGCCGGTGAAGAAGATGCCGGCCTGACCTGTGTCCAGCAGGCGGCCTGCCGTGGGCAGGTGTGTGTGCTCGCCGGAGTCCGAGTCGAGTATCCAGGCCTCGCCGGCTTGTGTGACATAGGCGATCCGGCGACCATCGTCTGACAGCACGTAGTCGTGCACTTCGCCGCCGCCGGCCCCCAACCCGGTCAGCTGCCTGGGGGCGCCGCCATCCGAAGGACACGCCCACAGGGTCTTGTTCCTGACGAAGAGGAGATCGGCCGTGGTAGGCGGACAGGCCGGCGCCGGAACTGACGTCTGCGGAAACGCAAGTCCGGGGGGAAGCGTCGGTGTGGGCGTCGGGGTATTGGTCGCCGTGGCTGTGGGCGTGGAGGTGGGGATCGGTGTGCCCGTGGCCGTCGGCAGGATCGGCGTGCGCGTGGCGGTTGGCGTGGCAATCGGCGCCTCGGTGGCACATCCGGCCAGGGCGAGGACTGCGAGGGCCAGCAAGACCACGCGGCGCAGGTGCCGGTCGTCCGCCGACATCACCGGGTCGAGACCTCTTGGTTTACCCACGCGATCGCGTCGGCCTGCGTACTCAGAGCCCCCGTTACTTGGCGCTCTCGCAAGTCCAGGAGCAGCTCACCGATGCGTGGTCCCTCCGGCACACCCAGAGCGATCAGGTCACTCCCGGAGAGGAGGGTAGGGGGAGCGATCAACTCGCCGTACTGGGTAAGGTATGCCGTCGCAGCGCCGGCGAATGCTTCCGGGTGGTCGCCCTGCTCTGCGAGAGCCGCGGGAGCGAAGGACCCTTCGGCAGCCACTGCGGCTGACAGAAGGGCCCCAGCGATGCCGGCCTCGCGACTCTCCCTGAAGTAGCGGTGAAGGCTCAATGGGCTCGCGTCGGTCACGATGTCTTCGAAGGCGGCGACGTGGACAATGGTCTGAGTGACAAACCGGCCGGCGGCCCGGGAGAAACGCAGCCGCGACAGCGCCTGTTCCGCGTCCGCCGCCACCGCAGCGCACTGTTCCGCGAAGGTTCCGGTTGCTACCTCGTGCCGTGAGGTCAGTCCGGCGCATAGGAAGAGCGCCGACCAGGCGACAAGGCCACCTCGCGTCATCTCGGTGTCGACTTGTGTCTGCCAGTAGTCTGCCAGGGCGCTGTACACACGCTCTGTCGTGCGGCCAATCCGTGTTGCCCAGTTGTCAGCGTCCGACTGTGCAATGGGGTTTCCTGAGGAGGCGGCGACACCGGCTGTGGCTCGCACGGCCCCGCTAACGGCCTGGCTCAGAACCGGGTCTGGAGCACCCTGGCTGTGGCCCGTGGGTGAGCCGGCGCAGAGCTCGGGCAGGACAGCCGGAAGGACACCGAGCTGCCCCAGATTCGCGAGGCAGGCGGGGCCTCCCTGGAGTGCCATCAGCCGGACGAGCTCGGAGCGGACGCGCTCAGCAGCCACGGACGTGACTCTGACTGCCTCCGCTGCTATCTGGTCTCTGGTCTCGGGCGCGAGGGCAAAGCCCAGCTCCACAGACTGCCGGATCGCGCGAATGAGCCTGACCGGGTCTTGAGCGAACGTGTTCTGGCCGACCGAACGGACGACAGCTTGCAGGAGATCCTGCCTACCGCCTGTCGGGTCCAGCAAGCGGCCACAGAGATCAGCCCCCAGCGCGTTGATCGTGAAGTCGCGCAGTCTTAGGTCGTGATCTATGTCGGCACCCCGCAGCTCCGCGAAGTCCAGCGTCGTGCGCGACGCGTCGTGCATCGAGTTCACTATGGCACGGCCGGTGCCCCGAGCCTCATCCAGGGGGTAATAGGCGCCGCCCAGAGCGTCCGCCACCGATCTGGCCAACGACAGGGCGCCCCAGTCGGTCACGAAGTCCCAGTCAGCCGGCGTCCTGCCCAAGATCAGATCACGCACCGCGCCGCCTGCCAACCAGATGTGTCGACCGGCGGCCGCGGCCCGCACCGTCTCGACGGGCCAGGCGGGCAGATCGACCACGTCCCGCGGGGTCTGGCTCTGGGCCGTTGGGTCCACTTCGACCATGCGGCGTCTCCCTGCATCGCTCAAGCACACGTGCGGCGCACCTCGAACGGGCGCCGCACGGAGTCAACCAGTGGTGGAGCACGCTCGGCCGCCAGCCGAGCCGTGTGTCAAACGCGAGTGATGTAATTCCCCTCGTTGGTGTCCACGCGGATCGTGTCGCCGACGTTGACGAACATGGGGACCTGCACCTCGAGGCCGGTCTCGCAGACGATCTGCTTCGTGGCGCCCGTCGCGGTGTCACCGATGACGGCGGCTTCCGACTCTACGACTTCGAGCTCAACTGTCAGGCTCGTCTCGACCCCCAGCACCTCGCGCTCGTAGATCGTGAGTGCGACCTCCATACCGTCCTTCAGGAACCCAACCTTGTTGCCCAGCAGACTGCCACGCACCCGGCTCTGATCATAGGTCTCGGAGTCCATGAAGTAGTAGTACTCGCCATCGGTGTAGAGGTACTGTGCAGTGGTCCGCTCCACGTCGGCATCCTCAAACCGGTGTCCGTCGAGGAAGTTCTTCGGTATGATTGAACCGCTGCGCATGTTGCGTATCTTGGTCCTGATGATCGCGTTGCCGCGTCCTGGCTTGTAGTGTTGATACTCCAGGACTTCGTACAGCACGCCATCGAGGAGAAACGTTGTTCCTTTGCGCAGTTCGTTCGCGTTGATCATCCAGCCCCCTTGCTCTGTGTGGTGGTCATTATACGGTCAGAGGCGCTCGCGTCAAGCCGGGAAGTCGCTAAAATGTGTGGACCAAACTGACGCTTGATGCAAGTCAGTTTTGTGTGTATAATCTAGATGGATTCCTTTGGAAAGGAGCTTCCCGATGCGCCGCAGACCTCTGATCCTACTCTTGGTTAGTCTGATGATGCTTTCGGCCACTTTCACAGGGTGTCGCCGCAACTCGGCCGCACCTCCACTTGAGGAGTTGACCGCTGAGGAAGAGGCGGCGGCTGCCATGGAGGAAGCGCAGGCGAACACTGAAGGGGCAGGAACTGGTGAGAGCCCAGTTGCCACGCCAGTGCCGACAGTTGAGGCTTCACCGACCCCTGTTCCTACCGTGGCTGCCGAGCCCACGCCCGTGCCCACGGCCACGACCGCTCCGGTGGAGCAGGAGACCGAGGCCCCCACGGCGGAACCGACCGAGTCTGCGACCGAGACTGAGATGACCGAGGGAACGACTCATGTTGTGCAGGCCGGTGAGAATCTCTTCCGCATTTCGCTTCGCTACGGACTGACGACGGCGGAGATGGCCGCTGCGAACAACATCACCAACCCCGCACTGATCTACGTGGGCCAGACGCTGGCAGTCCCGGCCGGTGCCCAGGCGCCGACGGCCCCGCCCGCCACGGGCAGTTGTTCGGCCACGTACGTCGTGCAGCCTGGCGACAATCTGTTCCGGATTGCCCTGCGCTATAACTACAGCCAGTTCTATCTGGCCCAGTACAACGGCATCACCAATCCCTCTGTGGTCTACGTGGGACAGCAGATCTGCATCCCGTAGGGGGGACTCTGTCACCTCGGATACTTCGTATCTCGAGCACTTCGAACCAGCGAGTACGGCGGGCGATTGCGCTTCAGCGCAACGCCCGCCGTCGCGGTGTTGAGGGTTTGATGGTCGCAGACGGCCTGCGTCTGGTCAACGAGGCTGTTCGAGCAGCAGCGTCACCGGTGGCGGTCTTTCTCTCTACGACCTTTCTGTCCCGACATCCTGGGGCCGAATCCCTGGTGGCGGGTCTCGATGAGGCCACGGCAGTGATGGAGGTCCCGGACTCCGTCATGCGCGAGATGAGCGAAACCGTCACACCCCAGGGCGTGGTGGCGGTTGTGCCTATTCCATCACTGACGGCCCGGGAGCAAGACCGGCTGATCCTCATCCCGGACGGTGTCCGCGACCCTGGCAACCTGGGCACGATGCTCCGAACCGCGTGGGCAGCTGGGGTCACCGAGGTGTTGATACCGCCTGGTACGGTGGATCATACTGCGCCAAAGGTTGTGCGCGCGGCCATGGGAGCCCACTTCCGACTGCCCGTGCGTCGGTTGACCTGGGAGGAGCTCTGGCAGGGGGTAGGCGGCGCGCGCGTACTTCTGGCCGACGCCGGGGCTGACGTTGTCTACGACCAGATGGACTGGGGCGGCGACGTTGCCCTTATCGTGGGAGGAGAGGCCTCCGGAGCCGGGGAGCAGTCACGCCGTCGTGCTGATCCCGTCCGCATTCCGATGGCGGAGGGGGTTGAGTCGCTCAATGCCGCCGTTGCGGCGGCCGTGCTTCTGTTTGAGGCGGGTCGGTTTCGTGCAGGGCTGCAGTCAAAGGACATGGGCTAGCTGGGAGGCTTGTCCGGCTTTGCCAGGGCTGCGGCGAGGATGTCGGCATGGTCAAACGCGAGCGGCGGCAGACGGTCGGTCGGCCACCAGCGGGCATCCGCGGCATCATCGTCTCCGACTGGCTGGTCTCCGATCCTGAGCCAGGCCACAAACGCCACCGTGACAACCCCGCCGCGTGGGTCGCGCCCCGGATTCCCATAGGCTCCGATCTGCACCAGGTTGTCGGCGACCAGATGGGTTTCCTCGCGCAGCTCTCGGATTGCCGCCTCCCGCGGCGACTCTCCGGGCTCGACGAATCCCCCCGGCAGTGCCCACTGCCCGGCGTGGGGTGGGTGTGCTCTCTGTATCAGCAAGACCTCGGTGGCCGTGTCAGACTGGCTGATAGAGGGGCGCAGAGCGACGACATCTGCCGTCAGTGCTGGGCGCGGATAGTCGTAGTGGTAGCGTGCCGTCACCTGATCCCCCTGTGCCCGTGTATCGGCTACTCCTGAGCGATCTCCGGCTCCCCCGAGTCCCCGTCTGTATCGCTTGCCGCGATTGCTGCCATCTGATCGTTGAGCTCTGCGATCAGGGTCCTGACGGCCGTCAATGACAGGGTGGTCAGGAAGCCCGGAAGCACAAGGAGTAGGATGGGCAACGCCACGGAGAGCGCCGTGGCCAGGAGCGCGACCAGGAGGAATCCTGCGGTTTGGAGAGGTTTCAGGATCGCGAGGAACAGGCTATTGCGATAGATCATCTTTAGCTTTGGTTCCTCCAGCTCCACAAGGAAGGACTGGGCATAGAAGACCACGGCGAGCCACAGGACCCCCAACACGATGAACAGGGGGGTCGTCCACGCGGCCACGCTTGCTGGGAAGGGGGAGATCTCCGGCGTGTTGTAGAAGTAGAGGTTGGCCCCGACCAGCGCGAAACCGAAGACCGTGATGAAGAACAGAAGCAGACTCCGAGCCCCGAATTCCTTCACGTTGTCCCAGAGCAATCGCCAGTTGACGCCCTTGCCGCGTACTGCCCGCTGCCCGATGGCGTAGATGCCTGCAAGGGCAAAGGGGCCGGGGATGATGAGCAACCAGGAGACCAGATGGATCAGCCCTCCGAGGAAGTGGAAGAACAGCTCATCGTAGAACGCGACTGCTGCCTTGGCGACGATGCGAAGAAACTTCATCTACTAGCTCCTGGCTGGTGTTGTGGCGTGGTTGGGTACTGGACGGCACTCGACTGGAGAGTCAGGGTCCGGACGCGCGGCAGACCAACCCTTTCAGGTAGGCGCTCTCTGGGAAGGTGAGGGCGACGGGATGGTCATCTGCCTGCGCGAGCCGCCCGACAATCTGGGCATCGCAGCGAGCATCGAGCGCAGCACCGAAGACGATCTTCTGGAAGAGGTCATCGGAGACTGCCCCCGAACACGAGAAGGTCATCAGGTGGCCACCGGGCTTCAGCAGATGGAACGCCTGCATATTGATGTCCTTGTAGCCGCGCGCAGCACGCTGGACATCACGTTGCTTGAAAGCGAACTTGGGAGGGTCCAAGACAATCACATCGAATTGATCGCCGGAGCGGCGTAGCTGTCTCAGTACCTCGAAGGCGTCGCCTATGCGGTTCTGAACAGAGCCTGTGTCGAGGCCGTTGAGCGAGATGTTCCTGGTGCCCGCGGCCAAGGCCCCCGATGAGGACTCCACGTTAACTGCTTCTGCCGCGCCTGCCTCAAGACCGTAGATGGTGAACCCGCCCGTGTAGGAGAATACGTTGAGGAGGCGAACCCGCCCGCCATCTCTCAGCTTCCTGCGAACTAGGCGTCGCAGGGCATCCCTATTCTCTCGCTGATCCAGGTAGAGACCGGTCTTGTGGCCTGTCGTGATGTCAACCTCGAAGGCTAGGCCGTTCTCCCGGATCACCGCCTGTGCCGGCGCCGGCTCCCCATCCAGCAAGCCGGTCCGCTTGGGAAGGCCCTCCCGGGACCTGGCATCGGCATCGCTACGCTCGTAGACTGTGTCGATCTCGACGTGACGGCACACAGCGTCCTTTAGCAGCCGCGTGAGTGCCTCACGGTTAACCTCGGCACCTGCGGTGAGGAACTGCAGGACCAACGCCTTGCCGTAGCGGTCGGCGATAAGTCCCGGTACACCGTCGGATTCCGCGTTGACCAGCCTGCAGACGTCTGTGTCGGGGGACCTCAACAGGGGCAGCCGTGCTACGACAGCCCTTGTCAGGAGCCCACGCCAGAAGCCCTCGTCGGAAGGCCGGGATGCCTCGGCCCATGAGACCAGGCGAGCGCGTATTTGGGAGTGTGGGCTGTACTGACCCCACGCGAGAAACTCGCCTTGACTGCTCTGTACTGCCACCAGGTCGCCGACGTCAGCGTCACCGATGACACGCTGGATCGCACCGGAAAAGAGCCAGGGATGGTGCCGACGCACCGACCTGTCTCGCTTGGCCTTCAATACGAGCCTCGGGTGTTTGCTGTCCACGGCTCCAGTATAGCGCAAAGCGCGACAGGCAACAGTCGACGGCCTTGCCCCGCTGGTATGGCGTTTTCTTTGGTTCCTCCTTAAGAAAGCTGAAGCCCAACCGCAGGAAGGTTTACATTCGACCGCAGGTGTGGTAAGATTCGTGCCCAGTGCCCCCCCCCGGTGGTGCGGGGCACTGGGCAGGTCTCACGGTGGGGTCTGCACCAGGGCAAGACAAGGAGAGGTCCATGACACGGGAAGATACCGCTGGAATAGTCGACAACATCGCACGGCGCGACGCCAGCGCCGTTTGGGACTGTGCCCTGGAGCCGCCGGGCTAGCGGTCTGTCACGGCGGGTTGGCGCTGCCCACAGGTGGCAGTGTCTGCCTTGTCCGTCACAGACGTTTAGCTAGCAACCGGCGAGCGGGCAGCGCAACAGCTGCGTGGGTAGATCCTACGCAAGCAGGCACATTGGCCCGCTCGTTTTGCGTCTCAGAAGCGGATGCCGATTTGGTTGGACCCAGCGCCCTGTTCTCGGCGCGATAGGACGATGCGATGACAGACAGCAGCATACCCTTGGATCTAGAGAAGAAACTCCAGCTCGACCTCAAAACTACGCTTTCCACGAGCAGAATCGTCGGTCTGTACCGGCTGATGGCGGGATTCCGGGGCCTCTACCTCGGCGCTCTGATCACGGTGTCCCTGGCAGCTCTCGTGCGCAGCACATACTACCGTCTCTTGCAGCATTCGGTGGACAACGTCTTCGGAAACGGGGCCGCAACCGATCAGCTGCCTCTGGTCGCAGCTGCCTTCTTGGGCTTGGCCGTGCTGGAGGGAGGCTTCGCCTATCTCCGGGGGACGTGGTCCGCGCGCACTGCTGAGGGCGTTACCCTGCGTCTGCGCAACTTCCTATTCGACCACATGCAGCGCCTTCCCTTCAGCTTTCACGACTACGTCAAGACCGGCGAGCTCATCCAGCGGGCAACCTCCGATGTCGACGCGGTGCGCCGCTTCTACGCAGACCAGGCGCTTGGCATTGGCCGGATACTGGCGCTCTTCTGCGTCAACTTCGGTGTCTTGCTGTCGATGAACAGCCGACTGGCTTGGATGTCGGTTGTGGCGATGCCCGTGATCGTCGCTGTGTCCACCTTCTTCTTCAGCCGGGTATCGAAGGCCTATGAGGCATACCAGGAGCAAGAGGCCAAGCTGTCCACGGTTCTTCAAGAGAATCTGTCAGGAGTCCGTGTCGTACGAGCTTTTGCCCGTCAGTCCTTTGAGGTGGACAAGTTCGAGCGCGAGAACTCGGAGCGCTACCAGCGAGGGCGTCGGTTGACGCTGATGCACGCCTCTTATTGGCCCATATCGGACCTGCTGTGCTCCGCTCAGACCGTGGTGGCTATCGCGGTGGGGGCTTCGATGGCCATGTCGGGCGAGATCAGTTTGGGAACCTACATCGCCGCGATGGGTATGGTCGTCTGGATCATCTGGCCGGTGCGCAACCTCGGGCGTCTGATCGTCAATGTCTCGACGGGCTTGGTCTCGTATCAGCGCGTGGCTGAGATACTGCGGGAGGAGCGCGAGGACACAGTCTCAGGGTCGGTCCAGGCAGATGCCGAGATCGCGGGTGAGGTGATATTCGAGGACGTGAGCTTTGCCTATGAGCCGCAGCCGGTGCTGACGCCGCCTGAGCCCCGCCGTCGCCGGAGCCGCGACAGCGCCGGGGGCTCTGGCACAGAGAGCGGCCAGGCGGCGGATGGTGAGAAGCTGCAAGAGGCCGTGCCCGTGCTCCACGATGTTTCCTTTCGATGCGTGGCCGGTCAAACTGTCGCGCTCTTGGGATCGACGGGTTCCGGCAAGACCAGCGTGATCAATCTCCTGCTGCGCTTCTACGATCACCAGGCCGGCACGATCACCCTGGATGGTGTTCCGCTGAAGGAGTACCCACGACAGGTCTTGAGGCGGAATATCGGCATCGTGGAGCAGGAGCCATTCCTCTTCTCGCGGTCGATCCGTGAGAACATCGCCTACGGCGTGGGCCGGGATGTGACGGATGCCGAGATCGAGGAGGCGGCCAAGGCCGCCGCGATCCACGACATCATCCTCGCCTTCCCTGATGGCTACGACACGGTGGTGGGCGAGAAGGGCGTGACACTCTCCGGAGGGCAGCGCCAGCGGGTGGCGATCGCACGTGCGCTGTTGAAGGCTCCCGCGATCCTTGTGCTCGACGACGCCACGTCATCAGTGGATACCGAGACCGAGGCACAGATCCAAGTCGCACTCGAGGGCCTTATGGTTGGACGTACGACGTTCCTCGTGGCCCACCGAATCCAGACGGTCATGGACGCCGACCTGATCCTGGTGCTTGACAAGGGACGCGTCGTACAGAGCGGGACGCACGATGAGCTGATCCGGCAGGATGGGCTGTATCGAGACACCTATGTGATACAGTCGCGCATCGAGTCCGAGGTGCGTCAGGAAACCGAGCAGACGCCGGTGCCGGTGGGATAGGGCGCCGGGCGAGGAGATGACCGTGAGCAACGGATTCGAAGAAGAAGAGTTCACCGCCAAACTCAATGGTCCCGTTGTCCTGCGCATGCTTGCGCAGGTACGCCCCTACTGGCACTGGGTGGTCGGCTTCCTGGTGATGATAGCCGGGACATCGCTGACGGACTCGTACTTCACGTACATCAGCAAGCTGATCATCGATGAGGCCATCGCCGTGGGAGATCGTGCCCGCCTGACCGAGCTGCTGGTACGCTACGGGGGGCTTGCCGTGGTCCAGGCGGTCACCGTGTTGGGATTCATCGTGCTGGCTGGCATCCTGGGGGAACGCGTCCAGTACGATCTGCGCCGCAAGCTGTTCAACCACCTGCAGGAGTTGTCGTTCTCCTACTACGACAAGACACCGGTTGGATGGATCATGTCGCGGGTCACCTCCGATTCGTCCCGCATATCCGAATTGGTGACCTGGGGCCTGATCGACGTCATGTGGGCGGGGCTCAATATCATCACGTCGATAGCCTTCATGGTGTCGATCAACTGGCGTCTCGGTCTGCTCGTGGTGCCAGTGGTCCCCGTTATGCTCGTGCTCGCATTCTGGTTCCGTCAGCGCATCCTCCTGCAGTATCGTGAGGTCCGGAAGCAGAACTCGATGATCACGGGCGCCTACAACGAGAACATCACCGGCGTGCGCGTTGTCAAGGCTTTGGCGCGTGAGGCCCGCGACCTCGATCGTTTTCGTACCCAGAGCGCCGGGATGTATCGAGCTGCCTACCGAGCTGCCTGGCTGTCAGCACTCTTCCTGCCGCTGATCCAGATCGTCGGCGCGATCGGGACGGGAGCCGTGGTGTGGTACGGGGGCCTCCAGGTCGAGGTCGCTGGTCTCACCGTGGGCGGACTCCAGGCCTTCCTCAGCTATCTGGTCTTCATGATGTGGCCGATTCAGGATATGGCTCGTGTCTATGCCGAGATGCAGCGGTCGGTGGCGTCTGCGGAGCGCGTCTTCGCGCTCATCGATGCCACGCCCGATGTCGTCGACCGCGACGCTGCAACTGACCCGGGTGGGCTGCGCGGTGAAGTGAACTTCGATCACGTTGGCTTTCGCTATGAGAAGGACAAGGATGTCCTCCGTGACTTCACGCTGGCCGTCGAGCCCGGCGAGCACATCGCGTTGGTCGGCCCCACCGGCGGCGGCAAGTCGACCATCGTGAATCTCATCGGCCGCTTCTACGAGCCCACCGACGGTGCGATCAGGATCGACGGTACCGACTACACAGCCTGGACGCAGCACGCCGTTCAGTCTCGCATCGGCATGGTGCTGCAGACTCCCCACCTCTTCTCAGGCACGGTGATGGAGAACATCCGTTACGGCCGGCTCGATGCAACGGATGAGGAAGTCATCGAGGCAGCGAAGACCGCGCACGCGCACGACTTCATCCTGTCTCTGGGCAAGGGCTACAGCGAGGAGGTGGGCGAGGGCGGCGGCCTGTTGTCGGTGGGGCAGAAGCAGCTGGTGAGCATAGCGCGGGCCTTGCTGGCTGATCCCGACATCCTCATCCTCGACGAGGCCACCAGCTCAGTAGATACGCTCACCGAGGCCGCCATCCAGACCGGACTGGTCGCTGTGATGGCGGGGCGCACCACGTTTGTCATAGCCCACCGGCTGTCGACCATAAGGGGGGCCGATCGCATCCTGGTCATCAGGGATGGTGGCATCGCCGAGATGGGGTCCCATTCTGAGCTGATCGAGGCTCGTGATCACTACTACGACCTATACACCCGTCAATTCAGGCGCGATCGCGAGGTGGTCTACGGCGTGGCCGAAGGGCTCAGCGCCGACCAGGCTAGGGGAGAGGGGTAACCGTCCCGATCTGCTGGGGTATCCAGGGCGTCAGCGTGGGCGTGGGAGTCTGACAGACCACCGCCGATGTCACCAGGGGCTCCAGGCCATCTCTCACTGTTGCGAGACGACGCAGGATGGCCTCGGCCTCGGCGCATCGATCGGTGCGCAGGTAGGCCAGCGCAAGCAGCGCATTGAGGTCGTCCAACGGCTGGGTGCTGACGTGTTCGAGACTGGTGTCCCCGCGCGCTACACGATTGGCAGCGGCCTCAAGGGAGGTGGCTGCCTCCAGGTACCCGTCGAGCGCCAAATAGCTGCGCCCCAGCGCGTACCAAAGCAATGCGGGTGATGCCGGTTCACTGCGAAGGACCGTCACCAGCAGGTTGACTGCCTCCGAGGGCGAGCCCGCGCTCAGAAGGCCCTCGGCACGATAGTATGGTGCGATTGCGTCGTCAGGGTGTAGCGCCGTGAACTCCTCCGCGAGGCGGATGGTAGCTGCAGCATCACCGGACGTCAGGGCGCTCCGCCACCGCGCAGGCAGTGTCACGTCGGCCAGTGATGGATCCAACTCCTGTGTGATGGCCAGTGCTTGACCGGCCTCAGTGAGCTCGCCCGTCCGCATCAGGATGGCTCCCAGCAATGACCAAGCCCACGGATCCTCCGGCGCCTGGCCGACGGCGACCCACGCGTGGTCGGCTGCCGCCGCCGCATCGTCCATCGCCAATGCCAGCCTGGCGTGTGCCATCGCGAGGCGCGCGTCCGGTTGCCCGACTTCGGGTGTCAGATTGACGAGGGCCCGCTCGGCTTCGACCAAGTCGCCCCTAAGCAGGGCTCTGTGGAACTGGAGATAGCCGGCCTCGACGGGGTCCTTGGGCTGTGGCGCGCGCGGCGGCAGGTCAAGCCACGGTGCGGTCGCGCGGGGCTCGCCGCCATCTGGGGTGTCGAGCCCCGCACCGGGCGGTGTCAGCAGATAGGAGAGGATCAGCAGTCCGGCACCCAGGACGAGCAACGCCGCCCCTAGCGTCACGGCGCGCTTGGGCGACGCCATTCTCATCCGTCGGAGCCTTGCGACGCCGACCCGGAACAGTGGGTGCTCCGAAGGGCCCTCCGGACACGGAGGTACTTCACCATCTCGTAGTAGCCCATCAGTCCGCTCAGAAGCAGGCCCCAGACCGTGTCCCTCCATCCCTGGAGCGTGACAAACCGCCACCAGACGTGCCGCAGCCCCTGCGCGAGGGGCGTGTGCAGTCGAGGTGCGGCGCCCGAGGCCATAAGGACATCCACGTCGTAGTCCAGGTACCTGCGCCACTTCTTCGTCAAGCAGCGCAGGGTCTCGTAGTTGTAATGGATCAGTGGATGGGTCAGGTGTCCGGTCTCCCCGTCGATCACCACCAACTCGTGTACGTGCCGGTCCTCGTCGTAGTGAGCCGTCTCCCGACGCATCAGCCGCAGCTGATAGTCAGGGTACCACCCGGTCGCCCGCATACGATGGCCGAAGATGTGATTGTGTCTCGGTATCCACCAGCCGCTGCGGGAGCCGGTCGCGACGACAGTGAGCACCTCCTGAGCCAGTGCGGGCGTCGCGCGCTCATCCGCGTCAACGAACATCACCCAGTCCGCGCTCACGGCGGCGAGCGCCGCGTTTCGCTGCTGGGCGTAGTTCTCGAAGGTGCGCTCGACTACGTCGGCGCCTGCCTCCTTGGCCAGACGACGGGTGTCATCGGAGCTGTGCGAATCCACCACGACGACCTTGTCTGCCCAAGCAAGGCTCTCAACACACGCCTGGATGTGCTGTGCTTCGTTGAGCGTGAGCACGACCGCAGCAAGTATGGCTTGTGTCATGCCTGGATGCGCCCTAGCGAGCCTGGGGCCCAAGCCGCCAGGATGCGGTCGTACGCGTCTCTCCACGCGTCTGAGTCCGCCGAGGCGCGCCGGCTACCGAACGACCGCCGCACCATGGCGGCCACGAGGGCCCGCGTCAACCGTCCGCGGTGCTTGCGATAGAGCCTGGCGCGGCTCTCCCAGAGGTGAGCCGTCGTAGACGGACGCGCTTGCCGGGTGCTGGCGCCTCCCGCGTGGGTGACCACGGCGTCGGGTACGAGCCAACGCTCCCAACCTGCTCGCTGCATACGCCACGCCCAGTCTATCTCCTCGCAGTACATGAAGAACCCCTCATCCAGGGGGCCCACATCGCGGATGGCCTTTGTTCGTGCAAGCATAGCCGCACCCAAAGGATGCCCAATGCGGAAGGCGTTCCTCTGTGCGAAGAGGGCGGGGCGGTAGCGTCCGTTGAGGGATGTGTGGTAGAGGCGATCTGGGACGCTGCCCAGCGAGAAGGCCGCCTGCGACAGGCCGGGGAACCGGAAGGCACACTCCTGCAGCGTCCCGTCCGGATTCAACAGCTTTGGCCCGACTAGCCCCGCCGAGGGAGCGGCGCGCATGAATCCCAGCAAGGCGGCGATCGTGTTGTCCGGAACCAGGGTGTCAGGGTTGAGCAGCCAGATGGCGTCCGCGACTTCGATCGCCTCCGCAATGCCCAGGTTGTTCGCTCTCACGTACCCAAGGTTCTCCGTCTGGGGTCGCAGTTGGACCCAGGGATGGCGCCGACGAACGGTCTCGACGGTAGCATCCCTGGACGCGTTGTCGATCACCCAGACCCTGGCATCGACGCCGTCGCTGTTGACGGCGTGGCGGAGCGAGTCCAGACACCGATCTAGGTGCTCTGAGACGTTCCACGACACAATGATGACCGCGAGCTGCAGTCGCTCTGTAGCCATGGGGTGGCCGGCCTACGGTTCCCAGATCGTGACGCGGTTTGGATCCACCCGATTGTTGACCAGGGCGATCTCGACATCCTCGTGGATGAGTCCCATCCAGTAGTACAGTGGGTTGCGCACCGGTGTGTCCACGATCTGCACACAGCCCGTCACGATGGACCTCGTCTCGGGGGGCAGATACCAGTTGCCGTCGATCTCCACGAGCTCATCCTTGGCGCCGATGCCCCACCGGAAGGGGTAGTTCCGCAGACTCGTGTCATAGTCCATGGCTACGCGGAAGACGCCCGACTCCTCACTCCAGCCGAGCGTGTTGAAGTTCTGATCACTTCGATAGGTTGTGCCTGGCCAGGGTCCCGTTGTCCGGAGATAGGTCGTGCTGTCGTTCTCGACAGTCAGCGTGAAGCACAGGGTCTCTGACAGTACCAATGTGGTGGCAGAGTACTCCACCTCCCCGTTGAGGATGTAGGCGCGCGGCAGGCCGGCGTTGACCAACTCCAGGGTTGTGCTGACAGCTACGTGCTGCCCCATGGCGTCCTTGGCCTCAGCGAAAAGGTCATAGACGCCATCCTCCGGCGGCTGGCTGCCGGCATCGATCCCGCCGTCGTAGTCGTATGTGTGCCAGCCCTTGGCCATCGGCTCCGTCACCTGCTCGTCCTCACCGATCGCGTGCCGGAGGCCATCCTGTCCTTCTAGGTACACTCGCAGGTCTGCCACATCCTTGTCCAGGACCAAGTTAATGGTCACGCGGTCATCGATGCCGTCCTGGTTCGGTGAGAATCGAGTGGGATAGACGGAGAACCCCCGGATCGTCGGTAGCGCCGCATCGGCGCCGGCCACCGTGAGCAGCCCCGACTCCGACGCAAGATCACCCTCGTCGGTCCTGGCCTCGAGCGTCCACGTGTATACGCCATCAGGGACCATACGCTTCAGGATGCTGAAGTCCCGCTCGGGCTCTTCGGGGAGGCTGTACCCGGCCACGACCCCGCCGAAGTAGACCTTGTAGGGGTCCTCGTTTGCGCCCAACCGGGTGGGTGGTCGGAAACTGTACTCGCGGCCGGTGTCGTCCACCAGGCGGAACGCGACCGTCGCATTCCGCGACAGTTTGAACTCGATCTTGGCTAGGTCGCTGGTGCCATCCGCGTTGGGAGTGATGACGTTGGGATGGACGGTCACGTCGCTCAGTAGGGGAGCAGGCCGGCACGCGCTCAGATGCAGCACGAGGAGCAGCGCAGCCAACCCAGCGCGCAATCGGGGGGCTCGACGGGCAACCTGCCCGGGCCATCGGTGTGTCCTACGCGTCTCTGTCACGGCCAAGGAGTCTACCAGACGTGCCCCGTCCTGCAAGTCTGCGGGGCTGGACCTTGCGCCGCGGGGCCCCCTGCGCTACAATGGTTGCGGAGGAGAATCGAACTGTGAGACCCCGTGCCGGATGCCGCGGGATCGCGTTGCTGCTCCTGGTTCTCGTGTGTGCGACGGCCGTCCCAGCGTTGCAGGCCCAGGAGGAGGCGGCTGATCCTGTGCTTGATCTGATGTTGCGTATGTCGCCCGAGGCCAGGGTCGGTCAGCTGGTCCTGGTGACTTACCCCGACACCGATGTGGGGGCCGACAGCGAGATCGCCGCGCTTGTGCGCGATTACCATATCGGCGGGGTACTGATGCGCCCCCAGAACGGCAACTTCGGCACCGGTATCGCGCCAGGCGACCTCGTCTCAGCTACGAACGCGCTCCAGCAGTTGGCGTGGGACAGCGCCCTTGCTCCGGCGCTCCCAGAGGCTGAGACAGAGAACCTTGAGCCTAACCTCCCGTATGTTCCCCTCCTTATCGCGGTGCAGGCGACTGAGGACGGCGTAGCTCCCATCTCGTACGTCCATGGTAGCTCTTCAACGCCCACTCAGATGGCGATTGGCGCGACCTGGGACCGCGAGACTGCAGAGACCGTCGGCGCGGTACTGGGCCGGGAGCTCTCCGCACTGGGGATCAACCTCTATCTCGGGCCGGACCTTGACGTGCTCTATGTACCGCGACCAGGTGATCCCGCAGAT
>Ga0180435_10001141_pt1 | contig 27912 bp, 26 predicted proteins | sample SS_ome_3_FD_132467 | JGI IMG/M metagenome (GOLD analysis project Ga0180435, IMG submission 132467) | Hypersaline lake sediment archaeal communities from the Salton Sea, California, USA - SS_3_S_1 metaG | ecosystem: Environmental > Aquatic > Non-marine Saline and Alkaline > Hypersaline >... | reverse complement strand
GTCCAGCGTCCACACCGTGGCCCGGCTGCTGGAGAAGTGCAGCTTGAGGTGGAACACGCCGTTCTCGGTGACTAGCGCCTCCACAACAGACAGGATCAGGTCGATCTGTTCGTCCATGCGGCTTTGTACGCGGTGCTGTTCGAACACGTGGCTGCGGATGGCCGGGTCGCCCTTGATCTGTCGCCAGCGTGACGGGTCCTGGTAGATGTCCTTGGTGATCGGCAGGGCACGCAGGTCGAAATCGGCGCCGAGGTAGCCGATGTGTTCCCCTTCCAGATACACCTTCTGGATAGCCGTCACCGAGGGACGGTTGGCGCGCAGACTGATGTAGGCCTCCGACAGGTTCATGTCCTGGGTCGGATCGAGCGAGGTCATGTAGGGGCGGGTCGAGCGATCACGCCCGAAGTCCTCGGTCAGCAGCCCGTCTTCAGAGGCATTTGAACTGATCTGCCTGGCTTGGGCGTCCATGGCGTACACGAAGGTGACGTACGGGATCTTGGCCATTGAATCCAGCAGGCGTTCATCCAGGGCTTCACGTTCGGCCCATGATTTGCTGACGCGCGATGCCGCACGCTGCATCGGGTCGATCAGCATGTTGTACAGGTGTGCCCGCTGGCGGCGGACACGTTTCTGCAGCGGCGATTCGGTGATGCTCATGGTGTCCCCTCTGGGCCCTTTCCCGGCATGGGGAAGGGGGTGACGTTGGAGGCGCTGCCGTCCAGTTCGAGAATCCGGTTTTTCCCCCGTTGTTCCACGCGGTCGATACGAATCACCGCGTGCATCGGAACCTGTACGCTTTCCACGCCACTGAATTCATCCTTGAGTTTTTCCTCGGCCGGATCGATCACCACCGAAGTGCGCTCGTGGAACAGCAGGCCGCGGATTTCGACGAAACCGTACAATTCCGCCTGCACCACCAACTCGGCGTGCAACTGGTAAACCTTGCCGTTGTTGAGAAAGGAAACTCGAAAAATCTGCATTTTGCTGGGTACTGGTGAATGTGCCGGTGATTTTACGCTGACCGTGGTGTTTGTGCCGGGAAAAGTCGCGCATGCGTTATGATGCGGGAAAGCATCGATATGGGGATCTCAATGGGGTTTTTCAAAGATCTCGAGTCATTCAGCAGCGGGCAGTCCGTTGCTTTGGAAGAGGCCATTGCCGAGTTGCCGTGGAACAACGATGGGCTGTTGCCGGCCATTGCCCAGCAATACGACAGCGGCGAAGTCCTGATGATGGCGTGGATGAACGAAACCGCCCTGCGCGAGACGCTGCAGACGGGGCGGGTCTGTTACTTTTCACGCTCGCGCCAGAGTCTGTGGCGTAAGGGCGAGTCCTCCGGCCAGGTACAGCAGCTGAAGGAATTGCGTTTCGACTGCGACGGCGACACCGTCCTGCTCAAGGTCGATCAGACCGGCCCCGCCTGCCACACCGGCCGGCGCGACTGTTTCTACAATAAGGTCGAAGGAGACCGTTTGTTGGTGGACCGTGAGCCCCTGATCGACCCCAAAGAACTCTATGCAAAATGAAGCGCTGAACATCGAGCCGATTCCGGCCTTCGACGACAATTACATCTGGCTGCTGACCCGTGATGGTTACAAGGGGTGTGCAGTGGTCGATCCGGGCGACGACGAGCCGGTGATCAAAACCCTGAAGAAACGCGGGCTGCGCCTGGACGCGATTCTGATCACACACAAGCACGGGGACCACGTCGGTGGCATTGCCGAATTGAAAGAACGTTGGCCCAAGGTCGATGTTTATGGCCCGGCCAATGAGCCGATCAAGCGAGTGAAGCACAAGCTCTCCGGCGGCGACATTGTTGAACTGGATGGCCTGGGCATCAGCTTCGACGTGCTGGATGTGCCCGGCCACACCGAGGGGCATATCGCGTATACGGGCGAGGGTGCCCTGTTCTGTGGCGATACCCTGTTTGCCTGTGGTTGCGGGAGGGTGTTCAGCGGCACTTTCGAGCAATTGAGCGATTCATTGCGGGCGCTGGCCGAACTGCCCGCCGACACCCGCTGCTATTGCGCACACGAATACACCCAGGACAACATTGGCTTCGCCAAGTGGGTAGAGCCGGACAACCCTGACCTGCTGGTCCGCGAGGAACGGGTTGCGGGCCTGCGTGCAGCAGGGGAATCTACCGTGCCATCGATCCTCGGCGACGAGATGTTGACCAACCCTTTCATGCGCACCGACGAGCCCAGCGTGATTAAAGCGGCCGAGAAATGGGCGGGTGAGGCACTGGGCTCACCGCGCGAGGTATTTCGCGCCCTGCGTACCTGGAAAGACAAGGAATACGACTGACGGGCGCCTCTCATGCCCGCACGATGACTGACTCATGCGCAGTCACTGCCGGTGCCAAGCGCCTGGTTCTCGACTTTTGCTGATTGGGAAGCAGGCCCTTTGTCACAAGGGCCTGTTCATGACCGGGTGTTGTCAGCCAGTCATTTTGAAGCGTCTGACCAGGGACACCAGTGCATCGACGTTGCGGGAGAGTTCGCCGGCAGCTTCTGATGCCTGCGCGACCTGTGCGGCATTGTCGTCACCCATTTGCTTGATGCTATGCACGTTCTGATTGATATCCTCGGCAACATGGCTCTGCTCTTCCGCGGCTGTTGCAATCTGGATGGTCATCTCGGTGATTTCGCTCACTGATTGTGAGATGTCCTGCAGGGTTTCGCTGACCCGGGAAGCCCTTTCCACGGTGCCGCCCGCGCGTTCGCGGCTGCGATCCATCACGCTCACCGTCTGCGCCACGCTGTTTTGCAGGCCTTCCACCATCTCCTGGATTTCCGAGGTCGATTCCTGGGTGCGATGGGCCAGCTGACGCACCTCGTCTGCCACCACCGCAAAACCGCGGCCCTGTTCCCCGGCCCGTGCAGCTTCGATAGCGGCATTCAGCGCCAGCAGGTTGGTCTGTTCCGCAATACCACGGATCACTTCCAGCACAGTACCGATGCGTTCGCTTTCACTGTGTACACGCTGCACGGTGCTGGAGGCCGCTGTGATGTCTTCAGCCAGACTGTTGACTGCTTGCGAGGCGTCTTCCACGGCAGAACTGCCTTCGCTGACACGTGCCATGGTGCTCTCGGCGGTGTTTGCCACGGTGACCGTGCGGTTGGCGACTTCCTGCACGGTGGCCGACATCTCGGTCATGGCAGTGGCAATCTGGGTTGTATTGGCCTGTTGCTGGGTGATGCGTTCGCTGGTTTCGGCCGAGGTGGAGGCCAGGCTGTTTGCTATCTGGTCTATCTGGTTCGCGGAACCACTGACTTTGTGCACCAGCTGACGTATGGTCTCGACAAATCCGTTGAAACCCCTGGCCAGCGAGGCGACCTCATCCTTGCCCTGGGCATCCAGGGTGACGTCCAGGTTGCCATCACCCTCTGCGATTTCGGACATCATGCGGGATGCCTGGTGCAGGGGGCGGGTAACCCTGGAACCAACTACCAGAATCCCGAGTACGTACAGGACCATGCCTCCGAGCACGGTTGCTAGGATGGCCTTGGAGATGACGTTGGATTGCGAGGCATAGAAACTGCGGTCTTTCGCGACTTGCAGTACCCCGATAACGTTGCCGGAAAAGTCCCTGACCACGTCGCCATAAACGGAGTATGGCGTACCGCCGGAAGACCATTCGGTGCTGATAGGCTCACCAGCCAGTACCTGCAGGATCTGGTCACGTGATAGTGGCGATGTCTCGTCAAAGGTGGAGGCGAACTCCTGGGGGCCTTCTTTGCGCGCCAGGTGCAGGGAGACGTGGACATCGTGTTGTTTCCGATAGTCGTCGAAGAACGCCTGCCCGAAGGACATCCCGAATTCCACGCTGCCGAGGTGCTTTTCCTGCTTGCGGATCGGCACCACGCCTCGCACCCCGAGACCGGCTACGCCGATTTCCAGGCCTTTTACCGGAACTGAGTTGTTGTTCGCCTTCAGGACCGTCTTGCGGAAACCCGAGAGATCGTCGCCAAATTTCTGTGGTTTGTGAACACGCAGGAACGAGGTGGCCGGCGGGAGATGGAACTGAAACTGGCGGACGTTGTACTTGCTCTTCATTCCGCCGAAGCCGGGTACGAACATATCAGCCAGGGCATCGCGATCCTTCCGCTGCATCGCGGCCTGTACCGCCGGCATTTCAGCGATCAAGGCGCTACTGGTCAGCGCAGCCTCGCCCAGGGCGTCGATCTCGGACAGAACATTCTGGTGCACCGCCTGTAGCTCCCGCTGTTCGGCAGTTCCGAATCCGTCGCTGACAAAGAAATTCACGACGATGTAGAAAAGGGCACCAACCAGTACCGCGACAACCAGCATGGTGACGGCGAGACGGGGAACAATCTTGAGGTTTCGCAACATGGGGCGTATTCAAACTGAAATTCGAGTACCCACCTGTAGCGACGCCCGTGGTGAAAAGTTGAGCGACAAAATACAGAGTATTTGGCGCTCTTTCGTACCGATCAGTGGTTTCCGATGGCGCCCTTGTCGATACCCTCGTAAGCGAGCACCCGAAACAGGTCATTGGGATACTCGGCGTGTAGCTGGTCAGCGATGTGTTGCGCGATGTTTTCCACCGTCGAGTCTGTGTCGATCAGGTAACAGGCGTCAGACGGCAGGCTCAGCGAAAATTCGCCCTGGTCGCTGGTGTAGCCAAAGTGCATCTGGCCGTCTTCTTCCTGTTGCAGGTCTTCGCGGGTGCCGATGTAGATGTCGCGCCAGCGGCCAATCCAGGCCTTTTCCAGGTTCGCGTCCCGCTGTCCGTTTCGCTGTATAAGCAGTTTCGAACGGTGTCCGTGAGCTATGCGCTGGCAGTTGCCACAGTGGTGCTTGAGTCCGTGGCTGTAGTGGTAATAGGGGCCGTCGTTGACCTCCGGCCACAGGCGGATGTCGATGCCCGCAACATTTTCGGGCATGTGCGGCCTCAAGGTCGCAACGATGGCTTCTGCAAGGCTCTCGGTGGTGATCTCATCGGTGGCTACCGAGGTCACCGCATCTGCTGGAGAGGCGTGCCGGATCGTGCTCCCGGCGCGGGTTTCGAAGCCCAGGTGCAATCGTCCGTCGTGATTGTCCAAAACCAGCCCATCGTACTTGGCGGGCACCAGCAGTTTGTGGTCGAAGTGCTCGTCGATTAGGTGCTTGACGGTTTTCTTGACGTCGCCAAAGTCCAGCACCATGCCCTGCTCATCCAGGCCGCCGCGCAGGGTGATATCCACCTGCCAGCTTTCCCCTACCAGGCCGCGGGTCGAGTGCAGGTAGGAGAAGTCGATGACGGTCAGTCGGTTGACGAACAGCTCAGGCATGAGGAGAGGATAGGAAAAATGGAGCCACTGGGCGGAATTGAACCGCCGACCTACTGATTACGAATCAGTTGCTCTACCGACTGAGCTACAGTGGCAATACTTGGACCAGCTCCGCTGGTTTGGGGAACCCCCCTTTGAGAACGGCGGATTATAGGCGTAATCAGTGCGGAGCTAAAGCGCCTTTTCCTCAGTTCGTTCATTTGGACGGAGGCTGGATTCCGGCCTGCAGTGCAGCATTTCTGTTCAAAAAACTCTGCCAGCCGATGGAAAAGATAAAGTATGTGGGGTGGGGGACGATAGAGCTGAAAAACCCAACTAGGTAATCAGTTCCATGTCGCTAAAAGCCCGCATCATTCTGTTTTCTATCGCAACGACGCTTATCGTTGCTGTTGTACTGGTGCTCGTAGCCCTTTTCAGCCAGTCGTTGATGAATCAACGTATTGCTGATGGTGCGTTAGCCGGCAATAGCCTGGCCTGGGAACGCCTGATGAGCGATGAAAGAGCCCATATCGCCAAGGCAATTGACTCCTTCAACCAGGAATACGATTTGCGCTCAGCCCTGAAGAAGGGTGAGCAGCAACTGATCAAGCAGTATGCAGACCGTTATGTCAATCTCACCGCGGACGGAGGGCAGTACGATGTTCTGCAAATCTTCAATCTAAACAATCAGGTGCTCTACAGTTCGGATCCGGGCGTTTCGTTGGATGGTATCGCCGACGTTCTGGCGGCTACATTAGACTCGAAAAAGCCTCAGGAAGCCGTGCTTGCGAGCACAGGTGGCCATATCTTCAATATTGTTGCTTTTCCGTCAAAGACACGACGCCGGCAGCTCGGTGTCGGCGTTTTTGCGAAAAAGCTAGCTGATGTAGCAGAGGAGTTTTCGGCTATCAGTGGGTATGGGGTTGCCATCGCCGATAGAGACGGCGAGATCTTGTCGACCCACGGAATCGCAGATTCAAAGAACATTGCGGAGCGCCTTCCAGCAGAAGGCGTCAACCAGGTAGAGACGCTGAGAATCGAAGACCGGCGCTATGTGGCGACCAGCAAGGCGCTCTTTGATATACAAGCTCGCCCGGTCGGACATTTGGTTGTCACACGTGACGATACAGAGCAACTGAATGAATTGGACAGGGTGACCGTCATTGCGTACCTGGCGGCACTACTGGTCACTGCTGCCGGCGTTGTGTCACTGTTTTTTGTGCTGAGGCGCTACCTGGCTCCACTACAAACTGTTGCGGAAGCCGCGAAAAAAGTGGCTCAGGGAGATCTGAATGTACAGATCACAACGCACGGCATCGCCGAAGTCGGTGCGGTAGAAAACGCCGTCAATGAAATGGTGCAAACGCTTCGAAGCATGGTGAGTGATATTGCGCAAACATCCTTCCTGATCCAGGATTCAGCCACGGCAATGTACAGTGACGCCGACACATCGCATGCAAATATGCTGGCCCAGAATGAGCGGACTGAAAGCGTCGTGCATTCGTTGTCCGAAACTGCTTCGGCAGTTGCGTCCGTGGCCAATGCTACCGAAGAGTCTGCTGTTACCAGCCAATCTATTGAACAACAGGCTCAGGAAGGGCAATTGATGCTGTCTAAAGCTGGAGAGGCGAGTAGTCAATTGGCCATCGAAATGGATGATGTAAGTGACAACGTAGAGGGGCTGAACAACCATGTCGAGTCTGTTGCCGGAATAGTCAATGTCATCAAGTCCATCGCTGAACAAACCAACTTATTGGCACTGAATGCAGCTATTGAGGCGGCCCGCGCCGGCGAGCAAGGACGAGGTTTCGCAGTGGTGTCTGATGAGGTTCGGGAGTTGGCGAGCCGTACCCAGGAATCCACGACGGAGATCGAGAACATCATTTCGCGCCTTCAGCAAGGTGCAGGCCTCGCTGTGAACAGCATCCAGGTGACGCGCGAAAAAGTTCGTGACAATGCGAATCAAACACGCGAAGTATTGCAGCGATTTGACGAGATAAAAGCGAACATTGCCAGCCTTGCGGGTATGGCTGAAAACACGGCCAGTGCGGTGGAAGAGCAAAGCGTCATTGCCAGCGAAATATCGTCCAACATGAGCGATATTCGCCAATCGACTCAGGATATTACCGAGCGAAGTAACCGCCTTCGCAAGTCAAGTGAATCATTGCGGGAACTATCGGAAAAGTTGAACAGCATTACAACCCGGTTCCAATGTTGACGACACGCCAGTGTGTGCCGTTGGCCGCGAGTGAGTCGGCGCCGAGAAAAGCTGAAGAACTGCTTTCGAATGAGTTGCTCAAGCCGTCGAGCTACAGTGGTTGCGAGCACTGGCAACGATAGGAAAGCTTGGCTCGGCAACCGGCCAACCCTAACCACGCGCGGCTGTCCAGGTGTACGGCGAGGGGTCGAGGATCGGGGTGCGTTGCAGTACCAGGTCTGCCATCAGGCGCGCCGAAGCCACGCTCAATACGACCCCGTTGCGGAATTGCCCGGTGTTGACGTACAGGCCCTCGATCTCCGGATGCGGGGCGATATAGGGCACCCCGGCCGGCGAACCCGGGCGCAGGCCGGACCAGTGCTTGACGACCGGGTATTGCTTCAGCACCGGAAAGCGCTCAGTGGCGATGGCATAAAGTTCGTCGTGTGCTTCCTGGGTGGTGCTCTTGTCGAAGCCGACTTCTTCCATGGTGCTGCCGAATAGTACGTGGCCGTCGCGCCTGGGAACGATGTAACGCTGTTCCTCCAGGGTGATGCGGGTGATGGTGCCGGGTGGCGTCTGGAACAGCAGCATCTGCCCGCGCACCGGTCGAATCGCCGGCGGAGAAGGCAGCTCCCCAAGCAGGTCTGCGCTCCAGGAGCCCGCACACACGACGACCTGGTCGGCTTCAAGGTTTCCGCGAGCGGTGCCGATACCGGTACAGGTATCGGCATCACAATGGAGGCTGGTCACCGGGTTGTCGGTAACGACTTCGACCCCACGGCGCTGCAGGTCGGCGAGCAGTGATTGGGCGATCCGCGGATTTCGAACCTGGGCAACTTCCGGCATCCACAGGCCGGTCTGCGGGGGGTGCGCGGCTGCCGGTTCAAGCTTTTTGAAGGTCGTGGCGTCGATCAGCTCCAGGTGGCGGGCATGCTGTTTTGCCCAGGCCTGAGCGGTATCGATTTCGTCCGGGGCGACCATCAGCATGCCGCTGACGGTGTATTGAGGGTCGACACCCGTATCGCGCAGCAGTGCCTCGCAGGTTTCGGCGAAGTGTGCCTGGCTCCAACTCGCCAGCCGGGTAATGCTGTCCAGGTAACGCCAGGGAAACAGTGGGGAAACGATGCCGCCGCCGGCCCAGGTGGATTCCTGGCCGGTTTTCTGGCGATCGATCAGCGTGACCTGTTTCCCGGCTGCGTGTAACTCGCGGGCTGTGAGCATGCCGATGATGCCGCCACCGACGATGATGATACGTTGAGACATGTACTGCGGAACCAAACGATTTTCTCAGCCGTTTGTCGGCTGTTTGCCGCAGTCTATCATTTCCCCGGGCACGCTTTTGCGCGTCACTGATATATATAAACCTATGAAAAAGAAACAGAACGGACTGACCCTGGTTGAGCTGATGGTTACCTTGGCGGTGGCATTGGCCCTGCTGCTGGTAGGTGTTCCTCAGTTCCGCACGATGCTGGCCGGTAACCGTGCCGCGGCGGATGCCAACAAGCTGGTGGTTGCCATGCAACTGGCGCGCAGCGAGGCGGTCAAGCGGAACCTGCCTGTCAGCGTCTGTGGCAAAGCCAGTGACGGCGACAATGATTGTGATTCGGGTGATTGGGCCGAGGGTATCGTCGTGTTCGTGGACGGTTCCGGCGGTACGATTGGAAACGTGGATGTAGCTACCGATGTGGTTCGGGTTCTGGATGCGCCGGAGGGCAGGCCGGTCATTGCGAGTGCCAGTAATTTTATGCGCTTCGATCCGGACGGGTCCCTGGAAAGGCCTGGCGCACCGCAAACGCTTACCGTTCATCAGGACGGTTGCGTAGGTCGTAACCAGCGCACCATCACCATCAGCGCGACCGGGCAGGTCGACGTTGTGGCGGGCAATTGTCCGTGAGGCAGGGCGGGAAAAACATGAAAATGACTTCGACGAACTTCAAGCGGCTCCACCTCGCACGGGGGTTCTCCCTGCTGGAGGCCCTGGTGGCTTTGGTGATCCTGTCCGTGGGATTGCTGGGGATCGCCGGGTTGCAGGCCCGGGGGTTGCTGAACAATGTGAATGCCAATTTCCGTACCCAGGCATCTTTTCTTGCGGATGATCTTGCCGATCGCATGCGCGCGAACAAGCGCGCCATGACAGGGGCCACGAAATATTTCGACGAGCCTACAGGGGCTTACACCGGCGCATGTCTCACCACTTCCGGTTGTTCCGTGGCCGCGATGGCCCGGCACGATTTCTTCCTTTGGGAACAACAGGTGACAGGGATATTGCCCCTGGGAAGCGGCGAGGTGTGCATCGACAGCACACCGGTTGACGGGGCCCCGGGGGCGCCGGAGTGCGATGGTCTAGGCGGGCAGTACGCCATCAAGGTCTGGTGGGATGACGACCGGTCCGGTGTCGTCGAATCCGACAATGACGACCTCAGTGACGAACGCTACGTGATCGCGTTCCAGCCGCAAACCTGGTGATGCCAATGAAAGCGATCCGAGTCCTTCGTTACAGCCGTGGCCTGACCCTGGTAGAACTGATGACGGCATTGGTGATCTCGCTGGTGTTGCTGGCGGGTGTCGCCCAGGTCTTTGTGGCCAACAAGCAGACTTACCAGTTCAGCCAGAGTTTTGCGCGAAACCAGGAAAACGCGCGTTTCTCGGTGAACGTGCTCACCAGGGCCCTGCGAACCGCCGGTTATCTCGGTTGCCAGCCTGACTATGTGCAGAACTTCCTGGTGGGTGGCGGCACGGGCTTCTCCTGGACGGATGGCCAGTCCATCGAGGGGTACGACGGTGGCAGTGTGCCCTCCAGTCTTACCGGAAAACTGCCTTCGGGCGTCAGCGTGGTCAGTGGTGCCGACGCCTTCACCCTGCATGCGATCAGTGGTACCGGTTTGCGCCTGCAGGCCGATATGTCTGATGCGACAGATGATCTCACCATCCCGACAGACAATGGCTTGTCGCAATTCGACATCGTCATGGTGGCCGATTGTGAAAAAGGCGCCATTTTCCAGATCACCAACTCCGACCCCGACTCGACAGGCTTGCTAAGCCATATTGCCCCCGGAGGAGGCACTCCAGGTAATACCGTGGCGAAGTTGAACAAGGCTTACGGCAAAGAGGCCGAGTTGGTCAGGTTGACCGAGGTCAGCTATCTGCTGGGCAACAAGAAGGTCGACGTCGACGGCGATGGAACGGCAGATGATGTACCCACCCTGTATCGCTATCGCGGCGGCAGCACGAGAGCCGAGGAACTGGTCGAGGGGATAGAAGACCTGCAGATTCGCTACGGCATCGCCAACGATCCGAACGATCCGGGCACTGCCAGCAAGTACTTGAGTGCCGCCTCGGTGGCCGCCGACGAGTGGGATGACGTGGTGGCGGTCGAGGTGCGTGCATTGGTCGCCAGCCTGAGAGGCGGGCTGCTCGATGTGGATCAGGACATTACATTTAACGGCTCACCCGTCGATACCAGTGACAGAAAGGTTCGCCAGGCAGTCAACGTGATTGTGGGGGTTCGCAATGCCATTCGTTAAGCGCCCATCGAGGCCAGTCCCGTCGCTGCGCGGTCAGCGTGGCTCCGTGCTCATACTGTCGTTGGTTTTGCTGGTCATCCTGACCTTGTTGGGCCTTTCCGGAATGGAAACCGCCACGATGGAAGAGCGCATGGCCGGTAACATGCGCAACAAGCAGCTTTCCTTCAATGCCTCGGAGTCGGCACCGCGTGCTGGCGAGGCCTTTCTGGCCACTACGGTCGGCAATACACGGCCCGATGCGGTCGCCTCCAGTCCGAGTACCTCCCAGGTGTGGGAGGCAAACGCGCCCGACCCGAATACTTCGGCAACACGGTTCTGGTGGAACGAGGGTACCGGTGCCTGGTGGGACGGTTCGACCGTGTCAGTCACTTTCGATGCGGATACGGGCAGTGATTCCGAACACCTGGTTGGCCAGGAGCCCCAGTACCTGATCGAAGAGTTGTACTCGCATGAAGCGGGTGGCTCCCTGGTGGGTGGTTATACGACCGCGCCGAGACGCTATTTCTACCGCATCACGTCTCGCGGGGTCGGTAAGAACAATACTGCCGAGACGTTTTTGCAGACGACCTTTGTGCGGACCTTTGAAAACGAGTAAGTGATGAGTGGGAGCGTGGTGATGAAACCTTCAGCGAATCTGTTGAACCAGGCCAAGGCCGGTGTTCTTGGGTTGTTCCTGGGAACGGCCCCGGTTGGCGCGGCGACACTCAATCTGAGTTCCAGCCCGCTGTTTCTCGGGGTGAGCGTTGACCCCAACGTCTTCTTCATGACGGACGACTCGGGGTCGATGGACTGGGAGATCCTGGTTGACGGCTTCCACTACTACACCACCTATTGGGGAGGCGGCACGGATTTTTACAACAACGGCCGTTGGTACAGTTACTCATCGGATGCAGCGGATGCCTGTACTAACAATCGTACCCAGTACAGCTTTATCTTCGATGAGCCGGACAACAAGTATGGTGACGGCTGTGGTACCGGCACCAACGGCGGCACGCTGGAGTTGAACCTGGCGCAGACCACGGTGCGTGACTGGCGGATTCTCAGCTCGGATTTCAATTACCTCTATTACGACCCCGCTGTTACCTACAAGCCCTGGCCGGGGCTCTCGGACGCCAGTTTTTCCGCGGCACGGAGTAATCCGCAGTCTGGTACGGACGGCTATGACGATCTGCGTAACCTGGATGGTTTTGTCTACGAGGTCTGGAGAGACGATCGGGGCTTCACCGGAACCCGCCCTGACGGCGGAGCGACAGCGACCAACACGCCCAACGGGATTGTGGATGTCTGGGACAGTCACACAAGGGTTACCCTGAGTGGCAGCAGCTTTACGGTCGAGGCCCACACCTATGCGCCGACAGCAGATTGCACGGCGACCAATATTACCGACACGCCGCCGTTCGCTGGTTGCTTTGGTACCACGGTCACCACCACCACCACCACAACGGACGGCTACGGACGTACGGTGGCCCAGGCCAGGCAGAACATCGCCAACTGGTACCAGTATCACCGTCGCCGTTCCTTTGTGTCCAAGAGCGCGATCGGTACCGTGATCGAAAACCTGCCGGACTTCCGTTACGGCCTGAGCCTTATCAATGATTACGCCGATGTTTTTGTCGAGATGCCGCCATCGACGGCTACTGATTACACCTCGCACAATGCCGGCTTGCTGAATTCCTTCTACAGTTACGAATGGCAGCCACAAGGCACGCCGTTGCGACGGGGGCTCGAGGTTGCGGGGCGTTACTACACCAGCAGCCAATCGGGCAGTAACAATTTCGGCAAGACCGACCCGATCACCAATACCTGCCAACAGAACTTCACGGTGTTGTTCACGGATGGTTATTACAATGGCGACAATCCAAGAGATACGGATTTCACCATTGCCGACGAGGATGGTGATGGTGTTTCGGACAGGCTCGCCGATGTCGCCATGGCCTACTATGAGAACGATCTCAGCAACCTGACGAACAATGTGCCGACCACTCCTGGGGATTTGGCAGATTGGCAGCACATGGTGACTTTCACCGTGGCCTTTGGTGTGACCGGGGAACTGATCGATACCGATAGCGACGGCTGGCCGGATCGTTACGGCGACGGGACTGCCATGCCTGATCCCTTGTTGCCATCCAGTGATTGGGGCGACGCGAGCTCGGATCCCGAACGTATCGACGATATGTGGCATGCAGCCTTCAATTCTAAAGGCGAGTACGTGTCGGCCTCCAGGCCGAGTGAGGTCCTCGATGCGCTGCAATCGGCGTTGCGGTCGATCTCTGATCGTACCTCTTCGGCCTCCTCCGTGGCGTTGAGTTCAGGGTTCCTGGGAAGCGATACCCAGGTGTACCAGGCACGTTTCTTCAGTGGCGATTGGAGTGGCGAACTCCTGGCTTACCCGATCCTGACAGGCGGTTTGATCGCCTCCAGCCCAAGTTGGGAGGCTGGTGCCAAGATCAGTGCGATGACGCCTGCGTCACGCGTTATTCTTACGACCAATAATACGAGTGGCACCGGTGTTCCTTTCCGTTTTCCGAGCGATTACACCAGCCCCTCCTCGTCGGAAATCGATGCGGGTCAGATCAGCGATCTGTTGACCTATGCTCCCACATCCGGGGAACAGAGCTATGGCGAGGCGCTCGTGGATTATCTGCGTGGTGAGCGCAGTAACGAAGGTACCGGGTACGATTTCAGAAACCGTAGCTCCGTACTTGGCGATATCGTGCATTCCGACCCGATCTTCGTGGATGAACCCAAGGCGCGCTATCCATCGACATGGGTGGATAAGCGCTATCCGACAGCAGCCCAACCGGAGAACAGTGCAAGCGAGTCTTACAACAGCTTCAAGACCCGCCTGGCATCGCGTATCCCGATGGTGTGGTTCGGTGCGAATGACGGCATGATCCACGGCCTGGACGCAAGGGCCAGTGGCGCAACCGCGGGCGAGGAACTGTTGGCCTATGTCCCGGGTTTCATCTACGGGAACCTGCCCAAACTGACGCGGGATGATTATATTCACCGCTACTTCGTGGACGGCGGTACCAGTGTCATCGACGCCTATGTCTCGAGCAGTTGGCGTACCGTGTTGGCAGGTTCCACCGCGGGTGGTGGCCAGGGGATTTTCACCCTGGATATTTCCGATCCTTCCTCTTTCTCCGAGAGTGGTGCAGCCAGCACGGTAATGTGGGAGTTCACCGATGCTGACGATGCCGATCTTGGTTATACCTACAGCCAGCCGACCATTGTTCGTCTGCACAATGGCAAGTGGGCGGCAGTGTTCGGTAACGGCTACAACAACACCGAAGCGGACGGCAATGCCAGCACCGATGGCGATGCGGTATTGTTTATCGTCGACCTGGAAACAGGCGCGGTCATCAAAAAGTTCGATACCGGTGAAGGCATGGCTGAAGACCCAACCGGCGCCGGTCGTGCGAACGGCTTGTCCGCAGTGTCCCCGATCGACCTGGATGGTGATTTCATCTATGACTACGTTTATGCCGGCGATCTGTTCGGAAACGTGTGGAAGTTTGATATCACCAGCAATGACACGTCGAAATGGGTTATCGATGGCCCCGGTTCCACGGCTGACCCGATCTTTACCGCGACCGACGGTGAGGCAACCCCGACGGCCCAGCCGATCACCAGCCTGATCCAGGTGGGTTATGCTCCGAATGGCCGCTCCGGTGTCATGCTGTACTTTGGTACCGGCAAGTACCTGGAGGTCGGTGACAATAGTGCCACCGGGCAGGCCACCCAGACCTTCTACGGAATCTGGGATAACTTCACCGCGGACACAACCTGGACCTCGGCGGTTACACGTACGCAACTGCAGGAGCAGAAGATCCTGGAAGAGTTGACCCAGCATGGTGAGGATCTCAGGGTAACGAGTACGACCGGAATGGACTGGTCGACCAAGAAAGGTTGGTTCATGGACCTGATCAACCAGGGCGAGAGTCCCATGGACAACGAAGGCGAGCGTGTCGTCAGTGACCCTATCCTGCGGGTGGATCGCATCGTCTTTACGACCCTGCTCCCGTCTGTGGATCCGTGTGAGTTTGGTGGCTCCGGATGGTTGATGGTGCTGGATGCCTTCTCCGGTGCCCGCCTGCCGGAAACCCCGTTTGATCTCAATGGCGACGGTACCTTCACGACATCAGACTTTGCTACCAGCAGTAGTGGTGCGGATGTCGCGGTGTCCGGCAAGAAGTCGAAAATCGGTATCATCCCGACGCCTGGTGTAATCACCAGTGGCGGCGGTGGTCCTGACTACCTGGTACAAAGTGGTTCCTCGGGCTCGACCGCGTCCGATGCGTTCAACCCGGGTCCCAGAAGTTATGGACGACAGTCCTGGCGTGAGATCAGAGATTGAACAACCTGGAGGTTATTGCAGTGGCAAAAATTGCTACCAAGCAGAGAGGATTTACCCTGGTGGAGTTGATGGTGGTGCTGGTCATCCTGGCGATCCTTTCCACTGTTGCCTACCCGCTGTACACGGAACAGACACGCAAGACACGTCGTGCCGAGGGTCGTGCGGTCTTGCTGGAACTGGCACAGGCCCAGGAGCGTTTCTTCACGGTTAATGGGCGATATGCTGCCACGCTCGGTTCCCTGAGCATCGATGCCACCACTGAGAATGGTTACTACACGATCACCACCACGGGTGGTGGCACCTTCACTGCAACGGCGACAACGGCAGGTGCGCAGACCTCTGACACCTACTGTACGACCATGACCTATTCGAACCTCGGCGTAAAAGGCGGTACCGGCAGCGATACCGACAAATGCTGGTAAATACGGGAGAGTTGTCAATGAACGCGAAGTACAACGGGCTTGGGGTTATCCTGGGAGCCTGTCTACTGGTACCTGGAATGGCGCTTGCCGTCGGACAGAGTAAGGTCGACGGCGGTATCTGGTCGGAGAAGACCCCGGTCGGTATCGAGGGCAACAACGCGAAGGAAGCTTTTGAACGCAGAAAACGCGATTTGGACCGCAAGCTCAGGCCGATCGACGATTCCGATGAGCGGGCGTACGTGGTCCAGGAAGAGGAAGCCAATCACTAAGGTTGCCCGGCTGGCTTTTCAGCTGAGCGCAGGTTTCCCGGTGACCTCCGGCCGGTCACTACAGCCTTATGGTGGCTAGCGTGCTGCAGCCAGGTCTTTGGGCAGTGCGAAAACCACCGTTTCCGGCTTTCCTCCGTCTTCTTCGACTTTGGTCACACCCCAGTCTTTCAGTTTTTGGATCACGCTTTCCACCAGCAACTCCGGCGCGGAGGCCCCCGCGGTCAAGCCGATGGTCGTTACCTGTTGCAACCACTCGCGCCTGATGTCCTGCGGGCCATCGATCAGGTAAGCGGGCTTGCCCTGCTTGGTGGCGATTTCCTTGAGGCGATTGGAATTGGAGCTGTTGGGCGAGCCAACCACCAGCACCAGGTCACAGTGTTCCGACAGGCGCTTGACTGCATCCTGGCGGTTCTGGGTCGCGTAGCAGATGTCGTCCTTGCGTGGTCCCTGGATCTGCGGGAAATGTTTACGCAGGGCATCGATCACGCGCGTGGTATCGTCCATCGACAGGGTGGTCTGGGTGACAAAGGCGAGGTGCTCAGGGTCTTTTACGACTAGCTGCTCTACGTCTTGCGGTGTTTCCACCAGGTAGATACCGCCACCGTTGCTGTCACAATGGTACTGACCCATGGTGCCCTCCACCTCTGGATGCCCACGGTGGCCGATCAGGATGACATCGTGCCCGGCCTTGCAGTGGCGGGCAACCTCCAGATGTACCTTGGTCACCAGCGGGCAAGTGGCATCGAAGACCGTCAGATCACGCGAGGCGGCCTCGTCGCGTACCGCCTTGGAAACGCCATGTGCGCTGAAAATCACGGTGCTGCCGTCAGGCACCTCGGACAGTTCATCCACGAACACGGCACCACGCTCGCGCAGGCCTTCCACCACGAAGCGATTGTGTACCACTTCGTGACGCACGTAGATGGGAGCGTCGAAAATATCGAGTGCACGTTCCACGATTTCGATGGCACGATCCACGCCGGCACAAAAGCCGCGTGGGTTGGCGAGCAGTATGTTCATTGAGAATGCCCTAAAGCTTTTGATGCCTAGTTTGCCACAGACACACTTTCCCCGGCCCCGGAGTGCTCAGGGGATTATTCCTCGGATTCGAGTGCGCTTGGATCGGGTAGCCCGACGTCGAGAATCTTCACCCGGAATACCACCTCGTGTCCGGCCAGGGGGTGGTTGAAATCCACGGTGGCGTGGGTCTCACCCACCTCGCGCACCACGCCCATGGTCTGCTCGCCACCCGGCAGGGAGAAGCTCATGACCTGGTCGACCTCAGGCAGCAGTTCGTCGCTGAAATCGCTCAGTGGCATCTGTTGTATCAGGGCCGGATCCGGTTCGCCATAGGCCTGCGCCGGTGTCAGTGTCAGGGTTTGCTCATCACCGGCTTTAAGGCCGTATAGGGCCAACTCCATGGCCGGCTGGAAGGTCTTGTCACCGACATGGAAACTCAATGGTTCCTCGTTGAAGGTGGAGATCGCCTCGGTACCATCCGGCAGTGCCAGCGAGAAATGCAGGGTGACCGCCGAGCCCGGGACGATTTCATCCCTCCCCGTTTTGCCTGGCGCACTCATGCGTCGGCCTGTTCAGCGGCGATGGCCTTCAGGGTGGGCACTGCCAGGCCGTGTTCCTCGGCATGCGCCAGGGCGCGTTGCAGGCGTGCGGGTGCGCTACGGCCCATGCATTTGTGTTCCAGGTCGCCATTGAAGGCCACCAGCATGGCCTGGATCAGTGCCTCTCGATCGAAGTTGGCGCCGGTGAGCGCTTCCTGTATGTCGATCACGTCATTGGCCACGTCGCGTGCCAGTGCTTCGTGTTGTTGCCACAGCTCGCCGACGTTGCCGCCCACGCGCAGGCCGGCGATGTTGGTGGTAACGATATAGACATTTTTCACCACCAGTTCGAACAGCATGTCCTCGGCGGAGTCCACTGCCTTGGTGGCGATATCCAGGCTGCCGAGTGCATCCATCAGCAATTGCGCAAGCGGGCCAAAAGCAGGCGAGGGCACGAGCACCTTGGAGTCCTGGCCCTTCTTTTTTTCGAACCAGACCGAGATCACGGTCGGCTCCTGCAGGTGCGCGTAGTCGCCTGGCAGCAGTTCGTTTTGCAGCAGCGCCAGTTTGTCGGCCCAGGCTACCGGGACCTGAGTCAGCATGTCGGGCAGGGCGGCCTCGCCGACCGCCACTAAGACCATGGCCGGGTTTGGTACTTCAACGGCCAGTGCCTGCATGTCGGTGTCGCGGGTGACAGGGTAAACGGGGTGGCCCAAGCGCAGCAGGCCGCGTGCGAATACGCTGCCCATCTCGCCGATGCCAATCACTATGACAGGTGCCTTACTCATTCTTAAGTCCTTTGGGGGTCGCTAATAACTCTGGGCAATTTGGATTTGGCGTTCAAGCGGTTTACCCATGAGTTGTCAGTGGTCCCCTTTTTTCCAGGTGACTTCCTCGCCGCCATTGCGTCGCGCCAGCACGCGCGCGATCACGAACAACAGGTCGGACAGTCTGTTCAGATACTTCAGGGTCGCCGAGTTTACCGCCTCCGTGTTGGAAAGTCGCAGCAGCGAACGCTCGGCACGGCGGCAGACCGCGCGGGCCTGGTGCGCAATCGCGGCAGCAGTGTTGCCGCCGGGCAGGACGAATTCCTGCAGCGGCGGGAGCGCTTCGTTGAGCGAATCCAGCCAATGTTCGAGGCGCTCGACCCAACTGTCGGCAGCGATGCTGTGGCCAGGCAAGGCCAGTTCACCGCCGATGTCGAAAAGACGGTGCTGCAGGGAAAAGAGCATGGCATCTATCTCGGCTTCTTTCCCGGTGTGGGTGCGCAGCAGGCCGATGACGCTGTTCAGTTCGTCGATATCGCCGATGGCATCGATACGTGCGCTGTCCTTGCGCAGGCGTGAACCGTCGGCCAGCCCGGTACTGCCCTCGTCCCCGGTGCGCGTATAGATTCTTGTCAGCCTGGGCATGGGTTAATCACCGAAGGTGTATTTCGCGCCGATCCACAGCGTGCGCTCGGGTGATGGTGTAAAGGCGGGGCAATTGTCTGTGCCGAACGAACCGGTTTGGCATTCGCCGTGGACAGTGCCCGCAGCAGCGGCATCGCCAACGGTGCCGAATTCACTGTATTGGCGGTTGAAAAGATTGTTGAGACGCGCATCGATGGTCCAGTTGCCCCGGCGGTACTGGGCGTTGACGTTTACCACGGTGTAGTCGTCCAGCTTTTTATAGGCATTCTGGTAGTCGCTGTCGAGCACCTGCTTCGAAACGTGCAACAGGTTGCCGCCGATCGACCAGTCGCTGGAGGGCCGCCATTGGGTGGATAAGCGGGTCTGGTGCCTGGGCACCATGGGGATGGTGCTGCCCTGGTGTGGCCCGGAGGTGATTTTTCCCTCGGTCAGATCGATGTCGAGGCCCAGCTCGATATTGCGTGGCAGGTATTCTTTGATCGAAAAGTTCAGACCCTGTCGCTCGGTGCTATCGATGTTGATGTTCGCGCCACTTGTGGCATTGAACGAGAGTTCGTCCTTCAACGTCAGCCGATAGATTTGCAAGGCCACCGAGCGTTGCGGCGAGGTGTATTCGATACCGCCTTCCAGGGAGAGCCCGCGTTGGTTTTTCACGCCGCTTGGCAAGAAAGGAAATGACACCGCACTTGAATCCAGGGTGTGCTCCTCGATTTTGGCGAAACGATAGTTTTGGTCGGCCCTGGCAAACCATCGCCAACGGTTGTCAGGCCGATAGGTGAGACCCAGCGAACCGACCGTTACCTCATCATCCAGGTCCAGCGATGTGGTGGAACCGAAAGTGGGGGCGATGTTGTCCAGGATGTCATTGTCCACCCAGGCATGGCGGACGCCCAGGGCGACGTCCACTGTACCGTTCAGTGGGTAAACCGCCTGTCCATATATGGCCGCGATATGCTGCTCGGCAGTTTGCCGGGTTATGCCATCGATGTCGTAGTCGGAGCGTTCGATGTCGGAGCCGAGAGTCAGTCGCAGGTTGCCTTTTTCTACGGGGAGCTCGGCATGAACGCGGGGGGTTAAGGTGATGATTTCTCGGTCCTGCGAGTCGATTTTGGTGCGTTGGCCATAACGGCTGCTCAGCCTGAAGGCCACGTCGTCATGACGATAGCTGGCATCGGCAAACAGTCGCCAGTGCCTGTCGAGACGATGTTCCACGCCTAGTCGTGATACATCGGAAGCGGTATCGGTAAAGTCATTGCGGTAGTTGGTGAAGCTTTGACGTCGGTCGGCGGCAAGCTCATCGAGGAATAGCGCGCCCGGGTTTTCCACCGATTCATCCAGGTGGCGTTGCTCGAAGAACACGCGTGAGTCTCCCGCTTGATAGTCGACCAGCAGGTTGAGGTTCAGCACGTCGCTCTCGTTGTTCTCGCGATAACCATCGGTGGCCAGCTTGCGTGCCTCAATACGGAGCCCTAGTCCAGAGTCCAGCCGCCGGTTTAGAGAGAGCTGTTCGACGTGGTGTTGGTGGCTACCCAGCCCTACAGAGATCTGCCCTGAGCCTGCGGATTTCGGGCGACGAGTGATGATGTTGACCACGCCGCCAACAGCCTGATTACCAAACAGCACCCCGGAACTGCCGTGCACCACCTCGATCCGTTCCACCTGGTTCAGCGGGATATCGTTGAGGTAGAGATTTGCCGCATCTGTCGAGGGGTTGAGCCGGCGCCCGTCCAGCAGAACCAGCACGTTGGATCCGGCACGCGTACCAAAGCCACGCATGTCGATGGTGCTGCGAGTGCCGTCACCGTAAAGGTCGTAAACGTGAATCCCGTGCTGACCTCTCAGGACGTCAGTAATCGACGCCGCACCGCTCGATTCGATGTCCTGGCGTTCGATCACCCGGATGCTGGCGGCGGTGTCGACGCTATACTCGGGTATCCGGCTGGCGCTGATGTAAATCACCGGGGCATCTTCGAAATCCGATGCACTGCCTGGTAGGGCGAATAACAGCCCTGTGGCCAGGATCAAAGGTTTTTTCACAGTCAGTCTCCCCGAATTACTCACCCGTAACTCGATAATGCTTCGAACGTGCAAGGAGACATGGCCAATGATCACACCAGGCAGGTGCGAACGATCATGGCCCTGCTGCCCACCGCAGTCCGGGTTGGTATTGGTGTTCGGGCCGGTATCCGGACTGACACGTGTCGAATGGGACTCGCTGATGCGCCTTCCCAGGCCGGGGCCCAGTGGCTGTTTGCGCCAGCGTGACGTGATCACCGTTGCGGGGGCAGTGCCGGAATTTTCGCGAAGAGTCACCGGCTTCCCGTTTAACCTGCAGTTGGAGATTGCTTGCAGGCACCACGAACAGGGGCGCGAGAATAGAGAAGCGTCAGGGGCCGGTCAAGCCTGAAGGCTCGATTGAGAGGAGTTGTTGAGGGGGCAGAGCCCCCGGGTCAACGGATCAAGGTTACTTCATCAATTCCTGTGTGACGAACAGGTATCCCAGCACGCTGGATAGCGCGACGACCAGAATCATCTGAAGGACGATGCAGGCGCCTGGGATATCACTACAGACCTTGTTGAACGTACAACCAAGCATGGCTTTCATATGGCCTCATTCTCCCGAATTTCGGTGATGGACTTTTTTTGATCTGCACACCCTTTTAGGGAAAAACCTTAAGGGATAGCCGATACTGTCATGCAAAATACCCACATGACAAACGGGACTTTTTTCTGACCCCACATAAAAAAATTTATGACCTGTAACCACTTGTTTCTATTAGGCAATTTGCTTAATCACTTAATTGGCCAAATACTTTCCGAATGACGGGCAATCAGTATCAGGTTTCGCTAAAATGCTAATCAAAACAAGGTGTTTACATTCGTTGTGCGATCCAAGTACGCGCAAGATTAGCGCCTTCATTTGACGCAGAGAAATAACATGGGTGTATTCCAACATCGCAAAAATGGTGTAGGGCGGCTTCCGGCTCCATGCGACGAACGGTCGCAAAGTCGGTCTGCCGGCAAATTTCAGGTGGCTTGTCTGCTTCTGTCTGGCGCGCGAATATTTTGTTTCCCTTGCCGGGTTGGGGAAAGTCCCATGTCGGCCTGTGCGCCGGGTCTGGATTGTCGATGAGCGAACAGGCAAAAGTGGGTTTCGTCAGCCTCGGCTGTCCAAAAAACCTGGTCGATTCCGAACGTATTCTTACCCAGCTGCGTGCCGAGGGTTATGCACTTTCGCCCAGCTACGAAGATGCTGACCTGGTGATCGTCAATACCTGCGGTTTTATCGACGCAGCCGTGGAAGAGTCGCTCGATGCGATTGGTGAAGCCATCGATGCGAACGGACGGGTCATTGTTACCGGGTGCCTGGGCAAGCGTGAGGATGATATCCGCCGTGTGCACCCCAGTGTGCTTGCGGTGACCGGCGCACACGCCTACGAGGAAGTGATGGAGGCGGTGCATGCGCACCAGCCGCCACCGCATGATCCCTTCGTCGACCTGTTGCCACCGCAGGGCGTGAAGTTGACCCCGCGTCACTATGCTTATCTGAAGATCTCCGAAGGCTGCAATCACCGCTGCACCTTCTGCATCATCCCCAGTATGCGCGGTGACCTGGTCAGCCGTCCCATCGGCGAGGTACTCGCCGAGGCGGAGCGCCTGGTGGAATCCGGCGTTCGTGAGCTGTTGGTGGTGTCGCAGGACACCAGTGCCTACGGCGTCGATCTGAAATACCGCATGGACATTCACAACGGCAAGCCGATGGAGAATCGCCTGCGCGTGCTGGCACGCGAACTGGGTCAGCTACCTGCGTGGACGCGCTTACATTACGTTTACCCGTATCCCAACGTGGACGACCTGATCCCCCTGATGGCCGAAGGGCTGATCCTGCCGTACCTGGATATGCCGCTGCAGCATGGCAGCGAGAGGATTCTCAAGGCCATGAAGCGACCGGCAGCCACCGAAAAGGTACTCGACCGCATCGGCCGCTGGCGCGAGACCTGCCCGGAACTGACGCTACGCTCAACCTTTATCGTTGGCTTCCCCGGTGAGACCGAAGACGATTTCGACCAGCTGTTGGAGTTCATCCAGGAGGCACAGCTGGACCGGGTTGGCTGTTTCGCCTACTCGCCGGTTGAGGGTGCCGCCGCTAACGCCTTGCCGGATCAGGTACCGGAAGAGATCAAACAGGACAGGCTGCAACGCTTCATGGAGATCCAGGCGGAAATCAGCCGCAACAAGCTGGCCACCCAGGTGGGCAATCGCATGATCGTGCTGGTCGACGAGGTCAACGAGAACAACCTCGTGGCCCGTGGGCCGGGTGACGCCCCGGAGGTCGATGGCCAGGTGATCATCGATGGTGCTTGGGAAGATATCGTGCCGGGCGATTTTATCGAGGTGGTGGTCACCGGGTACGATGAGCACGACCTGTTCGCTGAACCGTTGGAGTGAGGTGGCCGATAACTGGCAGCCGGCCTCGTTGCGGTAGAATGCGTTTTTTTCGAACCAGGTTCGCAGCGTAATTGCCATGAAAAAACTCGAAGCAATCTTTGAAAGATATCTGTTTGCCTCGCGCTGGCTGCTGGCGCCATTCTTCTTCGGCCTCATGATCGCCATCGTGGCGTTGCTGTTGAAGTTCGCCAAGGAATTGCTGGGCCTGATGGGAATGGTCTTTCTCGGCAATGAGGGACAGCCGATACTGAGCATCCTGACCCTGGTCGACACCGCGTTGCTCGGCGGCCTGCTGCTGATTATTGCGTTCAGCGGCTATGAGAATTTCGTCTCCAAGTTCGGCCCGGCTGACCACGAGGACCGCCCGGCGTGGATGGGCAAGGTCGGATTCTCGGACCTGAAACTTAAGCTGATCGGGGCGATCGTGGCGATCTCCACCGTGGAACTGCTGAAGGCGTTCCTGGATAGCGAGGCCATGAGTGATCGGCAGCTGGCCTGGAAGGTGGGTATTCACCTGACCTTCGTGACGTCCGGGGTTTTGTTCGCTCTGACCGATTACATCTCGGGGAAGAACAAAGTCGGTCACTGAGGGAAAGGATGAATGGCGCGCGCAAAAAAGCCGGCATGAAGCCGGCTTTTTCTTGGATGCTGTAGCCAGATCAGTAGGCGGTGCCGGGCCGCTTGCCCATCTTTTTCAGGATCAATGCCAACGGGCAGAAGCCGGTAAAAGCGCTCTGCAGCAGGTTCAGACCAATGAAGCCGGTGAAGTACAGCCAGTAATGGTGGTGGAAGATCGGGCTTTCCGCCAGACCCAGGGCCAGGGTCAGCAGGATCATGAAACCGGCAAAAGCCAATACGATGCGTTCGATAGACATAGCAGGAACCTCGGTAGTTTTGAAATTGCCGCAACACTGCCACGCGGCTCATGGCGCGGCATATTAGAAAAATCTAATTTATGTGTCAATCCGAGAAAATTTATGGCTTTTGATTCGGCTGCCCTCCCGCCAGGAAAAAGATCCAGCCAAATGACGCCTTATACCCCGCGCGCTTTCTGCATTTCCTGGTATTCGGCCTCGAAGAAGAACTCTTCGGCACCCAGGGCCGGGGTAAGGCCGTCCAGCCAGGTGGCTGTTTCGTCGAACTTGGCGAAGAATGGCTTTTGTACCCAATTCGGGTTGCGTCCTTGTACAAAACGCAGCGCAAAGACTTTCTCGCCGTTGATTTCGGTTAAACCCTGCACCTCGACCTTGCCGGGCCCGGCGCTCATGCTAGGACCACGTGCGGTTCGTGCCAGGCCGGAGACCTGCTGCATGGCATCGCGGTAGATGTTCCAGGCCTTGGCCAGTGGCACCTCGAAGTAGTGGCGGGCGCCGGTGTCGCGTTCGACGAACATGTAGTAAGGGATGATGCCGAGCTTGACCTGGGTGTTCCACAGCTTGGCCCAATCGTCGGCATTGTCGTTGATGTGCGCCAGCAGCGGCCCCTGGGCACGGATCTCGGCACCGGTATCGCGCAGGCGGCGGATGGCCCGCTTGGCAATGTCGGTGGAGAGTTCCTGCCAGTGGTTATAATGCGCCATGATCGCGACGTGCTTGCCTGCTTGGTCCAGGCGCGCCAACAGGTCGATCAGTTCGTCGGCGTCCTCGTCGGTGACGAAACGGTGTGGCCAGAAGGTTAGCGCCTTGGTCCCGATGCGCACGGTCTGGATGTGGTCGAAACGGCTTTCCAGCAGCGGCTCCAGGTAGGACACCAGGTGCTTGGTCTTCATCACCATCGGGTCGCCGCCGGTGATCAGCAGATCGGTCACCTCTTTATGCGATTCAAGGTAGGCGTGCAGCTTGGCCGCCTCGGTGCTGGCCATGCGCAGTTCCTTGTCGCCCACGAACTGCGCCCAGCGGAAACAGAAGGTGCAGTAGCTATGGCATGTCTGGCCCTGGCTGGGGAAGAACAACACGGTCTCGCGGTACTTGTGCTGGATGCCGTTGAGCATCTCGCCTTCGTCGTCCAGCGGGATGTTCATCTGCATCTGCCCGGCCGGGTGCGGGTTGAGTTCGGCACGCAGTTCCTTGGCCAGCGCCTGGATCTCCTTCTTGTTCCTGCCGTCGCGGTAGGCCTGGGCCATGCGCTCGAACATGCCGGGTGAGAGCATGCCTTTCTGCGGGAAGGTCAGCTGGTAGATGGGGTCGTTCGGAACCTTGGACCAGTCGATCAGTTCCTCGATGACGTACTCGTTGACGCGAAACGGCAGTACCGAGGAAACCACCAGCATTTCGAATCGGGTTTCTTCGGGCAGTGATTTTAGCTGCTCAATTTTGTCTAGGTCGCGTTGGGTATAGACCCTGAAGCGACGGGGCTCGTTGCTGAAGTCCACTGGGTTGATCTCAGGCTTGCGCAGTACCGATGTCTGACTCATGGCTGATCTCCTGATGATGCCCGATCCGTGGCTGTTTCTGTATTTGATTTGCCTTGGGTGAATTTGCCCAGCCGTTGGCGGCAAGACCCGAGGGGGGCGAGACCTTAACAAATACGCGCCCGGAGTTCAAAGTGGCGATTTCCCCAACATATTGTTCGAAAAAGGGAATTTCTTGATGGGCTGTCATGGCTCTTGCCGCCGAACGGTTCGTGTACAGTGAAACACCGAGTTTCGATGAGGAAATAAACTCTGCCATGCCGCGCAAGTACCTATGGTTGCTGGTAATCGTCCTGCTGATTGTGTCCTGGCAATGGCTACGGACAAATTTTACCGAGCACGAGCGGCAGGCGCGGACCCAGGTGCGCGACTCGGTGGCAGCGGCTTTTCCCGAGATGGCCAGCGAGGCGCAGGAACGGTTTGCCATCCGGCGGCTCAGCTCGCCCGCCGCCAACGGTCGCGAAGTCCTTCTGTTGCATGGACTGGACGATCCCGGTCAGGTCTGGATGAACCTGGCGCCTGTGCTGGCAGCCAACGGCCATGGTGTGCTGCAGTTGGATTATCCGAATGACCAGTCAGTCGCCGAATCGGCCCGCTTCCTGGCACAGCAGCTGGAGGAGTTGGGCACGGAAGGCGTGTCGAGGGTGGAACTGGTGGCGCACAGCATGGGGGGGCTGGTCTCACGTGAGTTGTTGACCTCTCCTGGCCTGGCCTGCGAGGCACCGGTATGCGTGCGTCCGCAGGTGAGCCGTCTGATCATGGTGGGCACGCCCAATCATGGGTCCGACCTGGCCCGTTTTCGTGCCCTGGGAGAGGTGCGCGAGCAGGTCAGTCGCCTGTTTGGCGGAGAAGCCGGTTGGCTGGACTGGATCTTCGATGGGGCAGGCGAGGCGGGCCTGGACCTGTTGCCGGGAAGTGCGTTTCTGCGCGAGCTGAACGCACGGCCACAGCCGGAGGGTGTCCGTATGCTGGTCATCGCGGGAGAAATCGGCAAGGAGCAGTGGGATGCTCTGGACGCGCTGTTGCAGCAACACACGGGTGAACTGCCCCAGGCCTTGCGTGAGGCACGCCAGCACCTGGGCGATGGCTTGGTCAGCGTGGATTCGGCGCGTTTACCCAGTGTGCCTTTGGTAAGGGTGCCCGGCAATCACCTGTCGATCATCAGGAATGTGAGTGTCGAGAGCACAAGAATGCCCCCCGCCATCCCCATCATCCTGCAACAACTCGGAGATGGCGAGGAAGCACCCGGTCAACAAACAGGCAATTGACAGCTAAGCCCTGTTGATCGGGATGCGGCGAGCCCTCGCCGAGCTGGCCTTGGGCAGCCGTAGGGTCAGCACACCCGATTGGTAATCGGCATCGGTGGCGTCGGCATCTACGTCGGCGGGCAGTGCAATCTGCCGTTCAAACCTCCCGTAGGCGCACTCGGTGACATGGTAGTGTCCTTTGTCGCTCTCGCGTTGTACCTGTTTCTCGCCGCTGACGCTCAGCAGCTTGCCGTGTACCTGTACCTCGATGTCACCGGGTTGCATGCCGGGTACCTCCAGCCGCACCCGAACGTCCTTGTCCGTTTCGCGTACCTCTGCAGCGAGCAGGCCCCAGTCCGGGCTCAGTCGCAACAGGGTACGCGTATCCTCGTCCGCTCCATCATCACTGCTGGTGAAGCGGGTCAGCGCATCCGAGGCCTTCTGCACCAAGTGGTTCCAACCGGCCTGCACCTGATCCCAGGCGCGTCCGAGGTTGTCTCGCAATGTGGCCATGGCTGCCTCCTTAGTGCACCTCGATACGCTTGGGCTCTGCGGTCTTTTCTGCCTTCGGCAACGTCAACTCGACAACCCCGTCCTTGCTGGTGGCGGCGATTTGCTCGGCGTCAACGTTCTTCGGCAGTGTGAAACGCCGCATGAAGGTACCGTGTTCGCGTTCGATGCGGTGGTAACCCTCTTTTTCCTCTTCAGACTCGTGTTTGCGTTCACCCTTGATGGTGAGAACGCCATTTTCCATCGAAACATCAATGTCTTCCGGGGCAACGCC
>Ga0180435_10001138_pt1 | contig 27930 bp, 17 predicted proteins | sample SS_ome_3_FD_132467 | JGI IMG/M metagenome (GOLD analysis project Ga0180435, IMG submission 132467) | Hypersaline lake sediment archaeal communities from the Salton Sea, California, USA - SS_3_S_1 metaG | ecosystem: Environmental > Aquatic > Non-marine Saline and Alkaline > Hypersaline >... | reverse complement strand
GTTCCGGATACCTGATCACCCTCAAAAACATTCTGATGTCCTCGCTGATACGGGTAAACCCTTCGCCGTCCCACTCCAGAACGAATGATAATATGCGATTGCTGTTTGGAGAAATGGCGGTAATAAAAATTTCAGCCCTGTTGTTTTTATTTATGTCCGCCACATCCACGCCCAGGTAACGAAGAGAATCATCTTTTTCTATTTCGGCAATTTTTTTAAACTTTCTTTCCATATACCGAAAGACATAAACATTACTCCGGTCAATATACACCGTCTCATTTGCCCCATCCCCGTCAACATCACCTAAAGCAAGCCCCCGTATTTTCGTATCAAAACTCCTGCTTTTCCAGTCGGAAAAAAATTTTGAGAACGGGGCAGGGGCTATCGCCACCTTGGGAGAGGGCACGGTTTCGTTTCCAGTAGAAGTAACCGGTTCAGGGCCTGATTCAGCTGGTTTATCGCTAAAGATTTCTTCGTCTATCTCGTCTGCAAAAAGGCCGACATGGGAAATCAGATCCCCCCGTTTTTCCCCGGTTTTACTGAACACCACTGACGATTCTTTTTTATTGACATCGGCGAGGCGGGCATTGGTGCTGATGCTTTGCCCGAAGACGGTGAGGCTTCCGAACACCACATAGTCGGCGTTCAGTTTCTCCCCGATGGATATTGCCCTGTCAATGTCCACCACGTCTTCCGAGCCTTCAACGGCGTTTATGGATACGCTCCTTGCCAGCACTTCACTTTTTCCTTTTATGGAAAGCCTGGTGGACAGCATATCGTAGACGGAATCTTTAAGAAAGGAAAGCTCCTGATCCGAATGCAAGGTGAAGGGCAGGATAAGAATTGTTGATCCTTTTTTACCTTCAACTTCTGTGCCGACGTCTTCTTCGGCGGCTTTTGAGGGTGAAGAAGTCAGGATCAAGACAGTTACTATAAGAATAAACATGAACGGGAAGGTTTGTAATGTCTGTTTTTTCATGGTGATTTCAGGGGCCCTTGATGTTAAGGCGGTAATTGTATGTTTCTTAATTAAAAAAAGGAGCCCGACTATGGCGGGCTCCTTTTTTAGTTTGTAACAATGGTCATCTTAAAACTTTACTGACATTGTAATGAATTGAATTTCGTTTTTTAAACGGTTAGAAATTCATTCTTACGCCGGCAAACAGTCCGAGAGCGGCATCATCGTCACTGTTGTCATCAAATGAGGGAATGATGTAGTTTACACACCCCTGAACCACGGTGTCCTGTGCGAACTCGTATTCTGCCCCGGCATTGATGTTGATGATGCTGTCAAGCACGGTTACTTCGTCTTCAGACGGCGCAGCATATGCCAGAAGGCCTCTTAAGGCGAGCTTTTCTTTGATCACTTTCTCGCCATAAAGAGCTACAGCCATGGTACCGGAGTTAGCCCCGCCAATTTCCATGGGATGCTGTCCAAAAAGATCAAATACAGGGTCAATGTCTCCGTCATCATAGATGCCGAAAGAGTATGGGAGCCAGTCACCAAAGCCTTGGCCTCTGTTCAAGTTGGACAGCTGCCGTTTGTCGGCATCGTCATTGCCCATTGCATACATGAGGCGTAATCCAGCCATGGTGCTGTCGTTGATGTTGGTGTTTAAGTCAACATAAAGCTGGGTACCGATGTAGTCCAGATCGTTGACTTTGTCTTCACCGAAGAGGTAATCCAGCTCTGCAGTAAGGTTGATTTTGCCAAGGGCGGCGGTTCCCTGAACACCAATGGCATTTTGTGTATCATCGTCTGCGGCGGTTTTATCAATCGAGGTGGCAAAGAAGAAGTTACCTGAAAACTTGTCTTCCTTTGAGAAGGCGACGTTCAATGCATATACATCTATGTCCTCAGTATCAACCACGTTACCGGCGGCGTCGGTTCCCTCAAAGTCGGTTCTCGCATCACCTTCGTCGCGTTTTAACCAGAGAGCGGTTACGCCCAGATTATCGGTGGCCTTGTAAGTAAAATGCGCACCCTGGCCCTGCATATCCACAACAATCCAGCTGCCCAGACCGGTCAGGAGCTGACCTGCTTTGACGTTGAATTTTTCCTTGTCAACTTCGAGGTAGGCCCTGTCAACCTGGAACATGTCGCCGCTGTTATCATTAGTTGTATCGTTTCTATAGCCATTAAAGGAATCACCGCCCCAAGTAGATTCGGCAAAGTCAAACCGCAGATGCCCGTAAACACCCTCTGAGGCCGTGATTTTTGCAGCCAGCCGGAACCGTTGTGCAAAGAAATCGGCTGACTCGTCCGGGTCTGCACCGAACTCGCCGCCATCGTCAATACCATACCCTTTTACACTCCATCCCCAGGCTCTCACCTGTCCACTCAGTGATAACCGTTCATCCGCATAGGCCATTGAGGCGATAAACATGATCGCCACCATGATTAATAATACTTTTTTCATCTGATTTCCTCCTAAGTTATAGTTGATATATACTAAAGCAATTTTTTATTTCATCATTAAGTTAAATCAGCTCAATCAGTAAACCGGGCCGGGACCACCTCCTTTCAACATTTTAGCTTAATGAAAAATATGCAAAATCAGTTCCAACTGATTTCAAAAATAAATCAACGACCGACTTAGGCATAACGCCGTATAAGCCTCGCATAACGTTTTGTTTGGAGTAGGCATGACAGCCAGTAGCTAAGGAACTGTCCTCTTTTGTGAACAGCAGTGAATTATTTTTTGTATGGAGCATATTTTTACCAATACATTGTATCGGAATTTTGCAAGTTAGTTTCGCAAAACCGGAAATTATTATTTTCGCGCCCCTGCTTCACATTCCAAAGGTATATAACCGAATGTCTACAAACAATCAACCATAAACAACGCCGACGTTCCGATTAAAGCAAATTGTCATTACGAGTCATCCCACCATAAGAAAAAACCACTGTCAACATAATTTTCTATATAATTACCGTATGTTGTAAAAACAGGGCCCAAACCTTCGTGATCCTGCAATCAATATCGATATATTTTATAATTATATCATATGGTTATTAATGTTATGTCTGTTTTTAATTAATTATCATTAATTTATCGAAAATTTCCAAAAATTATATGAAATTATATATTTTTAGTGTCATCCGCCGTTTGGACCCCTTTCTGTTTCGTCGAGCATTTTCCCCAGCAATTCGTTCACCATCTTGGGGTTGGCCCGGCCTTTTGTCTTTTTCATGACCTGGCCCACAAAAAATCCCATGAGTTTTTTCTTTCCGTTTTTATATGCCTCAACCTCTTCCGGAGATTCGGAAAGCACCCGGGATACGACATCTTCAATGGCGGACTGATCCGACATTTGTACAAGGCCTTTCTCTTCAACGATAAGCTTCGGCGCCTTTCCTGTTTTTGCCATTTCCTCAAATACGGTTTTAGCAATTTTACCGCTGATCACATCCTCATCCACCAGCTTTAAAAGAGCTGAAAGATCAGGCGCTGAGACGGGTGAGTCTTCTATTTCTTTCCCGAGAGAGTTTAACAGCGCCAGCAGGGAGCCCATGATCCAGTTGCTTACCGGCTTTGGCTTTGGAAATGTGTCAACGCAGGTTTCAAAATAATCCGCCAGTTCACGGGCCGACGTAAGCACACCGGCATCATATTCGGGAAGACCGTACTCGGTTATAAATCTCTCTTTTTTCTCATCCGGAAGTTCAGGCAGTCGTTTTTTTACTTCATGAATCCACTCATCATCGATGACAAGGGGCAGAAGGTCCGGGTCGGGGAAATAGCGATAGTCATGGGCCTCCTCCTTTCCCCGCATGGAAACGGTTTTGTTTTTGTCGGGATTCCAAAGTCTGGTTTCCTGGATGATCTCTCCGCCGTCTTCAAGGATCGCCTGCTGTCTTCTGATTTCATAGTCAAGGGCTTTTTCGACATGCCTGAAGGAATTCAGGTTTTTGATCTCAGCGCGGGTCCCGAACGCATCCACTCCCCTCGGGCGAAGGGATATGTTCGCATCGCACCGGAAACTGCCTTCTTCCATATTCCCATCGCAGATGCCGAGATATCGAACAATTGATCTCAGCTTTCTGAGATACGCCCCGGCCTCTTCAGATGTCCTGAGGTCCGGTTCGCTGACGATCTCAATCAACGGAACGCCGGTTCGGTTATAATCCACTCTGCTGACGGGTCGGGACATATCGTGCACAAGCTTCCCCGCATCTTCCTCCATATGGATTCTGGTGAGCCCGATTGTTTTCCTTTTGCCGCCGGCCTCAATATCGATATGCCCTTTTTCTGCAATGGGCAGCTCGTACTGGGAAATCTGATACCCCTTCGGCAGATCAGGATAAAAATAATTCTTTCTGGCAAAGCGGCTTTTTGGTGCAATTTTACAACCGGTTGCCAAGGCCATCCGAAGAGAATAGTCGACTACTTTTCGGTTCAATACCGGTAAAACGCCCGGCATTCCCAGGCACACCGGGCAAACATGCATATTCGGCTCTGCGCCGAATGCTGTTGAGCAGGAGCAGAATATTTTTGATTCTGTTTTCAGTTGGGCGTGCACTTCAAGTCCTATTACAGGTTCAAATTCCATTTGATCTCTCTTTTCAACCTCCTCTCTACATGGACCCATCCAGTTCATCAGCCACCGGCCGTTTACATGCTCTGCATCGCTGCGCACCCCTGAAAAGAGGTTTGCCGCAGTCCGGGCAGTGGTAGCGCTCACATTCCGCCCTGGCCCATTCCACACTGCCTTTTTCATCGCCATGTTCCCTAACTTTTTCCCTCCATAGCGGAATGGCCCGCTTCATCACCCGCCTGCCGGTTGCAATGCCAAAACTCTCGATCACGTCACACGGCCAGTCTTCGCATTGATGGCATGAGTAAAAGCCCTTGGCTTTCACACAGTCCCTTATCTTGCACATTTGGCAGAGGCCATAGAGTTTTTTCGGAGGATCCGCCTGCATGCAACCGAGGCATTCGGTGTCTTCAGGCGGTGAGCCATAGAGGTTACCCATGATCTGTTTGAACTTTTCATTCCGATCCCGTGTTGCAATATAAACACCGCATGCACCGCAATACAAGCCGCAAGGTGCCATCAACGCCTTATTTTGAATTTCGTCTTCACTCCAGCCGTCCATCGTCTCCTCCCAACCAATTATCCATAGAATTCTATGTTTAACTTTTTATTTGGATCAACTCAATGGTTTTTTCTTAGCGTTCTAATTTGTAACAGGCGGATACGACATTTCCGCAAGCGCCTTCTCTGCCTGTGTCATTGCCTTTTTGAACCGTGAAGGAATTCCTTTGTCCCATGCTTCAAGCGCCGCATCCCCTTTCAGCTTTGAAACCGACCCCCTCAATCCATCGCCCGCCAAACTTCCTGCACCTTCCACGGAATCCAGTGTCAAGTCAGCGGAACCTTTGGTCGACCCGATCAATCCTTCCCTCACCTGCTTTTGATCCATGGAGAACAGGCCCGTACCGGCTTTAAGAAGGTTCTCACCGATATTTTTTCCCACTTTAAAGATGCCGGAGCCGACTTCCTCGGCCGCCCCCACACCTCCTTTTGCAATCCCCACGCCTGCATCCAGACCACTTGCACCAATATTGATCAGTCCATCGGAAACACGGTTGTAAACGCCTGCCATAATCTGCCCCATTTCCACTTTTGGACCACCCAATGGGCCCTGAATATGAATGCCTTTATAATTTATATTTCGATCGCTTGTTGCCGAGGCCGCCAGTTTGATCCGTTTATCGTCAAGGGCCATCGCCAGCGCAGCATCTAAACCGGCGGCGCCCAGTGCAGTGCTGGTGGCATGAGGCACCAGAGATCCCAAGGTGTCGAGTTTGAACCCGGTTAACCGGACCTGGGAATTGACATGGGGCACACCTCTTCCCACCGAACCGATTCTTGCCACACTGCCGAAATACGCAACCGGCAGCTTCCCGGGCTGCTTAAGTTCAAATGACATGGACGCTGATGCGGGGTCAGCGCTCTCCATATTCTCAAACAGACACAACTGAACCACGTCTAATTTTATACTGTTCAATGGAAACGTCAGCGTCTCCTTGGTCAAGGCTTGATCGCGATAATGAAACGACCCGTCTCTCATTTCCACCCGTTCAAGGCATATCACCGGCATCCTGCCTCCGGAAGAAGACGCCCCTTTTTTCTCTTCTAAACCCTGCGTTGAGCGTTTTTCAGCCTCTCCTTCGGTATTTCCCGGAAGCGTTTCCAGAAGCCTTATGAGGTTGAGCGCCCCATTTCTATCCCGTTCAAATGATGCAGCAAAACCATCGATCAGAATGGTCTTCACGGCAAGACGCGGCCCGCCGATTTCATAGCCCGGTGTTTCCACCTCTATTCTATTTATTGCCATCAGCGGAACCTCACCGAAACCTTCCGGCTGGTCCACGTTGATGTCGCTCAATGCAAGCTTGGTCCTGCCCACCATAATTTCCCGGTTCAACAGGTCCCTGAAATAAAGATCATCGATATCCAGGTTTATAGTCAGGCCGGCGGACCATTCGTCCCCTGTCAGTCGATCATTAAACCGAACCGCAAGGTTTTCGAAACGAATGGACCGTATGCGGATCGCGGGGACTGACGCCGGCTCTTCTTCCCCGTCATCATTTTCCCCTGACGCTTCTTTCGGTTCGGGCATAAGGGCGTCTTTGGCAGGTGCTTCCTGAATGGATGATATCAACCGGACGAGGTTCAACCGCCCCTCTTTGTCACGAATCAACGACAGGGACAGCCCTTTTAGTGCCAGTTCTTCGACGACAATCTCATCACCAAGAATAGAGCTCATGTCTACATCCACCCTCAGGGAGGCAAGTGAGAGAAGGACGTCTTTTCCATATCCCCACGGCGGGTTAATCAAGAGGTCTTTACATTCAACCCGCCCCCTGATCAATCCAATGTCGACAGCCTCCAGCCTGCCGCCTTCGGGAAGATATGTGTCCAATGCCTCGTTGATCTTTTTTTTAACAAGTGTGTCGATGCTCCATGAAACGATAACCAGAATAACCATCAGTACCGCGAATGTCCCCAGCGATACGGTTTTCAAAGCCGAGCGTTTCTTTTGTTTTCCTTTGCTTTTTTCTTTATCCATTTTTTACCTATCCATGGATCATTTTTATGGATCGTCTTTATTTGCCATTTGCCGCTTTTTGAATTAACAATGACCTTGCTGGGAGGTGCCTGTCTATGGACATCATCTTTTAACCCGGGCGGGCTACCACCTGTAATCACTTTCGGAGAGCACTGCCGAAAGAGTGAATAAAAACTGCACTCCCTCTAATTTTGTGTCTTTGCCACGGTTATCAAAATCAAGATTGGTTTTTATTCCCCGCGCCGACAGTCCGAAAATGAATTTATCCGAAACAATAAAGTCAACTCCCGTCCGGGCATAAACGCCAACATTCCATTCAGATTCGTAAGTCGTTTCATATACAATATCCGTATCATCAGGGATATCGCTTTCTTCAGGGTCGATTTTTCGCTGCCCATATATCAACAGAGGCCCACCACCAAGATAAAGCCGTATTCTCTCGCCAACATTCATGCTGGTATAGCCCCCAAAAAACAGGTCTCCAAGAAACATGGAATTGTAAATGCGGACATACGCCGTGCCATCCGAGACCGCGACCTGCCACTTCTCTGTCTTCCAGCTGGCCAAAAAACCGCCCTCAACACCGTACGTCAGCCGGTTGCCGCCCAGAACCTGCTGCATGGAGAATCCAAGATAAGGTATGTCCGCAGGTTCACCCTCAAAAACAAGCGGTTCATTGGAGCCCGCGTCACTCTCAAATGTAAAGTCCCCCTCATGGAGCCGCATGGCTCCCATTAACCCCTGAACATAAATACGGTTGAGATCACCCTGTGCTGAAGCGTCATTGTCGGTTATTAAGATCGAAACCAACATAAACCATGCGGAGTAAAATAAACGTCTATTCATAATGATACATTATCTACTCATTCGCACATTTTTTATCAATACTTATAATGGCCGCAGGAAAAATAAGGCTTGTCTACCCTGACCCCTTATTTTAAATCAAACAATAGAAGCTCAAAAAACATGTGGTTTAGATGAAGGAACAATGAAAAAGATAGAAGGTTTTGAACTCTTCAAGGGAAAACGTGTTTTTTTCTGCAGAGAGATTGCTTCGTTTGACTATTGGTCGCCAGATAACGGAAGGGACCACCATCCCGGAAGAGATAACACCCACCGAATATGCGAGCTTCTTGGCATCGGTGGTCAATAAGATAGCCTATGCCTCTTTGGAAACAGCTGCCATTGAATCCCAAGATGCAGCCAGTTTTCACATCGATTGGTGCCCCCACCAGGATCACTATAAGGCGTTTGATTGCCGGGTGCAGCGGTATTTTGTGCAGGGAATGATGGACGCAGGCATGGATTTTTACAAAAGCCGGAGGCCTGAAATGGTTGTAGACGTAGCCTTTGAGACGACAATCCCCTCCGGCAGTGAAACCTGTTTCTTCAGGATAAATAAAGGGAACCCTGATGAAGCGCGAAAATGGGGCGAATTCACCAAAATGATAGAAGAAAAGGCCCTGGACCTGTCAAAAAAACGGGTAAAGGAGAAGAAAAAAGCGTAAGCGCCTGCACTAAAAGTTATTGACACCTATCCGGCCGGGTCTTATACTTGGCTATTAAAAGAACATTATCTTACCCATTATACGTTAAACCTGAATATCGCTGTCACCCTGAAAGAATTACCCGGTTAAGCCATAGTAAAAGCAGACGAAGGAGTAACTCATGCCAAAGGTTATCAGGTCTGATCTTATCCAGGAAGATACCATCAATTTATTGAGCAAATTTCAAATTCTAAAAGAGCTTTCCAAAGATGAAATCGAAACCCTTTTAGGAAAAGATGAGGCCGGCGGGTATCAACTGAGAATCAGCAAACTTGTGCAGTACGCCAAAGATGAAACCGTCATGGAAGAGGGGGAATTTGACAGTTGGGTTTTCTGGGTGGTGAAAGGTGAATTTGCCGCCCTTAAAAATGGCGTCATCGTATCTGTTTTCAGCCGCCCTGGCGAAGTGTTCGGTGAAATGAGTATAATGGAAGGAGATTCCCGTTCCGCATCTGTAATTACGTTAACGAGCGGTATTTGTCTCGGCATTGACATGTCCATCCTTGACAACCTGAAAGATGAAATACTGAAGTCTAAAATCAACAGCGGGATCCAACGCTTGAAATCAGAACGCTTAAATATGACAACCTGCAAGCTTGCAGAGGAAAAAAGGCGGGTTGCGATTCAATTGGACAAAATCGATCAGAAAACCACTCATTTAAATAAAAAGGAACGGCAACTCAAACAAAAAGAGGAAGACTTAAAGGCGAGGGAAAAAAAACTGGAAGAGCTGGAACAAAAATTATTTGAAAAAGACGCATAGTGTGGAGACGGCCCTAAGGGTATGATCAAGAAATTGATTATATTCTGATCTGGCATACCACACATAGAAAAAGCAGGACATAACGCCCTGCTTTTTCTATTCAGGAGGAGGGTTGTGCACGTTTTACTCGTCTATCGGTAAGCCTTCGGAATAAAGAACTTCCGTATCCGTTGGCATATCTCCTATACCGGGGTCGACAAAGTCCGGCACACTGTCCAAATCCACGGATGCCGCCAGAGCAATGTTCGGCAGTGTTCCGGTTGGATTCGCTACAAGTGGTAAAAACTGGCTCACTTCCAGAGGTTTTAAAACGTAAAAAATCCCTGTTTCCGCAGCCACCACCTCGGTCATGGCGGGCAGGTTGATTATTTTATCGGCCAGTGTCCGGGTCATGACCCAGTCATTTTTCTGAAGCTCATAGTGCATGTCGGGCAGACCCATCATCCATCCGTCATACTGCAGCACAAGCGTCTTCGTCTCCCCTGCCCTGTTTGTCGCCGTAATAGATTCAAACCGCATGGGGTCATCAAGAAGTTTGTAGGAGCCGTTAATGTTTTTTAAATAGGTAACGGAGCCCCGGCCTCCTTCTGCATTGTATTCCCAGTTAAAGTCAGTGGATGAGCCTTCCTGTCTGATGCCCCATACATTGGTCGCGATAGCACCCACGACGGCCGCCCCGTCATTGGCATGATTGTCTCCGATTGTTTTAAATACAAGCATCAGATAGTCGGTGCTTGAAGGAGAGGTAACAAACTCAAAGGTTGAATTATTCTCGGGGTTCCACTGATCGACAAAAATCGTGTTGCCGCCGAGTATATTATCCACATTCGTCGGGTTAACGGCTGTCTGGAGCTCTATTCCGGCGTTTGTCTCGCCGTTCACTTTTTTTACAATATATGTTGCACCCTGCATATTTACATACAGTTCGTTATTGGAAGGCAATATGTAGGCTTTATCTCCTGCCGGATTGAACTCAGGTGTCCAGGTCCTTTCATCAAAGTTCACCAACTCTTTTTCCACCCAGCCTTCATTCTCACCCTTGTATTCAACATAAATGCTGCCGCCGATATCTATCCATAATGAGGTTACATTGGCGGTATTTAAAGGCGTAACCGGAGTCGCCACCCTGGTTTTCATTCCAAAATCACCTTGAACCTCTTCCGCCTCATAAAAACCGGCATCGTAATCCGTGCCGCCTGCAGAAAACGCCGCAGTGTATATGAACATCAGGTTCTCCTGGCCGGATTGATCCCACCCCCCGATGTAAACATGTTTTTTGTAATCATTTTCTCCGACCATCAGGGCGTTAAAGCCAATATCATCACCAAAGACTCCGCCATTGCCATCGCAATAGGGTGCGGCCGGAGGGGCCGGCCAGACCATGTTATCGCAGTATGTCCATTCCTGCTCTGCATCGTCCCAGGTCAGGTTGTAGTTTTGATTTACCCAGATTTCCACCGGAATATCCTTGATATCGTTCAGGTCCGCATCCACATAAGACCGCTTTACAAGCACCCCGCCGAATGTTTCTCCCACCGTGTAAGTTTCCGGGGCGGAATCCGGATCATGATCCTCCCTGGTTACTATTGTTCCCTCTTGGGGTGCTCCGCCTTGTTCCTGAGCCCATATTTCATGCCTTCCCTGCCAGGCACCGTAGTACCCCCTTTTGGTCAAACCGTTTTCCGTCCAGAAAATCGGAAAGCCAAACGACTTGCTTTTCATGACATCCCTGCCCGTATCACTGTGAAAGACACCGTACCTGTGTGTCATCAATACGGTGTCATCCACTGCTCTGCTTTTATATACGGGTGAATTGTCATCTTCGCCCTGAACGGCGAGATAGGCGTCATTGTAAGCATATCTCACGGTTGCGTGGGGAAAGATGTCCACATTCTGATCACAGTCCGGGCAATAAAATTCTTCCCATTCCGGATAATAGATCTTTCCATAGCCTTCACTGCTGGAGCGGTGCATGTATCCTTTGACTTCCGTAACAAATTCTCCGGTGTCGAACCCTTGTTCCGGGATTCTCTCATGGAGTTTGATCACGGAATTTCCACTCCCATCTTTTTCACAGGATGCGACAAAGTAGTCATCACCTTCTTCATCGAACTTGACGTTAAGCGTCCATTCGCCATAATCCGAATACGTACCGTCAGCCAGTTGAGTCGGCGGGGATGTAATTAAAAATTCCGCCTTAATCAGCTCTATTCCATCCTCATCCTGCTCCTCAATCCATGCCCATACGCGCACATGATAGGTGACGCCGTCGCGCACACTGCCGACAGAGACAAGGTTTCCGGCGGTATCAACGATATCCGCTCTGCAAACCCATGCCTGAAGGGCCTTCTGACTTTTCCCTTCTTCTCCGTCTTCTTCAAACGCAACCATGGCTTTGTAGGGCCCCTGCCCGAGCTGCTCCTGGTAATTTGTCTGAACGATTGCCTTCAGAACATTCTCCAGCATTGTAAAATGTTGAAGTGTGTGCTCCTCCACATATTTCCGGGTTACCGCTTTGCTATAATCGGTACCGTCATCCGTCGCTTCGGCAATTCCTTCATTATTGCTGACCGGAACGGCTGAAATCTCACTGGGCATAATATACTGGGATAGGCGTGTTACGGCGTCTTCGTTAGCGACGGTGCTGCCGGATGTGGAGTCCAGGCTGCTGCTGCAACCCGGCCCGACTGTAATAAAGCACAGGCAGGCAAATAAAAGGAGAGCTGAAAAAAGGGTGTGTTTATATTGGGTTAAGTAAAAAACACTTGTCAACGCATATTCTGCGACCTGTTTTTTCATCGTGACCCCCTTACGGACTATCGTTGTTGCAATCCGTTTTTCACCTAAAAAATTCTACTCCTATTTTCTATCAAAGAGTTGGCCCTCTAACGCAGCTAGAATCCATACAAAAAACAGGCCAACTTCCTCAAAATCTCATGCGATTATATTCGCTGTTTTACCAGACGGTTATCACCATGGCGTGTCGAGCCGGCAGAAGAAAGTTTTTTAATGTACTAAATAGTTGGAAAGAATTCCTGCGGGAATGGACTTTCGAAATCATTATTTGAAATAAAAACCACAGATTCATCATCCCGGCGGACAACCCTTTTTGGCATATTGGACCCATGGCGCATTCTTTACTTTGAAAAAGCCCTTGAAAAGTAAATGGAAGGTGGGGATCTGTTTATTTTTTCTTTAAAATAACAGACGTTCGTGTTGGGAGATACAGGGATATTATGTGTCTTCTTTTTTCATCACTATCTTCATTGTTGGTAGACTGATGCACCTGATGAGGGGTCAGCCTTCCATGTCCGCCGTATTCAACGCAATCGCTGTTAAATATCATTTGATATTGTCTGTGTGTAACGTCGAAACAATAATCAACATGCGACGTGGTTGGATGAAAATTAAACACAAAAACGATCCCATTTCTCTCGAATGCAATAACCTTATCCTGAGAATGTTCAAATAACAACCCGATATCACTGTTCGAAAGAAGGTTGTGCTCTTTTACCAATGCCATCATATCCCTGTCAAATTCGGCGAGGTATTTATATTTCAAACGTGTGTCGTCCACCAGGTGCCACTGCCTTTTTGCATATTTGTATGACCAGCCATTTCCCTCTCTGGGGAAATCAATCCATTCGGGATGTCCGAATTCATTTCCCATGAAATTTTGATATCCGTGACCTGCAGTGGTCAGAGTAATCAAACGGATCATCTTGTGAAGAGCAATCGCCCGGTCGATGATCATGTTTTCATCCGATATTGACATATGATCATAAATCTCTGATCCGGTCAGTCTGAAAAACAAGGTCTGGTCTCCGACCAGGGCTTGATCATGGCACTCGGAATAGCTAATGGTCTTTTCATCATTTCTCCGATTGATCAGTTCATGCCAAAGGCTGTCCATATGCCAGTCTTCGTCCCGTTGATCCTTTGTAAGCTTGATCCAGTAATCCGGCACCCCCATGGCCAGACGAAAATCGAACCCGATGCCTCCTTGCTCCGGTGGAAGTGCCAGACCCGGCATTCCACTGATATCCTCTGCAATGGTTATGGCATCCGGCCGTATTTCATGAATCATCCGATTGACAAGTGCAAGATATGCCAGTGCGTCTTCATCGACACTGCCATCAAAGTAAGGGTCGTAAGATGTGAACGCAGTTCCAAGACCCCGATGGTAATAAAGCATGCTGGTAATTCCGTCAAAGCGGAAACCGTCAAACTTATACTCGTCCAGCCAAAAACGACAGTTGGATAGAAGAAAATGCAATACCTCATCTTTTCCGAAATCGAAACACCGTGAATCCCAGGCAGGATGATATCCGTTAGGGCCGTCATAAAAATATTGATACAGGGTACCGTCAAATCGGCTTAACCCCTCAACTTCGTTATTAACGGCGTGGGAGTGAACAATATCCATGATAACGGCAAGCCCGCACCCGTGGGCGGTGTCCACCAGTTCTTTAAGGTCATAAGGGGTTCCAAATCTTGATGAAGCGGCAAAAAAGCTCGACACATGGTAACCAAAAGACCCGTAATACGGGTGCTCCTGGACGGCCATCAGTTGAAGGGTATTGTAGCCGGCCTTAACGATCCTGGGCAGGATATTGTCTGTGAACTCCCGCCAGGTGCCCACTCTTTCCGCATCCTGGGCCATGCCGACATGGGCTTCATAAATCAACGGCGGGTCCGGCTTGCGAATGAAATCGACATTGCGCCATTCATAGGGAACTGCAGGGTGCCAGACCCGGGCATTAAAAATCTTTGTATCCTCATCCTGGACCACATACCTTGCCCATGCAGGTATCCGGTCACCCTGTCCCCCCGGCCAATGGACTCTCAGTCGATACAAATCACCGTGCGCCATTTTATCAGATAAAAGATGTATCTCCCACTCACCCTCATTGTTATTCCTCTTAAGCCTGAACTCTTCACTCTCCCGCCATTCGGTCATGTCTCCCATAAGATAAACAGCCGTGGCATTTGGCACCCATTCACGGAACACCCACGTATTGTCTGCAAAGTGAAGGCCGAAATATTCATGTCCTGACGAAAATCGGGCAAGGGAGCTATGTTTTGTCAGGCGGGTTTGGATTGAATGAATATGTGTTGCCCGGTGTTTTATCGCCGCCTCATATGGCGCAAGATAAGGGTCCTGTTGAATGAGTTTGCGGCCGGCGGTTTCAGGAGGGATTATCGTCATTGCCGCCATCATGTATTATAAGAGGTCGCTTTAACATTTTTTCATATAGATCAATATAGCTGCGGGCCGTCACACTGTGGTTGAAATTTTGAATGCTCTCTTTCATTATGCGCCTGATATTCGTCGCCTTTACACTGGACGGCAAATTATAGAACCGCATGGCCTCATTGATGGCCCAAAACAGACCGTTTGAATCATAGGTTTTAAATAAAAACCCGTTGCCGATATGTTTATCGTAATCGATATGAATCACCGTATCGTGTATACCGCCGGTATCATGGGCCACCGGCAAAGATCCGTAAACAGGTCCGACCATTTGCGGCAAGCCGCAGGGTTCGAAACGGGACGGCATTAGAATAAAATCCGACGCTGCATAGGCAAGCCCCGCAACTTTATCATCAAAATCGCAGATCGCCACCCGCTTGTCAAGCCTGTGAAACCGGACAATGTTTTCAAAATGAATACGAAACTCCCCGTTTGCGACAAAGACGATTTCAAGGTTTCTGTCCCAATAGCGCGAGACAACCGCATACAGAATTTCAGCAAGTAACTGACACCCTTTCTGCATCGTATCCAGCCGCGACGGCCAAAAGAACACAGGGGCCGAGGCATCCTGAATAAGGTTAAGCGACTTCTGGAGAACAGCTTTGTTTTGCCGTTTGCCCGTGACATGATTGGCGGGGGAATATTGTTTGGCAATATGTTTGTCCGTTTCCGGATTAAAGGACGGGTCAGGTGCATTGAGTATGCCCGCTGCGCACCCCGCCTTCCACTTGTTTTTAAGTTCCTGTTGAAGAAGGGGCTCAACGAAATCATGACAGCCCTCGACGATCTCGTTTAGGAATGTCGGACTTACGGCATTCACAAAATGAGCAGCAAACACGCCGCTCACTAAAAAGTCCACCGGGTTATACTCCCGTGTTTCCTCGTAGTTTCCGGGTACATTTTCATAAAAAAGGTGCTGCCAGAATTCCGCCGCATCGATGCCGCGATCTTCGATTTGGGAGAGTGAGCATTTTACAGTGTGTATGTTATGAATGGTAAAAAGGCACGGGATACTCATGGCCCTGGCCATGGCAGGTATCAGTCCGGTCATCCAGTCGTTGCAATGAATCAAATCCGGCTGTACTTTGGGAATGATATTGTTAATCACTTCCCTTTGAAAGGCAAGGGCGATTTTCGAATTTTCATATTCATAGGAAGAATAGACCCGGTTCATGTAGTAGAAAACCCGATCCTCAGCCAGATGAAGGCGCCCTTCCGGCATACGACTTCGCAAGGTCTGCCGCTGTTTCCTGATAAGGGGAGGGAGGTGATCATTGAACATGGTCCGGTAGTCCGGGAGTGCCAGATGGACATCCGCTCCTTGGTCAAACAGGGCGCTGACGAGGGCCGCAGAAACATCTGCCAGACCGCCGGCTTTGGCGGTCAGGTAATTGACCACGTTTCCCATACCCTCCGGCAGATAGGTCACTTCCGGTGTGACGATCAGAACCCTCGGATTTACATCATAAGATGCCATTTTATGAAAACACTTTAGTCGTTTTTCATGCCCAGGTAATCAGCCCCGGAGTATATTTTATTCTGTCGTCTCCGGTGGGCGTCACACGGGCGGTCAATCCATATCTTCCCGAGACCCTGCATATGATGGTACAGGAATAGAGATAGTTTCCATCTTTCAGGTCTTCGTCCATACCCATGGTTTGAATCTGGCTGGCTTCGACGGTGTCGATGGATTGCATAATTCCATAATAGAGCTCAACCTGGACCTCCTCGGGGTGAAGCTTCCCAAGGAAGACGCGAGTCGTCACCTGCATCTCATCGCCCACCCGAAACGGTCCGTCAGATGCCCTAACCGGATGATCTACACGAATATCTTTCCAGTTTGATCGCAGATGTTCATGAAGCGCATTCAAGTGTTTTGCTTCCGCAAAATCACCGGATCTAAGCTGGATCATTCTCTCGGCTCCAGGCTGGTAAAAAAGAGATTCGTACTTGTCCACCATTCTTATGGCGGAAAAGTCATGCATCGCCATCTTCATGGATGATTTCATTTTTTTTACCCACAACGTGGGCACACCGCTACCTTTTCTGTCATAAAAACATGGAATCACATCATTTTCCAAAATGTTATACAATGCCTGGCTTTCCACCGAATCTTGGTAGTTATAGTCGTCATACTCCTCGCCGTTTCCGATCCTCCATCCGGTCTCCTCTGAGTATCCTTCGCACCACCATCCATCAAGCACGCTCACGTTAAGGACTCCGTTTACCGCAGCCTTTATGCCCGATGTTCCGCAGGCTTCAAAGGGCCGCCTTGGTGTATTGAGCCAAACATCCGCGCCTTGTATCAAGTGCCTGGCAATTCCGATATCATAATCCTCAAGGAAAATAACCCTCCGCCTTACATCATTATTTCTTGCGAACTCAATTAAGCGGCGAATTAATTCTTTGCCCCCCTCATCCTTCGGGTGGGCCTTGCCGGAGAATATAAACTGAACCGGATACTCCTCGGACGTCAGAATTGATTTAAATCTCTCCGGGTCCTGAAGTAAGAGGTTGGCCCGCTTGTAGGTGGCGAAACGGCGTGCAAATGCAATGGTCAGTATATCCTGATCGAGAACCGATTCCGCTTCTTTCATGACAGCTGTCGGTGCATTCCGCCGGCTGCACTGCCTGACCATCAGGGTCCTGCAGGTGCGGATCAGCCTGGACCTGCTCATTTCATGGGCACGCCATAGCTCTTCATCATAAATTTCATCGATCCGGTTCACGACATCCGCATCCTGGGTATCGACGTACCATTCAGGTCCCAGATACCTGTCAAACAGAAGGGAATTCTCAATGGAAATCCAGGAGGGGATATGAACCCCATTGGTCACATGGGTAATAGGCACTTCGTCCATCGGCCTGCCCGGCCAGACATGTGCCCACATTCTGCGTGCGGTCCTGCCGTGAAGATCACTGACACCGTTACAGTAATGAGCCAACCTTAAGGCAAGCACAAACATGGAAAAGGGTGCATTAGGATCACTCGTATCCGACCTTCCCCATGACAGAATTTCATCTATATCCATATTCAGCGGCTCGGCAAGGGGAGACAGACAGGGTTTCACCAGCTCGGCGGGAAACTCGTCATGGCCGGCCGCCACCGGTGTATGGGTTGTAAAGATCGTTGTGCGGGAGACAACCTCTTCTGCAATCTTCAGATCGATGTGATGAGCCGCCATGATTTGAGCCAGTCGTTCAAGACCGGCAAAAGCGCAATGCCCTTCATTCATATGGCAAATCTCGGGCTCTATTCCCATGGCATTCAGCGCCTTCATTCCTCCAATGCCGAGGAGAACTTCCTGGGTCAGTCGGGTTTTTGCATCCGCCATATAAAGTCTGGAAGTTATCTCACGGACTCCAGGTGAGTTCTCGGGGATATATGTATCGAGCAGAAAAAGAGAAATTCTTCCGACGGCAAGCTCCCAGACAATCGCCCGGATGTCCTCTCCGGTCGGTCCTGTCACGGAAACACGGACCTCATTTCCAGAAGAATCTTTTGCGTGTTTCAACGGTAAATTGTAAATGTTGGTTTCAGGATATTCTTCCTGCTGCCATCCGTCTTTGTTCAGAAATTGGTGAAAGTACCCCCTCCGGTACATTAGCCCGACGCCGACCAATGGAAGCGCCAGGTCCGATGCAGCCTTTAGATGGTCTCCGGCAAGAATGCCCAGTCCGCCGGCAAACAGGGGAAGGCTTTCATGGATTCCGAACTCCATGGAAAAATATGCGATGGCCTTGTCCTGCTGATACGGTGTTTCCGAAAAACTTTTTGGCGATAATACCTGGCGCCCAAAAACTTCTTTTACCTTCTCCTGGTGAGCAAGATAGCTTTCATCTTCCGCAAGTTGCTGAAGGCGATCCTGGGGCAGGAGGGTTGAAAAAAGGATCGGATTCCTGCCGGCCTTTTCCCAAAGCCTCGGGTTAACTCTGCGAAACAGTTCAATGGCATCAAGGTGCCAGCACCACCACATGTTTCTCGATAGAGTGACTAAAAATGACAATTCCTCCGGGATATTTGGGAACACCTGAAATGTTTGCAGATAGCTCATAATATTGCCTTCTCCTTTTAATCAGACGTTAATTGAATCCAAACTCGTAAAAACTCACTGGCCCCCCATGCCTGAGCCTCACATCCACGCTGGGTATGTGGATAGTCACCGTCAAGTATTTCAGGAACAAACCCCACTGCACCCTCATTCATGATGTTTACACTGCTGGAAAGAATTGAAAGGGCGGTTTCCCTGCCGGCTTTTCCGTATACCTTGGCCCATGACTCGCAATAAGCCGGGAAAAGCCACGTCCATGCCGTTCCATTATGGTAGGCTGGTTTTCTATCGGTATCTTCATCCCCTGAATATGACCCCCTGTAGGGACGGTAAGGATCGCCAATAACCTGTCCATTATGTATGATTTTGAGCGGCACATCAAGCGGTTTGTCACAAAGGCTTCGAATCGCCCCCGGAACCAGCAGCATGGAGCAGGCATCCAGTGCCCCCCGGCACAGACTGAAATCCTCTATTGCCCCAAACGTTATTGCCAGCAACTGATTGGGTCGAAGCGCATCGTCTTTTTTTCCTTTGCCGGCCGGTTCTCCCGGCCCTGCATGGAGACAGTCGGAAAGATATCTCTTATCCGCAAAAAAGTACAGATTGAATATGCTGTTTTTAACCTGGCCTGCCAACCGATGCCATTTGTTTTTATTCACAGGCGAATCGAGTCCGGACAGTATTAAAAGTGCTTTGTACCACAATGCCTGAATTTCAATGGGATATCCCTGTCTCGGTGTCCCTGCGGGATGGTTGGTATCCATCCATGTGAAATGAGCCGGGCTGTAGATAAGGCCCGATTGAGGGTCCATTTTTATACCATTTGAAGTACCCTCGATAAAATTTGAACCGATGGACAGCAGAATCTCTCTGACGGTCCTTCCACCGACAACCTCCTCAAAAAACCGATTGCTTCCCGTTTGCCGGGCCAGTTCATCGCATGCAACGACAAGCCATAAGGGTGCGTCGGAAGTATCTCTGTTCCGGTCATCGTCTCCGTCAATCATGTTCGGCAGTGTGCCATGCCTTTCAAACTGAGCGAACTGCTTCAATATCGCACCGGCATCCTCTGTCTTCCCTGCAGATATGAGGCCCCTTGTAAAAATAATGGAGTCCCTTCCCCAGTCAAGAAACCAGGGATAGCCTGCGATGACGGACTTGAAATCATTTCGTCCGACGACAAACCGGTCCAAAGCAGCCGCCATCGCCTGATCAGGCCTGATGTGGTCGAATTCCTGAACATCAGCCGAAGGCGGTGATAGAAAAAATTGAGGAGTCAACACGTCATCGGAAAAAAGCTTATCACCAGCTTCCGCTGCCAGCGCGGCCGTCTCACCCCCGTGAAGAAATGAAAGAAAGTATCCGGGACTGAAAAGGTCCGAATCCGGATCAAGATTTCGATCTTTGTCCAGTTTTCGATGAACCATATACTGCCATTCCGGCTCGGACACGAATTTTCCAGAACTTATGGAAATATACAGGTGTCGATTTTCAGAAGGTGAAAATAACATATTATCATCACCCGCAGTTACCATTCCGGGCCACATGTGTTCAGGCCCCCTGTAAGCTTTCGTGGTCTCATGAAAACTCCGATCCTCGATATCGGGACGAATAATCAGACTTACCGGTTTATGATCGGGCAAAAGAGCGGAGGACCCGGTTGGCGAAATTCTTGAAAATGTTATCCCCACTGCATTTTCATTTTCGGGCATTTCCATGCGTACCATGAGAATGATATATTCTCCCTGTCCTGTGGGTATGCTGTATCGCCAATTCCCCCTGGATTGATAATCAAATTGAAATGACTCAAGGCAGTCAGGCCCGATTTCCTGAGAATACCCCTGGAACACAACCCATGCTCGGCATCGTGTAAGCATCACTCGCCTGTTTACCGGCATGGACTTATGTAAATTTGCTGCAAGTATCGCATCATAGCGGCTTCGCAGACTGCCCCAGGAAATATAGGCTCTCATCATACCGCCCATCCTGTTGCTGCCGCAAAGAAGACGTTCGGAATTAAGTATGTCATGTCTCATAAACGTTTGCTGAACAAAAGTGTCCCGCCCATACGGGAGATATAAAAGATGTGCATCTGCATGTTCAGAATATTCTGACTTATACACCGACAATTTCAACTGAACACGTTCGCGGGAATTCGGTACGGGAAGCGGCGTGAAAAGCACAAAGAATGTGCCGTCGTCTAAGGGCAGACTTTTCTCGCAAGCTACCGTAAGTTTTTCCCTGATCAGCATAGCCCGAAATTGGCTGTCTGCCTTTATGCATAAAAAATGCTTGGGCGGCACCATCACTTCACGGCGCATATCCTCAGGCCAGTTCCATATAACGACACGTGTTTCTTGGCTTTCTGCATTCATGCTTCTGCAAAATTCCACGGGGTCATCCATCAGGGCACATGCGGCGTCATCGCGGTTAAAGCCCGACGTGTCACGGAACCCGTTATAATAAAGATAAACATCAATTGCTTTTGCATAAAACAGCTGCTTTTTGATTCGTTCGGGAAAAACAAGATGAGAGTGCTTTGCAGATTCGATTAAATCCAGATCACTTTCGTCCGGAGTCAGACATAGAACGTCATATGGTTCAAGCCGAATACCAAATCGGCCGTTCCTAAACGTCAAGTCAACTTTCCGCCCTGTAAGAAGATCAATACAAACGCCATCGTCTATTTCAATGTCTTTGCGGCTAATTGAAATATAACCGGCACTGTCTTCATCAAGGTTAACGCATATCATCAGCTTTTTTCCGGACGGCAGGTGATGGCGCAATACAACGACCTGATTGTCATTATGGCAATCGATTATTTTAAGCCGGGTCTGATCATGAAATACAGGATGAAGTTTGAGAATCGTATTCACCCTTTTTATATCGTCCACCTGATTGTCTGATGCACCCCAGTTCAGTGAAGTGGCCTGGTGAACATCTATTTTATCTTCCGAATACCATTCCAACCCGCCGGCAAAACCAAACCCGCCATTTTGCGAGAATAATGCACACAGGGCCGTCCTCATTTTAGCGTATCTCTTTGACCGGGATGCCAGCCTGTTGTTGTCATGGGTTTCTGCGAAGTGTATCATTATCCCTTCGGTTTCCGAAATATCAATCGCCTCCGGAAGATAATGCTCAATCTCTGCTTTTGTATAGTTTTGGAAAAGCTCGGAGTATGCCCAGTCAAAATTGGCTTTATTTAAAATCCGTCTTGTTACGGATATTTTCCCCCCCAGTCCTTCCAGAAGGAAAATCGTATCCGGATACTCCTCACGTATCATGGACACGATATATGTCCATGCCGCAACAGGAATCATGTATCCCGCATCACAGCGGAAACCGTCCACCCCCCGTCGACACCATGTTAAAAAAATATCCGCCATGTACTGCCATAGATCGCTATTTGAGTAATCGAGCCGGGTTAAATCCGCCCAGACAACTCCCCATGCACCGGGTACCTCTATGCTGCCGTCCTCATTTCTGGCAAGCCATTCAGGGTGAGACTCATGCAAGGCAGCTGCCCAGCCGGTATGATTAATCGCTATGTCGAGAATAATCTTTGCCCCTCTATCATGAACTGCATCCACGAGCTCGATAAGTTGTTCCATGGGGGTTGACTTGGGATCAAACACCGCCAAAGCCGGATCAACATCCGTAAAGTTGAGTGCGGCATAAGGGCTTCCGAATCGCCCCATTCGAGCGTATGTCGTGGGCGTCGGATGAATGGGTAGAAGCTGAATATAGCGGCAACCCAAATCGTGTATAATGAAATCGAGCTCCAAAATCAGATCGCGAAAGGTTCCTGAAGGTGGAATAACCGTATAGCCTTTCTTATCAAGATCGTCTATAAGGTTTTCGCTTATCTCCTCGGCAGGATCACGTTTTTTTTTATTGGGACCGAACTGGCGGACGAAGGTATTATAGATGATATTTGCACAGCATGAATCCGCAGGACAAACATTTAACGAAATATTGCCGCCCTCCGGCCACATCGGAATTTTGTCTCCCTCCTTCAAAAAAAAGGCTTTTGCCTCAAAATGACCTACCTCTGATAGGGGGAGTGTAACCTGGAAGCAGGCGTCATCAACAGTTTCCATAGGAATATCAAACCACCCCCGTCCCAAGCTCGGCGTCTCATGTTGAATCTCGGATATAATCTCCCGGCGCAGGACACGGGCCTGTCCGATATTGGTCCGCAACCACGCCCTGCCTTTTATACCTCGATCCAGGGTCAAGGTGAACGCCTGCGTATCACCCCGGAACAACACCATATGTGTCCCGGGCTCAGGGTTTTGGCGCATAAATTCTGAATTCATTATGAATTATCCGATGACATTGAATATAAACAACAAATTCGTACTATTTCTTATGCTGCTTATCCTTATGTTACTGATCCGGACAGATCATCCAATAATAAGTGAAGGTGATGAACAAACCGAATATAAAAAAGATGCCCGAGATGTGTCAAGATAGTTTTCGCGCAAAGAAAAGATTATTCGCCTTGCATTTTGATTGATATATGTTAAGAGAAAATAAATTATTGGCTTAGCAGACATTTTAGTATAAATTAGTATAATAAATCCAAAATTAAATCTTATATTACCTTTCTTTGGCGGTGCCATGGCAACAAACCAAGCAACAAAAAAAGAGAAATTTGATACATATCAGGGTTTTGAACAGGGGCCTATTCGGCCGCCCAGTGAAGCTGAGAGCCTTCTTATACGTATTACCAGGAATTGCCCGTGGAACAGGTGTACATTCTGTCCGGTTTACAAAGGCGAGCGTTTTTCGCTGAGGCCTGCCGAGCACGTTAAAAAGGATATTGATGCCGTGAACAAGAGCATAGGGGCTCTGAAAAAAGTTACAGATGCAGACGGCACTATTAACAGGACCGCACTCAATTCAGCGGCGCAACAAATGGCGGGAGATGAAATGCGGGCGTTTCATGCAGCCATTCACTGGATGAACAACGGCATGAAGTCCATATTTATCCAGGATGCAAACAGCCTCATTATAAAACCCCATGACCTTATCGACATCCTCGAGCACCTGAAAAAATGTTTCCCATGGGTGGAACGTATCACTTCCTATGCCAGGTCCCATACTATCGTGCGAATTAAAGATGAGGATCTTGCCGCCATGGGCAAAGCCGGTTTGAACAGAATTCACATCGGCCTTGAGTCCGGATCGGATGATGTGCTGAAAAAGGTGAAAAAGGGGGTAACCAAAGACGTGCATATCAGAGCCGGCCTCAAGGTAAAAGAGCACAACATCCAACTTTCGGAATATGTCATGCCCGGGTTGGGTGGCAGGGCGCTTTCACACATCCATGCACGTGAGACCGCCGATGCGTTGAATCAAATAAATCCCGAATTCATACGCCTAAGATCCCTTGCCATACCCAACAGCGTGGAGCTTTTTCAAGACTGGAATTCGGGGACGTTTGAAAAATGCGCAGACTTGGAAATGGCTGAAGAAATCCTTTTGTTTCTTGAATCGCTGGACGGAATTACAAGTTATATAAAAAGCGATCATATTCTCAATCTTTTCGAAGAGGTTGAGGGACAACTGCCTGACGCTAAAAACAGGATGATGGAAACGGTTAGATCCTTTCTGGATCTTCCTCCGGAGCAGCGAACCATTTACCAGGTTGGAAGGCGCCTTGGCCTATTTTCCCGTTTGCATGATCTTGACAACCCGCAGTTGGTAAACCAGGCCGAACAGGCCTGCCGGCGCTTTGGGATCAATTCAGACAATGTGGACAACGCAATAGACGAGTTGATGAAGCGTTTTGTGTAGTTTTCTTAATCTATTCAAGAGGAATTTTTCATGGCAAAACCGAAACTAAAAGAACACATTATTAACCGGGAGTGGTGCAAAGGCTGCGGCATCTGCGTTCATTTCTGCCCTAAAAAGGTACTGGAACTGGACGAATTCGACAAAGCCGTGGCGAAAAGACCTGAAGATTGTATCTGCTGCAAACTTTGCGAGTTAAGATGCCCGGACCTGGCCATTGAAGTCATCATAGACAACGAATAAGCGGATAGGAAAATAAAGAGGGTAAAAACATGAGCGGTAATATTAAATTTGTTCAGGGAAATGAAGCCTGTGTGGAAGCAGCGCTTTATGCCGGACTGGAATTTTTTGCAGGTTATCCCATCACCCCATCCACGGAAATAGCCGAGCACATGGCAGTAAGACTTCCTGGGATAGAAGGAAAATTTCTCCAGATGGAAGATGAAATTGCCTCTATATGTGCCATCATCGGTGCATCACTCACCGGTCACAAAGTTATGACCGCAACCAGCGGACCGGGTTTTTCGCTTATGCAGGAAGCACTGGGCTACGCCGTTATGACAGAAATTCCATGTGTGATCGTCGATATTCAGCGTGGTGGACCTTCAACCGGCCTGCCCACCCATGCCAGCCAGGGTGACGTTAAACAGGCAAGGTGGGGGACCCATGGCGACCATGCCATCATCGCCCTTACAGCGTCCAACCATCAGGACGTGTTCTCCATTACAGTGGATGCCTTTAACATGGCGGAAATATATCGGACTCCGGTTATTCTTCTTTTTGATGAAGTTGTGGGGCATATGCGCGAAAAACTGACCATTCCTGAAAAAGGAGCATTGGAAATCGTAGAGCGCCTCAGAACGTCGGTGAAAAGCGGAGTTGATTATCACCCCTACCTTCCACGCGAAGACGGCCGGCTCCCCATGTCCGACTTCGGAGGTGAACATAGGTATAACGTAACAGGGTTGTTCCATGACATGTGGGGATTCCCGTCCAGTGAACCCAAAATCGTCCACGGCCTGCTCCGTCATCTGGTGGATAAAATTCAAAACAATGTCCACACTATTACCCGGACGAAAGAGTACCATCTGGAAGACGCCACGACGATTCTAATCTCCTATGGCTCTCCGGCACGATCTGCTCTCCACCTTGTGGAAAACCGGCGCAGCAGAGGGGAGCGTTTCGGACTACTGGAACTTCAAAGTCTGTGGCCGTTTCCTTACGGTTTGGTGCGTCAAAAATGCCGGAATGCCCGGCATATTGTCGTCGTGGAAATGAATATGGGACAGATCTTCAATGAGATACAAATCGCCGTTGATCATCCGGAAAGAGTGTTTCTGGCCAATCGAATAGACGGTGTTTTCATAACGCCAACAGATATTCGCAATATCATCAGGCTGATACAGGGAAAGGGGGTGTGATCCATGGCTGTTAAAGATTATATCAGAGAACGGTTCTTCCCTCATATGTGGTGCCAGGGCTGCGGACACGGCATTATTCTTAATGCGCTTTTAAGGGCTCTTGAAAAACTGGGAATGAGCAAAAATGAAATTGTGATGGTGTCCGGCATCGGATGCTCTGCACGAATAACGGGATACGTGGATTTTCATACGCTTCACACCATCCATGGAAGAGCCCTGGCCTTTGCAACAGGGATCAAAATGAGCAGACCGGAGCTTAATCTTATTGTTCCAATGGGCGATGGCGATGCCCTGGCCATAGGCGGTAACCATTTTATACATTCCGCCAGGCGAAATATTGATATGACGGCCATTGTTATGAACAATAGAATATACGGGATGACCGGCGGCCAGTATTCACCGCTGACCGGGTACGGGAAAATGGCGACGACATCTCCCTATGCCAATATTGATCATGAATTTGATACCGTCGCCATCTCCATCGCCGCCGGAGCAACGTTTGTGGCAAGGGCAACCACTTACCATGTCAACGAGATGTCGAAAATATTTGAAAAAGCCATTCTCCATGAGGGGTTTTCCGTTGTTGAAGTCATGTCCCAATGCCCCACCAACTACGGCAGACGGAATAAAGAAGGGGATGCATCGGAAATGATGGAAGCCTATAAAAAAATCACAACCCCCATAAACTCAAAAGCAAAACAGGAGAACCCTGATCTGATAGAAAGGGGACTATTCCTTCAGGTCGAATTACCTGAATACTGCAATGAGTATGAAAAGGTCATTGCAAAAGCAAAGAAGAAATGACCAAGGAGATAACCCGAGGAGACCACAATGGAAAGATGCAGAATTGTATTTTCAGGTTCGGGCGGACAGGGCATAATTACTGCCGCCATTATCATTGCCGAAGCAGCCGTACTGTATGAAAATTTGATTGCCGTGCAATCACAGTCCTACGGCCCTGAAGCGCGGGGAGGATCGGCACGCTCAGATGTCATCATTTCCGATACCGACATCCTGTTCCCTAAAGTAATTCAACCCAATGTGCTGGTCTGTTTGACCCAGCAAGCCTATAATAAGTTCTATTCCACCATCAGACCCGGAGGGCTCTTGCTGACGGACACCCGTTATGTGGAAACACTTAGAAAAGCAGATGCACGGCAAGTCGAGCTCCCGCTGTATAAATCGGTAATGGAAAAAATTGGGAACCCAATCGTGTTGAATATCTGCATGCTGGGGGCCATCGTAAGCCTTCTGGATATTGTCAAAGCTGACTCCATCATGAACGTTATCGAGACCCGCATTCCATCTAAATTTCTCGATCTAAACCGAAACGCCCTGGACCTGGGCATATCCATTGCTGAAAATGGAGCATAAGCTGCAACGCCATCCCCATTTGTACCCTAGACAAAGCCTCGAGTCGGACCGGGCCGGTTATGCCGGCATTTATATCCATGTTCCTTTTTGTTTAAAAAAATGCCCGTACTGTGATTTTTACTCCGTAACCGACCTCTCCCTCAGCGAACCTTTCCTGGATGCACTTGAAACGGAAATCCGACTAACATCCACCCATCAACCGCCATGCGACACGATATACTTAGGCGGCGGGACGCCGTCTGTTCTTGACCCCTGTCAAATAGGCCGAATACTTGAGTCATGCCATAAGTACTTCAATGTAGGGGTGGATTCGGAGGTGACCATTGAAATAAACCCCGGCACGGTGGATCAACCGGCATTAAAAGAATACAAGGCTGCAGGAATTAACCGGTTAAGCATCGGCGTCCAGTCATTTCAAAACCAGGGGCTTCGCTTCCTGAATAGGATTCACTCATCAAAAGATGCCCATAAATCAATCAAGAACGCAAGACGTGCAGGGGTTGAAAATATCAGCCTTGATCTGATTTATGGCATTCCTGACACAACCCCGGCATACTGGAAAAGGGATCTTGAAAGCGCAATCCAATTTCAGCCCGAGCATCTGTCATGCTATTTATTATCCTATGAACCCGGCAC
>Ga0180435_10001136_pt1 | contig 27943 bp, 21 predicted proteins | sample SS_ome_3_FD_132467 | JGI IMG/M metagenome (GOLD analysis project Ga0180435, IMG submission 132467) | Hypersaline lake sediment archaeal communities from the Salton Sea, California, USA - SS_3_S_1 metaG | ecosystem: Environmental > Aquatic > Non-marine Saline and Alkaline > Hypersaline >... | reverse complement strand
GAGACGATGTCGCCCCCCAGCGATTGGCACTCGGTGTAGGAGACGAGCTGACATTCGCCCGCGACACAGCAGACGAACACGCTAGGAAAGGAGGCCGAGACGGCCCCCTGATAGTCGCAGGCGTCATTGGGGGCGGTGAAGGCCGCCGAGGGCGAATCACTCGCCAGCGAGAGATCGTCGACTCCGCGATCGCAGAAGAGGGGGTTGAGACTGATGTTGCCGTCGCTGCCCTCGAGCCCCACGACGGGGCCGGCCCAATCGCCGCCATGGTTGGCGAACAGGTTGCAGCAGCTGATCGTGATCGTGGCCGAGCCATCGCCGTAAAACGCCGCGCCGAGCCGCCCGTAGGCGATGATCGTACGTGAGATCGTCGGCGCCGCTCCCCACCGCAGGCCGATACCGGATCCTTCGGCGCTGCTGTTCTCGTAGAAGGTGCAGTTGGTCAGCGTGGGCGAGCACTCGTTCCAGGCCGCGAATCCGCCCCCATGCCCCCCGGCGCTATTGCGAATGAAGAGGCAGTGATCGAATGTCGCGTGAGACGTTTCATAGGCACACATGACGCCGCCAGCAAAGTCTTCCGCACTATTGCCGGTGAACTCGCAGTCGGTGAAGGTCGGCTCGCAATCGCGTCCGACAAAGACCGCTCCACCACGCTGGGCGAAGTTGTCGCGGAAGATGCAGCCTTCGAACTGCGGTGACGCCCCCAGGTCCATGAAGACCGCGCCTCCGTACTGCGCCGAGACGCCGCCCGTGAACTGGATATTCTCGATGTGGCACGCCTCCGGCGTGCCCTGGAAGCCGAAGATGTCATGGTCCTCGACGGCGTCGAAGGCGTCGATGATGCAGGACTCCGCGTCGCCGCTCTGTGAGCGCAGCGTGATCTCCTTGCTGTAGATGAAGAAGTCGCGATTCCCTTCGCCCGTGAACGTGCCATCGCCGAGCTCGATCACGTCGCCATCCTCGGCGGCACTGATCGCCTGCTGGATTGTGGCGTAGTCACCCGATCCGTCAGGTAGGACGGAGTAGGTTGCTGCCAATGCGGGAATGGCCAGGATGCAGACTAGACCCCAGCCGATGGCAACACCAAACACGCGGAACATGGCTCACCTCCACTTGGATTTGCCCATACGCATCGAGGATCTCGCTAACGCCACTCTAGGTCGACCAGACTGCAATCACAAGCGGGCAATCTCCTGTGGGGCGCGGATCAACAAGGGAGAGCGTTCCCGCGAGACGGCATCGATCGGACGCCGCCGCGTTCTGGTCAGCCGCGCTTCAGGAAGAGGATGCCCAGAATCGCCGCCGCCCAGAGCAGGCCCAGGGCGATCGGTAGGGACTGCAAGACATACGCCGTGGGGGCCTTGCGCTGGCTCAGGGCAACCGTATGCACGCCGCGCATGCGGTCTTCGATGTCGCAGACGGAGTTCTTGCGATTCATCAAGTAACGCACGCCCGAGTGGATCGCGATCGCGTAGCCGATGGAGATCAGCAGCCCCAGGAGACACAACCCGAGCAGCGCGAAGAACCCGTAGTCCGCCGGCAGTCCGGGGATCGCCCGTTGCCCCTGCTGCCAGAGAAAGCCGAAGACGGAGAAGAGGGCGGCCGTGACCCAGAGCAGGCTGCGCAGCTTGTTCCAATTGAGTTGGTCCTCGTGCATGTAGAGCAGATTCGCCATCTCATACTGCTGGGCCAGCGTCTTCTCTTCGCAAGCCGACTCGCGCACGTAGAGGGCACGCGGGAACCCGTCGGCGGGGACATGGTCATAGACGCGTTTGAAGCCAAGGCGACGATGGAGCGCTTCCGAGGGGCGATTGGGCGGATCGAGCACGATCGCCGCAGCGACGCGCTGCTCGCGGGTTTGATGCAGTAGATTCTCGTAGAGACGTCGCGCCAGGCCGCGGCGGCGCGCCTCGGGCGCGACGGCAATCTGTTTGACAATCACCGTCGGGACTGCATAGCGCTGAATCAAGTAGGTGCGCACCCAGGGCGCCGCGAGCTTCGAAGTGCTCGCGTAGGCCACGAGAAAGCCCGCCAGGTGGTCGCTGCCGTCGGGCTGGCGCTCAAGAGCGACCCAGAAATGCTCGGCGTGATGGATGAGTCGCTCGTAGGTCTCCTGCTCGAATCCCGAAACGAGGAAGCTCTCGCGGGAATGCGAATCTTCCGGCGAGCGGAGACGCAGTTGCCGGGCAATTTCGACAATGCGCGGGATCTGATCGGCGCGCGCGCGTTCGAAGCGGTAACGGCGCGTGACTGACGTAGAACGCGTGGAAGTCGGCGTTTCCTCGGTCATGACCGTCTTTCCACTGGCTGCAGGACCAAAGGCACGAAGCGAGCGTGCGCTCTCGGTAAGCGCTCGCTTTGGGTGGTCGCAGACTAGGATGGCTCGCCCGGGGAGTCAAGCAGGAGCGGGCGGCGCACATGCGCCCGCAGCGCGCTCAGAAATGGATCTTCGTCAGCAACGCGATGTGGTACAGGACGAGTGCGCCGTAGGTAAGCAGCAGGAGTGCGACCAGCGATCGGGCGATCGGAAAGAAGCGGTGCACGGCGAGCATCAGGAAGCCGAGCAAGCCGGTGCCGAGCTTGGCCGCCAGGAAGTGAAGCGTGCCGCGCTCCAGAAACCAGCGCATCAGCGGGTTCGCCTCGCTGCCTCCCTGGGAGATGATGTGCAGCGTCGAGAGCGAGTCGGCGGTGATCAGCAGAATGATGCCGATCAGGGCGCGCAGATAGGGGCCGCTGATCCAGTCGACGTAGTAGTTCTTCTGCGGGTCGTCTCCGCGCCGGTTGTGGCGGCGGCGGCCGAAGAAGGTGTATTTCGAGAACATCGGCGTCGGCTGGCGCCGGCGGTCGGTGCGGATGCGCCGCACGTCGACCGCATCCGGATCGGCGGCATGAAGCGGATCAGGGCGCGCTGCGGGGGATGAATCGGTTCGACGGGCAGCCTCTCCCACGACTTCCTCTCCCGGACCGCGGACGGTCCTCGCTCGATACGCGCGGCATTCCTGGGCCCTGGCGCGGCGGAGCGCGCCCCGCTTCCCCTGATCGGCCGTTGGCGGGGGGATGTGTAGCGCAAGAGGAGAAAAAGATCGGGGGGATCGGCTAGCGGATCTCCCGCATGATCGCCAGGACCTCGTCGGGTCCCTTGAAGCCGAAGAAGCGCGTGACCTCCGCGCCGCTGCCATCGAAGAAGATCACCGTCGGCATGCCCTTGATCGCGTAGCGTTCCGTAGCCGCCTGGGAGAACTCGCCCCGCTTGGTGAAGTCCATCTTGATCGCAACGAAGCGCCCCGCTTCGGCGATCACCTCCGGATCGATCCACGTGCGCTCGTCGAGCTCGACGCAGGCGGTGCACCAGTCGGCGTAGAAGTCCATCACCACCGGCCGGCCGGCGGCGCGCGCCTCCTCCAGCGCCGCCTCGTCGTTGATCCGCCAGGCTGGGCCCGGGTGTGCTTCGAGCGCTCCCGCCGCGCCCGGCCCCGCGGTCGCCCCCAGTCCGGGGGCGCCGGCGAAGAGCAGCGCCGGGGCGCCGCTGACGAGGGCGAGCCAGAGCAGGAAGAGGAACAGGCCGGCGAAGAAGAGCAGCAGGCCGAGCGCCTTGCGCAACAGCAGGCCGCCGCGCGCCCCCTCCGGCAGCGGGGTGAAGGCGCCGGAGTACACGCCGACGATGACGAGGTAGACGCCGAACGCGAAGCGGGTCCAATCGGGTCCGATCAGCAGCCGCAGGTAGTAGATCGCCATCGCGATCAGGATCACACCGAAGACGTGCTTGACCGTATCCATCCAGCCGCCCGCGCCGGGCAGGGCGTTGATCGCGCTGGCGAAGACGCCGAGCACGAGGAAGAGCATCCCGAGCCCGCAGGCAAACGTGAAGAGCAGCCAGAAGCCGAGCAGCAGGCTGCCGCTCTTGGCCACGAATGTGAGCAGGACGACGAGCACCGGGCCGACGCAGGGCGAAGCGACCAGCCCGGTCACCATGCCCATCAGGATTGCGCCGACGATGCCGCCGCGCTGCGCGCCGGCGGTCATGCGGCCCTGCATGCTCGAGGGCAGGGCAAGGTCGAACGCGCCGAGCATGCTGGCGCCCATCGCGGCGAAGATCATGGCGACGCCGATCAAGACCGGCGTGCTCTGCATCGCCGCCCCGAAAATCGAACCGGTGGCGGCAGCGACGAGACCGAGCCCGGAATACATGATCGCGATCCCGAGCACGAAGAAGAGCGAGAGCACGAAGCCGTGCATGCGGTTCTTGGCCCGGCCGCCGACGTAGCTGATCGTGATTGGGATCATCGGGTAAACGCAGGGCGTGAAGCTGGTCAAGATGCCGCCGAGGAAGACGAGCAGAAAGGCGACCAGCGACCCGCTGGCCAACGCGCCCTCGAGCCGGCGGGCGAGATTGCCATCCTCCGCCGCGCCCGCTCCGGCATCGCCCGCCGCCCCGGTCGCGTTCGCTGCACCCGCGCCTTCGAGTGCGCGCGTGCCAGGCAGCGGGCCGCCGTGGGCTGCGAAGAGCTCGGTGTGCGCGCCGCGCGGTTCCGCCCCGGCTGGGAGCACCTCAAATGCGAGGGTCGCAACGGCCTCGTCGGGCGGGAAGCAGGCGTAGATCGGCTCTTCGGCACAGCCCTGGTAGCCGAGGCGCACCTCGACCTCCAGCGGTCCGGGCGGTGCGTCGGGATGCACGGTCACCGGCGCCTTGAGCGCCGTGCGGTCCTTGAGCACCTCATCCTCGTGCCAGCGCGCCAGCCGGGTGGCGCTCCAGGGTCCGATCGAGATCGGCGCATCCTCGGCGACGAGGAATTCGAGGAAGTCGTTGATCTGGATGTGGAATCCGGGCGCCACCTCGAGCGTGACGAGGAGCGTGCCGGTCGCGCCGGCGGGGAGCGCCGCATGGGAGAGGTAGGCCTGCGGCGCGGGCGAGGGGAAGGCATCGGGCAGCTCGCCTTCGTCGCCACCCGGCACGGCGGCCAGCAATGGCATTCCGGCCAACCACACGAGGGCGGCCCCCAGGCCCAACACCGATCGGCATCCGCGGCTCCGGGTCGCATTCTTCGCCGGCATTCGTCCGTTCCCCCTTTATCAGCCTCGCAGGCACGCGCCTTCGATCCCATCCGGGAGGCGGGTGGGCCTCGGGTGTAGGATGGTCGCCAGACGGGAGAGTCTATCCTCTGGAGCGCCTCCGGTTCCACCCCCGAGCCGCGGCGGGCCAAGGGTTCCGCCGCGCGGCCGGCGGGGTTTGCCAGCCGGTGGGTCAGCGACCTACAATGCGGGTCGGTCCGCGACAGGGAGGAGATGGGCAATGGCGGTTGATATCGTCGACTTGCGCAGCGACACGGTAACGCGCCCGACGCCGGAGATGCGCCGGGCGATGGCGGCGGCCGAAGTCGGCGACGACGTCTTCGGCGACGACCCGACGATCAATGCCCTCCAGGAGCGGGTGGCTCAGCTGCTCGGCGCCGAGCGCGCGCTCTTCGTGCCCTCCGGGACGATGGGCAACGCCGTGGCGCTTCGCGCCCAGACGGAGCCGGGCGATGAGATCCTGCTCCATCGCGAGAGCCACATCTTCCACTATGAGGCAGGCGGCTACGCCGCGCTCTCGGGCTGCGCGCTTCAGCTGCTCGACGGCCCCGGCGGCCTGTTCACGCCGGAGGCGGTCACGGCGTCGGTGCAGCCGCCCGACGATCATCACCCGCGTACGCGCCTCGTTGTTGTCGAGAACACGCACAATCGCGGCGGCGGCACCGTCTGGCCGCTCGAACAGCTGCGCGCGGTGCGCGAGGTGGCGGTCGCCCACGGGCTGCGAGTCCACCTGGATGGGGCGCGGCTGATGAACGCATCCGTTGCCAGCGGGCATGCCCCGGCTGACTACGCCCGCTGCGCCGACACGGTCTCGATCTGCTTCTCCAAGGCGCTCGGGGCGCCGGTCGGCTCGGCCGTCGCCGGCTCGGCGGCGACGATCGAACGCGCCCATCGCTTTCGCAAGATGTTCGGTGGCGGCATGCGCCAGGCGGGCATCCTTGCCGCCGCGGCGCTGTATGCGCTCGATCACCATGTCGAGCGCTTGGCGCAGGACCATGCGCATGCGGCGCGCTTGGCGCAAGCGCTGGTCGAGATGCGCGGCGTGCGGATCGATCCGCGCGCCGTCGCGACCAACATCGTCTATTTCGACGTTGACGCCGGAACCGGCAGCGCTGAAGCGTTGTGCCAGAGGCTGCACGCCGAAGGGGTCTGGATGCTGGCGGTGGGGCCGCAGCGCATGCGCGCGGTGACCCATCTCGACGTCGACCGCGCCGGGATCGAGCGCGCGATCGAGGTGCTGGCCGCGACCCTCGGGAAGCTGTGAGGCGCCGCGATGCCGGTTCGCATGCCGCTCGAGTGGGAGGAGCAGGTCTTGGTGCGCGAGGCGCTCGCGTACATGGGCCGGCGTCTCTTCGATCCGCGCGATACGGGCCCGGCGGGCGAACTGGAAGACTGGCTCGATGCAGCGCTGACGCGGGGCAGCGAGCGCGCAGCGATCGAGTTGCCGCTGCGGGAAGCGCACGTGCGGGTCCTGCGGCGCGTATTCGCCGCTTACGCCGAGGCGCTCGACCACCCTTCTGCGGCTGAAGAGAACCGTGCGCGCGTGCGCCGCTTGCAGCAGCTCGAGCGCCGGCTGGCCGGGCGGAGTCATTGGTTGGGGCGCCTGGTGCGCTGGTTGCGGGGATCGTAGTTCGCGAAGCCAGGAGTCGGTAGATTCGGAGAAAGGCAAGCCATGAAAGAAGCGACCCCGGCTCCGTTCGAGCGTCTCGAGCAGGGCCTGACCTACGAAGCCTTCCTCTCCGCCTTCGCCGCGCGCGCGGCTCAGGTGCAGGCGCCGGGTTTCGAACCGGAGGATGAGGTCGAGGCATTGCGAGCGGGGTTCATCCCGCTCAACCTCCAGCGCACGCGGCGCATCGGCAAGACCTACACGGTCGGGCCGGAGCTGTTGCGCCAACTCGATGCGTTGCGCGAGCCGCAGACCTGGATGGTGCTGACGGAGAACTGGTGCGGCGACTCGGCGCAGTCGCTGCCCTACCTGGCGCAGATCGCTGACGCCAGTGCGCTCATCACGCTGCGCATCCTGGCGCGCGACGAGAACCTCGACCTCATGGATCGCTACCTGACCGGCGGTGCGCGCAGCATCCCGAAGCTGGTCGCGTTCGATGCCAGGGGGCGTGAGCTCTTCCGATGGGGCCCGCGCCCGCGACCGGCGGTCGAGCTCATGGAGCGCGAGAAGGCGGCCGGCACGCCGAAGGAGGAGATTCTGCCCCAGCTGCACAAGTGGTACGCGCAGGATCGTGGGCGCACGCTCGAGGCCGAGTTGCTGGCGCTCTTGCGCCGTGCCGCTCAGGCGTCCGGCTAGCCCGGGTTGCGGGAGCCGCGATCGTGGAGTGCGCGCTGCTCGTCAACAGTGAAGGTCGAAGCGGGATCGCTCGGGCGCGCGAGGCGCTCGCCGCGGGCGTTCCGGCGTGCGACGCGATCGCGGCCGGCGTCGCCCTGGTCGAAGCCGATCCGGCGGTCGTGACCGTGGGGCAGGGTGGTTACCTCAACCTCGCCGGCGAACTCGAGTGCGACGCCGCGATCATGGATGGCGCGACCCTGCAATGCGGAGCGGTCGGAGCGTTGCAGGGCTATCGTCATCCGATTCGTGTGGCGCGCGCGGTGATGGAGCAACTGCCGCACGTCTTTCTCGCCGGCGCGGGCGCGGCGCGTTTCGCGCGCGAGATCGGCGCCGAGCCGGCCGATGCGACGGATGCTGCCAGTCGCGAGCGCCACCGGCGCTGGGTGGCACGCCACGCCGCCCCGGGGGATCAGGCCCGCTGGCCCGAGGTGCCGCTCGCGCCCTATGCCCGCGCGAGCGCCCGCGAGACGACCGAAAAGGGGACGACCGTCTATCTGGCGCGCGACGCGGCGGGGCATCTGGCCGCGGCGACGAGCACCGCCGGTTGGCCACACAAGTACCCGGGCCGCATCGGCGACACACCGCTCGTCGGCGCCGGGCTCTACGCCGACGATCGCTACGGCGCCTGCGCCTGCACGCACACCGGCGAGCTGGCGATTCGGGCGGCGACCGCGCGTTCGGTGATCCTCTACCTCAAGCGCGGTGCGCGGCTCGAGGAGGCCTGCCATGAAGCGGTCGCCGACCTGGCGGCGCTGGCGGGCGGCTGCCAAGGGCCGCTTGTCATCCACGCCCTCGGGCGCGACGGCGAGGCATGCGTCGTCGCTTCGCGCGATCCGGGGCCCGAGATCGAGTTCTGCTACTGGCGAACCGGGATGACAGAGCCGCGCGCGCGGCGTCCGCGCGTCATTTGATCCCGTGCTCGCGCTTGTACGCTTGCCAGTTGCGCTTCAGATCGATGAAATCGTCCAAGCTCGCACGCAGCAGAAACGGGTTGGTGCGGCGTTCGCTTCCGATCGTCGAGCTCGGCGCGACGCCGTAGTCGTGACCGGGGTAGACTTCGACCTCGTCGGGCAGGGTCAGCAGCTTCTCACGCAGCGAATCGTACTCGGCCCGCGCGTCGTCACCGAATCCGGTACCGCCGACCTTGCCGACGAAGAGGGTATCACCCGTCATCAGCTTGCCCGCGCCCGCGGGGCCTTCGACGAGCAGGCACATGCTGTCCGCGGTGTGGCCCGGCGTATGGATGAACGTCAGCTGCAAGCTGCCGAGTGTGCGCTTCTCCCCATCGCGCGTGCTGCCGGGCCAAGCACCGAGCAGCTCCGCCCCGGTGCGGTCGAGGACGAGCTGGTTGCCGTTGACGTGGTCGTCGTGGCCATGGGTGTTGACGAGCAGCGCGATCGAGAGCCCGAGCGCTGAAGCCCGCTCGAGGACGAGCTCCGGGCGAAAGGCGGGATCGACGACGAGCCCCTGGAGTGAATCGGGATCACCGATGACGTAGGCGAAATTCCGGTCGCCGCCGACGCGGACTTGCTCGAAGATCATGAATCTTGGCTCCTCTCTGGCTTGGCAATCCGTCTTGCCGTCTTGCTCCGCTCGCTCAGCCGCGCAAGCGCGCGTAGAGCGCCTCGTACTGCGGCACGATCGTCTCGAGCGCGAATCGCTCGCGCGCCGAGCGGGCGGCGTTCGCGCTCATCGCCTCCCAGGCGGCGCGATCGGTGAGCACCGCCAGGATGCGGCGCGTCGCGCAGGCGACGTCGCCGACCGGGCAGAGGACACCGGTGCGGCCATACTCGATCACCTCCGCCAGTCCGCCGCTGGCCGAGGCGGCGACCGGCGTTCCGCTGGCGAGCGCCTCGAGGGCGGAGAGTCCGAAAGACTCGTAGTCGCTCAGCAGCAGCTTCATGTGCGCCGAGCGCATCATCTCGGGCACGTCGCGCGCCGTGCTGGTGAAGGTGATCTTGTGACTGATGCCCAGCTCGGCCGCCAGTTCCCGCGCGAGCCCTTTCTCCGGGCCTTCGCCGAGCACGGTCAGGCGGGCGGGCACTTCCTGCTGCACGCCATGAAAGACGCGAATCACGTCGCTGATGCGCTTGACCGGCCGCAGGTTGCTGGCATGGATCAAGTGGAATTCATCCCGCTCGCCCGGATAGCCGACACGTCCGCCGCATGAGAAGACGTGCGGATCGACGAAGTTGTGGATCACCTCGATCGGCGCGCGCAGCGCCCCCTCGAGCTCGAAGCGCCGGAGCGTCTCGTCGCGCAGCCAGCTCGAAACGGCGGTCAAGCCGTCGGAGGCGATCATCGCGTGGCGTGTCAGATCGTAGAATTCCGCGTGACTGCCGACGAGCGTGATGTCCGTGCCGTGCAGCGTCGTGACGAGCGAGACGTCCACCGCGCCGGCGACTTGCTTGGCCAGCAGGGCGACGACCGCGTGCGGAATCGCGTAGTGGGCGTGAATCACGTCGACGCGAAACTCCTTGGCGATCTGGGCCAGCTTGTTGGCGAGCGAGAGGTCCTGCGGCGGATAGCGAAAGAGCGGGTACTCGGGGACCTGCAGTTCGTGAAAGATGACGCCCGAGTTGGGCCGCAGGCGGTAGGGACGCACTGTCGCCGCCAGGTGTACCTGGTGGCCGCGATGGGCGAGCGCGGTTGCCAGCTCCGTGGCGACGATACCCGACCCGCCTTGCGTCGGATGACACGAGATCGCGATCTTCATTGCGTTTCCCTCCAGCGGCGCGAGGAGTAGAGCTTGGCAAAGGGCGCGTAGTGCGCGACGGGGTCTTCCATCGGAACCGCGCGTGTGACGATGTAGGGTTCTCCGAACGAGCGGCCGATCAAGCTGCCGAAGTGACGTGCCCGCGCTGCGAGCCGCTGCAGGAAGTCGGGCTCCGAGATGCCGGTCGGCGGCCCGTCGTCCTGCGGTGGGCGGAAGAACTGCGAGCGAAAGCAGCGCACCGCCTCCAGCTTGCGTTCGTGGTGGTCCTCGACGTCAACGATGAAGCTCGGGACGAACGGCGTGTGCGCCATGAAGAAGAGCGCCTCGTGCGGCCGGAAGGGCTCCCCGGCGGCGGGGTAGTTCGCAAAGCCCATCGGGTAGAGAATCGCGCGCACGATCTCGCCGGCCGCGCAATGGTCCGGATGCAGGTCGTCCCAGTAGTGGCCGAGGATCAGTCGCGGCCGCAAGCGGCGCGCGACCTCGATCACCGCCTGGCGATTGCGGGCGTTGTTCTCGAGCCGGCCGTCGCCGAGATCGAGCAAGGTGCGCTCGCACACGCCGAGCACCTCCGCCGCCGCCTGCGCCTCGCGCTCGCGTTCGGCGACCGTGCCACGCGACGCCATCTCGCCGCGCGTCAGGTCGAGGATCGCGACGCGGTAGCCGGCGGCGGTCAGCTTGGCGATCGTGCCACCACAGATCATGTCGACGTCATCCGGGTGCGCTCCGATGGCGAGCACATCGACCGTCATGCATCCTCCTCTACCGCGATCGTGACGATGCGGTGGCGCGCGTCGGTCGGATCGATCTGCTCGACGAGCGCGCGCATGAAATCCGGACCGTGCAGATCGAGAAACTGGAAGATATTGCTGCTACGCTCCTGCAGCTTCCCGCCGGGCAGGGCGGCGGCGAGGATCTTCTCGACGCGCCGGCGATCCTGCCCGCGGGCGGCAAGCTGCGCCTCACGCAAGCCGGTCGTGATGCGCTCCAGATTGTCGGCGATGGCCGTGCGGGATGTGCGCCACCAGCGGGGAGCCGGTTCACCGGCGGCGGCATCGATCGCCGCGAGCAGCTCCCGGCTCGCGCGTGCGATGCGGCGCAGGGCGGGCGGGTCGCGTTCCTCGGCGGCGGGCTCGGCTGGCAACGCGAAGAGCTCCGCCGGGCGGCGGCCGAGCTTCGCCAATTCACGTGCGATCGGCGGATCGAGCAGGGTCAGCGAGTTGCGCGGGAAGCGCGGCGCCGGGCGGACGTCGGCGACGGCGTAGAGCGGCGTGATCTGCCACAGATAGGCAAGCTCGCTCGGACCGGCGAGCATGGCGGCCCCGGGGATGACGGCATCTTGGCAGACGGGGCGCAGCGCGGCGCTGGGCGAGAAGCGCTCGGGCTGGGCGCGCACGGCCGCCGCCAGCTCAGCCAGCGAATGGGTGCCATCGGAGAGCGCGGCCCCGGCGGCCGATACCGTGAGCGGGCGGCGCGCGCCCCCCGCGAGCTCGAAGATGCGGGCGTCGGTCAGCGGCACGGGCCAGCCGAGCGCGGCCACGCGTGCGGCGCCCGCGGCGAGCGCCTGCTCGACCTGCGGCCAGCGCTCGACGAGCCGTGCCAGCGGGACGGCCGTCAGCGTGCGCAAGGCGCGGGGGGTGACGAGGCGCAGGGGCCAGGGGGCGAAGATCGCGCGCATCCAATCGATGAAGGCCGTTTCGTAGGTGCTGAAGTCGGCCGCCGCGATCTGATCCAGCAGCGCCGCGGTGAACTCCGTCTCGCGCAGCGTGCGGCGCAGGAAAGCGAGCAACGGCTCGCGCGCCGCCGCCAGTGGGACGTCCGCGACCGGCGGCCGACGCCCGCGCTCGCGCGGGCCCGCGTAAGGCTGCGCGTAGCGCTCGCCGAAGAGCGTCACGTGACGGACTTCGTCGATGTCGTGATCCTCTGACGCGACCCAGAAGAGCGGCAAGATCGGCCGCTCGTGACGGGAGCTGAGCTGCGCGGCGAGAGCGATCGCGTGGGCCGCCTTGAGCACCGTGTAGAGCGGACCGGTCAGCAGTCCCGCTTGCTGCCCGGCGACCACGTAGTCCGCTTCGGGCGGCGGTGGCGGAAGCTCTGGATTCTCGCGCGCCACGACGGCGGCGAGCGCGTCGCGATCGAGCTCGGGCGCCGCGCTGGCGACGGGCGGCAGTTCCGGTTCCAGGAGCGCGAACCCCGCCTCGCGGGCGCTTCGATCGGCCGCCGCGGCGACCGGCGCGAACGCGCCCTGGGCCTCGAGGGCCGCGAAGGGCACCGGGTCGGCGGTCAGCTTCAGGCGACTCATCGGCGTGCGTCTCCGGCCCGCGCCGCGCGGTGCGTCGCGGTGCGCCGGGCCACCAGGATCATGCGCGGCGCCACCGGCGTCAGTGGCTGGCCGGCGAATCCCCCGTAGCAGTGGACGTCGGCGAAGCCGGCGGCGGCGAGCAGCGCGGCGAGCTCAGCGGGGCGGTAGAGGCGCACATCCTCGGTGTAACGCTCGCGGCGCCCGTCGTCCCGCTCGACGCTGACCTGCTTCTGGACGCGGGAGCCGACGAGGCGGCGGGTCTGGTGAATCACGAGTCCCGGGGCGCGGCGGGTGTCGGCGGGCACGAGCTGGGACTCGAGCGCGGCGCGGTTGGCATGATCGAGCACCAGATGGCCGCCGGGGCGCAGCATGCGCGCCAGCTCCGCCAGCACGCCGGCGTTCTCTTCCTCGGTCGGGAAGTAGCCGAAGCTCGTGAAAAGGTTGACCGCCAGGTCAAACCCCCCGCGCAGCGGCAGGCGACGCATGTCGGCTCGGATCAGCCGTCCCGAAGCCAGTTCGGGCCGGCGTCGCGCGCGTGCCAGGAGCTGCGGCGAAAGATCGAGCGCCGTCACGTGCGCACCGCGACGCGCGAGCGCGGCCGCATGGCGACCGGTGCCGCAGCCGACGTCGAGCACGCGGGCACGGGCGAAGGCGTGCGCGAGCAGCCGCTCGAGAGCGGCGACCTCGGCGTCGGCCGAGGCATCGTCGCGATGCGGATAGAGGAGCGGATAGAGCTCGCCGAAGGCGATCTCGTACCAGGGGCGTTCGGATTCAGTCGGCATGCGCTTCTCCGCTGCTGCGCGCGTGGGCGCGGGTCCGGCGGCGCGCGGGCGCCGCGCGGGGCCAGTGTCGGCATCTCGGTCGCGAGTGTCAATCATCCCCGCCGCCCGCGCGGCCCTAGTGCGGGCGGCTCCAGACCGCGCCGCGCGGCGGCCGGATGCCTGGCGTGCACGGTCAGCGTTCATCCAGGAGTGCTCCCAGCGTGGGTGCATCGTGCACCGGCAGTCGGCAGGCGTAGTCGCGGCAGACGAAGGCGGCCGCCTGTCCCGCCGGCGCGCGCTGTACCGCGAGATAGGGGATCAGCGCCTCGATCGCCTCCGCTGCTCCGGGTGGGCGCAGCGCGCTGACCGTGCGCGGCAGGTAGCGCCCATGGATCTCGGCCAGCAGGCGCGCAACGCGCGGATCCTCCGGATCGCCGCTCACCACGACTTCCTGCACCGGTCCGAGCATGAAGTCGTACGCCGAGAGCAATTCGAGATGGGCGGTTGGCGCACGGCGGGCAGCGGCGAAGAGCGCGGCGATGGCGCGCTCCCCGGCCGCTTCGAGCTCCCGGTCGCCGAGCAGATGACCCAGCCGCAACAGGCAACCGGCGGCGACCGCGTAGCCCGAGGGCAGGGCGCCGTCGTAGACATCGATCACCGGGGCCAGCAGCGGATCGTCGTCGCCGCCGCGGAAGCGCAGACGGCCAGACGGCTCGGCGAACAGCCGCAGCAGCTCGCGCGCGGCGTGGGCCGCCTGGGAGAGGTAGCGCGGCTCGTAGCGCGCTTCGTACAGCGCCAAGAGACCGCGGCAGAGATAGGCGTAGTCTTCCAGGTAACCGGGGACCGGCGCCGTGCCGTCGCGGTAGTGACGCATCAGGCGGCCGTGCGACCAGAGCTTGACGGCGGCAAAGGCGGCGGCCCGCGCGGCGGCCTGCGTGTAGCGCGGTTCATCAAGGGCGCCCCCGGCGCGCGCCAGGGCGGCGATCATGTAGCCGTTCCAGGCGGTCACGATCTTGTCGTCGCGGTGGGGACGCACGCGCCGATCGCGTGCTGCCAGCAGCGTGCGCTGTGCGGCGGCGATCTCCGGTGGTGGCGCCGGACGAGGCGAATTGCGGTAGAGAATGTGTGCCGCGCCGTCGCCGGCGGAGGCGAAGTCGTAGCAGCGCTTGAATGCCGCCGCCGCTTCCGGCTCGAGCGCGGCGTCGATCTCCGCCGCCCGCCAGAGGTAGAAGCGACCTTCCTCGCCCTCGCTGTCGGCATCCTCGGCGCTGAAGAAGCCACCGGCGGGCGCGGTCAGGTAGCCGAGGACATAGTCAAGGATGTCGCGCGTCGTGCGCGCGTAGAGCTCATCGCGCGTCAGGAGCCACGCTTCGGTGAAGGCGAGCGCCAAACCGGCCTGGTCGTAGAGCATCTTCTCGAAGTGGGGGACGCGCCAGTCGGCATCGGTCGCATAGCGGTGGAAGCCGCCGCCGAGGTGATCGTGGATCCCGCCCGCGGCGAGCGCATCGAGCGTGCCGCGGGCCATGGCGAGCGCCGCGCCGCCCAGCTCCGCAGCGTCTCCGTGGCGGGCGGCGTAGCGCAGCAGAAAGGAGATCTGGTGGGGCATCGGGAACTTGGGCGCCATCCCGAAGCCGCCCCGGTCGCGGTCGTAGCGCCGCTGCAACTCCTGCACGGCGGTGGTGAGAAGCGCTGGCTCGAGCGCCGGTGCGGCGGCTGCGCCCGTTTCCTGCGCCAGACCGCGCAAATGGTCGGCGAGCTGTCGACCGGCGCCGTCCAGGCGGTCGCGGTCCTCGGCCCAGAGTGAGGCGATGCGCTGCAGCACGCTCGCAAACCCCGGACGCCCCCAGCGATCGTCGGGGGGGAAGTAGGTGCCGCCGAAGAAGGGCTCGCCCGCCGGTGTCAGAAAGACGGAGAGCGGCCAACCGCCTTGGCCCGTCATCGCTTGCACCGCCGCCATGTAGAGGTGGTCCAGATCGGGGCGCTCTTCGCGGTCGACTTTGATCGCGATGAAGTGGGTGTTCAGCAGCGTCGCGATGGCTTCGTTCTCGAATGACTCATGTGCCATCACATGACACCAGTGACAGGTGGAGTAGCCGATCGAGAGGAAGATCGGCTTCTGCTCGCGGCGGGCACGCTCGAGGGCGTCGGACCCCCACGGATACCAGTCGACGGGATTGTTCGCATGTTGTTGTAGGTAAGGGCTTTGCGCGCTGGCAAGCCGGTGGGTGGTGGTCGCGCCGCCGTCGGAGGCGGCAAAGGCAAGCATCATGTGCATCGACTCTCCCCGTGGGTTGTGGCTCGGTTCCTACTGACTACGCCCCCAACGGATTGCCTTCGCGTCGCTTGCGAGCTTTGAACGGATTGCGCGCGACGGAGTTGCGGCGCTGTCTCGCCGAGCGCATTTCCCGATGATGCCGGATTGCCCGGGTTCTGGTCGTTGTCGCTTCAATCTATTCTCTCGAAATGAGATAGGAAGAATCCTCCAGTAGAAAACTAGCCACTAGCGATGAGCGGCATCGGGCCGTCGCATGTCGTGTGGCTCGCTTCGCTCGCGCGGCCGGCTCCCACCACGGGCGCGCGACGGTGTCCCTGATCGAACAGGCCGGGGCGGCCGATGTTCCCGTCGCCGGAGCCCGAGAATGGTGGTTTGGCGCCAGGTAGCGCTGGTGTTCGCCGCTTCAGGTGCCGATTGGTTCAAGAGATAGCGGTCCGGACCCGTGCGGCGGGTCCGGGTGGGAAGACCCCTCTGGCTTGAGGATGGACGTGGGGCGCATGCGAAGCGAATGGCGCAGTGTCGAGGCACGCTTCATTGCCGCCGTGGCGATCGTGTCGCTCTTGCTCGGCGCACTGCTGCTGTTCTTCAGCCACCGGCTGTATGCCGCGCACGAGGCGGAGCTGCTCGATCGACAAGCGGAGATGGCGCTCGCCTTCGATCTGGCGATCCGCACGCACATTGCCGAGGAGGTGCGCCCGGTCCTGCTCGAACGCGTCGGGCAGGACGAGTTCATTCCCGAGGCGATGTCGACCTCGTACGCCGCGCGCAGCATCTTCACCGACGTCGCGCAGCAATTCCCAGGCTACGTGCTCAAGTTCTCCTCCGCGCATCCGCACAACCCCGCCAATCTCGCCGGCCCCGAGGAAGCCGATATGATCGCCTTCTTCGAGGCCCATCCCGACTGCACGAGTTGGTCGGGGCCCCTGGCGCTGGATGGCCGGACGTACGTCGCGCATTTCGCCGTGCGGCGCGTGGAGACTTCCTGTTTGCGCTGTCACGGCGATCCGCAAGCGGCTCCGGCGAGCCTGCGCGCGCGCTACGGCGCCGGGGGAGGATTCGGGCGTCGCGTGGGCGACATCGCCGGACTCGACATGGTCGCGATTCCCGTGGCGGCCGGCGGCAGCAAGCTGGCGGCCCACAGCCTGCTCGCGCTGCCGATCAGCGTGGCGCTGATCGCCCTCTTCGCGCTGAGCATCCTGCTCGTCTTCCGGCGCCTGGTCACGAATCGCCTGCGCTACATCGCCCGGCGCTTCGCCGAAGAGCACGAAACGGAAGCGCCCTCGCTCGATCTCGAGACGGTCGGCGGAGAGGATGAAATCACGCGCCTGGCGCGCAGCTTCAACAACCTCGCCGACCGGCTGCGAGGCGCCTGTAGCTCGCTCGAAGCGAAGGTCCTGGAGCGGACGCGCGAATTGGAACGCGCCAAGCTCGCCGCCGAGCGCGCGAGCCGCGCCAAGAGCGAGTTTGTCGCCAACATGAGCCACGAGATCCGCACGCCGATGAACGGCATCCTGGGTGTGAGCGATATCTTGGCGGCGACCGACTTGAACGCGGAGCAGCAGCAGCACGTGACGATGCTGCAGTCCTCGGCCGACGTGCTTCTGCGGCTGGTCAACGACATCCTCGACTTCTCCAAGATCGAAGCGGGCCGCCTCGAACTGGAGGAGATCGACTACGACCTGCATGCGCTGCTCGAATCGATCGTTGCCGCGCAGCGCAGCGAGTCGCGGCGCAAGCGGGTGCCGCTCTATCTCGAGATCGAAGAAGGCGTCCCCGCGCGCCTGCGCGGCGACCCGGGCCGGCTGCGCCAGGCGCTGGCGAATCTGCTCGGCAACGCGCTCAAGTTTACCGCGCGGGGCGACGTGCGCTTGCGCGTGTGGGCGGACGATGCCGGCGACGACGCCGAGAGCATCGGCTTCGAGGTCCGCGATACGGGGATCGGCATTCCCGCCGATCGCCTGGAGAGCATCTTCGACGCCTTCACCCAGGCCGACGGCTCGACGACACGGCGCTACGGCGGCAGCGGCCTGGGACTGACGATCACGCGCCGGTTGGCGGAGCTGATGGGCGGTCGGGTGTGGGCCGAGAGCGAAGTCGGGGTCGGCAGCCGGTTCTGCATGCGCATTCGCCGGGTCGAGCCGACGGGCGAACCGGCGGCACGCGCGCGCGTCTTTCCCGGGCGGCTCGCCGAGCGCCGGGCCCTGATCGTTGACGCATCCACCGATCAGCGCGCGCGCTTGGCGTCGTTCCTCGAGGGCTGGAGCCTGCGCGTGTCGCAGGCTGAGGACTGGCGCGTGGCGCTACACCGGGTGACAGCGGCGGTGCAGCGCGACGAGCCGTTCGAGTTGCTCGTCTTGGACGCGCAATTGCCTGACAGCGACGTCTTCCAGCTCGCGCGTCAGTTGCGGGCATTGCAACCCGGCACCGAGACGATCGTCGTCGTTTTGACCGCGGCCGGAGTCCGCGGCGATGGGGCGCGCTGCCGCTCCGCGGGGGTGGCGGTTTACTTGACCAAGCCGATTCGCGCCTCCGACCTCTTGGAGGCGCTCGACCTCGTGCTCGATCCGGCGAGCGAGGGGAGAGTGGAGCGGCCCTTGATCACGCAGCACAGCCTGCGCGAGCAGCGCCGGCGCACGGCGGCGCAACGGCGTGCGCCGGATGCCGACGCGGCCGCGGCGTGAGACGCGCGACCCGTAGGCGCGGCGCCGGCGCCGCGCCGGACCGGGACGCTAGAAGAGGGAGCCAAGGAGATGAAAGGTCATTGGACGATCGGCCGTAAGCTGGCCGTCTCCTGTCTCATGTTGGCGGTCGTCACGTTTGCCTTGGGCGCGATCGGCTACTACGGCGCGATGCGCGGCCGCGATGCAGTGGCGGAGATCGGTCTCGTGCATCTGCCGAGCGTCTCGAGTCTGCTCGAGATCAAGCAGGGCGCCTCGACGATCAGCGCCGCCCAGGGACTGCTGCTCAATCCGGAGCTCGACGCACGCTACCGCGACGCCCAGTACGAGCGCTTGTCCGCGGCGCAAGCCCAGATCCGCGCGGCCTGGCGCACGTACGAGCCGCTTCCCCGGCGTCCCGCAGCCCAGGCCGTATGGGCGGAGCTCCTGCCTGCTTGGGAAGCGTGGCGTAGCGCGGGGCACAAGTTCCTCGAACTGAGCCGCGCCTACGATCAGCGGCGCACCACGCGCGACGAACCAATCGTGGACGGCGCCGCCGGCGCGCCCGCGTCCGACCCGGTTGCGCCGGAGCAGTTGCTCGCCGATGCGCGCCAGCAGTACCTTGGACCGTGCCTCACGGAACAGACGCAGGCCTTCAGCATCCTTGACCGGTTGGTAGCGATGAACGCCGACTTCGCCGCCGACGAAGCGGCCGGATCGGCCCGCGAGACGAGCTTCCTGCGCCTCTTGACCCTCGTCGCGATGCTGATCTGCGTCGCCGGAGTCGTCAGTCTCGGCGTGCTCTTCGGACGCGACATCTCCCGCGTCTTCCGGCGCATCGCCGTTGCCTTGGCCGAGGGAGCCGCCCAGGTGGCGGGCGCCTCGGGGCAGGTGGCCGCCTCGAGTCAGTCGCTCGCCCGCGGTTCGAGCGAGCAGGCTTCGGCGATTCAGGAGACATCCGGATCCCTGGAAGAGATCGCGGCGATGACGAAGCGCAACGCCCTGGGCGCGACCGAGGCGAACGGCGAGATGGAGGAAGCGGTGCGGCTCGTCGGCCAAGGTCAGGAGTCGATGACGCGCCTGCTGGCGGCGATCGAGGAGATCAAGCGTTCGTCGCACGAAACAGCGGGCATCGTCAAGACGATCGATGAGATCGCGTTCCAGACGAACCTGCTGGCGCTCAATGCGGCGGTCGAGGCGGCGCGCGCGGGCGAGGCGGGCAAGGGGTTCGCCGTGGTCGCCGAAGAGGTGCGCAACCTGGCGCAGCGTGCCGGTGAAGCGGCGCGCGAAACGGCCGCCCTGATCGAGCAGTCGATCAAGAACGCCGACCGGGGCGTGGGCGTGGCGGGCGAGACGGCCGAGTCGTTCGATGCGATCACACACACGGCCAAGATGGTTCAACACCACGTGGCCGAGATCGCGGCCGCCTCGCGCGAGCAGTCGCAGGGGCTGGAGCAGATCAACACCGCCGTCGGCCACATGGACTCGGTGACGCAGCAGAATGCCGCCACGGCTGAACAGAGCGCCTCGGCCTCGCAGGAGCTCAATGCCCAGGCGGAGCAGCTGCGCACCCTGGTCGACGAGTTGATGCGCCTCATTGGCGGGAGCTTGCGGACCGAGCTGCGCGCCTTAACGCAGGCGCGCCCGACGCCCGAAGCGGATCTCGACTTCTGGAATCGCGCCGCGGGCAGCGGGCCCATCGCGCCGCGGCCCGACGAAGCGACCGCCCCCGAGAAGGTGATCCCGTTCGACGACGATGAGCGCAAGCTGGCCGGATTCTAGCGTCACAGGCCCGGCGCGCCGGCGCTTCCCCTTGCCGCGCGGTGGCGGTTGCCGCTAGCCTGGGGCGATGGCGCATACGCTCTACCCGCTCCGGTTGCGGCCGGTCTACAAGAACTACCTCTGGGGAGGGGACCGCTTCGCCCGCCTGCTCGGCCGCGAGCTCGCGCCGGGCATCTACGCCGAATCCTGGGAAGTCAGCGACCGCCCCGAGGGCATGAGCGTCGTCGCCAATGGGGCCTTCGCCGGCCGCACCCTGGCCGAGCTGGGCGACTTGCTTGGGGAGGCGCTGACGCCGGTGCGCACTCCCGCCGGGCGCTTCCCGCTGCTCATCAAGCTGATCGATGCCCGCCAGCGGACGAGCCTGCAGGTTCATCCGAACGAGCAGGGTGTGGCCCGCGCGGCCGGTGCCGCCCGCCCCGCCCGGATCGACCGCAGCGCCGCGGAGCGGCTCGCTTCGGCCGAGGCGAAGACCGAATGCTGGGTCGCCCTGCCCGGCAGCGAGGGGGGCGTCTACGCCGGACTGCGGCCGGACGTCGAGCGCGCCGCGTTCGAAGCGGCCCTTGCGGCCGGCGACGCGGAGCGCTGGCTGAACTGGCAGCGGCTGACGGCCGGCGATGCGCTGCTGATTCCCGGCGGCTGCCTGCACGCGATCGACGCCGGCTGCTTCCTTTTGGAAGTGCAGCAGAATTCGGACACGACCTACCGCGTTCTCGACTGGAATCGCCGCGGTGCGGATGGGCAGCTGCGCGAGCTGCACCTGGAGGCGGCCTGGGCGGTGATCGACTGGCGTGCGCCCGCCCCGCACCCGGCCGAGCCCCAGCTGCTGCGCGACGAGCCCGGGGGGCGCCTGTGGCAGTTGCTCGATGAGGCGGCGTTCGAGCTCCAAGTCTGGGAACTTTTTGTCTCGGAAGAAGATACGAGATTCCCGCTCGACGACGAGACCGGCGGACGGCCGGCCGTGCTCTACGTCGCGCGGGGAGCGGCCGTGATCGCATCGGGGGGGCGAGAGGAGCGACTCACGACCGGGTGCAGCTGTTTGCTGCCCGCGGCGCTCGGAGCGTATAGACTCGCCCCGGCGGCGGCCCCGGCACGCGTATTCGTGGCGCGCACCGGACGCGTCGCGCGAAGCTCACGTGTTTCTAATCAGACCCACACAGTCTGGCGGTAGATGGTGGACCGATCCTTGCGCAGTCGCGGCTCTTCAAGAGCGGGGAACGATCCGATGGCCGAGGCGCACATCCTTGTCGTGGAAGACGAGGAGGACATCCAGCAGCTCGTCGAGTACAACCTCCTCAAGGAGGGGTACACGGTCAGCTGTGCCAAGACGGGCGAGGAGGGCATGCACTTGGCGCGCACCGAGCAGCCCGACCTGCTCGTGCTCGACCTGATGCTGCCCGGCATCGACGGCCTCGAGGTCTGTCGCTCGCTCAAGAAGGACCCGGTCTGCGACGGCATCCCGATCGTGATGTTGACGGCGAAGGGCGAGGAGTCCGACATCGTGGCCGGCTTGGAGCTCGGCGCCGACGACTACATCACGAAGCCCTTCAGTCCCAAGGTGTTGATCGCGCGCATCCGCGCCGTGCTGCGCCGCAAGCAGAAGCAGCCGGTGGCCAAGGACGCCGTGATCCGCATTCACGAACTGGTGATCGATCCGGGACGCCACGAGGTTCTGCTCAAGGGCAAGCCGGTCCATCTCACCTACACGGAATTCCGCCTGCTGCAGCTGCTCGCAAGCCGCCCGGGCTGGGTCTTCACGCGCTACCAGATCGTCAATGCGATCCGCGGCGAGAACTACGCCGTCACCGATCGAGCCGTGGATGTACAGGTTGTCGGGCTGCGCAAGAAGCTCGGTTCCGCCGGCAAGTACATCGAGACCGTCCGGGGCGTGGGCTATAAGTTCAAGGACTAGGATGGCGATCGGTTCGCGCGCCTGACGCGCCGGGCGCACCCTTGGCGGCGTGTGCCGCGCAGCGAGGCTTTGAGCGATGGGTGGTAGGCGACTGCTCTGGCAGCTCTTTCTTCCCTACGTGGCGGTGAGCCTGCTCTCCCTGGGCGCCGTGGCGCTCTTCGCCTCCCACTCCGTGCGCCAGTTCTATCATGCGGAAGTGGCGGAGGATGTCGAGGCGCGCGCGCTGCTGCTGCGCGAGCAGATCGCGCCGCTGCTCGCGGGGGAGCGGTACGCGGCGATCGACAGCCTCTGTCGGATCCTGGGCCGACGGCTCGAGACGCGCATCACCGTGCTGCTCGCCGACGGCCGCACGGTGGGCGACTCCGACGGGATCCCGGGCAATCTGTCGGCCGATAGCCCCGGCCCCCCGCAAGAGATCACGCGCGCGTTGGCGGGCGAGATCGGCACGAGCCGGCGCCACAGCGCTCAGCTCGAGGCCGAGGCCTTCCTCGTCGCGGTGCCGATCTACGGCCGTGCGCCGCACCAGCCGCAAGTGGTCGGCGTCGTGCGCGCAGCGCTGCCGTTGACGCGCGTCGATCGGGCGCTCGGCACGCTCTACCTCGAGATCATCTTCGGCGCCGTGCTCGTGGCCTGCGTTCTCGCCGCCGTCAGTCTGCGCATCTCGGGTCGCATCAGCGCCCCGCTCGAAATGCTGCAGCAGGGCGCGGAGCGCTTCGCCGCAGGTGATCTCGACCGACGGCTGCCGATGCCCTCGCTCAAGGAGCTGCGCAGCCTGACCGCTTCGATGAATCAGATGGCAGGCGACCTGCGCGAGCGGCTCGACCAGATCACCCGCCAGCGCAACGAGCTCGATGCGATCCTGCGCAGCATGGTCGAGGGGGTGCTTGCGGTCGACACGCGCGGCCACGTGACCAACATGAACGCCGCCTGCGTGCGGATGCTCGCCCTCGACCCGGAGCGTGTGCGCGGGAAGCACACGCAGGAGGTTCTGCGCAATCCGGCGCTGCAGGAGCTGATCTCGCGCGTCATCGCGGGGGAGGAGCCGGTCGAAGGCGACGTGATCGTCCACAATGGCGGTGAGCGGTTCTTGAAGGTTTACGGCACGATCCTGACCGATGCCGGCGGGCGGCGGTGTGGCGCGGTCTTGGCGATGAACGACGTCACGCGGGTGCGCCAGCTCGAGCGGATGCGCCGCGACTTCGTCGCCAACGTCTCGCACGAGCTGAAGACGCCGATCACCTCGATCAAGGGGGCAGCGGAAACCTTGCTCGAGGGCGCGATCGAGGATCCAGACCATGCCGAGCGCTTTCTCTCGATCATCGCGCGTCAGGGCAACCGGTTGCACGCGATTGTCGAGGACCTGCTGACGCTCTCGCGCCTCGAGGATGAGGCGGGCCGCGAGAGCGTGGAGCTGCAGCGCACGTCGATGGAAGTCGTGCTTGCGGGGGCGGTGCAATCCTGCCTGGCGCAGGCGGAGGAGAAGGAGATCAAGATCGAGCTCTCGTGCCCGCCCGACCTGATCGCGGTCGTCAGCGCGCGCCTTCTGGAAAACGCGGTCGTCAACTTGATCGACAACGCCATCAAGTACAGCGAGCCGGGCAGCCGCGTGATGGTCGCCGGCATGCTGCACGATGGTGAGATCTTGCTCAGCGTGACCGACGAGGGGGCCGGCATCGATCGGCGCTACCACGGGCGCATCTTTGAGCGCTTCTTCCGCGTCGATCGCGCCCGTAGCCGCAGTATGGGTGGGACGGGGCTCGGGTTGGCGATCGTCAAGCACATCGCCCTGGCGCACGGAGGGCGGGTGATGGTCGAGAGCACTCCCGGAGAGGGCAGTACGTTCGGGATCAGCCTGCCACGTCCATCAGATGGAAAAGCAAGCAGATAGGACTGTGCGGCTCGCCGCATTCTCATTATCTGCTAACCGAACGCTAATCATTCGACACTAGATTCCGCCGCGTCCTGGGGAGTCTGCCGCCGCCCACCTGCTGCGGCGCGCCGGGGCGGGGAATCGCTCACTGGCGAAGGAGGAACGCTATGAGGACGATGCTCTGGGCCGGTCTCGTCGCCTGCTTCTTCGGCGCGCTCGCCAGCGCACCCGCGGCTGAGGAGAACATCACGATCGACGGATCAACGACCGTCGGGCCAATTGCCAAGGCGTTTGCCGAGTACTACATGTCGCTACATCCGGAGGTGAACATCACCGTTAGCGAATCCGGTAGCGGCAACGGCGCCAAGAGTCTGATCAACGGCACCTGCGACATTGCCAACATGTCGCGCTTCATGAAGGAGAATGAAGTCCAGGCGGCGCTCGAGAAGGGGGTCGTGCCGGTGCCGCACGTGGTGGCCATGGATGGCATTGCGATCATCGTCCACCCGAGCAACCCCGTGCGCGAAGTAACGATCGATCAGCTACGGGCGATTTACCTGGGCCAGATCACTAACTGGAGCGAGCTCGGCGGTCCGAGCAAGCAGATCGTCGCGATCAGCCGTGACACGAACAGCGGCACCTACGAGACGTTCGAGCAGCTGGTGATGGATCAGCAGAAGATGGCCGAGGATGTCGAATACGTCGGCAGCAACGGCGGCGTGCGCCAGAAGGTGCAGAGCACCCCGGTGGCGATCGGCTACGTCGGGCTCGGCTTCGCCGATCGAACGGTCAAGGCGCTCAATGTCAATGGGGTTGAGCCGAGCCGTCAGACGGTTGCCTCGGGGCTCTATCCGATCGCCCGGGCGCTCTTCATGTTCACGCGCGGCTACCCGGATCTCGGCACCCCGGTGCACGCGTTCATTACGCTGCATCTGACTCGCAAGGGCGAGGAGATCATCTCGGCGATCGGCTTCGTACCGGTGACCGAGTACTAGCGCGCGCCGCCCCATGGCCGGCGCCGCTTGCTCGCCAGCGCCGCGCGATCATCAGCCGGCACCTGGCGGGCAGAGGTGGACCAGCATCGATGCACGATGATCGCTCGCAGCCACCGCTGCCTTCGCGACCGTCGCCGGTCCCTCCGCCCTCGGGCGGCGCGGGCGGCGAGCGGGGGAGGTGGATGAGCCTGCGCCGCCGGCGCAGCAGCTTGCTGCTCAGCGCGCGCGCCAATATGATGCGCCGGCTCCTGACCTGGCTTGGCAGCGGGACGCTCCTGCTGATCACCTCGAGCTCGGCGATCGTCGTGCTCTTTATCTTCTACTTCATCTTCCGCGACGCGCTGCCCTTCTTCCAACTGCGCGGCCTGGGCGAGTTTCTGACCAGCACGGGTTGGTACCCGACGGCCAACCCGCCCGAGTTCGGCAGCCTGGCGATCATCTTCGGCAGCGGCATCGTCACCCTCGGTGCGATCGTGCTCTCGGTGCCGCTCGGCGTCTCTGCGGCCGTCTGTCTGAGCGACGTGCTGCCCTTTGGCGCGCGGCAGGCGGTCAAGCCGGTGATCGAGATCCTGGCGGCGATCCCATCGGTCGCCTATGGCTTCTTCGCGCTGGTCGTGTTCGCCCCGGTGTTGCAGGACAGCGGCGGACGGATGCTCGCCATTTGCACCTGGGTCATTGGCCTGCCGGTCGGCGCGTTGGCGCTGCTGATCATCGCCGATCTCCTGGCCGCTCGCGTGCCGGTCGAGCGCCGTGGTCTCGTGCGCTACCTGACGCTCGGGAGCGGCGGTGCGCTCGTTCTGATCGGAGTCTACGCCCTGGCGCAGCGGCTGGCCGTGATCGAGGTGGTCAGCGGCACGAATGCACTCAATGTCTCGATCATTCTCGGCATCATGGCGCTGCCGACGGTCGTCAGCGTTTCGGAGGATGCGCTCCAGGCGGCGGGCCGTGAGCTGCGCGAGGGGAGCTATGCGCTGGGCGCGACGCGGGCGGAGACGATTCTGCGCGTTGTCATTCCGGCGGCCGGGAGCGGGATCCTGGCGGCGGTGATTCTCGGCGTGATGCGTGCGATCGGCGAAACGATGGTCGTCTGGATGGCGTCGGGCAACGCGGCGCAGGTGCCCGAGCCCTGGTACAACCTGCTCGAGCCGGTGCGTACCTTGACGGCGACGATCGCCGGCGACATGGGCGAGGCCGATCAAGTGACCGGGTCGGCGCGCTACCACGTGCTCTTCGCCATGGCGCTGATCTTGTTGCTGATCTCTTTCTCCTGCAACCTCGCCAGCGAGTGGATCGTTGTGCGGTCGCGCAAGAAGTTGGGCAAGTAGGCGCATGGAACTCGGAACGCGAAAGCTGCTCGATCGTTCCTTCACGGGGTTCGGCTTTTTGTCGATCTTCCTGATGGCGGCCTCACTGCTCGTGATTCTGACGCCGATCTTCGTGCGCGGATTCGGCGCCTTCGTCTTTCAGGGCACGGTCGAATTCCGCCGCATGCAGCACGTGCTCTTCGAGCGCGGCGATCCGGACGAGCTGGCGGCGGAAGTCGCCGCCGCGGCCGAGGCGCGCGCTCCGGTCTATCGGATGCTGGCCGAGTTTGACGCCGAGCTGGCGGAGATGGGCTTTCTCGAGCGGCGCGAGTACGAGGGTCCGTTGCAGGAGTTGCGTGCGGCGCTGCACGAGCTGTTCGGACCGGCGCCCGGCGTTCCGGAACCGGTCATGCCGCGCGACAAGTTTGGCCAGACGCGCTGGGACCGGGCCCAGGTGAAGCTGCACGAAGTGCTCTATCGGGTCGAGTATGACTACTCGGATCCGACGCGTATGGGGGTCCCGGTCGAGGTGCCGCGCGCGGACGATTTCGCCGGCACCTCCCTGGCACAGCTCTTCCCCTATCTGCAAGCGCATGCCGAGGAGATGCTCCATCCGCGGTTGACCGTCTACTTGCAGTTCCTGACCGATGAGTCGCAGGACGCACACTTCTTCGGCGGCATCTGGCCCGAGGTGCTCGGCACCTTCTACCTGACCCTCGGCGCGATGCTCTTTGCCCTCCCGATGGGAGTCATTTCGGCGATCTATCTGGTTGAATACGCCGGCCAGGGACGCATGATCAGCTTCCTGCGCACCTGCATCAGCACCCTGGCCGGCGTGCCGAGCATCGTCTTCGCGCTCTTCGGGCTCGCCTTTTTCATCAACACCTTGCGCGTCACCGAGAGCAAGAGCGTGCTCGCCGGTTCGCTGACGCTCGCAGTGCTCGTCTTGCCGACCGTCATCCGCGCCTCCGAGGAGGCGCTGCGCTCGGTGCCGGGAACCTACAAGGAAGCGGCCCTCAGCCTCGGGGCGGGCAAGTGGCGCGCGATCGTCTCGGTCATCCTGCCGGCATCGTTGCCGGGCATCCTGACGGGTGTCGTGATCAGCATGGGGCGCGCAGCGGGTGAGACGGCACCGATCATCTTCACCGCCGCGGTCAGCGTCGGCAAGGCGGTCGACGTTCTGCAGCTCAAGTTCTGGGAGGCGTTCCAGCAGCCGACGCCGGCCTTGCCCTGGAACATCTACAATCTCGCCACGGAGCATGAAGCCGTCGATGAGATCCGCCACGTGCAGTTCGGCATGGTCTTCACGTTGGTCGTGCTCGTGCTCGTCTTGAATGCCACGGCGATCGCGATGCGCGCGCGGATTTCCAAGAAGCTGAAGGGTTAGACGAAATGGAAGCACCGTCGTTCGAACTGGTCGTTCCCGATCAACGCGAGGACGTGCTCGAGAGCGCGCCAGCCGACAACCCGCACATCCGGGCCGAGGCCTTCTCCGTCTTCTACGGCACTCATGAAGCGGTCGTCAAGGTGACGATGAACTTCCCGAAGGGCTTGGTGACCGCGGTCATCGGTCCGAGCGGCTGCGGGAAGAGCACCTTGCTGCGCGCGATCAATCGCATGAACGACCTCATTCCCGGTTGTCGCACGGGTGGGCAGTTGATCTTCGGCGGCGAGAACATCTATGGGCCGCAGGTTGACGTGGCCGCGCTGCGCCAGCGCATCGGGATGGTCTTCCAGAAGCCGAACCCCTTCCCCAAGTCGGTGTTCGACAATGTGGCCTACGGGCCTCGCATCCTGGGCGCGTACGACCGGTCGCGGCTGAACGAGATCGTCGAGCGCAGCCTGCAGCGGGCGGCGCTCTGGGACGAGGTCAAGGATCGCCTCGGCAACAACGCGCTCGGCCTCTCCGGCGGGCAGCAACAACGCCTCTGCATTGCCCGCGCGCTGGCGGTCGATCCCGATAT
>Ga0180435_10001135_pt1 | contig 27945 bp, 13 predicted proteins | sample SS_ome_3_FD_132467 | JGI IMG/M metagenome (GOLD analysis project Ga0180435, IMG submission 132467) | Hypersaline lake sediment archaeal communities from the Salton Sea, California, USA - SS_3_S_1 metaG | ecosystem: Environmental > Aquatic > Non-marine Saline and Alkaline > Hypersaline >... | reverse complement strand
TGATTACCGCCGAGCTGATCAAAAAAACTGCCGGAAGTATGCAAGCAGCCACTTTTTTTCTGTGCGGTCCCCAAGGCATGTATGATTTCTGTTTACCCCAGATTGACCAATTGGGCATACCGCGCCGAAGAATCAGGACAGAACTTTACGGCCCCCCCCTTGATATCACCCAGGATTCGGCTTGGCCTGCGGATATGAAATCGGATCAGCATTATTCAATTTCTGTCACAGGTGGTCCCGAGATCAGCGCTCAGGCAACGGTCCCGCTCTTGGTATCCCTGGAGAAACATGGCATCGTGCCCCCCTCCATATGTCGATCAGGTGAATGCAGCATGTGCCGCGTCAAGGTGCTAGCGGGCAAGGTATTCCAGCCGGCCCATACGCCGGTCCGCAAATCCGATACCCGTTATGGGTATGTCCATGCCTGCGTTGCATATCCGTTGACGGATTTGGAAATTCTACTTTAAAAAAATAAAGTAGTATCAGGCTGTTAGGCGTTTAGACTATTAGACTATCAGCCGCTAACAGCCTAACAGTCTTCAGCCTGACAACCTAAATAAAATCGTTAATCGATTTTATTTTAAGCTTTACATTTATCAAAACAGAATTATTATTCACATCAGGAAATAAAATCGTGTCCCACGATTTTATACAATGAGCTATTATCTTATCTCACATTTTGAATTCATCCGCGCTGTTTACAACGGCCGCTGCATGCAGCGGGGAATTCAAATTTAAGGACTTTTCCATGAAATATAAAGTTCCCGAGGAGTACCAGGCCCGCTTTGACATGTTGCTACGCGCACTGCCACTGGATCTGCAAAATGACATAGAATTCCAAGAAGCCCTGTTGGTTCATTTGAAATTGGGTGGCATGAATTTAGCCCGGCATCTGGCTGAAACCACCATCAAATATCACAATGTGGATGTCCTTGAGATAGGGACGGGTCTAAGATTCCCCAAAGTTGTAGATACCAAACCGGAAGACTCAGAGGATGACGAGGACAAGCTGGACGATGAGGATGCTGAGGATGACGATGGGGATGACAATGGGGATAGCGATGATGGGTAAAGGGGTCACGGACTTCATCACGTGACCCCTTCTTCCAATAAAAATACGGGCACATTTTCAATGTTATACTTTATGTAGTTTGAGGGCTTGTTTGGGAATCTTTTTGTTCACCTGCCGTAATCGTTCCTCATTAGAGATAACCGCTACTCCGCCAGGCGATTGCCCATTGCCAAAATAGCGCTGAGCCATATTAACAATTGCGTCTTTATTCAGCTTCAACAACTGTCGCTTAAAACGCCGGCGACTCTCGTCCGTCATTGAGAGGATGCGGCGATAAAAGGCCTTGCGGGCAGCCGGTCCAGGTGGATCAGGCTTATCGATATCCGAGCATACCTGCAGAATAGCTTCTTTGACATCTTCTTCCTGATAGTCACCACTGGTGATAAATTGATTGCTACGTTCGAATACTTCCAGTGTAGCCAGTATATGCGGATCGCGATATGACGCCAGACTGAACAATCCATTTTCGAGGCTGTAGACGGCAAAGCCACCATAGGCGCCGCCCTTTTCCCGAATCTCCCGGTGTAAGTACAGGGAACGCAACATTTTGCTGATTACGGCCAAACCCGGTGCATCGGCATGTTCCATTCGGACGGTGTTAAAGGTCTTGGCCACAAAGGATACCGATGTCTCCGTTCCCCATCCCTCCCGCGGCATTGCCTTGGAAAATTTGATCTGTGGCGGATTGAAATGCGGGATCTGTTGGGAATCTTGCTCTAATTTCGATGCAAGCGACCGCTGCGATACCACCGGTATTACCTGCTCCAATGGTTCGGCTTCACCCACGAGAGCCGTCGCGAAGTTTGCCGGCACGACCAATTGCCGGCGGATATCTGCCAGGTTCGTTGCCAATGATTCTACATCATCGCTGCCCAGATCAGAGGTGATGTCTTTGATATAACGGAGCTGATGCACACCACTCCAGAGCTCATTGATGTAAGCACTGCTGGAAAAATATCTGGAAGAAAGCGATATGGCATAGCGGTGGCCATTGTGAATGATCATCGATTCCAAACCGGCACGATATTCCAGTAACAAGCTTTTCAGGCGAACATGATCCGCGAATGAAATCTCAAATAAGATCTCCTGGACCAACTCAAACATCTTGTCCAAATTTCGGTTCAGACACTTTGCATTAATGGTGATAAAGGGCACGCACTGACCCTCGGCATCAAAACGGGTACGGACGTTGCTAGCCAGGCTAATGCCACCGGTGTAAGCGTCGATGCTTTGGACAATCTGGGTAAAATCCCGCTGGGGTGTTCCCAACCGGGTCATAGCGAAACAAAAAAACGGCACCAAAGATAATTGATCCGCGTCTAGGGCCTCTGTGCCCATGGCTGTGGTGGTGTAAAAAATACCGGATGTCGGTTGCTGATAGCAGACCGCCGTGGTTGCCTGGGCACATGTTGATGCTGGGATGGCATGAACATCGGGCGGTACGTCCGTCAGTGACAAAGTTGGCAGAATTGACGCATCTTCGGGAGTCTCTTGCATCGTCTTGAGGGCCTGTGCGTCAGATATAATAGTGTCTAATTCGGTTTTGCTCAACGCTTGCTTGATCGCATCAAGCTCAGCACGAACCCGCTTTTTCTCCCTTTGGGCTAAATCTGCATCCGGCGAAAGAACCAACCGGGCACGATGCGGATTTTCCAGCAGAAATCGTTGAATCTGTTTTTCAAAAAACCCGTTCTTTTCCACTTCTCGGCGAAGCTGCGCCAGGTCATTCTCGAACATTAATACCTTTTCAGGGCTGCCCCCATGCAACCAGCTGCCCACAAACGAAAGCAACAGTTTGATACCGTAAGGATATGGCGTATTGGTGATTTCACGTCGGTGGAATTCGATTTGATGAATGGCAGAATCAATCAACGCCCGATCGATGCCCTTTTCTACCAGTTGCGTGAGCACATCAAAAATTAAGGTTTCAATCTTATCCGCATCGTTTTCATCTACATCCTTTAAGCCACAGGCGAATAAGGTATCGCGGTTATCAGCGTCGAACCCGGACCCATCTGCTAAGGCTGTTCCCATCTCAGAGTCCATCAAGGCTTTCCGCAAGGGCGAAGCTGAATTGCCAAGCAAGATCTGCTCCAGCAGCTTCAGGACCAAAATTTGATAGGCATCCTGGATATCGGAAATCAACCAAGCCAGACAGACTTGTGATTTTTTCGATGTCAGCGCGTCTGAATCCAAGGGATAAAAATACTGGGCTTGTTTGGGTTCATTCCATCGGCTCTGGGACTTTACTTCTGTCCCCGGATCAATTTTGTCAAAATGACGCAACACTTTGTCATGAACGATCCTTAGATGTTCCTGAAGATCAAAATTACCATAGGTATAAAAGAATGAATTGCTGGGGTGATAGTGCTTCTGATGAAAGTGAATGAGCTGCTCATGGGTTAAAGTTGGAATCACGGCCGGATCACCGCCGGAGTTATTGTGGTAGGTCGTATCCGGGTACATGGCGTTGAGTATCGAGCGGACCATAACTTGATCGGGTGAAGACATGGCACCCTTCATTTCGTTGTAAACCACACCCTTATACACGAGTTCAATATTCCCGGAAGTTTTCTCTTCCATCTCCAGGCGATGACCCTCCTGCTTAAAACTGAGGTGGTCAATGTTGGGGAAAAAAGTCGCATCCAGATAGACATCCATCAAGTTGTAGTAATCTTTTTTATTCTGGGTGCTATAAGGATACATGGTCCAATCCGAGGCCGTAAAGGCGTTCATAAAGGTATTCAGGCTTCTTTTCAACATGGAGAAAAACGGATCACGGACCGGAAACTTTTTACTACCACAAAGAACGGTATGCTCCAAAATATGGGCCACGCCGGTTGAATCTGTGGGAACGGTTTTAAAGGCCACACTAAATGTATTTTCGTGATCATCAGTGCCGATATGGATATGCCTGGCACCGGTGGGACCGTGTTCCAAATCAACCAAGACTGAATTGATCATGGCCAGATCGATGATCTTATTGATGTGATACCCCAATTGCCGGCAGGTCTCCTGGAAGTTTGCTTGCTGATAAATTTGTATTTTCATTTAGGTAATCTCTGAATCCTGTCCATATCGGCGCCGACCACAAAATCCCGCAGTCAATAGTCGGGCTGACAAGGGGCCTGATAAAACTGCCGGTCGCTGATTTGAGCAATAATTCTTTTTGACTTGGTGGGTGTTACGTTGCAGTGTACATACCACGACTGACTCGTCTTATGCGTTTTAAACTGTGTAATCGAAATATTATATTGCGTAGCTTTTTATCATCATAATCGGTCTTACCTTTGATATCCGCGATGGTTAAACCCTTTTTAGAGCGCTTGATGATCGCATATACACGATCGGAAGCAGTAGGCGTCCGTGTTCCCTTTTTGGCGCTAGACGTTGCGCCGGCCTTGCCGCTGGCAGTTCGCCTGGATTTTGATTGGCTGCTGCGCATTAATTTTTCGAGCTTGTCCAGGTGCGCGTGAATTTTTTCAACATCCTTTTTAGTCGGGATGTCATAGTGCTGCATAAAGAATTTGACCATGGCATCGAATGTTACTGTTTTGCGTTTTCCTTTTACCATACAGGCCTCCTTTTACTTATAACTCCTTTACTAGTAAAATAATTTGTATACTCTAAGGACAATTCAAGCAAAAGTCAAGCTACGCTGAATTAGTTTGATAGCGGTATCGTTTCATGCTAATAAACCCTGACGTTGCAAATGCCGGGGGACTTCAGAGTCAAGTCGACTGAGGGGTGCTTTCGCCTAAGCAACCTCAGGGTAGAAATTTATTCATGACAACGACCAAAATATCTTTCAAAGCTCGTCTCAAATCTCTTGTTGATCGCTTTACAAAGCTCCAGGGTGATCCCCGTTATATTGCCATGGGCATGGCTATCGGTGTATTTATAAGTATTACCCCGACCATACCTTTTCACACCGTTATCGCCATTGCCTTGGCTTTTGTATTGAAGGCTAGTAAACCGGCGGCGGCCATCGGCGTTTGGTTTGCGAACCCGTTAACGATACCCTTTTTTTATTACGGCAGTTTTAAATTGGGGACCCTCATTTTAAACAAACCCATACCATTTAATGTAAAATTCGAATCCATTAAAGAATTGATGACGCTCGGCCTGGATGTCACCATTGCCATGGTGGTGGGCGGGGCCTTGTTGGGTATTTTGCCGGCCATTCTGGCCTACATGTTGACGTTGCGTTTAATGATTATTGTGCGCGAGAGAGCACAAAAGAAGAAGGGTTCAAGGATTCAAGGGGCCGAGGATCCGAGGGTTGGCCCAAAGCAATGAGCCATAAGCTCTCAGTTGCATATTGCTGAAGGCTAATTGCTCACGACAGGTTAACCCACGATATCTAAAACCAATACTGTGATACCATTAACTCGGTAATAAAGTATGCAAATACTTGAGCCCTTGAATCCTTAAACCCCAAGAGAATTATGACCTCTCCTGCACTCATCCTAAAAGCCTGGAACTTACGGCCCAAAAAGGGCTGGGGACAAAATTTTCTGGCTGATCGCAGCAGCGCAAATAAAATCGTTAGCCGATCGGGGCTCACCACCGAGGACGTTGTATTGGAGGTTGGCTCCGGTCTCGGCGCGCTGACCATTCCCATGGCCCGCGTCGTCAACAAAATCTATGCTGTCGAAAAGGATAAGACCCTTATCCCACCGCTGACCCAAGAAATTGAGAACGCTGATCTTACAAACGTGGCCATATTGAACCAAAATATTCTCGAACTGGATGTGGCCGCCATTGCCGAGCATGAAAACCAGCCGCTGACGGTAATGGGCAACATTCCCTACAACATTTCATCCCAAATTTTTGTTCAATTCGCCTTGAATCGTCAGCATTTAAGATCAGCATCCCTGATGTTTCAAAAAGAACTGGCCCAGCGAATCATGGCCTCACCCGGATCAAAAGCCTATGGACGCTTGGCTGTCATGGCAAGCTATTGCGCCGACGTGCGCGTCATCGCGGAAATACCCGCGACCCGTTTTTATCCCAAACCCAAAGTCGACTCCCTTGTGTTGAACATTGCCTTCGGGCAACAAACAAAGACCCTGGCCGTCAATGAGACGTTACTTTATAAAATAGTCAAAGCATCATTTTCCAAGCGGCGTAAAACCCTTAAAAACGCTTTATCGGGACCTATTCTGCAATTGGACGCAGCTACAGCCAAAGACCAACTTGTAGCTGCCGGAATTGATCCCAGTCGACGGGCGGAAACACTGTCGGTCGAAGAATTCGTGAATTTGAGCAATCAACTATATGCGGCGGGGATACGATAAGTAACTCCCTTCATTTCCACCGGCTTTAACAAATAGCAACCTTTCCGATCTGCACTCGCCTTACCAAAATAGTCAACGACCACCGACCTTGTCGGTGGCAATGAAGGGAGTTACATGGCTTCCGCAATCGACACCGTACGATCCCCCAGCATGTTGACATAGCTGCCCATTTCATTATCATACCAGCCGTATATGACCGCTTGGGTGACCGGTACGCGAATGATTGTATTTTGCATGGCGTCCATAACACAAGCATCCAACCCTGCTATCTTGGTGAGATCGATGGTTACTTCAGCCGTACGCCGGTGGGTCTCATGACCTTCGATGATGGCGGCCGCCCGGGGAATGCCGATAATATCGCCACTGACGTTCTGCTTGTCTGTGTAGAACAGATAACCATCGGGTTCATTTTCGGCCGCCTGTCTGTAAATATCATTGATAAACTCCCTCTTGATGGGCTCGCTGGCCAGCTCCTCCTGCAGGTTGACCACCAATATAATCAAAGACCCCGTGGCTGTCGGAATTCGTACCGATTCAGCGATAAAGCCAATCTGTTCCATCTCGGGAATAACCAATCTCAAAGCTTTGGCCGCACCTGTTGTCGTCAATATGATATTGTTCATAATGCTTCGATTTTTACGCAAGTCGGTTTTGCCGGACTTGGGCAGGCGATCCAGAACTGCCTGTGATCCCGTAGCAGCATGCACCGTGGCCATGGATGCGGATAAAACCCGCTTGGGGCCAAAGGCATTTAACAGCGGTTTGACCATATGGGCCAGGCAGGTTGTGGTACAGGATGCATTCGATATCAAGCAATGTCGTCGCGGATCATAATCATTGGTATTGATTCCCATCACTGTGGTAACAGCATCTGCGGGAATATCTTTGCCTTTATCCCCAATCTTGAAAGGCGCCGATAGTATAACCTTATCTGCACCCGCATCCAAATGTCCCCTGGGTGAGCCCTTGGCATGTTCCCCCGGCAGGGTGGGATCTAAAAATTGTCCTGTCGTATCCACCACCAGGCGTACATCTTCCTGACGCCAACCGATATCGCTCGGCAACCTATCGCTACGCAAAAACGTTACCGGGGTATTGTCGATCAACATACTGCCCCGGCTCTCATCGATCTCTGATATCACCGGCGCTGCGGCCTGACCGTATAAAAAGGTATGTAGCCGCCCATAGGAACTGTCTCTTTCCACATAATGAGCAATATCTTCCAGAGATGTTCCCGATTCACGACCAATATTGACCACAATTTCAGAAAAAAATTTACGCGCCACATGATGCCAAACCGTCAACTTGCCAATTCTGCCAAATCCATTAACACCTAGCTTGAGATCTTTGGTATTGATATTGTCCTTGCGCATATCGCCTCCTAGCTCACCAATGCTCTTAGGCAGTTGTTGCCAATTCCCCCAAATAAACCGATCCCTCCCGCCCATCGATGCTGATCTTGTCTCCGGGGACCAGGCTGACCGTTCCAAATGTGCATATTTTCTGTTTTTCATTGCACACCATATCGTTGCAACCGACAACACTGGTCTTGCCAAGTCGATGCGTAACCACGGCCGCATGCGAGGTGACACCGCCGCGAGACGTCAATAAGCCGTCGGAGGCATATATTTCCTTGATATCGTCAGGGACGGTGTCGCTGCGAACCAGAATCAGCGGGGTATCCGATTCTGATGCCCGCCAGTCATCGATTTCTTTTAAAGAAAATACGATGCGTCCGCTCAAAGCACCGCCACTCACCCCGATACCATGTCCCAGCATCCGTGCCTCGTCGATGGTTGCCAAATCAAAGGTCATGGCCTTTTTGCGTTCACGAATTCCCATATCCCGTGTTTGTAAAAGGTATAAATCTTCTTCCCGGGGACCTTCAAACGTGAATTCCATTTCCTGGGGACTCCAGCCTCGCCTGTCGATCAATTCCACCGCCCAGTTTTTCATGGCAGTGTAAATTTCAGGGAAATGCGTCTCCAGGGTGATATCGGTTTCACGCAACTCGATATCCTGTTGCGATATGGAAATAGGCAAGGTATTGACCAAACCTGAAACCACATCCTCCCCCTGATTGCCGATGGTGAAATCCCCCCACAAGCGCAGGCTGTCGCCCGACCATCTGGGATTGTGCGTAAAAAATACACCGGCGCCGGATTGCTCCGACATGTTGCCAAAAACCATTGTTTGGATCGTTACCGCTGTTCCCCAATCATTGGAAATACCCATAATTTTGCGATAGGTTCGGGCCCGCGACGACCCCCAACTGGACAAGACGCTTCGAATGGTTTCGTATAACTGTTCCAGTGGATCTTCCACGATATCGATTCCAGCATCGCGGATCATACCTTTATAGGTGAGGGCCACTTTACGCATTTGTTGTCCGGTCATGTCGCGTTTAAATTGGGCGCCGACACGCCGCTTTAACTCACCGATGATGCCATCAAATTCATCCCGCTCAAGGCCATAGGACATACCGTAGCATTGAAGAAAGCGTCGATAATTGTCCCAAGCAAACCATTCGTTGTCCGTAGCGGCGGCCATACCTGCAGTAATTTCCTCATTAATACCCACGTTTAAAAACGTATCCATCATCCCCGGCTGTGAGACCGAGGACCCGCTGCGGACTGAAAATAATAAAGGATTTTTAGCATCACCAAATGATTTTCCGGTCCATTTTTCCATCATGCGGATATGCTGTACAACCTGTTCCTTAAAGTTTTCTTCGGCCGGTTGATAGCTTTCGATAATTTCCCGACACCGAAACACCTCGGTGGTCAGGATAAATCCAGGTGGTACGGGGAGATTGAAACTGTTGAGCTTCACCATGTTGAGGCCCTTGCTTCCCAGATGAATGATGCCGGATACACGCGGATTGACGCGCTGAATTACAGCCACAGCATTTTTAGGATCGTAGCGCAGTAACTGCTGGAGTTGATCCGTCGGGAGCTTATTGGATTGTTGAAACAAGGTATTGAGAATACGTCCCAAAAACAAATCCAGCTGTTGAATTCCGGTGGTCATGGCGATGCGATCACGAAAGAAAATCTCGGAAACCCGGTATTGGAGGTTTTCCGTTTCCGAATCGCCATTGCTTGGCAAGTATTTCCTTAGAATCTGGCTTGGGGATAATTTATCGAGGATACCGACCAAATTTTTTCCGTGAATGTTGCCAAAATTGTCGTTGATGACATTTTTGACCGCTCTCGCAAATCCCTTAAAAATATCCAGATATTGGGTAAAGGTAAAACCACTGACATGGAGGGAATGCGCCAACATTTCCATTTGGCGTTCGATTTCAACCGAATGGATACCTTCAATTTTAAGAGCTTTTTCGAACAGCTTGAGATGGTCATAAATTTGAAAGAAGGTCGCTTTGGTAATAAGACTCAGGTCGGTGCTTTCGACCAATTCTTCAAAAAGGGTGTTGACCAGAGATTCAAGTCGATAGGTCAATCCCAGGGCATCAAATTTCATCTCGTGATAGGAACCGTACATGGACGGGATGTCTACCGTAAAGTGCCGTTTCTTATAGATATCTTCTCGAACCTCAAATGGTTTTTCCGATAAAATTAAATACTTCAGAAATTCGAGATATTCGATTATCAAAGGGATTTTCTTGCGCAGGGACGGTTCGGCCAAAGCGGCTTCCAATTTATCCAGACCGGGGAATCCCTCCGTCTTCAGTTTATTGACATGACCGTTGATGGCAATAAAATCGAGATGATATTTCTGATACAGGTGCTGGTAAAAAGCGACGGCCAGTTGTACGCGTTCACGATCACGTTCAGACACATCCGAAATGCCGCTCAGCAACTTATCCAATCGAGCCGACTCGATTGTGATAAGATCCTGGGGTATGCGCATATTTTTATGCGCCAAATGCTGGATTAGCCTGTGAATACCGTCAATAAACATCCCATCGGTCTCGATTTGGTTGTAGATGAGCGGTGGTACGAACGGCTTGATCACTTCCTTATCCCGCGAAAGCCAAAATTTAAACGCGGCTTCCATGAAGTGGATAATGAGGTTGCTGCTTTCAACATGACTCTGTTTACGCAAAAAATGAACCAAGACATCTTTGCGCTGGCAAAGTTCATCAATACGTGTCGAAATATCCCTGAGCTTTCCTTCCGCACCAATATCATTGAAATAAACCGGAAAAAGGCGTGCCAGCTGTTTAATCAAGTGGTAGACCGGCTCAATGTCGCTGTTTAAAATACGGGTAATATCACGGGGAAAAAGATCGGTATCCTTGATGTAGACACCACATAAGGACAAGTAGATGGTCAGGCTGGATATCAAGCGAATGGAATACTTGGGATTGAGATCAATCAGTTCCAGCCAGGTTCGAATATTGAGGATGTGGGATGGATTAACCTGCACCTGCCAGTCATCCCCCACCCCGGATACCATAGGTGCCTGGTAGCCCAGGTCGATGACCTTTTCGATAAAATGGTTGACCAGATCGCTGTCATCAGTTTTGTACACGCCTTTGCCCATGTTCAAAACACAGTTCAGGGCGGTGGCCGGATACTTCTCGGCCTGGGCATACAATATTGAAAATGTTTTTTCGATTAGTTTCCAAATATATAGATTGGTCTCCTTTGCAATCAACCAACTTAAAGTCCGGTTGATATCCCGCAACGTTTCTTCATGAATGATGGAAAGTCCGGAAACATTCATCATTAAAAATAAAAAGATAAACTTCCAGCGGTTGCCTTTGCGGCTGTTTTCACCCGCTGCAAGCAATCTTTCGGGAAGCTTACGATAATGCTCAACAATTTGATTATAGCCCGGTAACAATACCAATTGGGCAGTCTGATCATATGCGGCCAGATTTTTATCACCAACGATATCGCTTAAACGCCGCTGCCATCTGCGAATGGATGCGTGCGATATGTCATCGAAAAACTCGCCCCAGTTCTGCTGCGACTCGCTTTCCTCCAATTCACTCTCAAACCAGGTCTGGGGATCTTTTTCATCCAACCAATAGTCATAAGTTGCCTGAAAATAGCGCACAACCAACTGATTCAGTCCAACGGAGACTTTGTCGGTGGTTTGATTGCCTTGCAATAATATCTCGCCCAGCTGCTTGATTTGATAATGGCTTTTAACGAATAAGATAAAAAGTTTCGGCGGATAGGCATGTATCTGCTGAAAGGCCGAGGTGATCACATTGGAAAACCGATCCCAATCCTCTTCACAATCTCGAATTACTTTCTGGATAAATAGAAGCAGGTTGTCAGCTGCATCCATTTGGATCGATTGGCCGCAATTTGCCTGGATTGCCTCTGAGAAAATCTCCACGAAGGTTAGTGCGCCTTCCACACCGCGATCATGTCGCCGCAATAAATGGAAATAATCCAAAGAATAGGTTCGGGCTTCATTGACGATGAATTGCCAATTCTTGTAAGGATGCGACAATTCTTCTAAAAAAGTGGAAACACCTTCCCGAATGCCATAGTATTGAGACATGGCCTCATGCAGGGCGCCGTATTTGGGATCAATGCTCACGTCTACATGATAATCAGCAATGTTGGCTTCTAGTGCCTTGGATTTAATGGTCAAATCCGATCTCCATCAGTCCGAAATTTGGGAAAAAACAAATCGAGCGTTTATTTCAGGTGCAGGCTTAGCGGGTGCTAATGTATTTTTTGTTGATGAAATCAACACCATAGCAGTTGTCATCATCTCGAATAAATCCGCATCGTCAAGTAAAAAGTTCTTTTCTTATTTAAACCAATCTCAACCGGTATAAATATTATCAAAGAAATCGGGTGTTTTCAAGAACCGGTCACTTTGGTTTGACTTATTTGAAAATCAACCCGCAGGATGCAGACCATACTTGCCAGGATAAGGCCCAGTGAAAGCACAAAAACGATTCGGTAGGCATCCCCGTTCAGCTTGGAAAAATAATCCAGAAAACTTCCAAATGCCAGGGGTAGAGCCAGGGCAAACGGGGTCGTCAGTATCGGCGCCACGGCAAAATAACTCGTCGCGTCGCTTAATCCGGATAGTTTTTTTACCAAGGGCGGGAAAACAATCATGCGGGTTCCCCTGGCAACACCCAAAAGAAAACTGGCCACAAAAAAACCCCATAGATATCCGCACGAGACCAAAAGCAGCATCGCTGACATGGCAGCCAGTTTTGAGAATACATACTTATTGCGAGGTGCCAATATATCCAGCGATCCCATAAAAATATTGGTGACAATCGCTCCGATGTAGATAAAGCTGACAAAAAAACCGGCTGCGAAGGGAGCAGGAATGCCACAGTACGCAGTGGCATAGTTAGCATAAAACGAAATCACGGTCACCACCACAAAAAAGTCCATATCGCCTACGATGAATAACAAAAAGTTACGATTCTTACTGATGTGGCTGCAGCTGGTTTTGACATAGATCCAGAAAGAGCGTTGGTTTTGGGTACTTTCATGGTTGATCACAGATGTCTCCTTGGTGGCCAGAAAAAATAATGCACCCAGACTAAATAGAAGTCCAATCGATGTAAAGATGCCACCCGATGCAGATAATGAAAACGAGTATTTCTCTACCAATTTCACGATGAGAATACTGCTGGAAAGTTTGGCAATATTCTGGGCCAACATCATGGTGCCCAGGCCTGAGTAAGATTTTTCTTCTGAAAAAATATTAACCAGATAGCTCAGCCAAACTGGGATAGTCATACCAACGCAGATTGAAAACATCCCATAGGTTATAAAAAAAATGACTAGCACGGGCGCCCGATCACCGAAAAGAAGAAGGCAGGACCCGAATAGCATTAAGGACAGGCCTGATATGATATGCAAATATATTACGGCGCTGCGCTTGAAGGCCAAGCCTACCGTAAAATAGCTGGAGAGCAGGGCAAATATAGAATGTCCCAAAAAGGAAAAGGCTGGAATCAGTCCGATCTGAAAACTGGTGGCCCCGAGGCTCTTTAAAAACAACTGTAAAAAGGTTGACTCCAGTACCACCGGAAGTCCCAATCCCCACAGAAATTCCACACCGGATATGCCAAAAACATTACGCCGATAGTATTGATCAATCATGATAATAAATGGTGCCCATCGATTATTTGAGCGGCTAGGCCGCTATTTTTCTGCGTCAATCCGCCCTCTACCCTCTCAAGGCTTTGAGTCCCATGTTGTCCTTGCATACTTTCCTTGTTTCAGCAACTTAATAAAGCCAGTCAGCATTTTCGTTTTAAGTTAAGCTATCAGCTGTGAGCCTACCTAAAACCTAAAACTTAATACCTAACACTAGCCATATTTGCATCATGTCCCCTCTTCTGTTAAGGACAAAGCATGGGAAAAAATTATCGCACCCCTGAAAACTATTCATCCTGGCTAACTCGCCATCTACCCGGCATCTATTTTTATTCCAGAACGGTTTTGAATATATTGACCGCCGCCAGGCGATGCAAAAAAAACACCTATTCCATCGACAAGAAAATTGAAAGTAGCGCGGGCGTCCTAAGGACCCTGGAACGTATTGGCGTGGAGTTTGTTATCGAGAACCGGTCGGCCTTTATCGACTTGAAGTCTCCCTGTATTTTCGTAGCCAATCATATGAGTGTATTGGAAACTTTTGTTCTACCCTGTTTCATCATGCCCTATCGCAAAATCACCTTCGTGCTGAAACGTAGTCTCACCCAATATCCCATCGTAAAACACATCATTCACAGCCTGCAGCCCATCGTCGTAGATCGAAAAAACCCCAGGCAAGACCTGCGGGCAGTATTGGATCAGGGATTTAGTTATCTCAAAGAGAATATCTCCATTCTCATTTTCCCCCAAACAACGCGCAGCTTGGAATTCAATCCGGCAACTTTTAACACCTTGGGTATCAAGCTGGCAAAGAAAAGTCAGCTGCCGATTGTACCCATCGCCTTAAAAACAGATGCATGGGGTATTGGCCGCCTCTTGAAAGATATCGGTAAGATCGATCCGGCCAAGCCGGTTCGTATTGCCTTTGGCGATCCTATCTATATCAGCGGAAACGGTAGGCAGGAACATCAAAATATTATTCGGTTTATTGAAAAAAAACTAAAAAACTGGTCAAAATAGGGGATGTTCTAAAAGCCCTCCCAGCGTTTACGCAGGCAAACGACCTAACAGCCTAATCACCTGAACTTTCCTTGCGCCGCTTTTTGACCGCGTACATCGCCACATCCGCTTTATGAATGAACTCGTCCGGGCTGTCGCCTTTGGCGGCCGATGCAACCCCGGCGGAAAGTTCAACCTGGATATAGCCATCTGAATGTGAAGCAAAACGGAGTTTGCTGAACTGTTCTTTGAACCTGGCTATCTTTTCGTTTGCGAGCGCTTCCGGCATGCCTTCGATGACCACCGCAAATTCGTCACCGCCATAGCGAGCGATGAATTCACCTTTTCGAAATATTTTACCCAGTGATGCCGCAACTTTTTGGAGGATCTTATCCCCGGCAACATGCCCAAAGGTATCATTGATCCATTTGAATTTATCCACATCAAACATCATCATCACAAATGATTCACCGCCGTTGTTGAAAGCTTCCAATCCTTTGACAATGCGTTGATCAAATGCCTTGCGGTTATACAGCCCGGTAAGACCATCCCGAAGGGCTTCCTCTCGAAACTGATCTGCTTTGCGGGTCAGCTCGATGGTTTCTGTTTCGGCCACGGATATCTTCTTACGTAGCAAACGGATACGTTTTTTGGCGGCCTTGGATTTTTTGTGTTCAGCTTCTTTGCGCTTTGCGATGACCGCTTTTATGTTTGAGAGTCTACCCACAACAGCATCTTTAATCTCATTGATGGATGAATAGATACTGAAAGAATCCACAATGGATCCAACTTCCTTTTGGATTTTTTGCTCGAAAACCTTAAATCCTTTTGTTTGGACCTCCTCTTGCAGCTCCTGGGTCAGTACGACTTCCAATTCCTTTACCTGGTCGATAAAGCTGAGAAGGGTATTATTGACATAGTTGAAATCTTTTGAAATTTTATTTTTGAGTGTATCGATATAGGCCAAAAAATTTGCGATGGCCTGATGAAAGTCGGAAGGCGACATCCCATTCCTATAGTCAAAGACAATGGCGTCGGCCTTCTCTTTCATCTCCGCGTTTATCGGGTAGAAATCATCTGTCAACGCAATGACGATTCGGTTCAGAATTTTGTAGGCTTCCAATAAATCCCGGTCCTGGGCATTTTGCCCGTTTTCTTCTGCTTGTTCAGCCCCTGATTTAACCTCCTCCGAAAAAATATTGCTTCTGAGCGTATTGGTTTCCATTTGAATTTGATCGACCGGCAGCGCCGCACCGTTTTGCAACATTTGTTTAATTTTATGATAGGTGTCGCGAAGGTGGGGTGATCGATCCACAATGATTCCAAAGGTGTTGGCGACTTTTAACAGGCATTCTTTTTCGTTATAATGGGTTTTTTCCAGGGCCAAATAATCCCTTTTCAAGCTGTTAAATTCTGCTTGTATATCTTTACCCATGTTAAGGTTTCCTCCAATATTAGTGATAACCGACAAAAATAGCTGTCGATATAAGTATGAGCAGAAACCATGCCAATGTTTCATACAGCCTAATTTTTAAATTTTTTACAAAAATTACAAATAGTTATATCTTAATTCGATCGGAGATAAATTCAATGACAGTGTCATCTTTTTGACCCCCGTCTCGTATAAATAGGTCTCAGGCACTATGTGCAAGATCAACATGACCGATGCAGACGACGAAAGTCAAACACCGGATGGCAAGGAAAAAGTTCGAGATCAAGGTGTCACGAATACCGTGTGATGATAAGGTGTTATCCTACTGTGCAATCACAAGGAGATGCAGCGCATCGCTAAAATCGGGCTTTTTAGGGAGCCATCAAGCTTGATGGTGTATTTATTTTCTGTTACGTTCGAATTAACATTCCTAAAACCTACTGAGATGTGTTCACAATTGTTGTGCCATGAAAACAAAGCAACAGGACATGCAGAGCACGGATAAGATCGGCCAGTATCTTGCCTGCGATATGGACGTCATCAACCAAGGGTTAAAACTGCAGCAACAACTCGCGGCGGATGGCATAACCAAATTCATGGGTGAAATCTTAATCGATTTAAAAGCCATCACCCATGACGATTTAAAGACCGCCATCTATCATCAACGCTTTAATCGCATCAAGATCAGCCAGCTTTTCAATACCTTATGTGATGACGATTTAGGCAAAATATGCCAGTCACTGCAGGAACAAGAAATCAAGGCCGGCAAGACATTTATCCACCAGGACACCAAAGGCAATTGCTTTTACCTGCTGGTTCGCGGCGAAGCCCAAGTATACCGGGTTGGGGATTATGAAGAAGAAACCATATTATCCGTTTTAGGTCCGGGAGAAAGTGTTGGGGAAATGGGTTTCTTTTCAGGGGGCCGGCGTACGGCCTCGGTACGGGCGATGGTCGATTCGCAGGTAATCCGCATCACCTATCAAGACCTTAAAAAAGCCTTTGAATTTGCGCCGGAAATAGCCAAAAATTTCCTGGAAATCGTTACCAGCCGCTTGCATCGACTGTCTCTCCGATTTGAAGAGGTCATTCAAAAAAGCCGCGTCATCGAAAAGTCCCTGGAAAACCTGCGTAGTTTTTTGGACATGTCTGAAATCCTGACCATTCGCACCGGTATCGAAGGATTGATTGAGCGCACGGTTCAAATGGCCAGCAAAGTAATGAGCGCCGACCGGGGGTCACTTTTTTTGATTGATGCAGCTGCCGGAGAATTGTGGTCCAAAGTCGCCCAGGGTGAAGACAGTCGTGAAATCAGAATACCCATCGGCAAAGGTGTGGCCGGCTGGGTGGCCCAGCATAATCGCCTATTAAATATCGAAGATGCATATGATGATGACCGCTTCAACCCGGCAGTGGATAAACGCACCGGCTATCGCACCCGGTCCATACTGTGCGGCCCGATTACCAATTTGCAGGGCGAAACCCTGGGTGTTATCCAGGTGATCAATAAAGACAAAGGCGGAATATTTACCAAGGAGGACGAAACCCTTTTTCAGGCATTTGCTTATCAGACCACCATTGCCTTGGAAAATTTCCGACTTTACAATAAAATCTTGGCCAATCACGGCAAGATGTCCATTATGCTGGACGTTGCCAATGCCCTCTCGGAAACCTTGGATCTAACCCATCTGATCAGCAACATCATCACCAAGCTGTCAGAAATATTAGAAGCGGAACGCAGTTCTCTTTTTCTGTTGGATCACGACACCAACGAATTATGGTCCAAGGTGGCCCAGGGTGAGGAGTTGTCCGAAATCCGATTTCCATCCTCACAGGGCTTGGCCGGACATGCGGTTACAACCGGTCAGGTTCTAAATGTTGAAGATGCCCACCAGCATCCCCTGTTTAATCCGGAAGTCGACAAAAAAACCGGCTTTCGAACCCGCAGCGTTATTTGTGCTCCGGTTATTAATCGAGAGGGGCTTACTATCGGTGTTACCCAGGTAATTAATAAGAAAACGGGCGTCTTTGATCAAGAGGATGAAGACCTTTTAAAGGCTTTCTCTTCCCAGATTTCGGTAGCCCTTGAAAATGCCCAGCTTTACGAAATGACGCTGGACATGAAAAATTATCTGGAGAGCATTCATCAGAGCATTACCAACAGCATCCTGACATTGGATAACGACTACCGCGTGGTCACGGCCAACCGTGCGGCCCTGAATCTATTCGGTGAAAAAGAGGATTCGATCCTCAAAAGAGATTTTCGGAATTTACTCGGTTCCCGAAATCAGCATCTCATCGAGCATATTGATAGTCTTTACGACTCACATCGCTCAATCGTAGAATACGATGTGGAAATGGCCTTCTCTGAAGATAGCAAACATTCCCTGAATCTTAATTTTCTGCCGCTAATCGATCACAAAGGTGATTACCAGGGTGTCGTCCTTGTTTTCGAAGATATCAGCAGTGAAAAGCGGATTAAAAGTACGTTGACACGCTACATGGCCAAGGACATTGTGGACAGGGTCTTGGATGATCCGGACATCCAATCTTTGGGCGGTGTGCGGGGCAAGGCCACCATTTTATTTTCTGATATCCGTCAATTTACAGGACTGGCGGAATCCCTGACTGCCGAGCAAACCGTTGATGTACTCAATCAATATTTTACGGTCATGGTGGATGTGATTTTTAACCATGGGGGTGTGCTGGACAAATATATCGGCGACGCCATCATGGCTGTCTTTGGCGTACCGTATGCGCATGATGACGATGCCGAGCGTGCTGTAAGGGCCGCATTGCATATGCAATCGGTGCTGGCCGATTTTAATGCCAAACGTGAAGCCTTGGATCAGCGACCCATCGAAATCGGCATTGGTATCTGCACGGGGGAAGTGCTTTCCGGCAATATCGGCTCTGAAAAACGGATGGACTTCACGGTAATTGGTGATGATGTCAATATCTCGTCGCGCCTGGAAAGTCTCAACAAACAATACCACACCAAGATGCTGATCAGTGAGTCTACCCATGACGAAATCGGCAAAGGTTTCGTAACCCGTGCCATTGATCGCCTGGCGGTGAAAGGGCGATCCAAACCCATCCAGATATTTGAAGTCCTGGGCGAAAAGGGATACCGGTTTACTCCGGCAGAAGAATGTTTTAATGAAGGCTTGAAACTTTATCGCCAAAAAGAATTTGAAACCGCCGTCAAGTTGTTTGAACAAGGTTCTGCCGATGATGCGCCCTGCCAGGCGTATTTAGTCCGTTGTAAGCATTTTCTGGAATGCCCGCCGCCCCCGGATTGGGATGGGGTGTGGATTGCGGAGAAAAAATGAATAATGAATATCGAACATGGAATTATGAATGTTGAGCAAAAAGGGGACGGTCATACAATTTGACTTTTCTTTCAATAGAAACAGAAAAAAGTAAAATTGTATGACCCTAAATAGCAAAATAGAATCGCGGAGTGATTATTTTTTAGGGTGTAAGGAAGCCAAAAAAATTATCCCTGTCAATAATTTCAACGCTACTTCCCTTGTAAGCCGAAAGAAAGACCTTGGGGACTCGGTACTTCTTTTTGCCCCACTTTATCTCAAAGCCAGAAAGTCTACCCGCAGTATCTTCCAGATAATCGATCTCCTGCTGTTGATGGGTTCTCCAATAGTATGAATTGGTGTCAATTCGATTATTTTGGGTATACTTAATCCGCTCACTGATTATGAAATTTTCCCATAAAGGCCCCACATCCTGTCGAATGTGAATCGGATTTAGGTTTCGGATAACAGCATTTCGAATACCAGTATCATAAAAATAGACTTTCCTCAGTTTCTTAATCTCGTTTCTCAAATTGCGTGAAAAGGGATTCAACTTGAAAAGGATAAATGCTTTTTCAAGTATCTGGATGTACGTATCAACTGTCTTTTTATCAATACCCACTAAACTGGCAAGTTCGTTATAGGACACCTCGCTTCCGATCTGGAGCGCCAATGCCTGGACTAATCTTTCCAAAGCATCAGGATTGCGAAAACCCCTATATGCAAGGATATCTTTATAAAGATAGCTCCGAGCCAATTCGCGGATGAGATCGATTGCATCTCCCGGATTTGTAACAACATCGGGGTACATACCCATGATCAATCGGTTTTCTAAAACCCTTTTGATTTCCCTGGGCTCATGAGTAGACGCTAACTCTTGAATAGAAATCGGGAATAACTGAAACTCAAATTTCCTTCCAGTTAACGGTTCAATGATATTACTGGATAATTCAAACGATGATGATCCGGTTGCTATTACCTGGATTTCAGGGAAATTATCTGCCATTAACTTCAGGGTCAGACCGATATCCGGAACCCGCTGGGCTTCATCAATCAAGACAAGCTCATGACTATCAATGCTGTTTTTTAGTTCTGCGGATGTCTTTTGGTGCAAAAGAGATCTGATGTCTGGTTCATCGCAATTGAGAAGCAAGGGATTGCGATATTCATATCGGGTCTGGATATCCTTAATTAGGGTGGTTTTACCCACTTGCCTGGCACCATAAACTACAATAATTTTTCCTTTGAAAAATCGATTTTCTATATGGTCTTGTATAATGCGCTTTATGTACATGGATCGCCTGAATTTATATTTTTCACCGTTTTTATATGAATATGGGGTTTTCGTTCTCCATATTTATATGTTTTTGGGGAATTGTCAATAGAAAGCTTATGAAGTGGTGCGGAAATTTTAGCTTTTTAGGAATTTAGGCTGAAAACTTAATCTATAGACTATTAGACTGTAAGCTGTAGACTATTAGGCGCTCCACATGCTGGAAAGCCAGGACGCTATGATGCCGGAATGCCTTAAACCAGCATTCAGCCATATGCCCTGAGCTGCTCAAAGCTGATAACTGAGGGCAACAAAGGGACGGTCATACAATTTGACTTTTCTTTCGAGAAAAACCATAAAAAAGTTAAATTGTATGACCGTCCCCTATTTTTACGCATCTATAAATATCCTATGCGTTGGGCGGTGAGCAGCGTCTAAGCATTATAGCCTCCCAGCCTTCCAGCGTTTAGAACTCAACAAACTCAATAAACCCTATAAACGCAACAAACTCTATTCTCTAATTGTTTTAACGTAGCACCCCCCAAAAACCGGATCCGCAGTATTCTCATCCAGCGCTGCCGGCGGCATCGGCGGTGAATCGCTGTCCGCTATGGCTTCCCGTGAGAAAAAGTCCAAATTTCTCAGCCATGTTTTGCTCCTATGCCAGGTCCGCGCCAGCATGTTTTCCGGCCTTCCAAGGGACGCAATGACTCTTGCCTGCTCTTCAAACATCAGGTAGATGTTAGCTTGTTTGGCCTGCACCCAGTAGCCGGCATAGGCCTGCATCTCCGCATTGGGATCTGTTTCGGGCGTGTCGGCATCATAGGTCTCTGTCTGTTGGTTCCAGCGCCACAGCCGCAAGTCAATATAGTCATTGGGTTCTCCCTGTTGATCCTCCTGTTCCTGCAGGTACTGCAAGGTACCAATAGGCGTCAGGGTGCCGCCCTCGTCCACCACCACCTGGACATTGCGCCAGTAGTATCTGAAATTGTTGGGCGGCGCCACCATGTTCCAGCCATTTTCTGTGTTCTCATTGTAATCCAGCTCCACGTAGACATCGGCAGTTTCACTCACCGGTACGCCGTTAAAGTTCACGGTTAGACCTTCCCGCGCCAGGATCCAGTAGGCCCTGCCTGGCTCCATCTCCAGCCCCTCGCCAAACTCGATGTAGTCACCTGTCATAGCATTGTATGTACCGATACGGTAGTTGGCTGGATCATAGTCGATGTTGAATACGGCGGTTGGGCTGGGGTCGTCGGGCCAGTGCACGATGGAAATCATGCCGAAGTCGCCCACTTCCTGGCCGGCAGCTACCGGGGGCAGGCTTTCATCAACGGATGTACCGATTTTGAATGAATAGACTTGCGAGACGGTCAGGTTACCGTCAATATCCTGGTATTGTACCTGCCAGTTGTATTTCAATCCTTCTACCAGGGTGGTCGCAATATCGTGCGATTCCAGATCAGTGGGGGTTGAAAAGGGGTATCCACTCTCGTACTCACCGGTATCAGCTCGCCAGACATGCCAGTGGGAGCGATCATGATCATCACCATCTGAGTCATGGTATGTGCTCGTTTCCAGGGTGACATCACTACCATCGTTTATCCAGGCCTCGTGCGCCGGGTTTTCAGCCAGAGGCGGATCCGGATACGTCTTTTCAACAAACGTGGCCACCACCGTTTTGTCCGCATCCATGATGATCGTGTCCGGATTTTCAGAGCCAGTCAGATCCCCGCTCCACGCGCTGAACACCCAACCTTCGGCTGGATTGGCTGTCAAGGTCACTTCGGTGCCGGCATTATAGGCTTCACCAGTCGCGACGGCAGGAGACGCTGAGATCGATCCGTCACCTACACTTGTCACCGCCAGCGTGTATTGTGTAACCGATGTTCCGGCGGACTCATAACACCCAATGTCGTTACCAGCACCCTGGGGACGTTCCGTACCTTCTATATCTTCTGTGACAGTACCGCCCAAGCCATCGGGGATTGCATCGATACTGGACGAAGCTCCCTGCAGTTGATAATTGCCATTCCCAACATACAACGGATCTTCGGAGATATCCTCACTACCGGCGGTCACGGCGCTGTAATTGTCTGTAGCACTGGCACCGTTGTTCCAGACATTGTTATAATCAGTGACAGGATCTGCTGGGCGATCGCCGGCGTCGTAAACACCATTATAAATGCCATACTCGCCGCTATTGGTGATGTTATTGAAACGGATGTCCGGCGAAACCCAAGCAGGTTCGGGTGTGTCTGCACTGCTACTGTAGGTGTTGATGCCGCAGATAGCCACCTGGTCAATGGTATTGTGATATATCACGGGAGCGGCCGTCTGATCGAAGGCAGCCACCCCGATACCGTGGTTCATTCCGCTACCGGCATTATAGATGAGGTTATTAAAAATTTCCGGTGAGGCGTCGCTGTAAAAACCATATATAAAAATGCCCTGGCTGTTGCAGTCACGGATGATATTTGCCTCGACGGTTGGACTGCTGCTGTTCACATAGACACCCACATTGGGAAAATTCTCGATGGTGACATTCCGCACAGCCACATTGTCCGCATAGATCATCAGGCCATGAATCCAATCAGTAACGCCGGTGCCATCGATGATACTACCGCCACCGGTATCACCCTGGATAACCAAGTTCTCCTGAAAAATGCCCAGGTCGAAGTCGTCCTCCGAGTTGTTCTCGATGCTATAGAGGCCCGGTGACAGAATGAGGGTATAGGAGCCAAGTTCACCGAAGTTGATGCGGTTAAGGGCGTAGTGCAAGGTCTGCCAAGCGGAAGCCAGCGAGGAGCCGTCATTGGAATCCAAACCGTTGAGGGGATTCACATAGTAGGTCCCTGCTGTAATGGCTGCCGGAATGGTCGAGGAACCGTGGGACACACTAAGGACATTACCCACTTGCCGATTGGAAGGCGTACCGATGCCGGTGAGCACGATGCGCTGGATCCAGTCTGCGCTGTCGGCGGAGTCGACTTCGTAGCCAAAGGTATAAAATGAGAAAGCACCGTCTTTGCCAAGATTCTGGTATTGGTACAGCAGGTCATCATTGGAATTGTAGAACTGTGTAATGGTCTCGTAGGCGTTCCAATGCCGCTCGACAGCCGCCCGTTTCCTGGGCGTAGTAAAGCGGATTTCATAGATCACCCGGCCGTCGATGCTTGCACCTGGAAAGGGAGAACCCATGATTTCGTTGTACCCATGGGTGTCGTGCACCAGCACGTAATTGTCGATGGGGTTGCCGTTATAGTCCTCGATGGATCTAAATTCAACGCCGTGGCTTGCGGAGAGTTGGTCGGTCAATTGGGTACCGGGCGCTAGTGACTCGAAATCGACATAGGTGTCGCCCTGCAGCACACCCCAGTGGGCGTAGGCTTTGCCTTTGTCGCCGTAGTAGGTGATGTCGTTGGTAAGCGGTGTTTCAAAAGTATAGGCCCAAACCTCTGCCCCGCTTGTATCGTTAAATGTAGCGGCATATAAATCACCATTGAATTCTACCATATGCCAAATATTTTGGTTATTAACATCATTGAAACCGGCATCAACAACTTGCCGCCATTGGGCACCGTCGTATTCCCACATCTCTCCACCGGTATCATCATTTCCGGTTCCTGCATACAAGCGGTTGTTGAACACTACTGAAAGAAATGCATTTTCATTGTTGCCATCACCAAAGCCGTCAACGTTTGCCTGGATCCACGTTTCGCCGTTATACTCCCAGACCTCGCCACCGGTGCCACCGAAGTAAGTTGGGTTGTAAGTGCCGGCATAAAGCCGATTGTTAAATACAGCCAGGCCATAGATATCCCAGTTGTAAGTATCCCCGAAGCCGTCCGTGTTTACCCGGGACCATTCTTGAAGTAGATAATCGTATTGCCAGACCTCGGCCTGGTCGGTGCCCACATAGAGAAAACCGTTATAAACGGCCATGCTCTCGACGGAGGTATTGGTGGAATCCCCGAATCCGTCGGTGTTGATCTGAACCCAGTTCGTCCCTCCAAAGTATTCCCATACCTCGCCGCCGCCCAAGGCGGTGGTGCCGGCATACAATCGGCCATTATATTCCTCGAAAACATAAACACGCTGGGTACTGGCATTCCCAAAACCGTCTGCATTGACCTGAACCCAGTCTGCACCGTCATACTCCCAAACTTCTGCCCCGTCGGTAAAATTGGCTGTCCCCACATACAGGAGGTTATTGTGTACCGCCATGCCGACTGCATGCCAGTTGTTGGCATCACCAAAGCCATCAATATTGACCTGGGTCCAATTGGTGCCGTCATATTCCCAGACTCCACATCCCATGGTCGAGTTGGACGTAGCCACATAGAGACGATTATTAAACACCACCATATTCTGTACACCGGTATTGTTTGCATCTCCGAAACCGTCTGCGTTCACCTGTGTCCAGGTCCGCCCCACACCCGCGATCTTAGCCAAAAAGGCATCCTGGGTACCGCCTCCAAAAGTTGTTTGAGCCGGATCCTTCAGCGGAAAACCAGTGCCGTCAGTCTGGCCGGTAATATAGGCATTGCCGGATGCATCTAGGGCCAGGTCATAGCCGACGGCCCCGCTGCCCCCCAGGTAGGAGGAAAAGACCAAAGCGCTCCCGTCTTCGGAAAGCTGGGTGACATAGGCGTCTTCGCTGCCGGCTAGTGTATCCGCTATCGCATTTGCTGTGGGATAGTTGCTGGAACTGGTCCGGCCGGTAACAACAGCCCGGCTCGAATCATCAACGGCAATACCATAGCCAAAATCAGAATCTGATCCGCCCAGGTAGGTGGAATACAAAAGGGCCGTGCCGTCGATGTTTATTTTTGAGACAAAAGCATCAAACCCTCCGCCGAAGACCCCTTGATAGGCTGTCTGCAGGGGAAAGTCATCAGACGCAGTCCTGCCGGTAACATAGGCGTTGCCGTCTGTGTCTATGGCAATGCGCTGACCCCAGTCACTTGAAGACCCGCCCAGCAGGGTGGAGTAGATAAAGTTACTGCCGTCGCTGTTGAATTTTGTTACAAATCCGGATCGGATGCTGCCGCCGATGTGGTCGGCCTGGATGGCTCCCGCTGACGTCGGAAATGTGTCATCTGTATCGTAATACCAGTTGGAACCGGTGATATAGGCATTGCCGGTGTCATCCACGGTTAGGCCATGGATCATGGTCTCATTGATACCGGTACCGCCGAAAAATGTAGAATAAGTAAGCGTTTCTCCCAGGGAATCAATCTTGGTTACAAAGCCGGCATTGTAGTTAGCGTTGGGATGCGACTGCATGTAAACACCTGATGTTGTGGGAAATTGTTCCATTCCGCCGCCTTGGGAGTAACCAGCCACGTACACGCTGCCGGTCGCGTCTATGTCTATGGCAGCCCCTCTATCGTCGCCATTGCCGCCTAAGTAGGTGGAATAATCCACGTTCCCGTTAGGAGCGAGCTTGGTGACAAAGGCGTCGGGTTCGCCACTGGTGTTGAATTCTTCATCATGAACGCCTGCGGTCGTCGGGAAATTGTCGGAACTGGTAAAGCCGGTGATATAGGCATTACCGGCGTCGCCCACCGTTATATCAGTGGCCCAGTCCCGGTCAACACCGCCCAGGTAGGTAACGTATGTAAATGTGCTGCCGGACGAATCCAACCTGGCCACAAAAGCGTCTTCTGACCCGCCGCCGTAGTCCACCTGAAAGGCTCCGTTTGTAACCGGGTAGTCATCACTCGCGGTCCATCCGCAAACATAAGCATTGCCTGATCCGTCCACATCAATGGCATAGCCGCCATCCTCAAGACCGCCGCCCAGATAGGTGGCATATGAAATGAACGGATCGATAATCAACGGGTAGTCATGATCATAATTACCGACCTGAAATCCGTACGCACTTCCCTTTACATCATAGGCAACTTCTATTGATTTTCGTTCACCATCAATATCCTGGAAAGCAACGGGTGTGCTGAATCTTAAAGGGCCGATGCCGGTTTGAATCTCGAGCTCGCCTTCCGGGTTTACGTGCAAGGACGAAGCACCGTCGATTTTCAATCGGATAGTGTCAACCCTGCCCCCGGGATGCACGGTGAATACCTTTTCGACATTGTTGCCGTAGGCCCGAAGGACCAGGTCGATTCCCTCGTAAATTCTTCCCAGTGAAAGACTGTTGTATGTGGCGATATTGGTTCTCCATTTATTCGGATCCCGGCCGATAAAAAAATTGGCCCTGGTAGCGGACCTGTTCATCCCGGTGGCTTCAATCTTTCCGGCTCCGAACAAGGTTTCGCGCAAAGCCCATACATCACTTTCAGCGTCGGATGAAGTTTTACCGTCACGGGATGTTTCCTCTGAAATCCCCGTCAGGACATAAGCCACCTCGCCTTTTTTTGTCACAAAGACTGTGCCGCCAAATGTCCTGGCATAAAAATTTACTTCCTCGGCAACCTGACCTTCATTTTTGATAAAGGGGATGTTCACAGAGGGCAGCTGATTCAAGAATTGCGGATTTCTATTTACTGCGCCGGCCTGCGCAGGTGCCGGCGTCGAGGCAAATACGCTATTCACAAACATTAAAAGAATCAGGTATGAAACTAAGCCGAAACCTAGTATTCTCGGAGTCATTTTTTTCATGACAACCTCTCCCTTTTATTACCTTTAAGTGGTTTAGACTTCACTCTGTAAGCTGTAGACTTTTAGGTGCTAAATGCGATGGGCATATGCCCACTTAACGCCTAAACCTATCCAGATGTAGTTCAGGGCTTTAGCCCTGCCAGCCCGGATGCAAGGCAGCACTAATTCGCTACGCGATAAAAGTTCGATATCATTTACTTGTACACCTAACACTTAAAACGATTCAGTAGTCTCAATAAAACACCCCTCAAACACCGGATCCACCCTGTTTTCGCCCAGTGCTGCCGGCGGCATCGGTGGCCTATCGTTATCGGCTATAGCTTCCCGTGAGAAAGTAGGTAAATGTCTTAGCCATGCTTTGGCTTTGTGCCAACTTCGAGCCAGCATGGATTCCGGCATTCCAAGGGACGCAATCACCCTTGCCTGCTCTTCAAACATCAGGTAAATATTGGCCCGTTTGGCCTGCACCCAGTAGCCGGCATAGGCCTGCATCTCGGCATTGGGATCGGTGTCGGGCGTATCGGACGCATAAGCCCCGTTTTCCCAGCGCCACAGTCGCAAGTCAATATAGTCATTGGGTTCTCCCTGCTGCGTCTCTTGGTCCTGCAGATACTGGACTGTACCAATGGTCGTCAGGGTGCCGTCCACATCTTCCACCACCTGGACATTGCGCCAGTAGTATCTGAAATTGTTGGGCGGCGCCACCATGTTCCAGCCATCGGACGTGTTCTCATTGTAATCCAGGGCTACGTAGACATCGGCAGTTTCACTCACCGGCACGCCGTCAAAATTAATCGTCAGGCCTTCACGCGCCAGGATCCAATAGGCCCGGCCTGGCTCCATCTCCAGCCCCTCGCCAAACTCGATGTAGTCACC
>Ga0180435_10001133_pt1 | contig 27988 bp, 24 predicted proteins | sample SS_ome_3_FD_132467 | JGI IMG/M metagenome (GOLD analysis project Ga0180435, IMG submission 132467) | Hypersaline lake sediment archaeal communities from the Salton Sea, California, USA - SS_3_S_1 metaG | ecosystem: Environmental > Aquatic > Non-marine Saline and Alkaline > Hypersaline >... | reverse complement strand
GAGAATATTTTATAAATAGCATACAGCGGATTCACACCGGAGAGCAAAAAAATCATACTGATAAACAACAAACCCGCAATCAAGGAGAAAATAATCGCCAAAGCGGATGTTCGCGCTGTAATGTCGGTTCTGTCTGTTACGTTGACTCGTATCATGCTTTTATAATTACTCTGACATTGTCTCCAGGGTTTTGGAGCCCGCCATTAGAAGCCCGATATCATCCAGGCGTGGATCTTCGGCCTCCAGGATGCCCATGATCTGCCCCTGAAACATCACAGCTATCCGGTCGCATAACTCTACGATTTCCTCCAGGTCTTCCGATACCAACAAGACTGCGCCACCTTCTTTTCTGCGCAGGAGGAGTTGCCGACGAAGATATTCGGTTGCACCCACGTCCAGACCATAAGTTGGATGGGATGCCACCAGCAAAGCCGGTGAATCGCTGATCTCCCGACCTAAAATCAGTTTCTGGATATTGCCGCCCGATAGGTTTTTGGTTTGCACATCAATAGATGGTGTCAACACCTGGTATGACTGCACCAATTGCTTTGCATGCTGTTTAATCTTCTCATAGGCAAGGAACACATTTTTTGAATATTTATCGAGGTGGTGCTGTTTGAGTATCGAATTTTCAAATAAGAAGAGCCCTGGAGCAATTCCGAACTTGATTCTCTCCTCCGGAACATGGGATATGCCCCGATTGAATATCGACCGGGGAGACCAATTGGTAATATCGATTCCTTCAACGGTCACCGTTCCTGATTCTATTCTTCTAAGCCCGGTTATGGCCTCAACCAGTTCTCTCTGACCATTTCCTGAGACACCGGCGATGCCGAAAATTTCGTTTTGAAATACTTGGAATGACACATCGTTTACGGTAAGCCGGCCTTTGTCACCAATTACGGATAGATTATCAACCCGCAAAACTTCTTTGTCCCGAGGAAGCCGTTCCCGACTAATATCAAAAATAACATCCCTGCCGATCATCATGCGAGCCAAGGCTTTTTTATCGACAGCATCTGTACTGGCGCTCCCAACAACCGCCCCTTTGCTCAGAACCGTCACCCGGTCACATATCTCCAGGATTTCATCCAATTTGTGACTGATAAGGATGACCAGGTGCCCTTCCTGCCTCATCTGTTTCAGAATTCGAAAGAGTTCTTTAATTTCCTGGGGTGTTAAAACCGAAGTCGGTTCATCCAAAATAAGTAGGTCGGCACCGTTAAAAAGTGCTTTTATAATCTCAATTCGTTGCTGCTCGCCGGCCGAAAGCTGCCAGACCTGCTTATTAAGATTAATTTTGAAGTTAAACTTTTTCGTAAATGCCTGGATATTCTTCAGTATTTTTTTTTGGGGAAATAAAACCGGCGTTTCCTTGTAACCAAGGGCAATGTTTTCGATGATCGTATGATTCTGGATCAGCATGAAATGTTGATGGACCATACCGATACCGAGTTTCATGGACTCCAAAGGAGAAGTTATCGCAACGGATTTCCCATTGATTTTGATCTTTCCGGAGTCCGGCCGATACAAACCATAGAGAATATTCATTAACGTTGTTTTCCCGGCACCATTTTCGCCCAGTAAGCCGAGAATTTCACCGGATTGTACACGCAACGTTATATCCTTGTTGGCGGGAATGTTCTGAAATGACTTGGAAATGCCTACCATTTCCAGTTGTTGAATCTTTTTCATCGTTTTAAAACATAAAAGGGGAGCTGGGATCAATCAGCTCCCCGATAACCTAATCCGAACATTTATTTCGGAATTGAGCCGACAACATTATCGACATAATACATAATGCTCAGCAAATCGCCTTTTGAAGCCCTGGTTCCGGCTTTGATTTGTGTCTTGCCGGTATTATCTTTGACCGGCCCGGTGAAAGGATCAAAAACATCGCTTCCCTGCTTCATTTGTTCATACCGTTTTTTTACGAGATCATACACTGAAATAGAGCCCATATCAGTAGGCTGCACTTTGACTGCTTTGAGAGCTTCGACGAATTTCGAGTTGATGCTCTCCTCAAAGTTGCCCCCCAATATGGCGGCATTTTCAGCCGCTAGCCACCACAAATCCTCATTGGTCCAAGTACCATCATACAAATCACGCAGTATTTTCTCATACATGATGCCCCAGTCCACCAGCTGACCGGATACAACTGAATCCACACCATATGCCTGCATGGGGCTGTAGTGACCATAGGTATAAATTTGTTTACCTTTCTCTGTGTGTTCTTGCCCAACTTCAATTACGGCCGGCGTATCTTCTGTAAACGCAAGATTATCGCAACCTTCCGCTACCAGCGCCTCTGCCGCTTCTCTGGCTTTTTCAGGTCCTACCCAGGCATATATCCACTTCACGTGTACTTTTGCATCTGGATTTGTGGCCTTAATGCCCAACGCAAAAGCATTGATATGACGAACGACCTCAGAAATCGGAAATGCGCCCACATAACCAATTTTATTTGATTTGGTCAAGGCACCAGCCATTAGGCCGTTCAGATAATACATCTGGTATAGATCTGCGAAATAGGTACCAACATTATTGCTGCGTTTGAATCCGGAGCAATGCATGAAATGCGTTTTAGGATAACGCTGTCCGGCCTTAATCGTATCATCCATATAACCAAAGGATGTGGTAAATACGACATCGCACTTTTCCTGTTGAACCAGGCGATCGATAATTCTGGAAGAATCTGCTTCGCCAACGGATTCAATATAAACGGATTCAAGCCAAGGCAGCTTTTTCTCCGCATAAACTCTACCGGCCTCGTGAGCATTCGTCCAGCCGAAATCACCCACATCACCCACGTAAATAAAACCAGCTTTAAGTTTTTTGTCTGCAGCAAAAGAGACGCCAGCTGCAATGAATATACACAGACAAAAGACGATTCCCCATTTAAAAAACTTCATTTTTTTCTCCTTCCTTCCAAGTATTATTTAACAACGAATTGCCCTTTTAAAATATTTTTACCCCATAGCCCACCTGCGGTTTGGTTATTCCAATTGCATTTATAAAATATTTACTTACGACAGTCACGTGGGCCAAGTCAACCAATTGATGAACCGCAATCAAACCTTTTCTTGCTTTGTTGTTGACAGACTAAAATATAGCAGTGTAGATCTTCATGCAGCGTTGGCGGTCGATCCAAATGACGTTTCAAAGACCTGGCTATCAAACCAATGTGAAACCCTGACCTACCAAGCCCTCGTAGTAATCTACCGCTTAGGACAGGCTAATTTTGCCGCACCAGGGCAAACCATCGTGGGGAAGCCCGTTACTTTAGAAAATAGCGGCTTATCAAGGAGGACTATTTTGTACGGACTTGAAGCCATCAACGCCCATAACGGTTGGGCCATGGCCATTACCGGTGCCATTATTGTGATGACCGGGCTGACGGTGCTATCGACCATCATTTCCCAGCTTCACCGGATTATCGATTTTATGGAAAATCGTAAATCTAAAAAAGCCAAAACCGAGACACCCCAGGAACAACCACCGGTTAAGGAAATCCAGTCGGCAGCAACGGCCCTGTCAAATCTGGGTGACCGTGTGGATCGACTTTGCTTGATGACCACCGATGCCGGTGATAGCTTTGATTTGATAACCCTGCATCAGCTTTTCATCCAAAACGACGACCCGCATCCCCATCTGACCATTCGCTCCTTGCGTGAACAAGGCTATCTGGTTCCGACCGGTGAGGGACGCTTTACCTGGAAACGATAATAGAAAGGCCTTAAAGGTACCTTCAAATGGAATTATTTTTACAGTTTCTATCCAACACCGGGTTTTACTTAACCGACTACCGCTACCTGATTATGATGGCGGTGGGCTGCACCTTTGTTTACTTAGCTATTGCTAAAGAATATGAACCCTTACTTCTATTACCCATTGGCTTCGGTGTCATTGTCGGCAACATTCCTTTTTTTAAAGGCTTCGGCCTGGGCATCTATGAGTCCAACAGCGTCCTGCACTACCTTTATTTCGGTGTCACAACGGGTCTGTATCCTTCCATCGTTTTCTTGGGACTGGGGGCCATGACCGACTTTTCTTCCCTGCTGATACGTCCCAAACTCATGCTGCTGGGGGCGGCCGCTCAGATGGGTATCTATTTCACCTTATTGAGTGCCCTGGCACTAGGCTTCATGCCCAAAGAAGCCGGATCCATCGCCATTATCGGGGGCGCGGACGGACCCACCTCCATCTTTTTAACCGCCAAGCTGGCACCGCATTTGATTGGACCGGTGGCCATCGCGGCCTATTCCTACATGGCCTTGATACCCATCATCCAGCCACCCATCATGCGCCTGCTGACCACCAAAGAAGAACGACTTATTCGGATGCCCGATGTGGAAAGAACGGTTTCGCGCAAGGAACTGCTCCTCTTTCCCGTCATCGGTGTGGTTTTATGTTGTTATCTGGCACCGGCATCTATACCGCTTTTGGGTCCCTTTTTCTTTGGCAATCTCATGAAAGTGTCAGGCGTCGTGGATCGATTGGCCAAAACAGCGGCATCTTCCATTATCGATACCGCCACTATTTTTCTGGGATTTACGGTTGGCGCCAGTACCCAGGGAGATGTTTTTCTGACCCCAAAATCAGTGGGCATCTTCCTCTTAGGGGCCGTGGCCTTTAGCATTGCCACCGCATCCGGTGTCTTGTTTGCCAAGCTCATGAACCTGTTTATGAAAAATAAGATCAATCCGTTATTGGGGGCTGCGGGGGTGTCGGCCGTACCCGGTTCTGCGCGCGAAGTACATCTCCAGGGACAAAAAGAGGATCCCAGCAATTACCTGCTAATGCATGCCATGGCCTGTAATTCATCCGGTGTTATCGGATCTGCCATCTGTGCCGGTATATTATGGAGCTTCATGGTGTAAGGGAGGTGCCTATGCTTGCAAAAATACTGATCAACAGGCAATTCAAAACTGGAAATGAGAAGGAGATTCTCAACCTTCTCAACAAACTCAGGTCCATCGCCATGCAGCAGCCTGGGTACGTATCAGGCCTGACCATGTCAGCGCCTGACGATCCCAACAACATGATGGTGATCAGCACCTGGCAAAGCCTTGAAAATTGGAATGCCTGGAAGGCGAATACGGAACGAAATAACCTGGAGGCCATGCTCGATATCTATCAGCAAAGGCCGACAGCGTTCCAAGAATACGTCGTGGGCTTCAAACAATCTGAGTAAGCCGTGATAATGGTCTGTGGCTAGCTCTCTTTAGTTATAAAAGTCATTACCACCCAAGCTGTAGAATATATTAGAGTATCCATCCTTATCTCTGGGCTGCTCAAACCTAGCCGTCCTTTCCCACGCGGGGAGAAAAGGATTCCCGCGCCTTATCACCATAACTAACTGAAATTATATAGTTTATAGGGAGGCTGTTCCGAAATAGGGTCGAATCCAGGTGAAACAGTTTTTATAAGACGGTAACCACTATAAACCAGCAACTTAAGGAATTCTTTAATGAGTCTACTCGCAACGGCCACATCTATTACGCGCTACCACGTACTGGAAGAACTTGAAAAGCCAATTACAGAAGGTGTCTATGCCGGGCTTCAAGAGAACCGGATACCGGAAATTGATGATGTCGAGACAGCTCTATCTTCCGGCTGGACATCCTTCCAGGATCCTTACACCCCCAAATTTGAGGGCTCATCGTTCGTTTACGGCAGCTATTTTCTGTTTTCATTACGGATCGATAAAAAAACGATCCCTTCCAAACTCATTCAAAAATATATGGCCATAGAAATCGCTAAAAAGTGTCAGGCCACCGGCCGTGATTTTTTGTCCAGAAATGAAAAACAGATGATCAAAGAACACGTTGTCAATCTCTTAAACTTGCGAATTCCTGCCACGCCGAACATTTATAACGTGCTCTGGAATTATGAATCCGCTCTGGTGTGGTTCTTTACACACCTGAAAGGCCCCAATGAAATACTGGAAACGCTTTTTAAAACCTCATTCGGATTAACCCTAAAGCGCATTTTTCCTTTTAGCTTTGCCGAATCAAATCCCAAAATGTCTGAATTTGATCACGATCAATTGCTCAGTTTATCACCCACGAATTTTCAGAGGTAATCCTATGCTCGATACCGCAACTGCCTACAACCGTTATAAGTTCATCGGCCATGAGTTCCTGACATGGCTTTGGTACCGGATAGAAATGGACAATATTGTTCTAAATCATTCGGATTTAGCGACCATGACCTTGGCCTTGGGCAAACGGATGGTCCTCGAAAACCCGCGTGAAAATCACGCTGAAACCATTACGATCAAAGGTGGTTATTCCAATTTTGAAACCGGGTTTCTACCGCTCAAACAAGGTGCCCTGGTCACAGAGATGTCACTGGAAGCAAAGTCGCAAGAAGTCACCTGGGAATTCAACCTTAAAGGTGAAAGCCTGGCTGTCGCCAATATGCGCATTTCCAATTTGGGTCCCACAGAAACGGATGAAGATATTGAAGCCAGCGTACTGGAAAAGGTTTATGTATTGGAACAGATCCACCTCTATATTGATACCCTGTTTGAAAAATTTATGATCCTTAGGATCTCCAACCAATGGGACCAGAAAGTTGTTCCTCAGATGCAACAATGGCTGCAAATTCATTGAAACAAAATCACTATTACCCCGCGCCAGACGGCCTGTTCCACTATATCGATTGGGGCGGAACCGGCCCCATGGCCCATTTGTCACATGCCACCGGCCTGTGCGCCGCAGCCTATACCCCGCTTGTCAATTTACTGCTGCATCGCTTGCATGTTTTCGGAATGGATGATCGCGGGCATGGAAAATCCACTGTCGCCGCGGATGCTCGCAAGCTGAAAAATTGGGATGTTTTTGTGGATGATCTGGAGGGATTGTTTGCAATGATTGATCAGCCCATTATCGCCATGGGTCATTCCCGGGGTGCTGTTGCCAGTATGCTTCTGGCACTACGTCAGCCAGGACGCGTAAGAGCCTTGGTGTTGATCGACCCAACCATACTCCCGGTCTATTACACCTGGTTTGTGTATTTCGCCAGATTCAGCGGGCTGAATCGATTTTATCCCATTGCCGCCCGCGCCGCCAAAAGAAACTCAGCCTGGACCGACCGGAAAACTATTTTTCGAGCCTATCAATCCAAAAATATGTTTAAATCCTGGCAAAAGGGATTTTTGGAAGGATACATCGAAGACGGAACCCACCAAACAAATGAAGGCGGCATTCGCTTATCCTGCGAGCCTGCTTGGGAGGCTCGCTGCTTTGCGGCCTATCCACCCGATCTATGGCAGCATGTTCTTAAAATCAAACAGCCGATTTTAGTCCTGTACGGCGATAAATCGGATACATTTCTAGCACCGGCTGCCAAGCGGTTTCAAGCCAAAGTGCCCCACGCCAAGATGCACTGCTTTAGGGATACCAGCCATTTCGTTCCCATGGAAAAGCCCCGAGAAACCGCCGGCGCCATTTGCGACTTCGTTGATTCGCTTAGTTAAAATTCCCGCGGTAAATTTACCAATTTTCTAAATGTCTTTTTATATATTCAGCCGATAGTAACGGTCACAAATTTTTTCCAAAATAAAGCCAGAGTGTAAGCGGTACAGATATTTTTTCGTGAGAACATATCAATCCAAGTCATTGCCTGTGCCCCACGGATTGGTGATGAAATTCTGCCGGTTCTTAGTAAAATTAGGTAGTCAAAACATCACCAATCCGTCAGGGCACTACGCTAGTGAGGCAGATTCAACATGATATGTCATCACGAAAAAATACCTGTGCCGCTTTTCGCAAGGACCGTCATCTCGTGCTGATTTTAACGTTCGCTTTCGTACCCCTCTCGAACAAGTAATTCACGATACCAGATGGAAAATTCATACATGCCGATAAAGCGGTCCTCGTTGTTTACGATACCGAGCGCCATTTCCAAAACCCCCCTGCCGAAGGCGGAACTGTAACTATCGGCCTCCTTTTCCTGGAGGAATTCCCGCACCAGCATCTGCGTCGTCCGCTGACTTTTGTCTTTGCGGATATCGATGGGATCTTTGGGCTCTTGGAACGGATCCCACAGGTCATAGCCCCTTTTTAGAATATGGCGCTGACGTCGCGGCGACATGGCATCAAATATGGCTTTTTTTCTCTGTTTTTCTTGATCAGATGAATTCCCCACAGGTCACTCCTTAAATCCTATAATCTTATATTGTTCTTTTTTTTGCCGCTTTCAGCTCCTCTGTTTCCGAATCGGACTCTGCGCCTTTGACGCCTAAATACGCTTCATCATACTCTGTCAATAGCGCCATGGATAGCGGTACCAGCATCTCTCCCATCCGCGAGTAGCGTGATTTTATTTCCTGTACAATTTCGGCCGAGAGCTCGTACAGTTGTTTTTGAATGAGCTCTAACTTAACTGTGGGATAGGCCTCTCCCTCAGCAAAACCCGATAATCCACAGGTATGCCCCTTGCCGGCAATCGATGTGGGGATGCCATAAAAGCGACAGGTAATTGGCCGATGGGCATACAGGTCACACAAATCCTGCTCATTTAACAAGGGGCAGCGAATCTTTTTCTCTGCCAGCTCATTTAAAATATCCTCTTCGGACTTGCCTGCTTCCAGCTCTTTATAGGCCTTGCGTTTTATCTTGTATAGCTGACGATCGACGCGATTGGCGATTTCCAGTCGTTTCTCACGCGCCACGCCCTCGAAACATCGATCGAAATGATGCTTAATGTACAGGGCTTCAACCAAAGTCAAATCAAACAACGCATAACAGCAATCTGCACAGCCCTGCTTGCACTTAACCTCCTGGGAATATTTATCGGCCACCTGATTAAAGATATCATCTGCCGTTTTTAATAGGGCTTCATATTTTTCAAAAAAGGGTTCTAAATTCATGATTTTCTCCTTAAATAATGTTCCACGTGAAACATGATTGCACTTTTCAGAAAAAATTTCATAAATCCTGAGAAGTGGTCTTGAATCGGAACATATTTCGACAACCTATACATTGCTTTTTTAATTGATCTTCGCTTACCATGGGCCTCAAACATTAATCATGTTCCACGTGGAACATTATTTTCCAATACAGAATCTACTGAAAATCTGGTCTAATAAATCCGATGGGTATTGATCCCCAACAATTGCTCCCAAAGCATTAATGGCTGACATGATGTCGGTTGCGATCAATTCGGGAGGCAGTTTTTCCTGAATAGCCTGTTTGGCTCTTTGTACAGCCACCAGACAGGCTTCCAGCTGCAATTTGTGCCGCGTATTGGGTACGACACCAATCTCCCGATCAAGCCCCTTATCACCGACCACCAGAGACCATACTGTCTGTTTGAGTTCGTCCAGATTATCTCCATTAAGAGCTGAAATAGGCATAACCGTCTGATTCTGCCATGTGGCAGGGATTGTCAATGCCTGTTCAGGCTGAATCAAATCGATTTTGTTGTAAACAACGACATGCTTTTTGTCTTCGATTTGCGTATATATGGACAAATCCTCAGATGATATTTTCATGCTGGCATCAATCATAAAAAGCACGATATCCGCATCCCGAATGGACTGTTGCGTTTTCTGTATGCCGATTCTTTCAACTTCACCACTGGCAGGATGCAATCCGGCTGTATCCATGATGATGACCGGTAGTCCCCTAATATGAATGATTTCCTCGATAACATCCCGCGTAGTTCCGGGAATGGCGGTTACAATCGCCCGATCGCGGTCAACCAGACGGTTCATTAAGCTGGATTTCCCCACATTGGGCCGTCCAATTACGGCCAATTTTATACCATCGCGGTAATAATGATCGGCCTGATATTCTGCTAGTAGGCGATCGATTTTGGCAATAACGTCCTGTTCCAAATCGTCTTGAATGGTATGGGTTGAAAGGTTTTCTTCCATGTCTTCAGGAAAATCTATAGCTGCTTCAATCATAACCCGTATCGATTGCAACGCGTCTCTAATTGGATCAATTCTCCGGCTTAATCCCCCGGCCAATTGTTGGTTGGCTATCTGTAGCGCCTTCTCGGTCTTAGCCTGGATAATATCGATTACCGCTTCTGCCTGGGTTAAATCGATACGACCGTTGAGAAAAGCCCGTTTTGTAAATTCGCCCGGCTCGGCAACAATGGCACCTTTATTGACCACCTCTTCAAAAATCTTACCCAAAACAACCGGGCCGGAGTGAGAATGGACTTCAACAACGTCCTCCCGCGTATATGATCGCGGTCCCAGCATGGCGACAACCAGAACCTCATCCACACGTTGTCCCTTTTGTGAATCCAGAATATAGCCGTGATAAAAACGATGAGATTCCAGCTGATCGACCCCAGCAAGGACCTTGCCACCCGTGGAACCACTTTTTTGGAAGATAGACCGCAGGATCGAAATAGATTGATCCCCTGTCATTCGAACGATACCGATGCCGCCCCGACCAAAAGGTGTTGAAATGGCGGCTATGGTGGTTGGCTTCATGGATGATCTAACTGCTATTTGGGTTGGTTTTTCTGCGTCTTTTCTTTTTAGGATAAATCTTAAGCTTACGATAATAGCCTTCGCCTACGCTGTGGGTTCTAACATCGCGGTCTTCTTTCAATGCGAGGTGAATGATGCGCCGATCATGAGCGTTGAATTGGCCTGCGGTAAGCGGTCTACCGGTTTTTTTGGCTTTGGCACTATAACGCAAAGCCAGACTTTCCAGCCGTTCGCGTCGACTCTGTAAGTACCCTTCCACATCCACTTCGACGCGGATACGTTTTTGGTTCTGTTTATTGATAATTTTTTCCACTAAATATTGCATGGCTTCCAAGGTCTGCCCGCGCTTCCCAATCAGAACCGCAGCATTGCCGCCCTTGACTTCGTACAGGATTCTACCTTTCGCGGTTTGCGCGGTAATTGAGGCCTCCGTGGTAATCAGATCGACCATTTTTTGCAGAACCTTTTTCCCCAGATTAAGATCGTCATCAAGAATATCAGCGACTGGGGCCTCTCCAAAAGCCTCATCAACGATGGAATCCACGCCTTGACGTTCGGTTTCCGCTATTTCGTCAATTTCTGGTTCTTGGGGACGATCTGTGGGTTCATCCGGTACAACAACACGGATCTTGGCTTTTTTAGAGCCGACCAGACCAAAAATACCGGTGGAGCCATGTGAAATCACATCATATTCAAGTTTATTGGCTGGAATATTCAGCTTCTGGATGGCCTTCTGGATGGCCCTCTCCACGCTTTTACTTTCAAATTCCAATACAGGGGACATGGTCTGCCTCCATCACTATGCATATTTTTTCTGAATATAGAACTGCTGGCCAATGGATAGAATGTTATTGATTAGCCAGTAAAGTACAAGTCCCGACGAGAAGTTGATAAAAATCACGGTGAAAACGATTGGCATGAGCATCATCATTTTGGCCTGGGTCGGATCTCCAGGAGGGGGCGACATTTTCTGCTGTAGCAGCATGGTTGCACCCATGATGACCGTCAACACGGGGATCCCATATGGCGGCTGCATAAATGGTATCGTGAACCCAAAATTGAATAAGCGGTCCGGTGCCGACAAATCGTTGATCCACAAAAAGAAAGGCGCATGACGAAGCTCAATGGCTTGATAGAGCATCCGATACAAAGCAAAAAAGACCGGTATCTGCAGCACCATGGGAAGACACCCCCCCATGGGGTTAATCTTATAGGTTCGGTACAGGGACATAATCTCCTGATTCATCTGCTTCTTGTCGTGCTTGTACTTTTCCCGGATTTCGGCCATCAATGGCTGCAGGCGCTTCATTTCATTCATGGATTTATAGCTCTTGGACCCCAGGGGCCACAGCACTACTTTTACCAATATGGTCATGACAATAATGGCGATCCCGTAATTGGGAATCAGACCGTAGATGAAGTTCATGAACCAGAGGAGTGGTTTGGCTATAAAATCAAACATGCCGAAATCAAGAGCCCTGTTGAGGTCGTGACCCGCTTCCTTCAAGACCGCCATGCTTTTGGGTCCGAAAAAGATTTCATATTCGTATTTAGCTTGGTTCCCCGGCTGGATACTCCGTTCGGGCCCAATAAATCGACAGCCCAATACACCGTTGTCGCTCAAGGAAAGTTTCATAACCCCCTGGGTTGTTTCCTTGGGCATTATCCCCTTCATAAAGTAGCGGTCCACTATTGCTAACCACTTGATATTTCCTTGATATTCACTTTGATCCTTTATTTTCTTTGTTTTAACTTGCTCCAGCTTATTGTCGATCATCGCGCTGGGTCCACTAAAAGAATAGCCTGCTTTTTCCGACGATGAGTCGTCTTTCATACCCAACACGAGCTTGTCGATAAGGGGTTGGCTGGATCCATTGTAGATGTCCACCACCATCTCAATCAGATAGCTATCAGGTTGAAATATATATCGTTTTTGAACCTGAACACCTGATTCTGACACCCACTGAAATGTAAGTTGCTTTTCTCCTCCCAACACCTCTAATTTGTCAGCTGTCTCTACTGCTGCAAACACAGCCTGGTCCAGCTCGGGGATGCTGTTTCCGAGCCAAGACAAGCGCAGCATATCCTGGCTGGCAGCCGCATCCACCAGCTCCTTGTAAGGTGCTTCTACCGCCAGTTCTTCGCGAAATTTCTTCAGAACGTAGCTTTGAAAGACAGCCCCGCGTTCATTAATAGCAATTGAGTACAACGGTGATTCCACCTGAAGAACACGTGGCACAGCACCCGAACTCACCATGGGAACGACAGGCTGGGTCAACACTTTTGATTCCAGGGGTTTAATTTCCGGCTCTGGTTTTACAATGGGTTCAGCTGTCTCTTCTTTAGGCTCCTGTATTGTCGGTTCGGTTGCCGGGTCCTTGGGGGGCGGCTCCTCCACAAAGAAAAAGTTCCACAGAAAAAACACAGCAAATGACAGCACAATAGCAATCAATACACGAGCTTGCTCCATGATTATCTCCTAATAAATGTTACCCACCTCAAATTCAGGCAACACAGTTTTACGTAGCGGTGACATTTGAGACTGTTGATTTTTTACAGAAAGGGACCAAGAGTGCGGATGATTACCGTCGTATCTGGGGCCAGGCCTAAGGAACAGGATCACAGCCGCCGGGATTATACGGATGGCATTTCAATATGCGTTTGATTGAAAGGGATAGGCCTTTGATGCTGCCGTATCGAGATATGGCCTCATACGAATATGCAGAGCAACTCGGCCAAAACCGGCATTGTTGTCCCAAAAACGGCGAAAGACCATATTGATAAATCTTTATAATAAATAGTAAAAAATACCTAATGACGGCAATCCCTTTTAATCTTTTCAAACAGGTCGATCAAGGAACGGAAGATAGTTTCTGATTTTAGCTCTCCGGCATGTTTTTTCGCGATGACATTGACATCAAGATAGGGTTGAGCCTCTTTCTGGTTCAACCGGAAGTATTCGCGAACAGTTCTCTTGATCCGGTTCCTTGTGACCGCATTTCCGATCCGCTTTGTTACGGTGATACCAAGACGTGATGCGTTCTCATTATTGGGACTGTAGTAGGCCAAAAAGTGTTGATTCTGCACTTTTTTACCCTGTTGAGAAACATGTAAATATTCGGTTCGCTTTCTTAGCCTATCCGTCTTGGTATATGTGTAGTTGCTCAACAGAAATATTCCCGTAACCTATCGGAGCTCTTATTCCGCCAAACAAGCTGTTTTCCTGGTGATCAATCCTTTCTGACAAATCCTTGCTCAGTAGGCTGGCAGCGTCTAAACTGCCAGTCGCTTTCTACCTTTCTGTCGTCTTCTGTTGATAATTCTTCTGCCTGCCTTAGTGGACATCCGTTTTAAAAAGCCATGCTTTCTGGCACGCTTTGTATTGCTTGGCTGAAACGTTCGCTTCATCGGTCATTCCCTCTATTCTATTATTCTATGTTTAACCCGTGGACAGCCCGATGCGTTCGGGATCATATCCAATCCATGTATTGGTTTGTATTTACGCCAATATTCTTTTTATGTCGCCTTAAATCGCGGCACAATTGTCGTCAATATGTTTAACCCAAAAAACAAATCATATCTTTTTATAATTGTCAATACCTACATACTTTCCAGAATATCATACTCTTCCATGTGAAATTTTGGATTCGGATATATGACTACCCGTTTTCCAATTTTCCTTTCGAGTGATCCGATCAGGGAGTTTTCTTCACCATAAAGCAGTTCGGCAATCTCCGGATTAACTCTCACGGTAAACCGGTTGCCCACCATATTGGCCGCCTCCTTTAACACGGAGCGATAAATATTATAGCTGATGGTTTTACGCGATACCAGGTAGCCTTCACCGTCACAATAACTGCAGGGTTCGCATAGAAGCCGAGTCAGGGGTTTGCGCACACGTTTTCGGGTCATTTGGATGAGACCCATTTCAGACATAGGCAAGATATGTGTTTTGCTGCGATCCTTTTTGAGCGCTTCCTGGAGAGCATTAAACACCTTTTCCTGGTTGGAGGCTTTTTCCATATCGATAAAATCGATGATAATAATGCCCCCGATATCCCGCAACCGAACCTGATAGGCGATCTCCTTTACCGCTTCCAGGTTTGTTTTGGTAATGGTCTCTTCCAGATTATATTTCCCAACATATCTTCCCGTGTTCACATCAATGGCAACCAGGGCCTCGGTATGTTCAATGACAATGTAACCCCCCGATTTTAGCCACACTTTGCGTTTTAAAGCCCGGGATATGTCGCCCTCCAGATTATAGGCCTCAAAAATCGATTCCAGACCATCATAGCATTCTACTGATTCCTTCAAGCTGGGCATAAATGTATTTAGAAAAGAAAGAATCGATTCATACCCCTCCTTTGAATCAATAACGAGTTTTTCCGCTTCCTGAATCAACAAATCCCGAACGGCCCGCAAGCTCACCGATAACTCCTGATGAATCAGGCTGGGACAGGCGGCCGTCTCATATTTTTTCTTGATCCCTTCCCAGATATTGCGCAAAAAACTCATTTCATTGGATAGCTTTTCCTGTTGAATGCCTTCAGCCGCTGTCCGCACGATATAACCCAGATTATCAATTCTGAGTTCGCTCACCATTTCCTTGAGACGCTCCCTTTCAATGGGATCCTCAATCCGTCTCGATATGCCAATATGGTTAGACGTTGGCATCAACACCAAAAAACGACCCGGTAGGGATATATGTGAAGAGATGCGCGCCCCTTTAGTTCCCAGGGGGGATTTAACCACCTGAACCAGCATCTCCTGCCCTTCCGTTATGAGCTCTTCGATATTTGAAGATTTAGGTGCATAGGTGATATCGATGGATTCATTCTCCACCAAGGCCGAATCAGCATCGCTTTTTTCATCATCCGAAGATCTAAAATAGTACGCCAATTCCTTCAGGTTGTCGCCCAAAACATCGTCCACGTATATAAAGGCTGCCTGATCCAGACCGATATCAACAAAAGCGGCCTGCATTCCGGGCAAGACACGCTGAACCCGTCCCTTGTAGACATTTCCGGTAATATCGAGACCATCGTTTCGCTCGATAAACAGCTCGGCAATGGTTCCGTCCTCCAGAAGCGCCACACGTGTTTCGTGTTCGGCCACATTGATCACAATCTGTTTATACATGCTGATTTCCTTTGATTATGGACGCCCGCTTGATTTGATCTTCAGGCAAATCAAAAACACGTTGTAATACCATCGCGGGTCGAACTCGTTTTCCGCCATGATTTCGAATTGATAATTGTAATCTGTTTGGTTCAACTAAATCAATACTTAAAATAGACCGTCCTAAATCTACACTCCGGGTGACACCCTTTTTATTCGTGTAATGGATTTCGGTACGCTCGCTGTGCAAGAATTGTATGAGCCGCTTTCGGTCAAATTCACCTTCCGGCAGCACAACAGTGTAATCGTCCACATCCGGCACTCGCATAGCGCGTTTATCTGTAACCAATTGACAGCCGTTTATGTGCACCCCCTCCACAAGCTCTTGATTCATCCGCCGGACGACCTCGTCACAAGGCATCTCAGCACGAATAACCACAAACAATACCTCGTCGAGCCCCTCCATTCCGATCGGCAATGGATCTGCAAAAGAAAGCTTGGGCATGGGATGGAATCCTTGTGAATAAATCAATGGGATTTCCGCCCGTCTGAATGCGCGGGTCATGATGTTTGCTAATTCCAAATGACCAAAAAAACGAGCTTGTCCGGATTTGCGGTAAACCAATTTAAGCTTGCACCTTGCTTGGGTCGAAGCCGGGTATTGCGAATCAGATGCCTGCGGCAGTTGGTTCGAAGGTGAAGAGATAACCGGCGAAATCGTTTCAAAATCACAGACACCGCATTGTTGACAATCACCCTGGCGACAGTCATCGGTCGGATGACCGTCATAGGCCCGATGCCACTCATCAATTAGAAAGGATTTATCAATACGCACATCGATATGGTCCCACGGTAACGGCTCTGACAGCTCTTTTTGGCGGCGCATATAAAAGTTCACATCGATGCCTGCATCCATGAATGCCTGCTGCCACTTGGCAAAATCGAACCGATCGCTCCATCCATCGAATCGACACCCATTCTCAAAGGCCTGTATCAACAACTTGAATAGACGCCGATCTCCCCGGGCCCATAGTCCCTCCAGGAAGCTAACCTCCGGATTTTGCCATTTGAACTGTACTCCCGGCAGTCGTAGTTGATGCCGCAGCCAATCAATGCGTTCTTTGGATTCTTTAAGTGAAAGTTGCGCGGCCCACTGAAAAGGCGTATGCGGTTTGGGTATGAATGTGGCCACACTTACATTCAGTTTACCATAGCGTCCATTGGCGCCCTTTATCTTTCTGAGGTGTTTTACCAGATCTACGATGCCCTGAACGTCGGCCTGGGTTTCTGTGGGCAGACCCACCATAAAATAAAGCTTGATGACCCGCCAGCCCGCGGCAAAGGCATTCTGGACAGTCGATTCGATTTCTTGGGTCGAAATATTTTTATTAATGACATCTCTTAAACGCTGCGTGCCAGCTTCGGGCGCGATAGTAAAACCGGTTTTACGAACTTTGCGTATGGCTTGCATCAGTTCGGTTCCCAGCGTACCCGCTCTAAAGGATGGCAATGAGACCGATATGTGCTCCGACGAAAAGCGCTGCATCAAAGTATGGATCAAGGGAGAGATCTGACTGTAGTCACTGGTGCTCAACGAAAGCAAGGACAAGTCTTCATAGCCGGTCTGCCGTAAACATTGGGACGAAAGCGCCAGCAGATTATCTATGGAACGTTCCCGAACCGGGCGATAAATCATACCGGCCTGACAGAATCGGCATCCCCGAGTGCATCCCCGGGCGATCTCCAGGCGTAAGCGGTCATGAACGGGTTTACCAAACGGCACAATTGGCCGATCCGGAAAAGAAGCACGGTTGATGTCACTGATAACGGCGCGTTTGATTTTTTCAGGCGCTTTTTCTTTTCCTTGGCGTGGACTTGTTGGCCGGGTGTGCTGGAAACCGCTGGCGTCAAAGGAGACATCGTAAAGTGAGGGCACGTAAACACTGTCGAGTTGCGACCAACACTCCAGAAGTTCCTGTTTAACGGGTCTATGGTCTTGGCTTAATTGCAGCCAAATATCGGTCATCTCCAGTATGACCTGCTCCCCTTCCCCAATTACAATGGCATCAAAAAATGCGGCAATCGGTTCAGGATTGCTGACACAAGGGCCACCAGCAATAATGATCGGATCCAAATCCCTTCTTTGAGAAGCGCGTAGCGGAATTCCGGCCAGATCCAAGATGTTAAGCATATTGGTATAATTGAGTTCGTAAAGCAAACTGAACCCAATAATATCAAATTGGTTCAGTGGATAGTGGGATTCCAGCGAGACCAAATGCAACGCTGCCGCGCGCAGCTTGGTTTCCATATCTTCGGCCGGCGCGTACACTCTCTCAGCGGCAATTTCCGGCTGCTGGTTCAAGATATGATATAAAATCTGCATACCAAAGTGAGAGGTGCCGATTTCGTAAAGATCTGGAAAGGCCAAAGCAATTTTTAAGCGGCTGCCGGACAGATCTTTAGGCTGCGCGTTGACCTCTGTTCCCAGGTAGCGGCTGGGGTGGTCTGTAAGCGGCAAGATGTCTTGTATGCTTTTTATGGCCATGATATGTTATCAAGTAATTAGGTCGAAAATTGCCGAGTATAACTTAGAGCTCAATATGCGAATAGTCAATTGTGCTGCTCAAATTGTTTTGTCTGAAGGAAAAGTCAACGACCACCGACCTTGTCGGTGGCTTATGATTAGAGTAAAAATATCCCAGTCAAGGAATATATAAATATTGGCCCTTTTGGGGGCAATATTTATTCACGGATCGGAATTATGCAAAAATTATCGTTAAATTTCAAACTGTTTATCCGAATATGGCTCTTGTCCCTGGTTTTCCCCTTGGCCCTTGGCGCTCATGAACTGAATCGTCGCGACGCGATTGTAGACGCCGTTCAAAAGATCGCGCCGGCGGTGGTCAATATCAATTCCGAGTATCAGGTTCGATCCCGAACCAGCCCGTTTTCGGGGTTTGGGATGGATCCTTTTTTCGATTCGTTTTTCAAAGATTTTTTTGATCCGGGTTATAACCGCCGCCAAAAACGGTCTAGTCTCGGCTCGGGCGTCATCATCGATGGCAAGCGCGGATTCATTTTAACCAATGCACATGTGGTTGCGCATGCCCAAGCCATATCGGTGGTACTCAAAGATGAACGCGAGTTTGAGGCCCAAATCATCGGCATCGACCCCGATTCCGATTTAGCCGTCTTAAAGCTCGACTCCGCAGAAAACCTGCCGGCCATTGCAATGGGCGACTCCAAAGACCTTATGATTGGTGAAACCGTGATCGCCATTGGCAATCCATTTGGATTTTCCCATACCGTCACCACCGGCGTCATCAGTGCGCTTAATCGCAGTATCCGCACAGATGATGTTGTCTATCATGATTTTATTCAAACCGATGCATCCATCAATCCCGGCAATAGCGGCGGCCCCTTGCTAAACATTAATGGAGATTTAATCGGAATCAACACCGCGATTTACGCCAAAGCTCAGGGCATTGGCTTCGCAATCCCCATCAACAAAGCCCGGCGGATAGTTACCGATTTGATTCAATATGGCGAGGTGGTACTCTCCTGGACCGGACTCGTTGTGCAGAATCTCGATGAAGGCCTGGCCTATTATCTAAAGGTACCCCAAGGGAAAGGGGTCATGGTTAAACAGATTGAATCCGACAGTCCGGCAACCCGATCCGGAATCCGCAAGGAAGATATCATACTGTCTATGAACGATATTCCCATCCGATCCATAGAAGATTACCATCAGGCGCTCAAGGATTTTTCAGTGGGTTCCACCATCAAGATAAATATTCAACGCGGTACCCAGAAAAAAAGGGTTTCCCTGGTAACCAAGGTTTTCCCGGAAGAACGGGCACCGATGTTGATTTTGCGGTTAATGGGCGTTGCGGTAAAAGATCTTTCTGTCCTCAACCGCCAACGTCATCGAATCTCCGCCAAAACCGGTGTCATGATTTCTGAAATTAATCCGAATTCCCAACTGGCTGAGATCGGTGTTGAGATCGGGGATGTTATTCGTCAGCTAGATGATCAGAAAATTGCAAATACGGATGACTTTACCAAGGCCATCATCAAGAGTCGCCATAAAAAGAGTCTGGTGGTACTGGTTCAGCGTGGGGGGCAGGGGTACTATATCACCGTAAAACTGTGACGGTTTCAAACATAAGAATTTCAATTGTGGGGTTATCGTATATGTCACGGATCAAAATCAACGAATTGATGAAATCAACAGAACCCAAGAATGATGTTCTCGTAAAAGGATGGGTGCGAACCAAGCGGGATGCCAAAACTTTTTCATTTCTGGAAGTCAACGATGGTTCCTGTCTGAAAAACCTGCAAATCATTGCGGACGGCACGCTATCGACTTACGGGGATGTTAAGCGCCTTACCACTGGTTCCGCGGTGGCCGTTCAAGGCAACTTGATACCCTCCCAAGGCAAGGGGCAAAAGTGGGAACTTGCGGCCACACATGTTGATGTGGTCAGTCTGGCTCCGGAAGACTTTCCCCTCCAAAAGAAACGTCATACCGATGAGTTTTTACGAACCATCGCCCATCTGCGTCCCCGCACCAATAAATACGGCGCAGCTTTTCGAATTCGTTCCGAATTGGCCTATGCGATCCATAAATTTTTCAAGGAACGCGGCTTTCGGTATATCCACACGCCGATTTTGACCGGGTCTGATTGTGAAGGTGCCGGCGAACTATTTCGCGTTACCGCTTTTGACCTAAACCAGGTACCCAACAAAGATGGCAAGCCGGATTATGAGCAGGATTTTTTTGGCAAGGAAGCCAATCTAACCGTTTCCGGCCAACTGGCAGTGGAGATGTTTGCGCTTTCGCTGGGAGATGTGTACACATTCGGTCCCACCTTTCGAGCAGAAAATTCCAACACGCGCCGGCACGTGGCCGAGTTCTGGATGATCGAACCGGAGATGGCTTTTTGCGATCTCCATGGCAACATGGATCTGGGCGAGGAAATGGTTCGTTATCTGACAGCCCATATCCTTAAAACCTGTCCGGAAGATATTGAGCTGTTTGCCCGATTTGTGGATAAAACACTGATGACCACCTTAACAACCATCATCGAATCTGATTTTGTTCGCCTGCCCTATGCCGAGGCCGTTGATATTCTCACTAAATCCAAAGAGCCGTTTGAATATGAAGTGGGTTTTGGCAAGGATTTACAGTCTGAACATGAACGCTATTTAACCGAGAAACACTTTAAAAAACCGGTGATCGTCTATGATTACCCCAAAGAAATCAAAGCCTTTTATATGCGCCTTAATGATGACGACCAAACTGTAGCGGCCATGGATGTCCTGGTGCCCAACATTGGTGAAATTATCGGTGGCTCCCAGCGTGAGGAGCGCTATGAGGTATTGGATCGACGTATTGATGCGGCAGGCCTGCCGAAAAAGGCCTATTGGTGGTATCTCGATTCCCGTCGTTACGGCAGTGTCCCCCATAGTGGATTTGGTCTGGGCTTCGAACGGCTCCTGATGCTGCTGACCGGAATTACCAACATCCGCGATGTGATTCCTTTTCCCCGGACACCCAATAATATCGAATTTTAAATTCGCTGGCGCGAAGGAAGGCGTATCGTTAAAAATTAAATTGATCGGCCATTTTCTGGCACAAATAATCCCCGATCGGTAACGCTGAAGTCGCTGCAGGAGAAGGCGCATTGCAGACATGGAGAGAGCGTTCGCTTTCGGCAAACAGGAAATCGTGGACCAGACTGCCATCTTTTTTGACCGCCTGGGCCCGGATACCCGCCGGAAAAGGTTTTAGATCCGACAATTGCAATTGGGGGCAGTACTTTTGGATGCGTTCCAAATACCCTGGCCGGTATAACGAATCCCGGAACTCTGCCACTCCGGATTTTAAATTTGACTGCAGCACTTTCCAAAAACCCGAAAATGAGACCATTTCACGCATATCTCTTAAATTGAAATTGATATTCCCGTACCCTTCCCGTTTCCAACCCAGGACCGCGTTGGGTCCCACGGTCACGGTGCCGTCGATCATGCGGGTTAAATGAACGCCCAGAAATGGCAAGTCCGGATCTGGAATCGGATAGATTAAATGCTTGATGATATGCTTATGGGTGTCGGGTAGGCTATAATACTCACCCCGAAACGGAATAATGGCAAAATCGATATCGATGTGCATCATCCGGGCCAAACGATCGGCCATGAGTCCGCCGCAGGCTACCACATGCCGGCCTGATACGGTTTCGGATTTCAACTGTATTTCGATCCGATCGGCATGTTCTCGAATGGCCAAAACTTCGCTGCGCAACCGCACCTTACCGCCAAGCCTCCTAAAAAGGTGAGCGATTTTAGCGGTTATGGCTGGATAGTCGGTGATGCCGGTTGCCGGTACGAATAAGGCACCGCGTCCGCGAATTGCCGGCTCCCGTTTTCTAAGCTCAGACACCGTCAGAAACTGGGTTTCGATATCATTTTGACGGCACCGGGTTTCAAGGGCCGCCATGCGTTCATGTTCAAGCGCATCGGTTGCCACCAGAAGTTTGCCGCATTGCTCATAGGGCAGATCATGCGCTTTACAAAAATCGATGGTTTGAACCGCGCCGCGTTTACAAAATCGGGCTTTTAAACTTCCGGGTTGATAGTAGACACCAGCATGTATGACGCCGCTGTTATGCCCGGTTTGATGGTAGGCCAATTGTGATTCTTTCTCCAAAACCAGAATCCGCTGGTCGGGATAACGTTGCTTAAGCTGCCAGGCCGTTGACAGGCCGACGATTCCACCGCCTATTATGATGACATCAAATTGCATGTATATGCTTTAAATCCGATCTATACTTTCCTGTAAACCAATAAATGAGAATTTCTAACATTATCAAAAAAAAATACACAATCAAAAAATTTTTTTCACTATACCAGTTGTCAAAATAATGTTCCGTTTCGTGCCAAAAGCGGTACGGGTATTTTTTCGTGACGACATATCAATCCAAGTCATCACCTGTGCCCCACGGATTGGTGATGAAATTCTGCCGATTCTCAGTAAAATCAGCTAGTCGAAACATCACCAATCCGTCAGGGCACTACGCTAGTGAGGCAGATTCAACCTGATATGTCGTCACGAAAAAATACCTGTACCGCTTGCATTCTGGTTTTTATTTCGGAACATATTTACGACAGTTACTATAAAGGATATGACCTTGTATACAAGGGTATTTTCCAGGGCAATGGAGTTGACATTCCATCGGTGTTATGGTCAGTTAATTACGAGACTATCCCGCCAACTCTGTTCTAAACCAATCAACCAAAGGAGGGAAATATGAAGCATTTTCAATGGTTCTCTATATGGCCAATCCTGATCACGCTTGCAGCTTTTTTGGCTATTTCCGGTTGTGCCACCAAAGGCTACACACCCAAAGATGCACCGGACGAATTTTTGTGTGCCGTCGACAATAATGTCCTCATGGACATTGCTGACGTGGCCCAGGTCAGAGACTTTGCCTGTTTCTTTAAAAAATGGGAGGGTGCCGAAACCCTGCATTTCAAGGTTGTGGTCAAAAACTTGGCTGCAGAGCCCAAACGTTTTAAAGTCAATATCTTCCTGGACAACGGCAAGGCCGTTGGCGGTCTGATACCCAGGAAAACCACAAAAGGTTTGGTTGCTCCGGGGGCAGAGGCCGGCTTCACCTATCCGGTCAAGGGTGTTACCAAACAACCCAAGGAAGTTATTTTAAAAATTCGTACGGTTGAATAGGACGATCACGTTACAACCAGTAAGGGAGGTTTAAGCATATGAAAAAAGCTAGTTTTATCCTCATGCTTTGTTTGGTTTTGGCCATCGCAGGCCCGGTTACCGCAAAAACAACCTTCATCAGTATTGGAACGGGCGGAACCGGCGGCATTTATTACCCCTATGGCGGCGGTGTTGCTGAAATCTGGTCCAAATACGTCAAAGGAGTAAGAGCTGTGGCCGAAGTTACGGGGGCCAGTGTCGAAAATGTCAAACTCGCCCACAAGGGTGAAACAGTTATCGGCGAGGTCATGGGTGATGTGGCCGATGCCGGGCTGAATGGCACCGGTAAATTTAAGGGCAAAAAACATGACATTCTTTCCATGGCCATCATGTATCCAAACCTGCTGCAAGTGGTCACGTTGAAGAAAAGCGGAATTACCAATATCGAGCAGATTAAAGGCCGCAATATCAGCAGCGGCAGCCCTGGCAGTGGGACCAACTTCATGGCTGAAGTTGTCTTCAAGGCTTTGGATATTCCTTTAGATTCCTATAAGGATAGCCGCCTGTCTTTTACTGAAAGCGCCAATGCGCTACGGGATGGAACCATCGAAGTGGGCGTTTGGTCTGTGGGCCCAGGTACCAGCTCGATACTGGATTTATCCACGACCCATGATATTCACATCATTGCATTTACACCCGAGCAAACCCAAAAAATTCTGGCCGCCAATTCTAAATATTCTTCGGTGGAGCTATCGGGCGGCGTCTACCGTGGAGTGGACAACCCGGTTTCCACCATTGGCGTCTGGAACGTCATGATCTGCCAGGCTTCCTTGGATACGGATCTGGTTTACAGTTTAGCGAAGGTCCTTTTTGAAAAGAACAGTTACTTGCTGAAAATACATCCCTCCGCCGCCTACACCACGCCTGAAAATGCCGTAAAATATTCACCGATTCCGCTGCATCCGGGCACTATCAAATATTTGCAGGAAAAGGGAATTGCGGTACCGGCAAACCTAATACCTTAAAGGAAGATACTTGAGCAGGCGCGCACACATACGCATTGGCTTATTCGCCGGCTTGCTCTTGACGCCTTTGATCGTTTTAATTTTATTACCGGGAGGCCTTGAATTAACCATTCAACCCGTAAAAGGGGGGCCTCCTGTGCTGGTTCTGCCTATGCAGCCGGGTGAGCGCTTTACATTGCATTACTATCACTCGGTGGAAAACGCGCCCATTTGGGAAGAACACAGTCTCGATAAATCCGGGCGAATTTACATTGAAGAGGAACGCTATCTCAAATTCGGTGCCGGTATGGGACGAATGCCCGGTATTGGCCGCATGGTGTATCGCGCGCCATATGAGGTAATCGAAGACATGCATATGCCCACCGGGAATTTTATCCTGAGAATCGGCAGCCCCGGGGTTGACCATACGATTCTCTGGCGGGGAACACGAACCAATCTTTCCCGTGTGGCTGCGCATACGGCGGTCCAGTTCTCCGCCCGGCCCATAAGCCTGCTGAACCGATTAAAGCAAAAGTTTCTATCCAATCCTGCTACACCCAAACCGAATACGTCTTAATGGGGTCGATATCTACCAGGAGTAATGAATCACCGTGCAAACCAAAACCAAGGACCAAACAGAATCAGCCCCAAGCCCAGCATCCGACAGCAACCCATCACTTGTGGCGGCAACCGCCAGGGTTGTCATGGTCATCGCGGTGGGTCTCAGCATATATCAATTATACACAGCCGGCATAACGGCGCTGACAGCACTGGTTCAGCGTTCAATTCACCTGGGCGCCATCCTATGCCTCACCTTTCTGCTCAACCCCATTTATAAACGGGCACGCAAAGATAAACTGAATGGCTGGGTGATCATGGATTGGGTTTTGGCCCTGGCGGCCATTACCTGTACTTACTATATTTGTACCAATTTAACCGATATATTTGAACGCCAGGGTGATTGGTTGCCTAGCGATCTGATAGTCAGCATTATCGGAACCCTGCTGGTGCTAGAGGCCTGCCGGCGTGTCATTGGATTCATTATGACAGGGATTTGCCTGACTGCCATTCTGTATGCCTATTTCGGACCCTACATGCCTGAATTGATTATTCACAAAGGCTACAGCATCGAACGCATCACCACAACGCTGTGGCTAACCACCGAAGGTATCTTCGGTCTACCTATTGGTGTGGCTGCAACCTTCGTTTTTGTTTTTGTACTTTTTGGCGCTTTTCTGGAATACACCGGCGGCGGCAATTTTTTCATCAATCTGGCTTATGCGCTCACCGGTCGTTTTTCCGGCGGACCCGCCAAAACGTCTGTTGTCGCCTCCGGTTTTATGGGATCGGTATCGGGTTCGGCTGTGGGCAATGTGGTGGCAACGGGCTCATTTACCATACCCATGATGAAAAAAGTGGGGTATCGCCCCCATGTGGCCGGCGCCATCGAAGCGGCAGCCTCTACCGGCGGCCAACTGATGCCGCCCATCATGGGTGCCGGCGCATTTTTAATGGCTGAGTTTACCAACACCAGCTACCTCACCATCATCAAAGTGGCCCTGGTGCCTGCCATCATGTACTATTTAACGGTCCTCTTTTTTGTTCACTATGAGGCCAAGAAATATGGACTTGTAGGACAGCCCAGGGAAAATCTTCCCAGGGTATGGCATGTCATCAAGGAGGGTCTCCATTTTATCATTCCGGTGGCCATTCTCATATATGTGTTGGTTTCCAATTACTCCCCCATGATGGCCGGGTTTGTAGCTGTTATGAGCACCCTCGCAGCCAGCCTCGTCGCCAACGCTATTCGCTGGGTTTTACAAGCGGGGTACCCTTCCGCAGATGATGCCAATCGAGAGTCTTTGGCCGCTTTTTGTCTGCGGGAGTTTAAAACCGTAATCGGTGCCTTGGAAAAGGGAGCCAAAAGCGCTGTGATGGTTTCAGTGGCTTGTGCCGCCGCCGGCATTATCGTGGGTATGGTCACGCTTACCGGCATGGGACTAAAATTTTCCAGTCTGGTATTGGATCTCAGTTTCGGCATCAAAGTCCTGGCAATCCTGTTAATCGGTGGTGCTTCCTTGGTATTGGGTATGGGCTTGCCCGTAACGGCCAGCTATATTGTTCTGGCCACTCTGGCCGGACCGGCGCTTTTGGACATGGGCGTACCCATAATGGTTTCACATATGATTGTGTTCTGGTATTCCCAGGACGCCAATGTCACCCCCCCGGTTAGTCTGGCCAGCTTTGCCGGGGCCGGAGTTGCCGGGGCCAATCCCATGCAAACGGCTTTTACGTCCTGGAAACTGGCAAAAGGCCTTTATATTATCCCAATCATTATGGCCTACCGTCCCCTGCTGGGCATTGGCCCAAATTATGATCTATTCAATTGGGAGGTGATGCTGACCATGGTCGTCACGACCCTGGGATTGGTGGCTTTTGCCTCCGGATTGGAAAGATATTTTTTGCGTCGGGCCACCTGGTTGGAAACCGTCCTACTCTGGCTGGCTGCCGCGGGTCTATTCTGGCCGGCTTATTGGGCGGATGCGATTGGATTAATACTTTTGCTGGGTGTCATTTTACTGCAAAAATTTTATAGGCCCAAAATAAGGCGCTGAGGATCACACACCTCTCTTAAAATTTGCAACTCCTCTTTGCTGGGAGCTGGTATTTCAACCGCTTGGGACACATCCACGTCAAAGGACATATGTTCTTTGATTTTGACGGGTGAAATACCCGGGAAAAAGCCCTCTAAAAACATTTCTTTTGTTTTGGAATCAAATCCCATCATCGCCATGTTGGTTATTACCGCTGACGGGCCTCCCGGTTTCAGGCCGAGTTGTTCACGCCGATGGGGACCGTCGAGCCACCCCGGGCTGGTTAAATAATCCACTTGTCGGACAAATTTTCTTTTTTCGTGCTGCATGAATATAATGGTACGTCCTACAAAAGAAGCCACATCACAGGCCCCGCCACTCCCCGAGAACCTGACTTTGGGCTGATGATAATCTCCGATAACGGTCGAATTTAAATTGCCGAAACGGTCTATCTGGGCGGCACCCATAATTCCGACGACTCGTCGACCCGTACGCCTATTTTGCATCGTTGCAAAGGAGTCCGCCAAACTGCCGTTAACGGCGGTCCCAAACATGACCCGCGGATCGGCGACGGCGAGAGGGACTTCCTCGAGAATTGAGTCAATCGCCCCGGTCTCAAAAAATATCGTGCTATTGGGAGCACTGATATGCTTGGCCGCCATTGCGGCCAGCATGGAAATCCCGGTGCCGCAAAATACGATATCCCCATCCATGATCTGACGGGCGGCGGCAATGGCCATCATTTCTCTGAGGCTATATTCGTGTGACATAATAATTCCCGAATCAATGTAAAAATAAATCCTCACGGTTGAGTCCGTGGTCCTGTGCAAGAACGAATAAAGTAAAGAAATCGCCTGAATCTTTTGAAATGCCGGGCTTATAGCCCGGCATTTGTTCCAATGTCACTTTATTTTTAATTCTCTGCGATTTCTTATAAACTTTCCAGGATATCTGTCCTCTAGGCCAGATATCCTGGAAAGTAGTCATTACCGGCGATCGAGTCCAACCGCATAGCCGGTGCGTGTATCCGCCTTAATGTTCGCCAGTTGGTTTGGGCCCATTCGCTTCAACAGGGCCTGATGATTAT
>Ga0180435_10001128_pt1 | contig 28052 bp, 27 predicted proteins | sample SS_ome_3_FD_132467 | JGI IMG/M metagenome (GOLD analysis project Ga0180435, IMG submission 132467) | Hypersaline lake sediment archaeal communities from the Salton Sea, California, USA - SS_3_S_1 metaG | ecosystem: Environmental > Aquatic > Non-marine Saline and Alkaline > Hypersaline >... | reverse complement strand
TTTGTAGACAGCACCGGTGTCGGGAGGCAGCGCGTCATCGATGAAAGCGCCGATAGCGCTTCTTATCCGTTCCATTCGATAGCGCACGGTCTTGCCGAATGACGCTTGAAGCGGAGGTATCGGAGAGATCAAGATCGGGTGATTGACCGTCCCGCTCAGGTAAACGTGTTTGCGGGCCAGGTACTCGCGATAGTTGAATGTACCCGGGGTATTGTTTACCGGAGGATGATGCAGGGCCGTACGGATCATGGCCGCATCGCCCGGTTTTATCTGTTCAGGCCAGACTCCTTTTACCGATATCAGCACGCGTCCCTGTGATTTGTGAAAAGGGCCGTTCTCGACAACGCGAACATGGGATATGTCTATCAGCGCCTTGTCTATATCACCGGTTCGGGAGATTTTGCCGGCCAGGGTGCCGACGATGACGACATCCCCGTTTTCAGCCGTCTGGTAGACAATATGATTCCGGTCGAGCAGCGGCAGGGCGGAACGGTACGTATGCACCAGCGCGAAAAGAAAAAACGTCAGGCAAAGCAGCACGGACGATACCAGGTACAACCGTGCTTTAAAGCTTATCAGGCAGGATAAGCCGGGGATAAGGACCATAAGAGAGCCAGGGACCCCGGAGAGTCCAAAAGCTTCATACAGGCATATGCCGAGACCATAGCTCAGGGCAACGGGAACAAGAAGGCACGGTGCCGATATCACAGCAGCGACTTGATGATGTTCATATGCTCGTCGAGGACATGTTGATGGTCTGATATGAAATTGAGGCCCCTGCGCCCCCGCTCAAGCCGCTGCTCCTCCGATATGAATAGTGATGCGACCACCTGTCTCAATTCGCCGGCCCCCGAAACCTGCAGCGCGCCGCCTGCCTGTACCAGGCCGCTGGAGATTTCAGAGAAATCATCCATGTACGGGCCGAAAAGTGCAACTTTTCCAAAACGGGCCGCTTCGAGCGGATTGTGGCCGCCTTGGTCTACGAGGCTCCCGCCGATAAAGCAGATGTCCCCGAACCTGTAGAGCCCGGAGAGATCGCCGATCGTGTCGACAAGCGTAACATCCGTATCCTGCGGCTGTTCGGTCAGGCGACGGAAAGTAAAGCCGCTGTCTTCGATCAGCGGGATGATGTTGTCTATGCGTTCGATCTTTCTTGGCGCAAGGACGAGATGAATGTTTTTGAATTCACGGTGCAGATCGGCAAAGGCTTCGAGAAGGACTGATTCTTCCCCGGCATGGGTCGAGCCGCAGAGAAAAATGAGTCGATCTTCCGGAAAGGGAGAACTGTCTGCGCTGGCCACGTTGACGTCTTCAATATCTGCAAATTTAAGGTTTCCAAGAACGCTGATCTTGTGGGGATCGATACCGAGGGCAAGCATCTTGTCCTGATCTGCCTCGGTTTGCATACACAGCCGGTCGAACTGATCGAACAGGGGCCCGAAAAAGAAACCGAAGCGTCGATATCTGCTGATGGAAGACGCGGATATGCGGCCGTTCACCAGAATCATTGGCGTCCGCGATTTATTGAGACCATGCAGCAGGTTTGGCCAGAAATCGGTCTCCACCTGAATAAAGAGATCGGCGGATATGATCCTGATACAGCGGTTGACGACGGGCAGGATATCGAGCGGTGCATACATTCGCCGGTCACAGAAAGGGGCCAGCGTGTTCTCGGCAAGCTGCAGTCCGGTTACCGTGGATGCGGTAAAGACGATAACGACCTGATCTCCAAGATTTTGCTTCAACCTCCGTACAAGCGGTGCAGCTGACGTTACTTCCCCGACCGACAGTGCGTGTATCCAAACCACTGTTCTGCCATGCTTTTCCACCGGCTTCAGCTTGATGCCGAGCTTGGGAAGAATCGTCTTACTTTTTTCCGGCCGGCTGATCAGGTACACAGGCAACAGCAGGCAGGCGAGCGGAGCCAGCAGGAGCTGCAGGATGTTATAGATAAAAAGCATACCGTCGCAGATTGATCGAAGCGTCTTCGTGAATAGTGTTAATGTCGGTCTTGCACAAGGCGACCTCGAAAAATACGAAATTTGATCAATAATCAGTATGTTCCGAGATTGTCATAACAATACCACCCCATCTTTACAGAATATGAACATCATACTGCTGAAACCGCATGAGATCGACGGGGACCGTCTGGTACTCAGGGATTACCGGGCCGAACATATCGTCAAAGTGCTGCGTTCGAACGCGGGTGACCGGATCACTGTCGGCATCATCGACGGTAAAACCGGTCATGCGGTAATAGAGGAAATAGACAGGAAAAGGCCTTTTCAAGTCAAACTATTTCTAACCATCGACAAAGAACCGCCGCCACCGTCGAAAATAGACATCGTACTGGCTCTGCCGAGGCCCATTGTCTTCAAACGAATCATCCACCAGTTGACCGCACTCGGGGTCGGTCGCGTCCATGTAATCAATGCCGCCAGAGTAGAGAAAAGCTACTGGGAATCTTCGGTCGTAACGGACAACGGCTGGAAAGATTTTGTTATCACCGGACTGGAACAGGCCGTGGATACGAGAATGGTACCGTTCAGTTTTCACAGAGGTTTCAAGCCGTTCATGACAGATACGCTGCCGCTGATAAAAGCCCGGTATGAACAAATGCTCGTCGCGCACCCCAAAAGCGAAACGCCCGTGAGCAACTGTATAGACAAAACGGATGCTTCGGTCCTGATTGCCATCGGTCCGGAAGGCGGCTGGAATGAATTTGAGATGGACCTGATGAACCAGCAGGGATTTCTTGATTTCAATATCGGCGGCCGCATATTGAAAGTCGAAACGGCAGTAACGGCGATTCATGCACAAATATCGCTGTTACTGGAAATGGCGTCAAAACGAACGCAACACAAAAATTAACAGAAGAGGAGTTGATCTCATGCCGAGCCAGGTGGAAATACTGAAAAAGCTCATTTTCGACGTCAGTGCCGAACTGGGGGAACCGGAAGGTGGTACGACAGACAAAAGGCGATTTACCTTTATCTACGGAATCGTCCCTGAAGGATTGAGTGATTTCGAAAGGGCGTTGAACGGTTTGAGCAAAGGGGAGACGTTCACCGTATCGGTTCATGAAATCAACGCTATGGTGTATTTTGACCGGTTGTTCCTGATCTTCACGAAACAAACCGAATTGGTGGACTTCAGAAATATGAAGAACCTGGTCTTTGAACTCAAGGATGTGCAAACACCGGGTGCCACGGAAATTGTCTCAGCGATGGCTGAGGTTCAGAAAACAGGGGGGTGTTCCGGGGATTGTGATTGCGGGTGTGGGGGGCATTAAAGTCAACCATCCTGATGAAAATATGCATACACCTGTTCGGCGAGTTCGGGACCGATTCCTTCAACCTGGCTCAATGCGTCAACGTCCGCTTCTGAGATTTTCTTCAAACTGCCGATCTGTCTGAGCAGGTTCTTTTTCCGGGAAGGTCCAATTCCGGGAATTCGGTCGAGTCGGGACGACAGGGTCTTTTTATTCCTCAAGGCCCGATGAAATCGTACGCCGAAGCGGTGGGATTCGTCGCGAATTCTCATCAGGAAGAGGAGGACCGGATTATGATAGGGCAAAATTATCGGGTTTTTACGTCCGGGCTTGTAAAGCTTTTCCCCTTCGTCTTCACGCTCTTTGGCGATGCCGATGATATCCAGCTCATGATCCAGGCCGCATTCCTTTCTTACCGATTCCGCGATCGCCAGCTGCCCCTTGCCGCCGTCCACCATCAGCAGTTCCGGCAGATCCAGGTCGTCGCGGTCTTTGGAAAAACGCCTGGTCAGGACTTCTCGCATTGAGCCGTAATCATCAGGGCCCGTTATCGTGGCAATTTTATAATGGCGATATTTTGCCGGCGCCGGTTCCCCGTATTCGAACCTTACCAGGGAGCCGACGCTGTTCGTGCCGCTGATGTTCGAGATGTCCAGGCACTCTATTGCGTGGGGAACATCGGTCAAACGCAGCCGTTTTTGCAGGTCGTTTCCGAGCGAATTCCAGGTGGCGGCCTTTTTTTCCTGGTCGTCGAAGCGCTGCCGCGCGTTGGTGCTGGCCATATTTACAAGGATGCGCCTGTTTCCACGCTGGGGGACGCTCAGGGTTGTTTTTCTGCCGGCAAGATCAGACAGGCGCTCGGCAAGAATGACTTGATCCTCGAGGGTGAACGGGATGAGAATCAGGGGCGGCGGTTCATGTTTTTCGTCGTATACGAGTTTGACGATCTGGGATAGAATCGCCGCGTCGTCTCCGTAGGTGTCTTCCTGGAAAAATCGCCTGGTTCCCCTGACCACCCCCTCACGAATATAGAGAAGCACGACGGAAACGGTTGCCCCGGAACGGGCGAATCCGTATACGTCGCGATCTTCGGTGGACTGGGTTACGATGATCTGTTTCTCTAGCGTTTTGTTCAGCGCTTTGATTTGATCTCGCAACACCGCTGCCCGTTCGAATTCCAGGCCGGCAGCCGCCTGCTGCATATCATGTTGGAGGTCTTTGAGCAGGTTTTTGTTCCTTCCCTCGAGAAACAGGACCACCTTGTCGACCATGGACCGGTAAGCAGCGTGGTCAATTTTTCCGGAACAGGGGGCAAGGCAGCGGTTCATCTGGAAGTTGAGGCACGGCCGTTTCCGCGGTTTCAGTTTTGCCCCTTTGCAGCGGCGCAGCGGGAAAAGTTTCTGCAGCAGGTTGAGCGTAGCCCACATCGACGATGTCGATGCATACGGACCGAAGTAACGGGCCCCGTCGCGCTGCTTTCTCCTGGTCATGAACATGCGCGGCCACGCTTCGTGGACGGTCACCTTGATCAGCGGATAGCTTTTATCGTCGCGGAGAATAACGTTGTATTTAGGCCGGTGGCGTTTGATCAGGGATGCTTCCAGAATCAACGCCTCTTTCTCCGTGTTGGTGATCAGAAAATCTACTTTGACCACGTGAGACAGCATCGCCGCGGTCTTGTTATGCTCGGACCCCTTGAAATTGACGTAGGTTGCCAGTCGTTTTGCCAGATCCTTCGCCTTGCCGACATAGAGGACGGTTGACGATTCGTCGAGCATCAGGTAAACCCCGGGTGAGTGGGGAACGGAGGAAAGGAATTGCCGGTTCAGCATAGAGGCGGAAAGTTCACGGGTGAATGGGCTGCAACGCATAATATGAATCTCTTCTACAAGATATCCATAGATCACGTCAACGCCAATTACATTTCCGGGTGGTGTTTCAACCGATTTGCTCCCGGGAGGTCGGTGGTACTGGAGTGTTATGCCGGAGACGTATTGCTGGCGACGGCATCGGCAGACCGTTTCCGCGAAGACCTGCAATCACTCGGCATGCATCGCAGCGGGAAATGCGGTTTCGAATTCGTTATAGAGGTGCCGCCCCGGGATGGTTCAAAAACTTACACGATCCGCGTAAAAAACACCGACAGGACCCTTGCCGTTGCTGATGTTTCCAGCCGCAACGTCCGGTACCAGAAGCCATTTGCAGCCCTGGTTTCACGGAGAAAATCGAGAGCATCTGGACCCCAAAAAAATATCGTTTTCATGCATATCCCGAAAACGGCGGGGACTTCGTTTAATGCACTGGCCCAGCACATGTTTGGCGAGGCATCGGTGCGGACGCATATCGAATTGGTTGATGAAAACCGGTTTGCAGAAATTGCATCAGCCTGTCGCTACATTTCAGGGCATATGCGGTTTCACCAGCTTGATCAGGCGTTTGATTCGCATAAAAATGATTTCTACACGATTTTACGCGAGCCCTACGGGCAACTGCACTCGCATATGAAATGGCTGATTCAAACCTCCGCTGACCGCGAAGACACGTTTTTCAAACACAACAATCCGGTGATCTACCGGCTCGGCAGACAGCTTGGCGAAATCGGTGGTTTTACCCTGCAGAACCTCGAACAGCTGGTCGAACGGCTGGCAAGCCTGGAAGCGGCGTTTCTCGACAACAGCCAGACCCGATACTTTCTCGATGGAGCCCCGGATCGGGTAGGCGACCGTGATTTTGCGCAGGCGCTGGATAACGTTTCCCGATTTAAGCTGATCGGCCTTACCGAACAGTATGATCGGTTCGTCGAACAGTTCGTCACCATCAATTCGGTGTCGACTCCGGTACGGCGAGACCGGCTGAATAAATCTGCCTCGGATCACCTCTTTGATTATCGTGATCCCGAGATACGGGAAGTGCTGCGGCCGCTCGTGCGTTATGACCTGAAATTGTACGACCTGGTCAAAAACGGTATTGTGCAATAAAATCATTCGCATAAGGGCCTGAAGATTTACCTGCAGAGAGAAAAAGGGTAGTATACCGCATCATGCCACACGTCAGCGTCATAATTCCGTGCTACAACCAGGGTGCTTATCTGCATGAAGCGGTGGAGTCTGTCCTGAACCAGACTTTTCCGGACCTTGAAATCATCATCGTGAACGACGGTTCCGACGATGAATTGACGATAACTGCCTGCACTGCGTACACCGACCCGCGCATAAAAGTCATAACGACAGACAACCAGGGGCTGGCATCCGCGCGCAACAACGGCATTCGTGCAGCGCGGGGAACTTTTATCCTGCCGCTCGACGCCGACGATACGATCGCCCCGGAATATGTAACGGCGGCACTCACCATTATCGAGTCGGAGCCCGAGGTCGGTATCGTCTATTGCCGGGCAAACCTCTTCGGTGCGGTAGACGGCCCGTGGCATTTACCGGAATACGCGCTTTCTGAAATGCTGAAGGACAACATCATTTTCTGTACGGCTCTTTTCAGAAAGGATGACTGGGAGCTGGTCGGCGGGTACGATCCCGGCATGATTTACGGCTGGGAGGATTATGATTTCTGGCTGTCCCTGATCGAAAAAGGGCGACGGGTACACCAGTTGGAAGGAAGATTCTTCAATTACCGGGTTGGTGCCGAATCGATGATCAGGAGCGTTGAAAAAAAACGTAAAGTCGAGATGTTCAAGCGTATATTTCAACGTCACACACAGCTTTTTGCAGACAACATCGAGGTGTGGCTCGACGTGCTGCTTGACGCGCGGGAGCCATACCAGGTTTCCCGGCTTTATGTGGACTGTGGGGCAGGTCTGAATAATACCACCAGTGTTGCAAGGAAGATGGAGCCGGGAAAAAGGACCATCAGGTTCCCCATTGAATCATTTGCCGGCAGAAAAGCGCTGCGCTTCGATCCTGCCGAGTGCCCGGTCGACATTGAGCTCGAAACGGTTGAGCTGCGCTTTTCGACCGGTTCTCAAACCGTGAATCCGGAAAAAGTCAAGACCAATGCCGTGCTCGTTGATGAAAATCGGTACCTGTTCAGCACCGATGACCCGCAGATGATGCTCTTAATATCCGGGGAAACGGTTGCACGTGCGAGCGAAGTGGTCATTACCTGCAACGTGGTGTCATTACATGATGACGTGTTGAGAACGATCATTGCAATGCAGGCCGACGGCGGCAGACAGGATGGTAATTCATTTTCCTGGTTCGCGCGGTATCTGAGAAAAAAATCATAGGCCGGTATATCCGTCTGGTGTCAGTCAATGGCCTCGGTTCATAAAATCTCTCTGCTGGTGAGATATCTGTTTGACCGCGACTATCGTGATTATCGATATGTCCGCAACCTGCATATCTTCGATCACGATTATTTCATCAAGCGCTGCAGGGCCCTCGATTACTCCACGGGTGAACTAACCGATATCGGCGCTGAAGATCCGCTCTGGACTTATTTTAAATTCTCAAGAGCACAGCTGAGTGTCCACCCGCCGTCCGCAGGCGACTGGAAACCGCAACCCGATCCGCATCCGCTCTTTGATACCTGGTATTATGTAACGCGAAATCATGCCCGGATCGGCAGGCGCCACCCGTTTTCCCATTATCTGATGGAGGGCTGGAAGCAGGGGTTGAATCCGGGACCGTATTTCGACCAGGATTTCTATCGTGCAACCAGCGGATGGAAGGAGGAAGACGGAGATCCGCTGAGTCATTTTGTGCGCAGCGGCAGGAAATCGGATCAGTCACTTTTCTTCGATGTACTGTTTTATCTGGACAGCATTGCAGTTTCCAGCGACAGGCTGAAAAATCCAGTTAAACATTATCTGGTGCACGGCATTGAAGCGGGAAAGAGCCCTGTTCCAGTGTTTGATATTGACTATTATCGTGCGAACACGAATTTGCTGAGTCAGCAGGATCCGTTGAGTCATTACCTGTCTGTCGGAGAAAACAGCAATATTGGCCCGAATGAGCGGTTTGCCGTCGAGTATTATCGGAAACGGTATCTTGACGATAAACCGGAAGTATCAGCGTTGGCTCACTATCTTGAAACAGGCGTTTATAATCAAAATGAAATTAATTCCGAGGTCGAGCACCTACCGGATAAACCGATAATTTCGGTTATTGTCCCGGTTTTTAACCCCGATTTGGTTTTTTTGCGCAACTGCATCCGATCGGTGCTCTATCAAAGCTATCCCTATTGGGAACTGTGCCTTGTCGATGACTGCAGCGACGATCCGTCAGTGCGGACGGCTATTGCATCCTGGGCTGAAAAGGATCGGCGAATCTCGTATCATTTCAATGAGCAAAACGAGGGAATTTCCTCGACGACCCGACGCGGGGTCGAATTGTCATCCGGGAGTCATGTCTGCTTTTTGGATAACGATGATGAACTGGCGCCCGACTGCCTGTATCAGCTCGCAAAAACCTTGACCGAAACAGCTTGCGAGATCATCTATTCCGATGAAGATTTGATTGGAAGAGATGGACATCGATTCGCGGTTTTTCATAAACCTGATTTTAACCAGGCATTGCTCTATTCCCACAATTACGTCACCCATCTGGTAGCCGTTTCAAAAATGGTATTCACCGAAGTTGGTGCGATGGGAGGCGGGGTCGACGGAGCCCAGGACTATGACCTGATGCTGCGCCTGGCTGGAAGCGGCCGCACAATCCATCATATCCGCAGCGTCCTCTATCACTGGCGGGCTCATGAATCGTCTACCAGCGTTGCCCATGGTGATAAACCGTATGCCCATAGCGCGGGGAAAAGGGCGCTGCATGAGTTTTTTAAAAGTAAAGATATTCCGGTTACCGTGGTCGACGGACCGATCAATTTTCATTACCGGCCGGTCGTTATGGCAACGTCCAGTCCATCGGTGTCGGTGCTATTCTGTACGGGACATGATGGAGCCGCAGCGTCTGTATCGGAGCAATGGCTGAGAGGCCGCACAAATTATGATAATATTTCCTATATACCGCTGGAATACAGCGGCTGTGAAGAAGACAATGGCCCGAGCGCCAAGGCCGGTCGCCTCCAGGACATACTGGATCAGGTAACAACCGACTTCGTCGCAATCCTCGGGAACCCGGTTAAAGACCTCAACCGGGAGTGGCTCACCGAATTGGTCATGAATTTTGCGCTCGACGACTCGATTGGCATTACCTGCGGCAGGGTCGATTATGATGGGTCCGACGGCCCTTCTCTCGTGGTTCCGGACGTCCGCAATCCCGGGGGGGCGTACTTCACCTCATTCATCACGTCGGCGTCAAAACACGCCAACGGACTGCACAATCTGCAGTATGTCGCCTGCTGCGACTGGGAAGTATGTGTTATCTCGCTCGATGTGCTGCAAAAGCTCGACGGTTTCAACAGTGCCGATTACGCTGATTGCCTGGCAATGCCGGATCTGTGCTTCAGAATGAGCGCTGCATTGGGTAAAAAGGTTCTCTACAGTCCTGAAGCTGTGGTAACGTATGCTGAAGATCATTCAAGCGGTGCTGATGAAAAAGCGGCACGAGTGGAAAAACAGCGCTTTCAAGAGGAGCACCGGAGCCGGCTGCTCGAGTTGGAGCGATATTATAACTTCGGGCATGTCACGGATAGCGGCCTGTCCAGGGATGAATTTCTTGGTTGGCTGACGGGAGCCGGTTGCCAAGAGGCTTGACGCATGGGGAAAACTGAACTACTAAGTTCTCCGGCCTCTGACCCGATGCGTCGAAGCCAGATATCTTTCGTTAAAGACTATTTTTCAGGGTCGATCAAAGAATAAACAGTGTTGAATTCATGACCAAACCCCTTGTTTCTGTAGTTATCCCGGCATACAATCACGAGCGGTATATCGGTGATACGATAAAGAGTGTGCTGGAGCAGACGTGCGCAGACTTTGAGCTGATCATCGTAAATGACGGCTCCACTGACAATACCGAGGCCGTGGTTCGTGGATTTGAAGACAAGCGGATACGCTATTTCCACCAGGAAAACCAGGATGCGTATAATACGATCAACCGGGGGATATCGCTTGCAGAGGGTCGCTTTGTTTCGATTCTCAACTCGGATGATATCTATCATCGGTCAAGACTTCAGCGTATTATCGACTACTGCGAAAAAGAGGAAAAAGTCTGTGCCTTCACCGATGTTGTCCCGATAGATGACAAGAACTCCGAATTCGCCGACCCTGCATTCGGCTGGAATGTATGGCACCGTGATAACCGTGAGTTCTATTTTTCATGTGGGGATATCTTTACCGCTTTTCTGCACGGCAATTTCATGGTTACCACATCGAATCTGTTCATGACCCGGGAGGCGGCAGAAACGGTTGGCAAATTCAGTTCCCTCAGGTACCTGCACGATTACGACTTTATCTTTCGTATGCTCGAAACCTACCCAGATCGGGTCGGCTACCTGGATGCTGAAAAACTGCTTTATTATCGCATTCACAGTGGAAATACGCTTGGTGAAGCAGCCATTACCGGCCGTGAACAGGATATGGACCTGATAGAAAAATACCTGCTCAGGGCACTACCCCCCGATTGCCGCGGATATGTCAAAACAGGGAGCAGGCGGCTGGTTGCTCTCGAAAAGGAATTGAACCATGTCCGCCGGCAAATGGAGCCGGATGAACCGATCGGGGTCAGGCCTGCTGCCCGAAACCTCGGCAATGCGTTGAAGATCTGGATAAAAAAACAATTCAACGGGAAATAATTTCGACCGGTACCCTGCATGGCTCAGCACGTTTTTTATTCTCTTGAAAAACTCATAGATCACGGCAGGAATGGTGCCTTCGGCTACTCCTGCATTACCTTCGATCTCTTCGATACGCTGCTGATACGCAGGATTCATGATCCCGACGTCGTCAAGCTGCCGGTGGCACGTTACATTGCCGACCTCGCGGGAGATGCGGGAATCTCAATCAGTCCCCAGGCGGTCCAGCGGGCCCGCGACCGGATCGAGCAGGCACAGCGGGATGAAACCGGCAGAACCTTCGACGATCACGAAGCATGTTACCCGGTTTTCATGGAGCAGACGCTCAAGCACATCTTCGCCGAGCAATACCGGCCCGAGATTCTCGACACGGTTACCGATTACGAACTGTCCATGGAATCCAGAGTCCTGGTTCCCCGGGCCCTCTTTACCCGATGGCTGAAAGAATTGAAAGAGCTCGGCATCAGGACGCTGGTTATTTCAGATGTCTACCTGCCTGCCGAGCACCTCAGAAAATTGCTGAAGTCAGCCGGATTACTCGATCTGGTTGAAGACGTGATATCGTCTGCGGACACGTTTCTGGCGAAGGCATCGGGGCGGGCTTTCCCGCTTGTCCAGGAGCGCTACGATATCGATAAGTCGACCTGGCTGCACGTTGGCGACAACCCGATATCCGACGGGCTGCGTCCCGACGAATTCGGGATCGACACGCTGGTGCTCAAGGATGGGGAGGAGAAATACCGTAAAGCCGTTATCAAGCGGTACTATCATTACGGCAAGGGGCTGCCGTTTTATCGAGGCAGGGCGCTCCAGCAGTTGATGCTGCCGCTTGAGGCCGAGAACGAGCCGGTCGACGATCTCTATGTCGAAGGGTATAATTTCATCGGCCCGATGGTTGGCGCTTTTGTCCAGCATATTGCCGAAGAATGCCGCAGGCTCGGGCTTCGGAAGATCTTCTTTTTCTCCCGTGAAGGATATACCTTCAAGCGTGTCTGGGAACGATGCATGCCGATCCTGTTCCCGGATGGAAATCTCCCGGAGACCGAATATCTGTATGTGAGCAGGATGGCCCTGGCCGGAGCGAGCTGTGCCCATGAGGGCCTATCGAAAAAAAGTGCGTCCATCGCGATGCTCCCGCCGGGAAACAAGGATTTCAACGATATTGCCAGGATTTTCAAACTCGATACCGACCTGCTCGCGCCGCTTCTGCAGAAGCATCAGCTCGGCACACAAAGCTGCCTGTCGCCGAATCATGAGGGCTATGACCAGAAGCACAGCGTACGCTTCATGGAACTGCTCGAAGATGAGGAGTTTCAGGCAGAGGTCAGGAGACAATCGGCAGATTCAAACAACGCCCTGCAGGCATACCTGACAGAGGTTGGTTTCTTCGCCCATGAGCAGGTTGCCGTGGTAGATATCGGCTGGCTTGGAACCATCCAGCGGTTTCTGTACAACAGCGTTAAACACCGGGAGGACTGTCCGCGATTTCACGGCTACCTGTTTGCGGCAACGCGCGGAATTCCGTATGAAGGGGACCTGAAAAACGATATGACCGGGGTGATCTACGACCGGCACCGATTCGATCTTGCCGCATCCAGCATCCTCTACGCCCGCGACGTGTTCGAGGAGGCATGCCGGGCGCCGCACCCCACCCTGGACGGGTATGAATTGAGCGAAGACGGGTACCGCTTGAATTTCAGGACTAAAGATGATGCTGTTGGTCAGGCGGAGAAAAACCAGGACCAATTTTATCAGCCGCTGCAGCAGGGGATCTACGATTCAGCCGAAACATACGCTGCTGCATCGGCTCTGCTCGGCTACGGTATCGAGGATTACCGGCCCTGGTTTCACTACCAGTTGACCGCCAAGCTCGCCTTCCCGAAAACCTCCGAGGTTACGGCCATCAGACATAAATCGCATCTCGACGATTTTCACGGATCGGAACAGCCGAAAAAGCGTATCGTCAAAGACGAGAAATCGCTGTGGGACTGCAGTCCGGCGGCACTGAGATTCCTCCCGTTACTGAGACTGAGAATATTTTGGAAACACGTCAGAAACGTCATCAAAAGTTGATATGAAAACGTTACGGACATCGAACTACGATATTGCCGGGAACAGCTTTTTCCGTGTGTTCAGGTTCAACCTGCTCAACAAAATAGTACCGATCGGCAATTTCAGGCTGGGAACCGGTCTGAAACCCGGCCTCGTACTGCTGTTTCTGCACTGGTTCGGCAAACCGATTTTCACCGTTCTGGTCCGATTCGAACCGTTGCTGCACAAAATATATATGAAACTCGGCAGAGCAGGCTAGGGAGGAGCTGATGCCGTTTACTGCAAAATGTTCGATGACATGGTTTGCCGCATTCGTCTGTGCACTGGTCTGTGTTTACCACTATCATATCTATTGCACTCGGGCAGTCGTTGAAATCGAGCTGCAGGTCGAGCAGCCAGGTATTCTGAAAATCTACCGGGCCGATGATGATTAGTCGTTTTCTGAAAAACGAAGAGTCATGGTGCCGGTCACCCCGGCTGTAAAGGACTGCTCGTTTTTCCTCACCGATATCAATCAAATCCAGCGCCTGCGCATTGATCCGTTTCAGTATGCCGGAACCGGTGCGGTCGGCAGGGTAACACTGACTCAGAAGGGTTATGAACCGATCAGTGTCTTTCCGCTGTTTCCGATGTTCGGTCTGCTGATCTCCCGAACCTTTGCAGCGGACAACTCCCGGATTTTAACGCTTGGGACTCTGCACCTGTTCCTGTTGTCCTTCTATTCGTATGTGTTTATCGCAGTGCCGGCGATTCCGCGGCGATTTTGAGTTTATTCCGGTAACGGGTTCGTCGCTACCGGCGATAAATCGAGGCGGAGAAGAGCCTCTGGGTATAGTCGTTTCGGGGATTGTCAAAGACATTATCTGCAGTACCTGATTCAACAATCCTGCCGTTCTGCATGACGATCAGATCATCACAGACGGCCCTGATCACTTTCAGGTCATGGGAGATGAACAGGTAGGTGAGCCCGTATTTGTTTTGCAGTTCGAGCAGCAGGTCGATGATCTGCATTTGAATCGTCATGTCGAGTGCCGAAGTCGGTTCGTCGAGAACGAGCAGATCTGGCCGCAGGATGATTGCCCGGGCTATGGCGATGCGCTGGCGCTGGCCCCCGGAGAACTCGTGAGGATAGCGGCCGGTAATGTCGGTGTCGAGGCCGACATCGGCTAGCGTCTGTAAAACGATATCCTGCCGCTGGTCTGCGGCGAGGGAACGGTGGTGAATTTTCAGCCCTTCCTGAACGATGTCGCCGATGGTCATGCGCGGCGACAGCGACGCGTAAGGATCCTGGAACACAATCTGCAGTTTGTTCCTGAACCGGCGCAGCTCCTTTTTCTGCAGCCGGTCGATCCTGATATCGGAAAACGCAATCATGCCCGCGCTCGGTATGAGTTGAAGCAGGGCGAGCGCAAGCGTGGTTTTTCCGGATCCGGACTCACCGATTACGCCGCAGGTGGTGCCCCGCCGTATCGAAAAGGAGATGCGGTCGATAATGCGGGTTTCGTTTCTGTTTCGCGAAATCAGACTTTTAAACGTGAAGGCGTCGCTGACCGTGCAGCTGAGGTCGGAGACGTTGATCAGCGTCTCGTCGATCGGGTTTATGCGTTCCTTTGGCTGCGGAATTGCTTCGATCAACCGCTTTGTATAGGCATGGGCGGGCCGGCTGAACAGGCTAGATGTCTTACCATGTTCGAGTACCGTCCCCGCTTTCATGATATAGATGTAGTCAGCCATCGACCTGACCAGAGACAGGTCGTGGCTGATAAGCAGCACCGACATGGAAAATTCTTCCTTGATCTCGCTGAGCAAAGAGAGGATTTTGGCCTGCACCGCGACGTCCAGTGCAGTCGTCGGTTCGTCGGCGATGAGCAGGTCAGGACGGCAGGCCAGCGCCATCGCGATCATGACCCGCTGGCGCTGGCCGCCGGACAACTGGTGGGGATAGGTATTCAGGCGTGATTCCGGATCGGTGATTCCGGTTTTTAAGAGCAGCGCCACCGTTTCGCTGCGGATGGAATCAGGATCCATTTTTCGGTGAAGTTTGAGCGATTCACCGATCTGGTCGCCGATCGAAAAAACGGGATTCAGTGACGTCATCGGCTCCTGGAATATCATCGCTATGCGGTTGCCCCTGATCTGCCGGAGCGAATCGAGCGGCGCCGACAGCAGTTCTTCATCATAGAATTTGATGGAGCCGGATGATTGGACGTTTGTACTTTCTTCAAGCAGGCGCAGAATGGAGAGCGCGGTCAGTGATTTACCGGACCCGGATTCACCGACCAGGGCAACCGTCTGATTGCTGCCGATTTCAAGAGAGACATCCTTGAGCAGGTGGAGCGTTTCCGGTTCAGAGCTGTCCGTGTACGGGTCCGGCAGCCGGATGTTAAGGTTGTTGACGGTGAGCATTGGCACGGATAGAGACGGACCGGTTACTTGTGGTGATTACCGGTCAATAGCGAATGTCGAACATCTGCTGGATGTCCGGCTCAGCCGTTTCAGTTACCTGCACGGCGTTTACGACTGCGGCAGGCGGACCGGAATGGAGCCATGCGACCATATCTTCGAGCTGTCTTTCGGTCCCGGAGATGACCGCTTCGACACTGCCGTCAGGGCGATTACGCACCCATCCGGTAACCCCGAGCTGATCCGCCTGAATTTTTGTATAATGGCGAAACGCGACACCCTGAACCCTCCCCGCGACCTGGATATGAAGTGATTTATTGTTCATTTTCCATCATTCTCCATGAAGATAGCCTGATTATATCTTTATACAGATTTACTTTACATTAGTATGCTGGGGGTGAAATTATGTGCTTACCACGTAACAATATGGAAAAAAAGAGGTTTGTTTTTTTACTGTTCCAGCCGATTATGGTGATGCTGTATTTCAGGTTTGGTAATCGTAACAGAAAGCTTGCCTTTCTATTGAATTTACCCCTGGATGGCGGGGACGAGGGTAATGCCGCGTTCAGGATAAGCGCAAGCGCCGTGCAGAAACTCAAGGCCCGCACCTGCTCTCTTTCCGGCAGCATCGAGAAGACGTTTAAAACCGGGCCGTACGAGCTGATGGTAAGAATTTTGAAACCTGAAACTGAAGGGGTCCTGTCCGTAGTCGCTGCGGAAAAGGGCAGTGTTACGCTGCAGGGTATAACCGTCAAGGCGGAGTTGTAGCTGTCTGTCAGCCTCCGCCGACCTGGGGGAAAATCGCGACGATATCGCCGGCTACCGGCACGGTCTCGAAGCTGCAGTGCTTCGAGTTGAGCATCATGATGCCGACTTCATCACGGTCGATGTCGAGTCCATCGATAATTTCGCCGACCGTGATGGTGTCGGAATACTCGCGCACTTCCTTGACGAAACGATCGTCCCGGAAGTACGCGAAGAGCTTAACGGTCAACTTCATTTAGAAATCCCAGAAAGAATCGATTTCCTCACCGGTGAAGTCAACAACCAGGTTATGCGGCGGCAGCGGTTCGTTATAGAAGAATTCGGGCAGACGGTCGTCTGCATTCGTAAATCCGGCTGCCTGGTTGAACGCACGCTCGGTCTTCAGAATCGACTTGCCCAGCTCGGTTACATCGTCTCCTGTCAGGCTGATGCCGTAACGGGCGTTGATCAGGTCGATCAGGGCCGGCAGACAGTTCGGGTCATCGAGGGCTGCAAACGCAATGAACAGACACATACCGGTGGAGTCGATGGCCGCGGTCGCAATCTGCAGGTTCCTGGATAGTTCGATCTGGCCTTCCTTGGACAGCGGATCGACTTTTCCGCCGACACCGAGGACGTTGGCCGTTACGGCGTAGCCGGTGGTGTGGTCGGCACCCATCGGAGTCGTCGAATAGGTGATAGCCATACCCTTGACGGTACGGGGATCGTAGGCGGGGATTGCCTGATTCTTGACGACCGGAACACGAGTAACGCCGAACGAACGTCCGACAGATCCTGCGCCGTTGCCGAGAATCCGTCCGAGCGGTGTTCCACCGCCGATGTCTTCCTTGATCATCCGGCACATTTCCTTGCCGTCGCCGAAATCGAGCACGCCGGCTTCCATGGCCACGCCGAACGCAACCGAGACTTCGATTGAGTCAACCCCGAGATCATCCATCAGCGAGTCGGCTTCGGCGATGTCGTCGAGGTTGTCTACGCAGCAGTCGGCTCCCATGGCCCAGATGGACTCATATTCGAAGCCGGACGTCTTGTACTTCTTGTCCTTGTCGTTGAAGACCTGTGAACACTGGATGACACAGCCGGGGTGACAGTTATGGCTCGGCTTGCCTCCGCGTTCCTTGATCATGTCGTACATCGTTTCGCCGGAAATATTGTCATGACCGTCGAACTGACCGGCGGTAAAGTTTCTCGTCGGCAACCCGCCGGCTTCGTTGATGACGTTTACGAGGACATTCGTGCCGTATGTTTTCAGGGCCTGGCTCGTCTGGTCGTCTACGAGGGACTTGGCAAATGCGCGATTTGCCGCTTTGAATGCTTCCGGATCTGCAATGTCGAGTGTGCCGTCCTTGGGGTCTATGGTGATGTATTTGACTTTCTTCGATCCCATGACAGCGCCGAGTCCGCCGCGTCCGTTCGAACGCAGGTTGCCGTCAGGGTCCATGACCGAAATATTGGCGGCGGTCATTTTCATCTCACCGGCCGGTCCGATCGTGATAACGCCCTGCTTGCCTTCGAGTTTGGCCTTCAGGGATTCTGCGACCTCGTGATTGCCTTTGCCGACGAGATCGGTTTCTTCGCTGATGGTAACGCCGTCAGACGAGAGTGCCAGGGCATACCATTTATCGTCTTTCGGCTGGCCTTCGATAATCAGTGCTTTACAGCCGCAGCGGGCCATGAATTGAGCGGAGGTGCCGCCGGCATTGGATTCCTTGATGGTGCCGGTAAGCGGGCTTTTGGCGCCGGCCGAAAGTCTGCCGGAGTTGGCCGCGTTGGTTCCGGAAAGAAGTCCGGGAGCAAATACGAGCTTATTGTTCGGTCCCAGGGGGTGACATGTCGGCGGAACCTCAGCAGCAACGATGTTGGAAGTCAAACCGCGACCTCCAAGTCCGGCCCAGGCCTGAGGAACGTCCTCGACGCTGGTGCTGAGATCGGACATATTTACCCGAAAAATTTTGTCTGCCATGATCGCATCTCCTTTTTCTGTTCAGGTATGCCGATGATCAGAAAGGCATGCCTGATTTTTTATGTTATGGCGATTGAAACGGGGTCTTGAATCAATCGCTATTGTTTATATAACGTCTTTCCGCAGTCTCTGAGGTTGTACCCGCCCAGCTGTTGGATTTTCTGTTTAAACTGCCGGTCGTCCATTAAATCGAGGACAGCCTGTACCCGTGCATCAGGTATGAACGCTTCGGGAATAACCAGGTCATACCGCTCTTCGGCAACCGGCACGAATTCCATATCAAGCGCCACGGCCGCAGCCCTGATTCCCATGCCCACATCGGCCGTGCCGCTCAATACCGCAACGGCAACGTTCATATGGGTATACTCCTCGTGATCATATCCCGGTATGTGGCCAGGGTCAAGGCCTGAATCTCTTATAATTTTATCGGTTAACAGCCGGGTACCGGCGCCTTTCTGGCGGTTTATGAAGAGTAGTTTGTGCGCTATGATATCGGCGAAGGATTCGATACGTTTCGGATTGCCTTTGGGTACGATGAAGCCTTGCTCACGATAACAGAGGTTGACCAGCCGAAGGGACATATTGGCCAGAAAACGCTTGATGAACGTGATGTTGTATTCACCGGTTTCTTCGTCAAGCAGGTGGGTGCCGCCCAGATGCGCCTCCCCGCGCCTGATTGCCATGATACCGCCCATGGAGCCGACGTGGGCCGACGACAGGCGTATCGGCGGGTTGAGCTGATGCAGGGAATTGGCCATCAGGTCGAGTATGTTGTCGTGACTGCCGATCGCCACAAGCGTGCGATCGACTTCCTGCATCTCGCGGGTGAGGTCTACGCGGACGTCCTCACCGGCGCCGATTCCTTCACTGCCGGCGGGGATGGTGAGCAGACCATCGGCCCGGACCAGGGACATGACCGATCCTGCGCCCTTGCCGGAAGGGGTTGCCATCAGTTTATCGCCGACCCGGCCGAGGGTAACCCGGACAAACTGGTCGACCCCCATGGCCGAGTGCATGGGGCGCGACATCACCGCAGCGCAGGTTTCCGGTTTGGGAGCGGTTTTTCCCTGAAACGCGTAAACGAGGTCCCGCCCGAAAAGCTGGAGCGTCAGGATCGCAGAAATAGGGTATCCGGGCAGACCGACAACCGGTTTGTTGTTGACAATTGCGAGAATAACCGGTTTTCCCGGTTTGATGGCGACACCGCGGACGACGATGGTGCCGGCCAGGCCGAGGACGGTACTGGAAAAATCTTTGGTGCCGGCGGATGCCCCGGCATTGGTGACGACAATATCAGATTCATCAGCCGCCTCGAGCAGTGCCTGCCGGATCAGTTCGGGATCGTCAGAAACCGGTGTATGAACGGAGACATCGGCCCCCCATGAGCGCAGGTACCCGGACAGGATCCGGGAATTGAATTCGATAATCTGTCCCGGAGCGCCTTCACTCCCTGGCTGTATCAATTCGGAGCCGGTGGGAATGATGGTAACCCGCGGTTTCGCCACGATTTCAACCGTCGCGACCCCGGAGGCAAGCATGGCTCCCTGGTCGATCGGCCTGATAGCATGGCCTTCGGGAAGGATAAGTTCGGTGGCGACGATATCTTCGCCGACGGTGCGCACATGCTGCCACGGCGTGGCCGGTTGAATCAGCTCGATCGAACCGTCCTCCAGCAGGTGGACATCCTCTATCATAACCACGGCGTTAAAGTTGGCGGGGATCGCATTTCCGGTGTTCACCTGCTGGAATCTGTCGGGAGCGAGCACGGCGGGTTCCGCTTCACTGGCGAAGTTGAGTTCCTCAAAACGGACGGCTACCCCGTCCATCGCCGACGCATTGTAGGTGGGAGCCGAATGTCTCGCGTACACCGGTTGTGCGGTGACTTCTCCCAGCGCGGTATCGACCGGAATAATCCGGGTATGCCTTTTAAAAAAGTCGATATCACGCAGCGCCTGGTGCCAGGTTTCAACCGCTTCCGAGAGCGGTTGGTTGGCTATGTAAACGGATTCCTTTTTCATTGATACAAAATTACCTCGACGGTTTCATCACTGGTACAGCCCTGGCTGTCTTCAGCGATTAAAAAATACCCGTGCGCCCGCGACAGGGTGGAAATGGCGCCGGATTTTCCCAGCACCGGGGTGGCTCTGTATTCACCGTTCTCCAGCGACAGTGAAACCCGCACCACGTCCAGCCGGCCGGGGGCGGAATTGACGTTTCTCATCAGCCGCGCCGGAACGGAGGGATGCTGGATTTCGCTGTCGGTGCGCCCGCTGATTGAAGCGATAACCGGATTGACGAACAGGTCAAAACAAACCATCGCGGAAACCGGATGACCCGGCAGCCCGAATACCGGAGTCGTGCCGCACAGCCCGATGATCACCGGTTTTCCCGGTTTTAACGAAACCCCGTGCACGATGATTCCGGGATCACCCAGGCGTGCGATCGCCTGTTCGCCCAGGTCGCGAACACCAACGGAGCTTCCGCCGGAGAAAAGCACGAGGTCATTTTCAGCAACGGCTTTTTCAACGGTCGAGAAGAATGCCGCTTCGCTGTCGGATACGATGCCGTAATCGGTGACGGATGCCCCGAGGCGCCGGCATGCTCCGGCAAGCACAATAGAGTTGATATTGCGGATTTTACCGGGGACGAGCGGTTCAGTGTAGTCGATCACTTCATCGCCGGTGGAAAGAACGCCGATCGAGATCTTCCTGAATACGCTGATCTCTGCTATACCTAGTCCGGCGAGCAGGCCAAGTTCCTGCGGTCTGAGCAGTTTTCCGGCGGCCACCGCAACATCCTGGCGGCGGATATCGTCGCCTTTTTTAATCACATTGGAGCCGGCCCCGACACTTTTTACAACCTCGATGAGCCTGCCGTCTACCTCGACCGTGTGTTCGTGCATCACAACTGCATCGGCACCGGGTGGAACCAGCCCGCCGGTCGGGATTTTAAAGCAGGTGCCGCGCTGTACCGAACCGGACGGTTCCCGCCCCATCAAAACCTCGCCGGCAACGTCAATATAGGCGGGCATGGACTGGCTGGCGCCGAACGTGTCGGCGGCGACAACCGCGAACCCGTCCATCGTCGAACGGGCGCAATTCGGCAGATCTTCACCGGCGATAATGTCTGCGCTGCTGATGCGATCGAGCGCCATGTGCAGCGGCACCGTCTCGGATCCGGGTTTGATGCCGGACAGTGCATCGAGTATCAGCCGGCGGGCATCGGGCACACGGGTAAGCGCGCTTCTGCCGAGCATATCGCGGGGGACGCCTGATCCAGTCATGGTTGTCTCACCGTGAGGGTGATCCTCTTGTAGGAAGCGACGGTTTCAGACAGCTTGTCGGCTTCAACCGGCTTGCCGTTGAAGGAGATATCGGTGAAACGGTACAACAGGGAAGGACGAAGCTCGAGAAAATGGATCAGGTCGCGGGAATTGATATGCACCGATTCGTTCAGCAGCTGCCCGCCTCTGTCGACTGCAATCGTGTTGAACAGCTTCACGACAACTTCAACCTGTTCACCGGAATATCCGGTATCATGGGCTGTCTTTGTTTTACGGAGGGCGCCCCAGGGGCTGCCTTTCTTGACGATGGCCCCGGCAAGCCCTGGCATGGCACCGCCGAGCGCGACCGTTGCATGCGGGCCATAAAGCAGGGTCTCGGCGTCGTCGAGGGCGTCTCCGTTAAAAAAAATGGTCTGAATCTTGTCGGCTATATACGATGTGGTAAAGCCCGGTAAACTGCTGAGCAGTGACAATATCGAGTCTCCTTCGATACCGCTTACATAAAAACCGGACTGGAGCACCGTTGCCAGACGGGTCTGCTCGTCTTCCGGGCAGGATACAACGAGTTCTGGGTACGTCTTCATTGCTGATCGTTTCGTTAAAGTTTGCGATTATTCCTCAGGATGCGGAGCATCTTGCATGAATACCGGTGATGATATACTGTTCTGGGACGCTGTGCATATAATTTTGTAACGCACTGTTTATAGTAAAATAATCTGCTCGTAAAGGCTAAAAATATGCCTGTCAAATGCTTTGACAACCCCAAAAAATATGCTTTTCGTTTAAAATCAACAGGCGAATGCACATTTTCTCGCCGGCATACAGATGAAATGTCGAAAAAAGCCCTGGCATCTGCAGCGCAGGGTTTGAACGAAACACAAACTTTCAAAGTCGCCATTGGCAACAGAGGACACACGCATGAACACTAATGCATTGCCTGAATTAGACAATTTCAAAAAGACGGCGGGACCGGTTGTCGCCGTTGTGCTTGACGGGGTGGGATTTGGTAAGGATGACGGCTCCGACGGGGTGAAAGTCTCATTCACCCCAACCCTCGATGGTCTGTTCAAGCAGCCGTTGTTCACGACGCTGAAAGCCCACGGTAAGGCGGTCGGTCTGCCTTCAGACGGCGATATGGGCAATTCAGAAGTCGGTCACAACGCCCTCGGGGCCGGCAGGGTCTTCTCCCAGGGCGCGAAACTCGTCAGCGAAGCGATCGCAAGCAGGCAGATCTTCGCCGGGGCCGGCTGGAAAACCATCGAAGCCCGGTGCACCGACGGTGGTACGCTGCACTTGATCGGACTGATGTCCGACGGCAACGTGCATTCCCATATCGACCACCTGTATGCGATACTGAACCGCTGCGCAGAAACTGGCCTCCACACCGTGCGAATTCACGGGTTGCTCGACGGCAGGGACGTTGGTGCGAAAAGTGCGCTGGACTATTTCACGCCGCTGGAGAGTTTCTGCGGCCAGCAGAGAGAGAAGGGGTGTGATTTCAGGATTGCTTCAGGCGGGGGGCGCATGCTGACGACGATGGACCGCTACGAAGCCGATTGGGGCATTGTCGAACAGGGATGGAAGACCCACGTGCGGGGCGAAGCACGAATGTTCAGCTCGGCGACTGAAGCGATTTCGACGTATTACGAAGAAGATCCTGAAATAACCGACCAGTACATGGATCCGTTCGTCGTTGCCGAGCATGGAAAACCGGTTGGGACCATTGCAGACGGGGACAGTGTGGTCTTTTTCAATTTCAGGGGCGACCGCGCCATTGAGATATCGGTGGCGTTTGAAGCCGAGCAGTTTGACCATTTCGAGCGCGGGGACAAGCCCGAGGTCTTTTATGCCGGCATGATGGAATACGACGGTGATGCAAAGATTCCGGCCAATTACCTGGTCGAACCGCCGGCTATCGACCAGACGCTCGGTGAATATCTGTGCGCCACCGGAGTAACGTCATACGCGATTTCCGAAACCCAGAAATTCGGGCACGTGACCTATTTCTGGAACGGCAACAAAACCGGCTATATTGATGATACACTGGAGAAGTACGTAGAGATCGAATCGGATAGAATCGCGTTTGACCTGAAACCGTGGATGAAGGCGTATGAAATTTCAGAGCAGGTGATCGAGGCGGTGCAGTCCGGCAAATATGACTTCATCAGGGTGAATTTCGCCAATGGCGATATGGTTGGTCATACGGGGGTCGAAGCGGCCGTGAGGATCGCGATGGAAACGGTCGACCTGTGCCTCGCCCGGGTACTCTCTGCCGTTAAAAAAGCCGGCGGTATCTGCCTGGTTACCGCGGATCACGGCAATGCCGACTGCATGTGGACCGAAAAAAACGGAAAACGCTCACCCATGGTCGCGCATACGAAAAATCCGGTCCCGCTGGTCGTGATGAATTATGACGAAAGCAACACGCTCAAGCTGACCGGGGTGCAAAATCCCGGGCTCGCCAATGTTGCCGCAACCCTGTGCGTGCTGCTCGGTTACAATCCCCCGGTCGACTATGAGCCGTCCCTGATAGCACTTGATGCATGAACGCAATGTTTCAAGATTACCTGAAAATAATACAAGGATGACAGTATTATGGAGCGGCTGAGCAAATCCGAGATCAAGCGACAGCATAAGCAGGTGGAAATGGCCGCCCGGGAAATACTGGCGCTGAACAGCGGTGAGCTGCAGCGGCTGGACCTCGATGACGAGGTGATCGAAGCCGTGCAGCTCACTGCATCACTTAAAGGCGGCGCGCTGAAACGGCAGACCAAATATATCGCCAAACTCCTCAAGACCGGCGATGTTGCCCAAATCCTGGAACAGCTGAAACGCATCAAAGGGTCAAAACTCCAGGAAAATGCGTTTCAGCATCAGGCTGAATATTATCGGGATGCGATCATCAATGACGCACTCGCCGCCAGAGAGCAGTGTCTGGTGGACGGGGTGGAATTTGACATGGACTGGGCAAGCGAGGCGCTGGACGCGGCGGTGGGAGAATTTCCCGATCTCGATGTAAATGAGGTGAGGCGTTCGGCTTATCAGTACGTAAAAAGCCGTAATAAAGTGCATTATCGCGAGCTGTTCAGGACCATGAGGGCGGCCGTCGAACGCAGGAAATATAGCGCTTCCAACGGGTAAGCACACAGCCACAATTCAGCGCAAACGGTTCTTTATGGACGCACATTTTTCAGACCGGATCCAAGATGTTCCCCGTTCCTTTATCAGGGAAATCCTGAAAGTGACGATGAACAACGAGATGATATCATTTGCCGGGGGGCTGCCGAACCGTCAGTTTTTTCCGCTGAGGCAGCTGCAGCAGGCAGCCGGTCAGTGGTACCCGCCGTTTTTCTGCATGATATCGCCGCTGTCCACGTACGCATAAGCGCTGTGCTTGTGGATGGACTCGAAGCTTTCGACGCTGGCCGAGAACCACGAAATGTCAGGGTGGTCAAGGGCGCGGACAGCCACCTTTCTGACCACATCCTCGACGAACATCGGGTTCTGAAATGCCGCTTCGGTCACGTATTTTTCATCGGGGCGTTTGAGCAGTGAAAAGAGCTCGCAGGAGCCGCATTGTTCGATTAACTCGATCAGGTCTTCCGCCCACAGCATTTTGCTGAAGCGGGCACTCATCGTTATTTCGGCCCGCTGGTTATGGGCGCCGGCTTCGCTGATTTCCTTGGAGCAGGGGCACAGGGTGGTTACCGGGACTACGACCGTCAGGACGAAGCCGTTATTGGCGCCGACGCTGCCGCTGAATGTGCACTGGTACTCGAGCATTGAAGCGGTGTTCGTGACCGGGGCTTTCTTGGCAATGAAATAGGGAAAGCTCATGTCGATCTGGGCACTTTCCGCATTGAAAAATTTCTGCACGTCGAGCAGCAGCGCCTGGAATTCGGAAACGGCGATTTTGTCTATGTAGCGATTCAGGATATCGGTTATCGCGGCGATATAGTTCGGTTTGAATGATGATGATATCTGCGTCTGCAGACTGATATCGGCAACGGTATTCTGAATGTTGCCGTCTCGCTGCATCACCTTAACCGGCAACTTTATCTGTTTTATTCCTGCAGTATGAACGGACATGTCTTATACGTAAGTCGAGTGTTTACACGGTCACTGAAACCAATCCACAACAGATGTCAGAACCTTTCTATCACGAGCGGCAGGGTTTTTCAATGAACTCCGACCGCTTTCGGTGTAGGATAACCCGAATTTATCCTGGCGGGGGTCAGGCGACAAATGGGTGCGCGAGCCGGGGGGAGCAGGTGAGGTCGGTATGGTGGAAGACGCTCAACAAATCAGGATAGACAAGTGGCTGTGGGCTGCCCGGTTTTTCAAAACACGGTCGCTTGCGAGCCGGGCGGTCCAGGGCGGCAAAGTGCACCTGAACGGCAGCCGCGTGAAGCCGTCGCGCAATGTCAGTATCGGTGATCAGCTATCCATCCAGAAGCAGGAACTCACGTTTATCGTAACGGTGCTGGGGATAAACGAGTACCGTCGCCCCGCAAAAGAAGCGCAGGCGCTCTACGAGGAGTCGGAGCAGAGCCTCAGGGACCGGGAGGAACAGCGGGAGATGAGGCGGCTGATCCGGGCGCCGGGCGCCGCACCCGCCAGGAAGCCCGACAAAAGAGATCGAAGAAAAATCAGGGAATTCATCAGAAAAGCGTAAACGGAGACACGACTATGGGGACAATTAAACGGGCATTGATCAGTTTGACGGATAAATCCGGTATTGAGCCTTTTGCCGCCGCCCTGGCTGAAGAGGGAATCGAAATCCTCTCCACCGGGGGAACGGCTGCAAAATTGAGAGAAGCCGGCATCGACGTGACGGATGTGTCTGACTTCACCGGTTTCCCGGAGATGCTTGACGGCAGGGTGAAGACCTTACACCCCAAGGTTCACGGCGGAATCCTCCACCAGCGCGGCAATCCCGAGCACGTTGAGCAGATCGAAAGATACGGTATCGAATCGATCGACCTGGTTGTCGTAAACCTCTACGCGTTCGAAAAAACCACCGCCGACCCGAACTGCTCCCTGGCCGATGCGATAGAAAATATCGATATCGGCGGCCCGACCATGCTGCGGGCGTCGGCAAAGAATTTCCACGATGTTACCGTGGTTGTCGATCCGGCAGATTACGATCAGGTTCTGTCTGAGATAAAGAAAAGCGGCAACACGACGCTGCGCACCCGTTTTGCATGCGCCCGCAAGGTATTCGCTCTCACGTCCGCTTACGATACAGCCATTATACACTGGCTCAAAGGCGTCGACAGTGCGACGGACCCGTATTTCCAGGAGGATTGAACATGCTGAAGCTGGCAGTCTTGATTTCCGGCAGCGGCCGGACGCTGGATAATTTCCATGAGCGTATCCAGGCGGGAACGCTGCAGTGCCGCATAGAGGTGGTCATCTCCAACGTCAGCGGCGTACTCGGCCTTGAAAAAGCTGAAAAATACGGATACCCGACATTTGTCGCAAAAGACAGTGACGCGACCAATGAGATCCTCGCAGGCTACGATGTTGACATCATATGCCTGGCCGGCTACCTCAAGCTCTATCATCCGCCGGAAGCATTGAAAAAGCGGGTGATCAATATACATCCGTCGCTGATTCCGGTGTTCTGCGGCGACGGATTTTACGGAAATATCGTCCACCGCGCCGTCAAGGAACGAGGCTGCATGGTGAGCGGCTGCACCGTGCATTTTGCCGACGAAGTATACGACAACGGGCCGATTATCGTTCAGAAAGCCGTGCCGCTGACCTACGACGACAGCATCGATGAAATAGCCTCGCGGGTTTTCGCCGCGGAGTGCGAAGCCTACCCGGAAGCCCTTAATCTCGTAAACGAGAAAGGCGCCGATTTTTTCTGGGACCGGGTTGGCGGTCAATAAGTCCGTTTCATTCAACAGGCGACATATGGAGTTACTGGCACCGGCGGGTTCGGTCGATCATTTTATTGCGGCACTCGAGGCCGGAGCCGATGCGGTGTATGTCGGGGCCCCGTTCTTGAGCGCCAGAAATCCTGCCCGGGAACTGCGGCTCGAAGAAATCGATGCGATGGTCGCGCACGCCCGCGATCTGGACAAACGGGTCTATATCGCGCTGAACAGCCTGGTCAAGGAAACCGATCTGCCGCAGCTGATCAGAACGCTGTCCCACCTGGAAGAAATTAATCCCCATGCCCTTATCGTGCAGGACCTGGGCGTCATAGAACTGGTGCGCCGCTATTTCCGCAGCCTCAACCTGCATGCCTCGACGCTCGTGTTTGCGCACGGTGATCATGATATCCGCCAGCTCGCCGACCTGGGATGTTCCCGGGTCGTTCTTGCGCGGGAGTTGTCGCTGAAGGAAATCGCGAAGGTGGTTCGTCACAGTCCGGTCGATATAGAGGTGTTCGTGCATGGGGCGATGTGTTTTTCCTACTCGGGGCGGTGCCTTTTTTCGTCGTATCACGGCGGCAAAAGCGGATTGCGGGGTAAATGCGTGCAGCCGTGCCGGCGTAAATTTACCATCGGAGGGGCCGGCGGCGGAGCGAGAGGGAGGAAAGGCACGGCAGGATCAGGGTATGTTTTTTCGATGAACGACCTCGAAGCGATTGACTTCATCGATGA
>Ga0180435_10001127_pt1 | contig 28054 bp, 27 predicted proteins | sample SS_ome_3_FD_132467 | JGI IMG/M metagenome (GOLD analysis project Ga0180435, IMG submission 132467) | Hypersaline lake sediment archaeal communities from the Salton Sea, California, USA - SS_3_S_1 metaG | ecosystem: Environmental > Aquatic > Non-marine Saline and Alkaline > Hypersaline >... | reverse complement strand
TGCGGCGGTTGCCGCGCTGAGTCACGTGGTGCGGAACGCCGTGCATGACCACTCGTGCGAGTCGTGCCATACAATCAGTCTACCCTTTCTTTACGGCCTGTCAAGGGGAAATAGATATACTGTCCCCGGAATATTCCCACACGGACCTGCCACTGATGTGCCAACTGCCGGCAGACCGCCTCCACCTCCTCGTCGGTCAGAAGCTCCTCCACCGCTGCCAACTGAACGCCTCGACCCACTGGAACTCGCGCCGACCCCGTGCTATCATACATCGCAGGCCTCCTTTCCTTGTTCGAGCATGGCCGTTTCACAACCATGCATCGACGAGGAGGAGGCCTTTTCTTGACCCCTTTTCCTGCTTATGTTAGTGCCATTGGGGACAGTCCCGGTTCTCCGCCTCGCAAGGTGCCGGCGAAGAACGGTGACCGGCGCCAACGGAGCGAGACGGAGACGTGCCTGTCTCGGGGTTCCGCAGCCCCCTCAGCCACACTTTCCCAAGGCACCGCGACGGCCGTACTCGGGGTACACCATGTCCCATCCACTTCCCGAGGCGCTGCCAAAAGTAGTTTGACAGGGGGGCGGGGCGTTTCTATAATTGTGCCCGACCTGACGGGACCGTTACCGGAAGGGAAGTGACGGGCGTCCCGAGGATGGTGTTGTGCCGTGTCTCGATACGGCTATTGGGTACTCACATCGCCGGGTCGACGTCCGGGCGGGTCGGCCCGGTGGACCAGAGCACGAAGGATAGACCTAGGAGGAAGTGTTCGTGTCAGTGAATGACAAGGTGTTCGATATCGTGGCTGAGCGGATGGGCGTCAAGAAGGAGGACATCAGCGAGCAGACGTCTTTTATCGCTGACCTCGGGGCGGATTCGCTCGACCAGGTGGAGCTGATCATGGAGCTCGAGGACCAGTTCGACCTGAATATTCCGGACGAAGACGCCGAGAAGATAGAGACCATCGGCGACGCGATCAAGTACATTGAGGAGCACACCTAGGCCATGAGTGAGCGGCGTCGCGCCGTCATCACCGGCCTGGGGGTCGTCACGCCAATCGGCTTGGACGTGCCCGCATTCTGGGCATCGGCTCTCGCCGGCAAGAGCGGCGTGTCTTCAATTGCGTGCCACGACCTCACCGGCCACAGCGTTACCATCGCGGGCGAGATCAAGGACTTCGACCCGTCCAGGTGGATCGAGGCCAAGGAGTCCAAGCGCATCGACCGGTTCACGCAGTTCGCGGTCGCCGCGTCTGAGCAGGCGGTGCAGGATTCGGGGATGGACTTCGGCTCGCTCGATCCCTATCGCGCGGGCGTGATAATCGGAACGGGCGTTGGTGGGATCATCGAGATGGAGGTCCAGGTCAACCGCCTTATCCGCGGCGGGCCCGGCAAGGTTTCTCCCTTCCTGATTCCCAAGTTGATGGCGAACGCGGCGTCGGGCAGCATCGCAATACGGTACGGCCTGCGCGGTCCGAACTTCGACGTGACGACCGCCTGCGCGTCGGCGACACACTCGATCGGCGAGGCGCTCATGGCAATCCGCTGTGGCCAGGCGGACGTCGTCATCACGGGCGGGAGCGAGGCGGCAATCACGCCGGTGGGCGTCGCGGGGTTCGCGAACATGAAGGCGCTGTCCACCCGCAACGACGATCCTGCGACGGCGTCGCGCCCATTTGACAAGGACCGCGACGGGTTCGTTATCGGTGAGGGCGCCGGCGCGGTAATTCTCGAGGAGTATGAACACGCCAAGGCGCGCGGGGCCAATATCTACGCGGAGGTCGCCGGATACTCGGCGACGTGCGACGCCCATCACATCACGGCGCCCGAGCCGGGCGGCAAGGTCGCGGCGACGACGATGCAGATGGCGCTCGATGACGCGCACCTCGGCCGGGAGGACGTGTCCTACATCAACACCCACTCGCCGGGCACGCAGTTCGGCGATAAGATGGAATGCGCCGCTATCAGGGAACTTTTCGGGGAACGGGCGAGGCAACCGATGGTCAGCGGGCTCAAGAGCATGGTGGGCCACCTGCTCGGGGCTTCCGGCGCGGTCTCGGTCGTCGCGGTCGCGCTCTCGATGAGGGACGGACGCGTGCACCCGACGATCAACCACTTTACCGACGACCCGGACTGCGACGTCGACTGCGTGCCCAACGAAGCTCGGGACGCGGACGTGAAGGTCGCGCTCTCCAACGCATTCGGGTTCGGCGGGCACAACGGGGCGCTTGTGCTGACGAAGGTCGGCTGAGGTCCGCACCGCGGTGTAATTCTGGAGACTTGTCGTGCATAAGACGCGAAAGCCCGTGCGCAAGTGCCACGATTGCAAGCTCAACCTCGGCGACCGGTGCGGCGTGTTCGAGAACCCGCACGAGCAATGGAAGCACGGGAATTGCCATGGGTTCGGCAATGACGAGTTGTGCCGGCAATACGCCGAGGAGCAGGCCAAGCACCCGCCGGACGAGGGGAAAGAGAAACGGCGGGAACTTGCCAAGGAGGCGAAGTCCGAGACGCACCACTCCGGTATACGCCCGCACAAGTCAACCCCTGCAGGCGATTGACAATCCCTTCGATTTCGTCTCACGGGGCCGAAATGTGGCGGCAACAAGCCGCAGGATAGCGAACCACCACGCCGGGACAACGTGACCTGTGGCGGGCCGCCCGAAAGATCGTCCTATGCCCGTAAGACTTCAGAATATCAGGATCGGGCTCGACACCGGCGAGGACCGGCTCGCGCAGGCCGCCGCCGGGCGGCTCGGCGTGGATGTCGCGAAAATCGAGGGTGTGCGCATCGTGCGGACGGCCGTCGACTCGCGGCACGGCCGACCGGTGCTGATCTACGGCATCGACGTGATCCTCAAACCGGACGTGGACGCGGAGAACGTTGCCGAGCGCGCCGGCGCGTCGCTTGTTGCCGAACCTGAGGAGCCGCGGATCGTGCTTGGCGCGGGGCCGGAGCCGTTGCCCGGGCGGCCGGTGATAGTCGGCGCGGGTCCGGCCGGCCTGTTCGCGGCCTATCTCCTGGCGATGTACGGCTTCCGGCCGCTGGTGATGGAGCGTGGCCAGTCCGTCGCGCCGCGTGCGAAGGACATCGCGGCCTTCTTCGACGGTGGCACCCTCGATCCCGAATCCAACATTCTTTTCGGCTTGGGCGGGGCGGGGACCTGGTCGGACGGCAAGCTGACGTGGAGCCCATCGGACCCGATGGCGGCGTTCGTGCTGCATACGTTCGTCCGGTGCGGCGCGCCCGAGCAGATTCTGGTCGAGGCGAAGCCGCACATCGGGACCGACCTCTTGCGCGGCGTGACGGCCAAGCTGGCGGAGATGATCGAGGCGGCCGGGGGCGAGTTCCGGTTCGGGCGCCGCGTGGACACGTTCGTGTTCAAGGGCGGGCGCGTCGCCGGTGTCCGGTGCGGGCAGGAGACGACGGAGGCCGGAGCCGTTGTGCTCGCCATGGGCCACAGCGCCCGTGACACGGTTCGTGTTCTCGCCGACCAGGGCGTCGCCATCGAGGCGCGGCCGTTCCAGGTCGGCGTGCGGATCGAGCATCCGCAGGAGATGATCGACCGTTCGCAATACGGTGAGGCGGCAGGCCATCCGCGCCTGCCGTCCGCTGAGTATTCGCTCCGGCACAAGGCGCACGGCGGATGGCGGAGCGTCCATTCGTTTTGCATGTGCCCCGGTGGCATGGTTGTGCCGTCGATGAATCGCAACGGCGAGATATGCACCAACGGGATGAGCTGTCGGGCGCGGGACGGCGAATTCGCGAACGCGGCGCTGGTGGTGTCGGTCGGGCCGAAGGATTTTGGCGGCGGGCGGCTCGACGGCCTCGCGTTTCAGGAAGAGATCGAGCGGGCGGCGTTCGCGGCGACCGGCTCGTTCAGCGCCCCGGCCCAGACGGCCGAGGATTTCATGAAGGACCGGGCGGGCTCCGTTGGCAAGACGAGCTATCCGCTAGGCGTCGTGCCCGTGCAGTGGAGCCGCATCCTGCCGCGGTCGGTGTACCAGTCGATTGTCCGAGCGCTCGCGATGTCGTTCGACCGATCCATCCGAGGGTTCGCAGGCGCGCAGGGGACGATTCTTGGGCCGGAGACGCGGGTCACTTCGCCCGTCCGGCTTGTCCGCCACGAACGCACGCACGAGTCCGTGTCGACGCCCGGCCTGTGTCCCGCGGGCGAGGGATCCGGCTATGCGGGCGGTATCGTAAGTAGCGCGGTGGACGGCCTGCGCACGGCGCGAGCGCTCATCGAGCGGCATTGCCCGGCCGAGTGAGTCGGCGCGTTTTCCATTATTCCAGCGAGTCGAGCAGGTCCCTGACGATGCACGCCGCGCCCGCGGTGACGGTGTCGGCGCCGCCGTAGTAGAGCCGGAGCTCGGCGTCGTTCTCCTGAATCAGCCCGTTGCAGAAGACGACGTTGTCCACGAAACCGTGTCTCTCGTAGTCCGTTTCGGGGAGCATGACTGGTTCGCGTGAACGCGCGATCACGCGGGCGGGATTGTCTGTGTCGAGCAGGACCGCGCCCAGCCCGTATCCGTCGTCGCCGGCGCCGTGATAGATTTCAAGCCATCCGTCCTTTGTGCGTACCGGCGGCGGTCCGGCGCCGATGCGACGCGAGTCCCACCGGCCGGGCCGCGGCGCGGCGACGAACTCGTGCCTGCCCCAGTGGGTGAGGTCGTGACTGCGTGCGATCCACATCCCGGGTCTGCACCAGCCGCTCGATGGACGGTGCAGCATGACGTACTCGTCGTCGATCTTCTCCGGAAACACGCAGGCGTCCTTGTTCTCGTGTGGAAGGATGATCCCGTGGCGGGCGAACAGGCGGAAGTCGGTCGTCGAAAGCAGGCCGACGCAGATGCCGCGGTCGCTCACGGCGGAGTACGTGATGCAGTACGCCCCGCCGATCTGCGTCACACGTGCGTCCTCGATGCCGAACCGTTCGAACTGGTTGTCTGGCCATATGGTCGAGCCGGACGAGCGGTCTAAGATGAAACGGCGTCCGTCGGTGCTCCACGCGATGCGGAGGTGGCTCAGGTTCGTCAGCCGGCAGTGCTGGACGGGGTTGTTCTTTGCGGGCGACACGACGCAGGTCGAGAAGTCCCAGAGTGTGTCATCGCGCCGGAGCGTCTCAGAAGTGGCGGTCGGCGGGTAGGAGCGTGTGTCGAAAGCCGGCACCGGCACGAGGGCCGGGTCGTCGTTGACCGGGCGTTCGGCGACGCGCACAAGCAGGCCATACCGGTCGCCAAGCCGGAACGCACCCGCGTTGAACGTGCCGATCACCTCGAACCCGTCGCGGCTCGGCTCGATGTCGGCGGGGCACAGCAGGGGGTTTTCGGCGAAGCGCTCGATAGGCATCGTTGTCTCCCTTTCCGTGGTGCACAGTCTATCAGACCGGGCCGCGTCGGCACAACCGCAAACCGTCGGCGGCTTGGCGGCGGCTTCTTTTGCGATTGACTGACGCGGCCGGATTGCTATCATTGGCCCGGTGACTGAGAGGAGAGATTCTGTGATGGCCGAATACAAGCGGAACCGGAGGCGTGTCGACGCGGCGCTGCGGAAGAGCGGCGTCTGCGTCGTGATGAACAAGAGCCACGTCGAGACGCCGGAACACATGGTGACGACGATGAGGGCCGTCTACGAGGCGGGCTACGTCGCCGAGGTGACGTTCCGGATAGATGAGGGCATCCTTCGCGAGGCGATGCAGGAGTTGGTGAAGGTCCGCGCGAACGCGCCCGCGGGGCGGCCGTTCGTGCTCGGCGTCGGCAGTGTCATCAATCCTGCCGAACTCGACGCCGCGATCGAGATGGGCTTCGACATGGTCGTCGCACCCGCGAACGTGATGGGGGGATACGGCGAAGGATGCGACTTCGTCCGGATTGCGCACGAGGAGGACGTGTTCGCCGCGCCCGCGGCCTTCACGCCGACGGAACTCGGCTACTTCATCGAGCGGGATGACGGGCTCGAACCGGACGCGGTCAAGATATTCCCCTCTCGGTCGCACGGGCCGAAGGGTGTGTCGGACCTGCTCGCGCCATTCGTGCGCGACCGACACAAGGGGCGGATTGTGATGCCGACCGGGGCGGTCGATTACGACACCGGCCCGCAGTACGTCGAGGTGATCTCCAAGCGCGGGTTCTTCCCGGTCCTCGGGATGTCCGCCCCGCTCAAGCTTGTCGCGGACGAGAAGAGGCCAGGTGACGCCGAGGTGGTCAGGAGGTCGCTCGACGAGTTCGAGGCCAGGTTCAACGCGGCCATGAAATAATGGACAGGGAGATGATCTATGTCGAAGACGGCGGACGGGCTGTTCAGTGTTTCGGACAAGGTCGTGGCGGTGACGGGGGCGGCGGGTGTGCTCTTCGGCAGTGTCTCAAAGGCGCTCGCGGCAAACGGGGCGAAACTGGCGTTGCTCGACATCCTGGGCGACAGAGTCGCAGGGCTTGCGGCCGAGATCAAGGCCGCGGGCGGCGAGGCGGTTGGCATCGAGTGTAGCGTGCTCGACGGCGACAGCATCCGGGCGGCGCTCGACAAGACGGTCGCCGCGTTCGGAGCGTGCGACGCGCTCATCAACGGCGCGGGCGGCAATCGCAAAGGAGCGACTGTCCCGCCCAATGGCACGTTCACAGACCTTTCGCCCGACGAACTCGACAAGGTGTTCGCCTTGAACTACAAAGGCACGGTTCTGCCGTCGCAGATATTCTGCCGCTACTTCGCGGAACAGGGCCACGGCATCGTCATCAACACATCGTCGATGAGCGCGCTCGCCCCTCTGACGAACATTCCCGGCTACTCGAACGCGAAGGCCGCGGTCACGAACTTCACACGCTGGCTGGCCGTCCAGGTCAAGGTGGATTTCCCCGACGCGGACATACGCGTGAACGAGATCGCCCCCGGCTTCCTCGACACGACACAGAACCACTTCCTGCTGTTCGAGAAGGACGACAGGACGCTCACCCCCCGCGGCCGGTCCATCATCGCGAACACCCCGATGGGCCGGTTCGGAGAACCGGAGGAGCTGGTCGGGCCGATCATAATGCTCCTGTCCGACGCGGGCAGCTTCCTGCACGGCGTGACGCTCCCCATCGACGGCGGCTTCAACGCCTACTCCGGCGTCGGACCGCTCGACGAGAAGAAATAGCCCGGTGCGCCGGACTCAGGATTTCAGCACTTCGGGATTGACGCAGAAGCGGGGCGGCTTGCCGCTGAGAACCAGGGCGACGTTCTGCGCGGCCGACCGCTTCAACTGGTTCTCGGACTCCTCGCTGTACCACGCGGCGTGATCTGTCAGGACGACGTTTGGCAGGTCGAAGAAACGGGAGCCCTTGCCGAGTGGCTCCGGCTCATGCACGTCGATGCCCGCGGACATTATCCGGTCGTGCTTGAGAGCATCGTAGAGGGCGTCCGGGTCCACCACAGGCCCGCGCGAGGTGTTGACGAATATCGCGGTCGGCTTCATTTTGGCGAACTCGTCCGCGCCGACCATGTGATGCGTCTCTTCGGTCAGGGGCGGATGCACCGAGATGTAGTCGGACCGCGTCAGCACCTCGTCGAATGACGCCGGCTTCGCGCCGGCCCGCTCGATGTCCTCCGGCGGCACGTAGGGGTCGTAGGCAAGGACCTTGGACAGCCCGAACCCCGCGACCTTGCGGTGGAGGGCGCGAGCGATGCGGCCGAATGCGATCAGGCCCAGCACCTTGCCTTCTATGCGATGGACCGGCTCCTTGCCCGCGAGCTCCCACATCCCCTGGCGGACCTGCCGGTCTCGGCTGACCGTCCGCCGGATGCAGCTCAGCAAGAGGGCGAGCGCGTGGGCTGAGACCTCGTCCATGCAGTAGTCGGTCACGTTCGCAACCGGGATGCCGGCCCGGGTCGCGGCGGCCAGGTCGACAGTGTCCACGCCGACCCCGTAGCGCGAAATGACGCGGCACTTCTCGAGCGCCGCGATAGCGTCCGGCCCGATGCGCGCGTACCGGTTCAGGATGGCGTCGGCCGTGCGGCAGGCCTCGGCGACGTCCTGCGCCGTCTTGCAGTCGGCGAACACGAGTTCCGCGTCAATGGCCGCCAGTTCCTGCTTCTCTGGCTCGTACGTGGCGTAGCCGAGGTCCGTCACGACAACGGTGAATCGAGACAAGGCCGTCCTCCTCCGGGCGCGTGTGCTTACGCGGTCGTTATCAGGGCAGGATTATATCGTCTCGTCATCGCGCGTGCAACCCGTTGCGGGCGTGTCGGGGGATGCAAGGCGGCAGGAGGGGCTTTTTTGCTTGTAAGGCCGCCGGTGCCTGAATATAATCCCTACTTCGGTCAGAACCCGTTTCAATTGCTGTGGGAGGCCAAGATGGCCAAGTATTCGTCGGAAGACATCCGAAACATCGCTCTGGTAGGACACACGGACTCGGGCAAGACGACGTTTGCCGACATGGTCCTGAAGGCCGCGGGCGTGACGAACCGAGCCGGTAGCGTGTCCGACAAGTCGTCGGTGCTCGACTTCGACGACGAGGAGCACGAGCGCCAGCACTCGGTCTTTGCCGCTGTGGTGCGTGCCCCGTGGAAGGGCAAGCAGATTCACGTCATCGACACGCCCGGCTACCCCGACTTCATCGGCGAGGTGGTCACGGGGCTGGCGGCGGCGGATGCGGCCGTACTGTGTGTTTCGGCGGTCGGCGGCGTCGGCGTCAACACCCGCAAGACGTGGGACATCGCCGGCGGGTACGAAATGCCGCGGGCCGTCCTCATCACCAAGATAGATTCGGACAGCGCCGCGTACGACAAGGTCCTGGCTCAGGTTCAGGAGACGTTCGGCAAGAACTGCATCCCGGTGCTGACCCCGGTCAACCCGGGACCGGGCGTGAGCGGCGTGACCAACCTGCTGGCGGGTGAGGGCGAGGGGCGCGATACGTTGATCGAGGCCATCGCCGAAACCGACGACGCTCTGATGGAGAAGTACCTCGACGACCAGGCGTTGACCGACGAGGAGACGGCCGGCGCGTTCCGCAACGCGGTCGCCGCCGGAGCGATTGTGCCCGTGCTCTGTTGCTCGGGCGCCAAGGATATCGGTGTTGCCGAGGTGCTCGACCTCGTCGCCACGTATTTCCCGGCCCCGTCTACGCGCATCAACGTCAAGGTGCACAAGCCGGGCCAGCCCGAGGAAGCGGTCGAGGCGCCGGCTCTCGGCGGCCCGTTCTCCGCGTTTGTCTTCAAGATACTCACGGACCCGTTCGTCGGCAAGATCGCCTTCTTCCGCGTTGTCAGTGGTAAGCTTGGCGGGGGGAGCGTGACGATAGCGCGCCTGGGCAAGCAGGCGCGGATCAACGCGCTGTTTCAGCCGCAGGGCAAGGAGCAGGAGACGGTCGAGACGCTCGTCGCGGGGGACATCGGCGCCGTGGCCAAGATCGAGGACATCTCGCTCGGCGACACTCTGGTCACCGATGGGGCCGCGGTCGAGTACGGCGGTTTTCCTCTGCCGGTGCCGATGGTGGCGCTGGCGGTGTTTCCGAAGAGCCGCGGCGACGAGCAGCGCATCTCCACGTCGCTCCAGAAGGCGGCGGAGGAGGACGCGGCGTTTGTGTTCGATATCGACCGGCAGACGAAGGAACTCGTCGTCAAGGGCATGTCGGCACTTCACCTGGACGTCGTGTTGAGCCGGATGAAGAACCGCTACCACGTGGACCTGGAGACGAAAGTGCCGCAGGTCGCGTACCTCGAGACCATCACGGGGAAGGCCGAGGGGCACCACCGCCACAAGAAGCAGACGGGCGGGCGTGGCCAGTTCGCCGAGGTCTACATGCGGGTCGAGCCGAACGAACGGGGCACGGGGCTCGAGTACCTCGACGAGACCGTCGGCGGGTCCATTCCGAAGAATTTCCTGCCGGCGATCGAGAAGGGGATTCGCGAGAAGATGACACAAGGCGTTATCGCCGGCTACCAAGTGGTCGATGTAAAGGTCGCGGTCTACGACGGATCGTTCCATGCGGTCGACTCGGACGAGGCGTCGTTCAAGCTGGCGGGGTCCCGCGCGTTCGCCGATTCGGTGATGAACGCCAGACCCGTCCTGCTCGAGCCGATCGTCAAGTTCGAGATCACTGTGCCGAGCAGGTACATGGGTGATGTGACGGGCGACCTGAGCGGGCGGCGCGGCCGCATCTCGGACACCGGCGTCATCGGCGACATGCAGGTCATCTCCGGCGAGATACCGCTCGCCGAGGTCCAGACCTATTCCACCGAACTCAGGTCGATGACGGGCGGCGAGGGCAGTTACACAATGGAGTTCAGCCGCTACGACGTCGTCCCCTCTCACGTGCAGGCCACGGTCGTCGCCAAGGCCAAGGCCGCGCAGGAAGAGAAGGGGTGATCGCCGGCTCGTGACGGTGGCCGCGAATTCGTCCCGCGCCGGCTCTTTTCCACGGCAAGGTCTCGTCGATGCCCTCCGTGATAGTGAGCGCGTGTCTCTTGGGCGTGCGTTGCCGGTACGACGGCGGCGCTTGCGCGGATCGTGCGCTTATGGGCCGGCTGATGCGCGAGGGTTGTTGCGTCGTTCCGGTCTGTCCCGAACAGCTTGGCGGGTTGCCGACGCCGAGGGCTCCCGCGCAGATCACGCGCGGCGACGGGGCATCGGTGGTCGGGGGCGAGGCGCTCGTCGTGAACATCGCTGGCGCGGATGTTACCGAGCAGTATGTGCAGGGCGCGCGGCAGGTGCTCGCGCTCGCGGAATCGCTGGGCTGTGACTCGGCTTGGCTGAAGGAGAAGAGCCCGGCCTGCGGCGTGACGGTGATCAGGCGGGGAGATCAGACATGTTCGGGCATGGGCGTTGCGGCGGCGTTGCTGCGGTCCTCGGGAATCGAGGTCTTCGGGTCTGATCCCGCGCCGGACGATTCGCGGTAGCGTACGAGGCATTGGCGTTCGGGGCAAGGGGCGTCGACGAGGTTGGCGCCTGCTGGATGAACCATATCCCGCCCAGCCGCGCGAGCAGAAAGACGGCGGCGAGGAGCAGTGCCGCGAGCACGACGATGATGACCGCGTTTGCCGAGACGCCGCGTCGCTCGTGTGCCCGCGTATTGACCGGCTCTCGGGCGGCTGTTGGCGTCTGAGGCCGCTCGATGCTCGGGCGAGCTTCCCTCGGCTCTTGTGCGACGGGCTTCGGACCCTGTGCGACGGCGAGCCGGGTTTCGTCGTCGTCGAACTCCACGACGACCTCGCCGATCTGGATGCGGTCACCGTGCCGCAGGACGTGTTCGCCCACGGGGGAGCCGTTGACGAGCGTCCCGTTGCTCGAATCGAGGTCTTTGATGTGGTACCGGCCCTCTTGGAGGGAGATTTGGGCGTGTACGCGGGACGATTCAACGTCGCGGATATGGAGGTCGCACTCGCTGGACCGGCCGAGCGTGGCGCGCTCGGTGAGAGTGAGTCGGGCCCCTTCGCCGGGTCCCTTGACGATCTTTAGCGAAGGCATCAGAGTCTCCGTAGTGACAGCGGATTCTAGAGCGAGCCGGGCGCGTTGTCAATCGTGGTTCGCACAAACGGCTTGCCTTGGGTGCCGCGCCTGCCTATACTTGGCGCGCCGGGTGGATGATGCCCGCCTCTGGAACGAGGTGTTGCCATGATAATGAGAAAGCTCTGGATACTGGCGGCGGTGTGCGCTGTGGCCGGTTGCAGTTCCGCGCCGGAGACGGGGCAGGCGCCTTCGGCCTTTCGCGCGTTGAATCCTGTGCCGCCCCTCGGCGACATGGTCCAGGCCGTCGTCAGTGTTGTAAACGCGGAGCCCGAAGTCGCCCTCGACGGCGCGCTCATACTGGAGTTGAAGTTGGTCAACGTCAGCAGGACGAATGCTATCGTGTACAACGAGCTGGAGCCGGGCTGGCTTGTCGTGATTGAGATGCTGGGTGAGAACGGGCAATACGTTCGTTCCCAGCCCTCGGAGACGGAACGAACCGGGCGTGGCGGGAAGTACCACTACGCGTGTCTGCCGCCGGGCGGGTTTGTCGGAACGCGGTACCGTGTCGCGCCGCAGGACCCGAGGTGGAACCTGGGGGCGGGGAAGTACAGCGTCAGGGTGGTCTACCGCAATACGTTCGAGATATGTGTGGGGAGTCCTCTGTTCACGGACAGCGACATCGAGACGCTTCGTGAGAAGGCCCTGGTTCCACTCGCGACGGGGCTGGTCGTTTCCAACATCGAGCGGTTCAGCGTGGTTGGTGACTGACGGGCGGCCGCGCCCGGCGGGGCGGGCTCATATCCCGAGCACGTCTTCCATCGAATACATGCCCGGCTTCTTGCCGGCGACGAACCGCGCGGCTCGAAGCGCGCCGCGCACGAATGTGTCGCGGCTGTGCGCGCTGTGGCGGAGTTCGAGATGCTCGCCGAGCGCGGCGAACATCACCGTGTGTTCGCCGACGATGTCGCCGGCGCGGACGGCGTGGATGCCGATCTCTTGCGGCGTGCGTTCGCCGGGCTTTCCGTGGCGGCCGTAGACGGCCACGTCGGAGAGGTTGCGGCGAAGCCCCTTGGCCGCGGCCTCAGCCAGTTTGAGAGCCGTGCCGCTGGGTGCGTCCTTCTTGAACCTGTGGTGGGCCTCGATAATCTCGACGTCGTAGTCCGGGCCGAGCGCGGCGGCCGCCTGCCGGACGAGCTTGGCCAGCACGTTGACTCCGACGCTCATGTTCGGTGCGAATACGCAGGGCACGTTCTTCGCCGCGTTTTCCAGGTCGGACACATCGTCGGGCGTCAGGCCGGTAGTGCCGACGACCAGGGCGGCCTTGACCTTCGCGCAGTCGAGGGCGCGGCGGACGCTCGATTCGGGTGACGAGAAATCGATGAGGACGTCGGGCCGCGCCTCGATGGACGCGGCGACGGCGACGCCGACGTGTCCGGCCCCGGCCAGTTCGCCGGCATCGCGGCCCAGGGCAACGTGGCCGTCGGCCTCGAGCGCGGCAACGAGCTCAAGGTCGTCGGCGGCCGTGATGAGCGAAACCAGCCGCTGTCCCATTCGGCCCGCGGCCCCGTTCACACCGATTCGAAGCATTATGTTGTCTCCATATTCGCCCCGCTGGATTGAGGGAAGTATAGGTTCGGGCCGGCGTTTTGTCAAATGCGGCGTTCGTCGTGGTCTGTATGCCGTGGAAGGAGGGGGCGGTGCGGTGGGAACGGCGGGGCCCCGAGAAAGTCCCAGGGGGAGTGGCCAGGACTTTCGGGGGTGGGGCCGCTTCCCTGAATGGCTACGGGCCAGCAGATGCGGAATCCGGAAGGTGAGCCAAGCCCGCGGTGCCGAGGGTAGCCGGCCACCGCACCAATCCCACTGTGCAGCACATTGCATGCCAGCCCGGAGCGAATCGGCGCAGAATCTCTTCTCCGGTTGTAATGCGCTTTGTGCTAGACACATGGGCGCCGCAACCGCAAGGATTGCCGCAGGTGCACGCGGATGGGTTCGGTCCGTGCAGGAAATCTTGACGCGCTGAGCGTGGAATTATTCCGCGCGGACGGGGTCGCAGTTATGCCGCGAGGTCGCGCATCACGGCGAGCGCCTTGGGCAGGTCTTCGGCCGCGTTCGGGAAGCCGCCCTCCAGGGAGATACGGCCGTCGTAAGAACCCTGCTTCAAAGCCCCGAAGAACGGGTTGAAATCGTACTCTTCCGCGCCGGGCGGGACGCGGCTGGGGAAGGTCGCGACGTGGATGTGGCCCAGGAGCCGGCCGTATCGCACGATATCGGCCGCGGAGTCGTTGTCGCGCGCCCAGTGGTAGGAATCGACCAGGAGCCGGATTGCGGTGCTCCCGACCTCTTTGACGAGCCGGGCCGTCTCGCGCACGGTCGTGAGGATGTTGCAGTCCGCCCTGTTCAGCGGCTCGACCGCGACGGTCACGCCGCAGCCGAGCGCGATGGGCATGAGTACGCGGCAGAACTCGATGATCTGTTCCGTGGCCCGTGTGTGGTCGAACCCGTCGGGCACCTGGCGTGCGCCGCCGGAGCCGAGGACTATGGTTGCGACCCCGGCCTGCTCGGCGCGCCGGCAGGCGGTGGTGACGTACTTTTCGAGGGCCGGCATGTTCACGGCCGGCCCGGTGATTTTCAGGTCGCCGGGAATGAAGCCGTTGAGCGCCCGGCAGGGGATGGGAGCGGCCTGGGCCTGGGCCAGGGCGGCGCGGAACGCCGCCTCGTCATCGCGCGGGCAGAGTAGCGGTTCGACGGCCCACTCGAAGTAGTCATAGCCAGCGTCGGCCGCAACGCGCGCCACGTCCGGGCCGGCGCAGACACCGTATTCCATAATCGTCCTGCTAGATTATCTCGAGATGATCGCGGTCGGGCAGCGCCGGGAACGGAGCGGCCGGGAGCGTCTGGTACCAGTACGCGACGGAGCAGATATCGTGCGTGCCGGGCAGGAACCGCCCCTCGTTCCGCCAGCCGAGCGCCTGGATGGTGATGCGCAGGTCCTGCTCGAACCGGACAGGGTCCATCACGTGCCACCGGTACATCGCGTGGCGGTGCTGGGACTGGTAGGTGCCGTCGGGCCGGATGACCTGGTGCATGCCCATGAAGGGCGTCGTGTACTCCGCGTACTGTCCGCCGACATCCCAGTTGTATGACCCGCCGAAGTAGTCCTCGGTGCCGGTGCCGCATATGGTGGGGAACTCGGCGTCGCCGTCGATGTAGAACTTTATCTCGCCCTCGCCCCACCATTTGTCATTGTTGATTCCCCATCCCATCGAGGTGCCGACGTACTGGCCGCGGCCGCGGACGCCGTCGAGAATGGTGTAGACCTCGCCGTAGGGCAGGGGATTGACGCGGCGGAACTGGGCGTGGAAGTACGCGGAGTCGTCGGGCACTTCGGTCAGCGTGTAGTTGATCTGGTGGAAGCATCCGTGGCCGTCCCTGGGGCCGATGTTCTGTACGGTGATGCGGCAGTGCTTTCTGAATGGCATCTCCCAGAAGCAGTTGAGGCCGGTGTTCGGATTGACGGAGACGGGTAATGAGTTGACACGCGGCGGGTTCTTGTACGGGCCGCCGACGTTCTCGGCCCAGGGGATTGCGAAGAAGTCGGGCACCGGGCACTCGACGGACGGGGCGTCCTGACCGTCCCAGTAGATGCGGAGGATGAAGTCGCGGCCGGTGTAGCCGGCGAACCACATGCTCTGGATGGCGCCCGGTCCTTTGATGTCGGCGAGCGTGGCGGTCTCGCCGGGCGCGATGCCCGTGCACGGGCGGCATTTCCAGCCGCGGCCGAGTTCGCGGGCGGAGCCGTTCGGGTCGGCCTCGGCCGTCGCGCCCTTGCCCTTATCGCCGGTTGGGTTCTCGGCCGAGATGGAACGTGTCTTCGCTTGCGACAGTCGCGCCAGATTGCCGAGCGTCATCCCGAGCCCGTTGAATCCACTCACGTGCCATCCTCCTCGTATTTGTTCCAGAACTCGTCGTACGGGTCGTCCAGTTCGCCATGCCACCGGATGAGTTCTTTGCTCAGGCGGCGCAGGTGCTGGGCGCAGGCGGCGTCGCCGGCAAGGTTGTTCATCTCGAACGGATCGTTCTCAAGGTCGAAGAGCTGAGTCGTCCGGGTGCCGTCGACGACGTACTCGATGAGCTTCCAGCGGTCGTCCCGGACGGAGCGGTGGAGACCGAGGTAGGCGAGGGGGAGCGTGTCCCTGATGGCATGAGCAGGGTCGTGCATCACTGGCGCGAGCGAGCGGCCCTCGACGGTGGCGGGCACTGGCACGTCCGCAAGAGCGCACAGCGTCGGGAAGATGTCGATGAGATAGCAGAGAGCGTCGCGCGTCTCGCCCTTGGGGACGCCGGGCCCGGCCATGATGAGCGGGACGTGGACGCTGTGGTCGTAGACGTTCTGCTTGCCCATCAGGCCGTGTCGGCCGAGGGCGAGCCCGTTGTCGCCCGCGAAGACGATGACCGTGTCTTCGTATTGCCCGGTGTCCTTGAGCGCCTCGATGACGCGGCCGATCTCGGCGTCGGCGTGCGAGATCATCGCGCAGTACTCGGCGATGTGCCTACGAATGACGTCCGGCGTCCGCGGATGCGGTGCGAGTTCCTCGTCCCGTCCGGCCAGCTCGCCGTTGTCGAACGGGTGATCGGGGAGGAAGTTCTCGGGCAACGGGATCTTGTCGGGATCGTACATTTCGAGGAACTTGCGCGGCATGGTGCGCGGGTCGTGGGGTGCCATGAAGGAAACGTAGGCGAAGAACGGGTCTTTGGACTTGCGGCCCTTGAGGAAGGCGATCGTGGCATCGGCAAAAAGCTCCGACGAATGCTTGCCGGCCTTGATGTGATCGCAGCCCATGTAATCGAGCTTGTTCGACGTTCCGAAGTTCCTGCACTGCGGCTGTTGTGTGTCGTACCTGCCGGTGGGGTCAAAGTCGTAGGCGGGCACGTTCCAGTGGTCCCACATTCCGCCGAAGAAAATCTCGGCTCCGTCCGTGAAACTTCGCGCGTAAGCCGGTCGGCCGTTGTGCCACTTTCCGGTTCCGAAGGTGCGGTAGCCGGCCCGCTGGAAGCATTCGCCCATCATCGTGTGCTCGGCCGGGATGTCCTGGCCCTGTTCCTGGATGTGGAACAGCGTGCGGCCGGTGTGGAGCATCGCGCGGCTGGGCATGCAGACGGCCGGGCTCGTTCCGCCCATGATGTGCGCGTTGGTGAATGCCGTGCCCTCGCGGACGAGCGCGTCGATGTTCGGCGTGCTGATGTGCTTGTTGCCGAGAGCCCGGATGGTGTCGAAACGTTGGTCGTCGGTGAAGAAGAAGATGACGTTGGGCTTGCTCATTTCGCTTCCTTATGTGCGGGTTTGTGGGGGAACCATCCGCGGAGAAACTGTCCGAGCGTCCCGGCGTATGTCGCTTCGGCCAGGAACTCATCGCCGCACTGTGTGCCCCACGAGTAGCTGATTACGAGGTGGCCTTTGTGCTCCGTGAAGTCGATGTCGGAGTTGTTGATGTCCTTGATAGCGGCGATACGTTTCCGTTCGTCCGGGGGTATGTCTGGGTTGGCGATCACCTTGTCTTCGTCGGACGCGCTCAGCACTGGATTCAGCGGGCTGGAGTCCCAGTGGATAAGATCGCGGGACCGGACGACGCGCGTCTCCCAGCCGCGGACTTCGTGGTACGCTTCGAGGTAGAAATCGTAGAACCAGCCGTCGAGCCAGCGCAGGCAGTGCGGCGCGGTGTAGCGGCTTTTCTCATAGTGGCAGTCGGGCGGCGTGATCTCCCAGGTCCGCATGTCGTCCGAGAAGGCGAAACGGGCGGTGAACGCGACGCCGCACTCTTCCTCGGGCTCGCTGACCTCGAACATCATTGCATAGCGGCCGTCGGCCTTGCAAATGGAAGTGTTCCAGATGCGGTAGAGCGACAGGTCCACGCCGGGGAGTTCCTCCCATCGCGCCAGGTCGGTGGATGAGAAGATGCGGACCCCGCTGCGGCCGCCATCGACTGTTCCGGCAACGTAGACGGTGCCGTCGTCGACGAACGCGCTGCCGAAGATAGTTCCCACGGCGAGCGGTTCCGTCGTGTCGCCGGTGTCGCGGTTGACGAAACGGTAATAATTGGCGTCGATGGCCCTTTGCTTGTAGTAATCCTTTCTTACCCACTCGCCGCGCCAGATCTCGCCCTTGAAGACGACCGGCGTCGCCTCGACCATGTCGCAGTCGATTGTGCCCAGCTTGATGATCGCGGGGCGTGTGCTCTGGTTCATGTGGAATCCTCCTTGTTCAGTCGGTGCGGTTGTTTGCGGCGCTTTCGTAGTAATCGAAGCTACGGCCGAGCTTCTTTGTCACCGCGTCGGTGACCTTGTTCAGTTGCACGACGACTTCGTTCGGCAACGGTTCCGCGACGGCTTTGACGTTGGCCTCGAGCTCCGTGACGTTGCGTGCCCCGACGAGGGCGCACGTGATGGCGTGGTTCGCGATGGCCCACTTGACGGCGATCTCAGGCATTGTCAGTCCGCACTCGTGGCATATGGCGCGGATGTCGGCGAGCGCCCGGTTTGTCTCGTCCTCGGCCCCGTCCTCGCCGTGCCTGGTCAGATCACAGCGCTTGCAGTCGAAGTGCCGCGTGCGCCCCTGCCATTTGGGGACATCGTCGAGCGTGGGATAGATGTCGGCCAGCAACCCCTGGAGCAGGGTCATGTAGCCGATGATGCCGACCCCTGTTTCCCGGCAATGTGGCATGATCTCCAGTTCGATCGCGCGGGTCAGCAGACTGTAGGGAAGTTCGTTGACGACAATATCCGGGTAGAGGTCCTGCGCCTCGGCGAGCCGGATCACGCCGAAGTTGCTTACGCCGACGTAGCGGACCTTGCCGCCGTCGCGGAGGTCCATCAGCGCGGCGAACGCATCATCAACCGAGGGCGGGTTGTTGATGACGGCCTCGTCTTCGGTGAAGTGGCGGATCGAGTGGGGGTGAATCGGCCAGTGCACCATGTAAAGGTCGATGCGGTCGGTGCGGAGCCGCCGGAGACTTGCGTCGCAGTGTTTGCGCAGGACGTCGGGGTAGCAGTTGGACGGGCTTATCTTCGAGCCGATGACGGCCTCGTCGCGCCGGCTTTGCAGGGCGAGGCCGAGGGATTTCTCGCTCGCGCCCTTATTATAGACCTCGGCAGTGTCGAAGTAGTTGATGCCGAGGTCGAGAGAGCGGTTGACGACCTCGTCGACGTCTTTCTGGTTCTGGTCGCCCCAGTATTCGCCGCCGCCGAACGCCCAGCATCCGGCGCCGAGAACGGAAAGTTCGAGGTCGGACCTGCCGCATTGTCGCGTTTCCATTGGCGGTGTCCCTTTCTACTTCTTCTTCTGGACGGTTGCCTTGGTCGCGCCTGTCGAGATGCCGCCGTCGACGAGGAGCGTCTGGCCGGTGACATATTCGCTTGCGTCGGACGCGAGGAAGACGACGGCGCCGTCGAGGTCGTTGGGCTGGCCGGGGCGCTTAAGCGGGATGCGGTCGCACAGGTACGCGAGCCAGTCCTCCTGTTCGTACAGCATCTTGTTCTGGGCCGTCTTGAACCAGCCGGGCGCGAGGCAGTTGACCGTGATGCCGTCGGCGCCCCAGTCGTCGGCAAGACTCATCGTGAGCTGTTTCGTGCCGCCGCGGCTCGCGCAGTAGGGGCCGAGCCCGGCGTATCCGGCGACGCACGTCACGGAACCGATGTTGATGATGCGGCCATACTTCTGCGGAATCATCGACTTGACGGCCACGGCCTGGGCTACGAAGAAGGTGCCGCGCAGGTTCGTGTCCACCACGTACTGCCAGTCTTCCCAGGTGACCTCGGCAGCCGGTTTCCTGCGGTTGCATCCGGCGTTGTTGACGAGGATGTCGATCTTGCCGCAGGCCTCGACGGCCGCGTCGGTCGCGCGCTGGATGCTGTCGTAGTCGCGCACGTCGAGCTCGATGGGGACGGCCTTCCGCCCGAGGGCTTCGATTTCCTTTGCGAAGTCGGCCAGCGAGTCCTTCGTGCGGCTTGTAATGATCAGGTCGGCGCCGGCCCGCGCGAGCGCGCGGCCCATGTACTGTCCGAGGCCGCGGCTCGTGCCCGTCACCATAGCCACCTTGCCGGTCAGATCAAACAGGTTCTTCGTCATTGTCTTCCTCCTCGAGTAGGGTTATGGGTTGAGAACAACCTTCATCAGGCCTGGTTCCTTGTCGTGCAGGCGCTGGAACCACGATGCGCCTTCGGACAGCGGCGCGGCCGCGCTCATCAGTGCGTCGGTGCTGACCTTGCCCGCGGCAATAAGGTCCAGGCACTCGGGATATTCCCCGCACGACGCGCACGAGCCGTAGACGGTGATCTCGCGCGTCACGACCGCCTGGAGCGGCAATTCGACGGTCGGCGACAGGTTGCCGACAAACGTCGCCCGCCCGCCCTTCGTGAGGCACTTCACGGCGGTCTGGACGGCGGGCGTGATGCCGACCACTTCGAATGCAAGGTCCGCGCCTCGGCCGCCCGTGAGCGTGTTGATCTCGGCGACGGGGTCGCACTTGCCGGCGTCGAACGTCTCGTCCGCGCCTAACGTCCGTGCGAGGTCGAGCTTGTCCTGCGCGACGTCGACCGCGACGACCCGACGGCATCCGAGCGCCTTCAGGCACTGGACGACGAAGAGTCCGATCATGCCGCTGCCGACCACGACGGCCGTATCGTCGGGTGACACGCCCGCGCGCTTGACGGCGTGCAGGGCTATCGAGACGGGCTCGACCATCGCCGCCTGCTCGAACGAGACGCCGTCGGGCAGGGCGTAGAGGATGTGCTGTGGCACGACGACGTATTCGGCGAACGCGCCGTGCTGGCGGTAGTCGTCGCACGAGACGCCGAGCACGCGGCGGTCGTCGCACAGGTTGATCTGTCCCTTCTTGCAGAAGCCACACTTGTTGCAGTAGATGGTCGAGTCGAACGTGACGCGGTCGCCCTTCTTCCACTTTGTGACGTTGTTGCCGGCCTCGGCGATGACGCCCGAGGCCTCGTGCCCCATGATGATGGGCGGCTGTCTTCGGCCGGTCGAGCCGTCCATCCCGTGCGCATCGCTGCCGCAGATGCCGCAGGCCTTGACGCGGATGAGGACGTCGCCGTCGCCCATCTTCGGCTCGGGCACGTCTTCGTACTCGAAATGGTTATATTCCTTGAGGACGAGCGCTTTCATTGTTCTCCTTCCTTAATGACTCCGATGGTGAGCAAGAGATTGGCGAACCGTCGTTGTTCGCCCGTCGCGATGACGAGTGTGGTCTCGGGCGATTTCACCTCGTCGTAGTAGTCGTATCGTTTCTTCTCGGTGAGTTCTAGGCCTGCGGGCAGGATGTGGCGGAACTCGTCGTGGATCGGCTGGCGCGAGCTGTCGGGCGGGACCATCACGGCGGCCGCCTCGATTGGAATAGCGGTGACGAGCGCCGCGAGCACGTCCGTCACCTTGGGCATCCCGGGCATCAGGTTGAGAAAGACCTTTTCGGCGGACGCAGGCGAGCCGGTCGTAAACGGATAGTTGCCGTCGGCGATCAGCACCTTTGAGCCGTGCCCCGCGCGGCCGAGCACGCGCAGTATTTCAGGATGCAGCAGTGTGCCCTTGAGCATGTCTTTGTCCTTTCGATCGGGGTCAACGCGGCGTCATGCCATCTCCTTTGCGATCCGGACGGCCATCTCGCACCATTTCGTGGTCCGTTCGGCCTCGCCGTGGAACGTGCTGGTGTCCTTCATCACGATGTGAATCGGGCAGCCGCGGGCGATGTCGAGCGTCTCGCGGATGTCCTGCTCCGCCGCATCCCACTCGGCCACGGGGGCGCAAATCCGCGACGGGTTCGGTTTGTAGACATAGACGTATTTGTAGCCCATCTTCTCGGCGCAGAGCTTGCGGTCCGACCACGGGGACACGGCCATCCATCGCAGGTGCGGTACTTTCTTCACGAGGATGTCGATCTTGTGGTCGAGTGGCTCGCAGCATCCGTAGTCCACCATTCCGAACCGGTTCATCAGCGGAATCTGGTAGGCGAGCACGAACTCGTCGAACTGCTTCGGCCCGACGCCGACGGTTTCCTGGGACTCGGCCCAGCACCAGCACTGCTTGAGCGGAGCGGGCATCGTCCCGCCGGCCGGCAGGGTCGAGTTCGGCGCGAGTCCGCCCGAGCCGAGGTTCGCGTCGGGCACGTTGTTTGCCATTATGGCCTGTTCGCGCTCGAAAAGGTCGAGCTCGTTCATGTAGTCGTCGCGCAGGAAGCCCATGAGCTTGTGCAGTAGGTCGGGGTTGTCATACATGTACAGCATCATGTTTTCGAGGCCGATCATGTGGATGAGCACGCGGCTGAGTCCGTACCGCCAGTTGCCGCGGCCCACCTTGCGGACCTCGAGGATGTCGCCGAAGAGTTCCTGGTAATAGGCCACGTTGCGGTCGGCCGATTCATGGTCGAGCTTGAGTGGGCGGAAGTGCAGGTTCTCCATGTCGTCGACGCACTTGATGACCGGCTCGATGTGATAGGCGCCGTGCTCTTCGCCGCTGCGCGTGGTGAGGAGCTTGAAGCCGTAGTCGTCGTATCCGCCGCCGCTGACGCCGATGCCGACGTCCCACGTGGCAAGCATCGGGCGGTCGTCCGGGATGTGCTCGTGGCAGATAATCCGGTTGCGGAGCGCCGACTCCTGGCCGCGTGCCTGCTCCCCTTCGCACTCGAGCTTGAGCCACGCGGCCGCGATCTCGTCCCACGGCTGCTGGATCGCGAGGACCATGGCCCTTTCGGGCTTGAGGTCGTTGCATGCCGTCCAGAGGCGGATTTTCTCGGCCTCTTCGGGCAACGCGGCGATGTCCGCGACCTGTTTCGCCAGGTCACGGAGGATCGTTCGGTCTTTCTGGCTGATAGCCATTCTCTTTTTCTCCTGCGCGATGAATGTTCCTTCGTCGTCACACGTACTTGAGGAGGAACGCCTCGAGCGCGTCGGCGAACGGCCCGGTGAGGTTGTGTTCGTGGACCTCGCCGCGGAAGTCGATCTTGTCCTCGGCCTTGTAGAGGCGGTAGATCTTGCGGGTCAGCGACTCGATGTCGTCGTATCCGCTCACGGGCCACCAGTTGTCCGGCAGATTCGCGCGGACGAGGAGCGGCCGCGGTGCGACGGCGGCGTGCAGGTGGTCGATGTCGCAGACCTTGAGCATTCCGAACGGGAAGGGCGAGGCATCGCCGTTCGCTACATAGGCCGCCATTTCCGGGAAGTGCGCCGCGAGGGTCGAGGCCGAGCAGATGGGCGCGACCGCGCAGAACCGCTCGTCCATCGCACCGGCAAGCCACGTGTCCATGCCGCCCTGGCAGAGGCCCGAGAGTGCGACACGTGCGGCATCGACGTCGCCGCGCGCGCGGAGGTACTCGCCGCACCGCATCGCCTCGGCCGCACGGACCGCGAGCTGGCTGTAGCCGAGGACGTGGCCCATGCTCATCACGAGTGTCATGTTCGGCGAACCGGGGAATCCGGCCTCGCCGAAGGGGGCGTGGTCCATCACCAGCACCACGTAGCCCTGCCGGGCCATGCGTTCGCCGAATTTCTGGTATGAGTTTTCCCACTTGGTCTGCGGCCAGCCGGGGCTCCAGACGAGGCCGGGCATCGGCTTCTTCGGCGGGCTGAGCGGTGAGAAGACGAACGACGGGATCGCGTAGTCCTCGTCGACGTACACGTCGACGCGCTCGCAGACGACGTTCTCGCCGATGCGCATCCGGCCGCGTACGTAGCTCTCCTTGAGCTTGGGGAACTCCGGGATGCCGATTACGCCGGGCAGTTCCTTGCGCAACTTGGCCCGGAAGGCCCCCCATTGCTTGAGCGTCTTGAACTCGCGCGGCAGTTTGAGCGACTGCCTCATCACCTGTTTCTGGAACCACCGGATCGAGTTCGTCTTCAGCCCCGGCGGCTCGTCGGCGAAGAAAAGGGCCATGTCCTTGTCAGCGTTCTGCATCGTGTGTCCCTTTCACGTGGTTGCGCCCGGCGGCCTGCCGGGCTGGTCGTTGCGTAGTCCTATAGTGCGCCGATGGCGGCGCGATAACGTTCCAGAGCACAGTGTATCTCAGACCGCCGGTTGCGCGCCATCCAAAGCTTCTCGAACCGCTTCATGAGGGCGGTCATCTCCCTCTTCAGGGCCTTGTGGGCCGCGGGGGTGTCCTTCCCGCCGGGACCGAACGCGGCCAGTTTCCGGGCCGCATGCGTAATCGTGTCGACCGCGAATATCCAGCAGGGCAGGACGCCCGCCGCGTCCTCGTTCTTTCGGGCGGCGTGCTTGACGAGCACCTTTCGGACGGTCGCCAGCTTCTTGATGATGTTCCGGCCGAACGCGGCGTTCAGCCGCAGAACCGTCTTCTCCATCCTGCCGTTCTGGCCGGTCCAGCCGTCGGCTTCGCCGACCGTGAAAAGCTCATTGTCCGGGCGCGCGAAGAAGAGGTACATCCAGATACTGGTGTTCCAGTCGCGGAAGAGGGAGTTGATGCCGCCGAGGGTCGTGAGCGCCTTCGGCAGGTCGGTGGTGGTGGAGCCGAGGAACAGTCGGCAGAAGCGCTCGTCGAAGCTCGCCGCGTCGGCCTCGGTGTTCCAGCCCTGTTCCGCGGCGAACAGGTAGCCGGGCCAGGAAAGCTCCATGAAGTTGTAGTGTCCGCCGTCGCCCCAGTCGGTGCAGAGGAGCCCCTGTCCGCCGTTGGCGCTGGCGGCGGCGGCGAACCCGTGGATGTTCTCCTTCGCCTCGACGGTCCGGGGGAAAAGGGCGTTCCATGAGTTTGTTCCGGGACAGGCGAAGAAGGGGAGGCCGGCGTCGCGGAAGTCGCGGATTGCGGCGAAGTTCTGCGTGTGGTAGTAGCCCCAGTCAAGGACGGTCACGTCCTTCGGGATTTCCTTGATAAGCTCCGGGTAGTGACGAATGATGTCGCCCCAGAACATTATGCGCTTGCCGTATTTGGCGGCGAGGTCGCGGAGCCGGACGATGTGGCGGAGGTAAAGCCGGCCCTTGCCGATCTTCTCGGCAAGTTCTCGGCTCTGGCCGGAGCCGAGGTCGCCGACCTCGTCACAGCACACGTTGAACCTGTCGGAGCTGAAGCAGGGAAGGAACTCGGCGAAAAGGTCGTCGAGGAAGACGTACGTTTCTTCCTTCCCCGGAGCAAGGGTCCACGCGCTCCACCCGGGCTCGTGGGCCGCCGACTCTGTCCAGTTCTCGGCGAGGTGGCGATAGCGTGGCAGGTTCAGCACCGGCGCGAGATGGCCGAAACTCGAGAGCGAGGGGACTAGCTCGACGTGCCGCTCGCGGCAGTGAGCGTCGAGCCGGAGGATGTCTTCGGCCGTCAGGGGCGAGGCGTCACGGCCGATGTCCGGATGGCGGCGGAACCGGAACGTGTGTTCGATATAAAGCTGGAACTGGTTGATCTTGTATTGCGAGAGCACGTCGGCCTGCTGGATGAGACGTTCGAGTTTCGGGACGCGACCGCGGGCGATGTCATAGTAGATGCCGCGGTCCTGAATGTCCGGCCAGTCATCGATGCCGAGGTGCGGGAGCTTTCCGGCCGGGCTGTGTTTGGCGATCTGGAGCAGAGTCTGGACGCTGTGGAACGCGGCGGCCTCGGATTCCGCGTCCAGACGCACGCCGTCTGCGTCTATCTTCAGCCGGTACCCGCCCGGCTTCAGGCCGTCGCCGATAGCGATGGCGATGGTGTCGGAGACGCCGGGTACTGCGATGCCGACCGAACATTGCCTGAAGAGCGGCCGGGCCGCGTCGGCGGCGGCGAGCAGTCGCGCGTCCGAGATGCCGACCGTGCCGTTCGCGGGAAGCGTGAGGCGTCCGTTGCCCATCGTCAGTTGTTTCGGTTGCGGGATAAGTGCGAGTTTCATCTGCTCTCCTGTCCTATCCGCGGCCTTCCAGCAGGAAAGCCGCGTCATTGTCCTCCAGAAACGCTTCGAAATCCACCTTGTCCTTGGTCTCGATGCTGTGCAGAATTGCCTTTTCGACCGCGAGTATGTATGCCGCGTCACGCACGGTCATCGACCCGTTGCCGCTCTTCTTGTTCAGAATGCAGTTGACCAACTCCTGCAATTCGTCAAAATGGCCCATGTAGCCGTACGGGTCGCGGTCCATGTCCTGGCCCGTGAAGCCCCACGACTTCTCAACTGTGTTCCGGTCCCTCATCAAGTGGCATTCCTTGAACCGTTTCGCAAGGTACACGCAGCGGTCCTTGCCGAAGAGCTGATAATGGTACTTGGTCAACATCGTGTTGAACGAGGCGCCGTGTTGGATGTATGTGTGGACAGAATCGTCCGTGAAGGTGAGCACCGCCGAGAACGAATCGGCCGCGAGGTGCTGGTCAAGGCCCCATACCTGCCGCCCGCTGGCATACACCGTGGCCAAGGGTGCGTCGTGGAAGCAATTCACGGCCAGATCGAGGTTATGGCAGGCCTGGTGCGTCACCGTATCGGCGCATTGGCAGAACGAGTAGGCCGGGTTCGGGCACATTCGCTTCGCCATCTTGACCATCGGGGCCAGCCGTTGGCACGTGCCGTGTATGAACTTGACACCGGCCTTCTCGACCACGCGTACGGTTTCGAGCGCATCGGCCAGGTCAACGGCGATGGGTTTCTCAACGAAGACGTGCTTGCCCGTCTTCGCCGCGGACTGCACCATCCGCGGGTGGTCCAGCGGCCCGACCTGGATCAGGACGCCGTCGAGCGTCTTGTCCGCGTAGATGTCCTTCTCGTCCGGCGTCGTGTACTCGCCGCCGAACTTTGCGAGCAGCGCCTTCGCCTTGTCCTCGACGATGTCGCAATAGGCAACGGTTTTCGCCCCGACCACGTGCGCCATGTTCGGAGTGTGAACGCCCGCTCCCATTCCGCCGCACCCGATCACGCCGAACCGGAGTTCCTTCGGTGTCTGCTTGCTTGCTGTCTTTGGCATGGAAACCATCCTTTCATTGAAAGAGAGACTTGGCGAATTGCAGGTCTTCCGTCGCGAGGCGGTTCACCATGCTCATGTCGGAGTACTCGGCGTTCAGGTTGATGACGCCGCGGTAGCCGCGCTTCTTGAGTTCCGCGGCCACGGTCGGCCACGACTGGAGGCCGTGGCGGCCGGCCGTCCAATGCGGCCCCCAACTGGCGACCTCGGCCTCGGGGCCGTTCGTCCGCCTCCAGAAGGCGTTCTTGAAGAACACCATTGCGAGATGCGGCCAGATGATGTCGATCGCTTTCGTGATCGGCTCGCCGTTGAGCGCGCAATGCCCGACGCACAGGACCGCTCCGATCCGTTCGGGATCATAGCCCTCGATCAGGTGGAGGAGCGTTGTCGCGTTGCAGATGTATCCGCCGCTGTGGTTCTGGACGCCGACCTTTACATTGTGGCGTTCGAGCATCGGGAGCATCCGGTCGTAGTCCTTCCGTGCGGCCGCCTCCGTGGCCCGGTAGTCGGCCAGGTCCGGCACCATCACACGCAGGATGGGGATGCCCGCCGCTCCATATGCGGTGATCGCTTCCTCCGTGGCCGGGCCGGTGACGCTGCATATCTTGACCCCATGGTCGCCGAGAATCTTCACGGCCTCGGGCAGCATCTTCGTGAGGTTCTCGGGGTTCACAGGATACCCTTCCCGCGCGGGCAGTTCGATGCCGTTGAACCCCATGCCGCTCACGAGTCGTCCCAGCTCCGGCAGGGGGACCGTCCACGGTTTCGTAAACACCGCCCAGGTGACTTTCGCATCACTCATTTCCTTTTCCCTTCATTCAGGTTTTGTGCTGACCGCTGAAATCGCCATATGTCTTGCACGTCCTGTCATACACGCAGAAGTTGTCGAGCGGGACTTCGGGGCTGATGGAGTGCGTTCCGATGACTACGCCGCCGTTGCGGCCCATGTCGATGAGCTCCATGGCCTCGGCCTCGATCCTCTCGGCCGGGCCGTTGATGAGCGTGCCGGTGTTGTCCATGCCGCCGATGAGGACGAGGTTCGGGAACTTCTCCCGAATCTTTGCGGCGTCCATCCCGGCGCGTCGCTCAAGCGGGTTGAGACCGTCGATGCCGGCGTCGACGAGCATGTCGAGAATGGGGAAGACGTTGCCGTCGGAGTGGAGGAAGACGCGCAGCGCGCCGGCGTCGCGGAACGCCTTGATCATCCTGCGGTAGCCGGGCAGGAAGATTTGCTCGAACTGCTTGGGCGAGAACATCGGGGCGTCGTTGTAGGCCATGTCGTCCCAGATGGACATTCCGGTTTCCTGGAGCTTCCAGCGGCGCACCTCTTCAGCCCCGACGGCGGCGAGGTGGTCGGCCATCTTGTCGGCCAGCGCCCGTGCGAGCGAGGGGTCGCCCGCGATGTCCATCAGGAACTGTGTCTCGCCGCGGACGAACGTAGTGCGGAGGTACGGTCCGCCGGTCTTGCCGAAGACGCACTTCGGGTGGGAGCGCGCGTCGCGGTCGCCGCCGTAGCGTGAGTCGAGGTCGGGTGGGTCGAACTCGACGGCGTCGGGATCGGTGCCGGGCGGGATGGCGACATCGATCGTCTCACAGAAGAAGGAATCCTTTCGCGAGCGGCTCGTCTGGCCCCAGGCGCTGACGTCGATCCTGTCGTTGCCCTCGTCGCGCACGTGGCGCGCGCGGGTGGGGAAGGCGCCTTCGTCAGGGCACCAGATGT
>Ga0180435_10001126_pt1 | contig 28063 bp, 26 predicted proteins | sample SS_ome_3_FD_132467 | JGI IMG/M metagenome (GOLD analysis project Ga0180435, IMG submission 132467) | Hypersaline lake sediment archaeal communities from the Salton Sea, California, USA - SS_3_S_1 metaG | ecosystem: Environmental > Aquatic > Non-marine Saline and Alkaline > Hypersaline >... | reverse complement strand
GGGCTTTGTCAAAGAACGGCTTTACGCCCTGCGCGATTCCGGCGTGACTGCGCTGAATATCAGCCTGGCGGGTAAAGATCGCGCAGACCGAGTTGCCCAGTGTGAAGCCCTGCGCAATCTGGTCGATACGCTCTAACGGCGCCTATTCGTCGAACAAACGCAGCAGCCCATCCAGGGCTGTTGCAACTGCCGCTTCACGTACCTGCGCTCGCGCACCTTCAAACACATGCGCTTGTGCCTGTATAAGACCGTTTGCATCACACCAGGCGAACCACACCGTACCTACCGGCTGCAGAGGTTCACCGCCAGTGGGGCCTGCCAACCCGGTGATCGCAACAGAAATATCTGCATCACTTCGATCCAACGCACCTTGCGCCATCTCCCTGGCAACCGGCTCGCTCACGGCGCCGTGGTGTCGCAGCGTTGCCGGCTGAACGCCCAGGAAACGTGTTTTGGCCGTCAGACGATAAGTGACAAACGCCCCTTCAAACCATTCGCTGCTGCCCGCAAGGCTGGTAACGCTGGCAGCAAGCAAACCACCGGTGCACGATTCCGCGGAGACCAACCGCCAGTGACGGCGCAAAAAGTGCTGGCTAAGCTGTTCCAACTGCCGTTCAAACATATCCATCCCTCAACGCACCCTGATTAAACCTTCCTGCACCGTCGAGGCCACCAGCTCACCCTGCTGGTTAAAAATCGTGCCGCGGGTCAAACCGCGGCCAGCGGAGGCACTGGGAGAGTCCTGGGCATAGAGGAGCCATTGATTGACATCAATGGCTTGATGAAACCACATGGCATGATCAAGGCTGGCCACCTGCATTTTATCCGGCTCATACGCCCCACGGTGAGGTAAGCGCGACGTGCCGAGCAGGGTATTGTCGGATTCATACACCAGTAGACAGGCGTGCAGAACTGGATCAGGCGGAACTTCGCCGTTGCTTTTAAACCACACAAACTGCTCCGGTGGCTGGGGTTCAGAAGACTGCAGCCGGCGAAATTCATTGCGCCAGGTTATAAAAGCACTGTCATAGAGATAGGCGGGGATCTTCTCAGGTGGCGGAGGTTGCAGCTCCGGCATGGGCTCTTGATGCGTTAAACCCTCTTCTCTCACCTGAAAAGAGGCATCCATACTGAAAATCGCTTCGCCGTGTTGCACCACAAGTACGCGCCGGGTCGAAAAGGAACGCCCGTCGCGCAGCCGCTCAACCTTGATCACCGCGGGTACCTTCGGATCACCTGGGCGCAGAAAATAGCCATGCAGAGAATGCACGGCACGCTCTGCTCCTACCGTTTGCGCAGCAGCCATCAGCGCCTGAGCCATGATCTGTCCACCATAAAGTCGGCGCTGTCGATCTTCCGGATGGAAGGCGCGGAAAAGGTTTTCTTCCACCTGCTCCAGTTTGAGCAGCTCAATCAGCTGATGGAGTTGGTTGACCATCATTCAGCCCATACCATCGCAGAACTGGCCGTAGAACGGATGATCACGCAAATCCTGACGGCGCTGATCAGTGTAAATGCCATCGAGGTGGTTCCATAACAGATTGATCGACAGGTCTGTCTCCGCGGGCGGATTGGCCAGCGCATCCTGCATCACCGGTATGTCCTCTTTGAGGATCATGTCAAACGGCAGCCCGGCAAGGACATCTACCAGATCCCTGACCAGTTTGTCCTCGGCTCTCTCGGCCTGAGCGGCTTCCGCCCACTGCCAGACCGTCAGTTCATCTTTTTCACCACTGTGCCAGGCAGTCAGCACAGCGCGCAGGTCATCACGCGTTGTCACCCATTTCTCCTCATGCCATGTAGAATCTTGACGACTGAGAGTTTAAGCGAAAGTGGGAGAGAGCGGATGTCGTTAATGAAAAAACTGGTGATACTGGTCATTGCCGTGAGCGTCTGGGGGTGTGGGCAGGATCAGGCATCAGAGCCTGCAGCGCCGCTGGACACAGTAGCCGAAGCAGGGATCAACATGCTGCCCGCCGGCTGGACAGAAATTGCGCCGGGTGGCGAAACCACCTGTTCAGACGGCACTCCCTACCGCTTCTTCGTACGGCCAGGTGAGGCTGATAAGTTGATGGTGTTTTTCCAGGGTGGTGGGGCCTGCTGGACCCGCCAGACCTGTGACCCGGCAGGCCAACCCACCTATACCGTTAACATTGCCGAAGGCTGGAGCCCGGAGCCCTTTGGCGCCTTCAATTTCGAAAATGCCGATAACCCGTTTAAAGATTACAGCGTGGTGATGGCGCCATACTGCACCGGCGATGTACACATTGGCGCTTCCGACACGGTCTATCCTCCGCTGGAAGAGGGCGGCGAACCTTTAACGGTGCACCACCAGGGCCGCGCCAATGCCCAGGCAGTGCTGGACTGGACCTACAGCAACGTGCCAGACCCTGAGCAGGTGTTTGTAACAGGCTCATCAGCGGGTGCCATCCCATCACCTTTCTACGCAGCACTCATTGCTGCTCACTACAGCGAAGCAAGTGTGGCTCAACTGGGTGACGGTGCCGGCGGGTATCGACGCATGAACGCTGACGCGCGCCCGGATGAGCAGTGGGGGACCTTTGATTTTCTGAATAAAGAGGCGGGATTCGAAACCCTGGTCCCGGAAGGATTCAACTACGAACAACTGTACATCGCCGCTGCCAAAGCCAATCCTGACATCCTGTTTGCCCGTTATGACGCGGCAGAAGATGCCGTGCAGAAACGTTTCCTGGCACTTGGCGGTGCCACCGATGTACAGCTGATGGAAGCGTTGCTGGCCAACCATGCGGATATTGCAGCTGAAGTTTCAAACATCCGCTCGTTTGTGGCTGGAGGTGAATCACACACTATTTTACGCCGCCCTGAATTCTACAGTTACGGTGCCCAGGGTGTTGGCATCAGAGACTGGGTTGCGCAGCTGGCCAACTTCGCTGCGCCTGATGACGTGACCTGTGACGCCTGCGTAGATGACACTTTTGCCGGACCCGCGATGCCGCCGGCGATGGCGCAGCTGTGGCGGAGCTGGGAGGACCCGAAACAACAGTACGTTAAACCCTTCAAAATATTCGATAACCTCTACTACGTCGGCATCGACTGGGTAGCGGCTTATGTCATCGACACCGGTGACGGCTTGATTCTGATCGACTCCCTGTATGGCAAGTGGGTGCGGCAGCTGGTTAACAACATGCGACAGCTGGGCCTCGACCCTGCCGACGTTAAGTATGTCATCAACACTCACGGCCATTTTGATCACGCCGGCGGCACCCGCCTGTTTCAGGAAGTGTATGGCGCACGCGCGGTGATGAGCGCAGAAGATTGGGCACTGGCAGCAGAAGCGCCCACAGCGCCCGCATTTTACATGCCGGTACCCGAGCAGGACATTGTCGCCAAAGATGGCGACGTGATTGAGCTCAGTGACACCCGCGTGCAGATGTTCAAGACGCCGGGTCACACCACCGGTGTACTGAGCCTGGTTTACGACGTGCACGACGGCGATAACACCTATAAAGCCATCACCTTAGGTGGTGTGGGATTGAATTTCTCCGGCGTTGAGCGTACCCGGATGTATCTGGACAGCTATGCGCGACTGATGAGTATGGCGGACGACATCAGCGTCAGCTTGCCTAATCACGCTGCCATGGGCGGGGTATTTGAACGCGCCGCCTTGCTCGAGCAGCGCCAAGCTGGCCAACCTCATCCCTTTGTTGATCCTGCCGGCTATCAGGCGGCGCTCGCCACGTTTGTCGCCAACGCAGAAGCCAAGCTGGTTGCAGAACAGGCCGGTACTGCCAGAGATCCGCTGGAAGAACTGACAGCTGTGCTGGAGGGTGATGAATGAGATGAACGGGCCTGGAACTTTCAGCCGCAGTTGTGCTCTACGTTATATGCATCCGGTCATATTAGCTCTGCCGATTCTAGTTGCACTGTTTGCTGCGCCCCTGGTGGGCGCAGCAGATTCGCCGTTGCAGGGACATTGGCGCATCAATCTGGAAGAAACCGACAAAGTGGCGGTAAAGTTCAAAGAGGGCAGTGGTGTCTCCGGTGGCAACTTCAAACCCAGCATTTCTGTTATGGGATTACCGCTGCCCAAAAGCTATAAACAGTCCCCGATGTCCAACCTTGCAGCCAAAGACCCGAAGGTCCTGCGCTGCACGGATATGCAGATCGCCGTAGATAAGAAAAACGTCGCGCTCATCTACGACAGCGCCGATACAGAAAAACTGGTGAAAGGCGACTATCGCGGCCGTACCAGCAAGTGGTCAAAGAAAAAAATTGAGCAGAAGTACAAAACGCCTGAGCGTAGCGTGCGCAAGACCTGGACCATACGCGACGACGGTCGACTGCTGGTATCGGTGAAGTTGAACCCCCGGGGTGACAAGGCCCGAACCTACAATCGCGTGTTTGATCGGGTTATGCCAGAAGCGCCATGATAAAAATCCACAACACAATCTGCACTTTTCATATCCTAGTTCTTCAATTCTGCTGTGGTTACGGGATACAGATCATCCAGGGAAACTGAGCGGCCATTGTCCTGCACGATATGACAGTGATAACGATTTAAAAGACGCGGCTCAGCCACACCGCAGGAATGTGCAATGATCCCGACTTCTTTACGCATATTCTTCGCGTACTGGTAAACGCGCTCAGCTTTATCGGTTACATCCAGCCCGCGCTGCAGATCTTTGTCATGCGTCGTAATCCCCGTAGGACAGGTATTCTTATTACACTGCAGAGCCTGTATACATCCTAACGAAAACATAAAGCCGCGTGCAGTAGCGGCAACATCAGCGCCAAGGCACAGTGCCCAGGCAACCTGCCCGGGTGTGATCAGCTTGCCGCTGGCAACAATGCGAATGCGATCGCGCAAACCATGTTTGTAGAGAATATCGATCACCAGTGGCAGGCTCTCTTTCAGCGGCAGGCCCATGTAGTCCATCAAGCTGGCTGGCGCCGCACCGGTGCCGCCGTCTGCGCTGTCGATAGTGATGAAATCAGGCGCGGACTCAATACCGCGCTGGTGTATGGCGGCGCACAGTTCGTCTAACCAGGCGTAAGCCCCGATGACCGCTTTGAAACCCGTGGGCTTACCTGTCACATCACGCACATGATTAATCATATCAAGCAGATCATCTGCGGACGCCACCTCAGGGTGTCTGTTAGGGCTGATGGAATCCTGGCCTTCTTCGATAAAACGAATCCTGGCTATTTCCGCCGTGACCTTTTCACCGGGCAGAATGCCGCCTTTACCCGGTTTGGCACCCTGACTCAGTTTGATTTCAAACATGCGCACCTGTTCATGGGCCGCCACTTCACGCAGGCGATCGTCACTCAGGTGACCAGCGGCATCACGCACGCCATATTTTGCTGTGCCTATCTGATAAATGATGTCAGCGCCGCCTTCCAGATGCCAGGGGGACAACGCGCCCTCACCGGTGTTCATCCAGATCCCGGCCTTTTTGGCACCGTTTGACAATGCGCGTACCGCAGGTTTCGAGATGGCGCCAAAGCTCATGCCGGAAATGTGAAAGACCGAGTCCGTGGCGTAGGGTTTTCCTGCATAGGGCCCAAACACTATGGACGATGTTGCAAGCGCATCCTCTTCCAGAGTGGGATACGGGTAATTCACAAACAGAACTGTACCTGGTGGGCGAAGATCACGCGTAGAGCCAAAGGCAATGGTGCTGTCTTCATTTTTTGCGGCACGATAGACCCAGGACCTTTCCGCACGATTGAACGGCATCTCTTCCCGATCCATGGCAAAGAAGTACTGGCGGAAAAACTCTCCCAGGTGTTCAAAGACGTAACGGAAACGACCAATCACGGGGAAGTTACGGCGGACTGCATGTGTCTTCTGAGTACGGTCAATCACATACATGACAATCACGGCAAGTACGCCAAGGCCCAGCAGCATCACAAACAGCTCAACCATCACACTGAATGCCTGAAAGGCAAACGTCATATCCATAAATCTCCCTCTTGCAAACCCTGCCTTCACAAAATGCTAACGACACATCACTTAGCATGCCACCTTAACAAGATTGCCATATTACGGGTTATCGATAGAGGTTTTATCCATGCTCAGCCGTATCGGCATCATCGGTGATGTCCATGCACAGGATCAGTATCTGCATCAGGCGTTGGCGCACTTAACCAGCCTGGGCGTAGATCGCATCATCTGTACCGGGGATATTGCTGATGGGCCTGGAGATATCCACGCCTGTATTGAGCTCCTGCAGCGCTATGACGTGCACACGGTCCGCGGCAATCATGATCGCTGGGTTCTACAGGACAAAGCTCGCCACATTCCCGATGCGCACCGACGCGATGAATTGAACGATGACGTACTCAATTATCTGCAGAGTCTGCCCCTGCAGATCGAACTGCAGACCAGACTGGGCAACCTGCTGCTCTGCCACGGCGTGGGCAGCAACGATTTACAGAAAATCTGGCCCGGCACCGAACGTATGCCTGCTGAGCGCAGCACCCGGCTGGACGACATTATCGCCCGGGGTGATACACCGCTGATGGTGAACGGGCATCTGCATTATCGAACGCTGATTCATTTCGACGCTCTGACCCTGCTGAATGCCGGCACCCTGCGGGGCCACCACCGACCGGGATTCAGCCTGGTGGATCTACACAATGATGAAGTACATGGCTTCGAACTGGAGCCAACGGTGCACGAAGTCAAAAGACAGTCGTTGAGCCCAACCGAAAACGTGCAGGTATTTAAAAACACTCAGCACTTCGATGATAACTGGCAACCGGTTACTCTATATGCATGAGTGTGCAACATCCTTTTCCAGATGACGCGTTAGAGTTCCGCTTTGTGCAGGCCTCGGGGCCCGGCGGACAACATGTCAACAAAACTTCCACAGCGGTTGAGCTGCGCGTGAACCTGAATGCGCTGCGCCTGCGTCCCGAAATTGCGCGCCGGCTGGCACTGCAGCAGCGTGGCAAAATCAACAAACAGGGTGAGCTGATCATTCAGGCTGAGACTTTCCGCTCGCAGCTGAAAAACCGCAAAGATGCCTTGAGCCGGTTAGAGCAGATGGTGCACGCGGCGTCACAGACGCCTAAAAAGCGCATACCCACCAAACCAAGCCTGAACGCCAAGCGCAGGCGCGTCGACAGCAAAAAGCAGCGCGGCCAGACCAAATCTCAACGCCGCAAACCCGGCTTCGACACATGAACCAGGACCACAAGCCCGTTGCCATGCTCGAACGGCTGATCCAGCGCCTGCAGCTCAATCCAGGGGACACCGATGTTTATCTGGGTGGTGCCGGCAGCGGCGGCGTAACCGCCAACGAGCGCCTGTTTGGCGGGTTGGTTGCCGCCCAGGCGACAATGGCCGCAATGCGCACTGTAGAAGAGTTCCCGATTCACTCTCTACACAGCTATTTCTTACGCCCGGGGCGACCGGATGCTGACATTGAATTCCACGTCACCCGCAGCAAAGAGGGGCGTAATTTCGCCGTCAGGAACGTCGCCGCCTGGCAGAGTGGGTCACTGATCTTTCAACTGCAGGCCAGTTTTCAGCGACCCGTAGAAGGTCTCCACCATCAGCCCAGCGCACCCGAGGTGCCAGCACCTGAAGAATCACCCAACAGAGATGCGCTGCGCGGACGAGCAAACTGGCAGGAGATGCCGCTGGATGTCCGTATGATCACACCGCTGACCGCACAGGAACCACTGCCAGCACACCAACAGATCTGGTTGGGTATGAACGGCAGGCTGCCCGAAGACAGCAGATTACACACCGCCATGCTGGTGTACGCCAGTGACCGCTGCCTGCTGGACACCGCCTGGCGGCCACACGCTGACCAGGGACAGATGAGTGGCGCCAGCCTGGATCACAGCATGTGGTTTCATCAGCCCGTGGATTTCAACCAGTGGCTACTCTACGAGACGAACAGCCCCGCCGCAGACGGCGGACGCGGTCTGGCGTTTGGACACATCTACTCTAAAGACGGCCAACACATCGTATCAGTGGCGCAGGAAGGCGTCATGCGAGTATAGAAACAACCAGTTACCTGGCAAACACCATAAAGTGCTGCTGCGGCAGAAAGTCTTCCGTTCTCACCCAGCGCAATCCAACTTCAGCACTAATTGTCCATCGGGTTTCAGTGCTTCGACCATTGCGCGGCCCATCTCCAGGGATGTGAAAACTCATGATAAGCATCATCCATGTAAATCAGGTCCACGCTCTTAGCCGCCAGAACAGGACCTTTGATACCCCCAGAATCGGCTGCACGTTGTCTACACCCAGCTCAAGGGACCGTGCGCTGATGATGTCCAACATCTCCTGCTGAATATCCACCGCCAGCACAACACCTTGCGGCACCCGTCGGGCGACAGGGAAGGCGAAGTAACCGGTACCTGCACCAATATCAGCGACCACGCTGTCGGGCTTCAGGGGCAGATGTTTAATCAGCAGATCTGTTCGCTCGACCTGCTCCCGCTCCGGACGCTCTAGCCAACCTGCACCCAGGTGGCCCATCACATGGGAAATCTCACACCCCAAGTACTGGTTTTTGCATTGTTCACCTTTCCAATGTGTGCAAAGTTGATTATCGGTAAAGACGCCTTCAGACAGGTGTCGGTGGCAGAATGAACAGCGGCATAAGATCCGCCATAGATTTTGACCCCGCAATTCGGCAGAATTCCGCGCCCAATGTCCAGTCCACAGAAGCCACAATTCAGCCCCACCGCAAAAGAGCTCGTGCGCCAATCTGCAGCCACCCTGCGCGGTGCTGCCCACTCAAACTCGCCATCTATCGCCAAAGCTGAAGCGCTGGAAACGCTGATGATGGAGGGTATTGAGGTACAGGTTAAACCTTCCTGGCTGGGTCAGATTGAGGCCGCCGACCCACCCGGACTGCCCCACGGCCGGTTTCTGATGGGTGACGATCCGCGATTGCCCGAAATGCCCGCAGCACCGACGTTGACAGATTTCTACCAACTACGGGTGGCGCTGCAACCTACCGGTTACGCACACATGCTGCAGAGTGCCCAACGGGCAATGGATCAGGGTGCATCGGAGCGCGTCATCCTTGCCTGCCTGTTACACGACATTGCCGTCACTAACCTGATTCGGGCAGACCATGGCTACTGGGCAGCCGCTCTCATCGAGCCTTACGTCCATCCCGAAGTAACCTGGGCGGTGCGCTACCATCAGGCGCTACGTTATTTTGCTGAACCGAAATACAAATACGACTATCCCGCCTTCTATAAAAGCGCGTTTGGCGAAGACTTTGTTGTACCTGCCTATCTGCAGGCGGATCGAGAACGTGCACGCCAGCACCCTTGGTACGACACGGCCATGCAGGTGGTGGTTAACGATTTCTACGCCTTTGAACCCGGGGTTGAGGTGGACCTGGCAACTTTTGAGCCGCTGATAGAAGACAATTTCAAACAACCATTAGAAGGGCTGGGATTTGACAATAGCCCCAGCGCACACATGTGGCGTACCATGATCTGGCCAAACAACTTCCTCTGATCCGCCATGAACTATGTCACCTATGCCGTGCCGTTCTTTATTCTGGCAGTCGCTTGCGAATTTCTGTTCGGATGGCTGACCAAACGTAACACCTTCACTCTGGCTGATACCCTCAACAGCCTGCAGCTGGGTATGCTCTCGCGGCTGCGTGGATTGGTCCAGCTTGGCTTGATCGGCATCGCATTTGGCGCGCTCACGGAAAACTTCACTGTCTTTGCCCTTGACCCCAGCCAATGGTGGGTCTGGGTGTTCGCCTTTATCGGATACGACCTGGGCTACTATTTTTCACACCGCTACGGCCATGAGTGGCGAATCCTGTGGGCTTCACACGTGGTGCATCATCAGAGCGAACAATACAACCTGTCAACGGCATTACGCCAGACCAGTACCGGCTGGTTGAACGGCATTTTCTACTTACCCCTTTATATTATTGGTGTACCCGTCGAAGTCATGATCAGCGTCGGCAGCCTGAATCTGATTTATCAGTTCTGGGTACACACTGAACACGTCGGTGAACTCGGCTTCATCGAAAAAATCATGGTCACACCGTCAAACCATCGCGTGCACCATGCCAAAAACCCGATGTATATCGACAGGAACTACGGTGGGGTGTTTATTATCTGGGATCGTCTGTTTGGCACCTATCAAGTGGAACTTGCAGACCAACCCTGTCGTTACGGAATTACCCGCCAGCTGCGCAGCTGGAACCCCGTGTGGGCAAACGTCCATGCCTGGCTCGACACCGCGCACCAGAGTTGGCAGACCCCCAAACTCAGTGACAAGGTAAAAGTCTGGTTCAAGAGCCCGGCCTGGGATGCGCCAGGGATTGTCAGCGCGGAAGCCAACTGGCAGGCAGCTAAGTATCAACCGGTTGCCAGCCGCTATGCCGCGGTGACCAGCTTTGTTGGCTTCTGGCTGCATGTTGGTGCCGCGTTTGTCCTGTTGAGCGTAGCCCAGGAACTGTCCCAGCCTATTGTACTGGCGGCCACCGCCTGGCTTACCTTTGGCTTCTGTGTGCAGGGTTTTGTGATGGAAGGGCGACCGAGTGCGGTGTGGTTCGAATGGCTGCGTCTGGCGCTGGGTGCCGGGTTATTGCTGTGGCTGGCTTTGCCCGAAACTTACACACAGGTAGGCATTGCCTACCTGTTGATCTGTGCAGCCCTCAATCTGGGTCTGCTCAGAACAACGCAATCTGCCGATCGTCTCCAATCACCTGGTTAAACGCCAGACCCAGCGCCTCCAGCACCGGTGTGGCTACGGGCAGAATCTGTTTCTGCAGATAATGATCACGATCCAAGGGCGCACTGACTTCGTTCACCAGCTGCGGCCCGGCGGTGGTGATGACGTAGGCCACTACCCTCGGCGCAGGGGCTTTCGATTGCTTCACCGCCTGCACATGAGGTGGCACGTTGCTGACATAAGCACTTACCGGTTTACGCAGCCCTTTGTGATAAACCAGCAGATGATCCAGCTCACCGGAACGAAATTGTTGGATAGTTTCCTGTAAATAGCTGGCTACCTCCTCGCCCTGGAAAAGACGTTCAAAGAGATGTCGTTGAATGATTTTAGCCAGCTCCGTCCAGTCACGTCGTACCACTTCCATGCCCACAAACTCTACCGACTCACTGCCGAAGATTTTCCCCGCATAGCGTTTGCGCGCGCCCTGGGATCCACCGCGCACCCTGGCCAGAAACAGCTGGGTATACAGCTTTTCGAACTCCAGCTCGAGCCGACTGTCTACCGCATAACGTTCGCGAAGATAGTCAGTCAGGTCTGCATTGAACCGGACGACCAGAGACTGGCCCAGATCAAAAGCCGCCTGGGCATCTGCGTGGCCGGATGCGACAAAAACACTGTCCGTGTCGCCGTACAGAACCTGAAAACCCTGACGCTCAAACCAGTCTTTGCTCCAGCTCAACAGATGCCGGCCCTGGCCTGTAATTGCATTGGCAATTGCCGGGTTATAGAAACGACAGGAAGGTGCACCCAGCACGCCATAAAATGAATTCATCAGTATTTTGATGGCCTGGGAGGCAATCTCATCACCTGCCGCTTTGGCGCGACTGCGCTGGGGAAACAGGTCATCGAGCATTGCCGGCAGCACACCGGGCTCGCGGGAAAAGTGGCAACCGTTTTCCGTCGCAATGCAATCCTCCTGCGCCTCACTCTGAGCGTGCGCCAGCGGATCGATGTTGAACGTACGGATAATGCTGGGATACAGACTCTTAAAATCGAACACCCAGACATTGGGATGAATACCCACCCGAGGCTCAAACACAGCACCCCCGGACTGCGGCCCCGCTGAGGAGCGGGTGCTCACCACACTGGGTGCTGCCAGACGCTTTTTATGCAGCGCGCTGAGATAGAGAAAATCAAACGACGCTATGCTGGCGGCGACGCGATCTGGCGGCATGCCCGTAAGCGCAGATCGTGCAAAGGCCAGTTCAATCAGCTTGAGCTTTTCGAGGATCTGCAATGCCAGACGGGCATCTGTTCGCGCATAGAACGTGAAAGTGGGCAGATCAGTCTCATAGGAAGACAGGATCTGCGCCACTTTATCAGGTTGTTGGATACCAACTGCCTTTGCGCCTAATGTCTTGCCTTCGCCGAGCACCTCTTGCGCAACAGCATCCAGCGAATAATCGTCCATTTTGACAAATGATGAGCGCAGCAGATCGATGCCATCTAAGACAATACGTCCAGGCACCACCGCATGGCCGCTACCAAAATAGCCCTGTGGGGCTCGGATCTGCATACGCCCACGCTCACGGCCAAGCTGCAGATCATAACGCACACGTTGTGCCACTTTAGCCAGCTGGGTCAGATCAAAGTCGATCACATTCCAGCCGGTAATCACATCCGCATCAAAGCTGCGCACCCATTGGCAGAACAGATCTAACGCATCACGTTCGCTGCGTACGCGGATGGATTGCGCAGGCATCTCTCGATCTCGTTTATCGACTACAATCACCCGATCCAGCAGGGCGCCGTCAGCCGTGTAGCCATAACAGGCAATCGCCAACAGCGCATCTGTGGTCGGATTGGTCTCAATGTCAAAAGCCAAGATCCGCGGGCTGATCACTGCTTCTGCCGGCTTTAAGATAGGATCATCAAAAACCAGATCGGTACCATCACCCTCCGCCGCATGACCTTCAATCTGAACACCACCTTTGATGTCGCGGTCCATGAGGTAACGCATGGCAAAGCGCACATCAGCTTCGTAGGTTTTGAACCCCTGCGCCTGCAGCCGATCCCGCAGTGGTGGTGCATCGGCGGGTATGGCAACGTCTACACACAGCAGCGGTTCGCCAGCAAAATTAAATTTCTGCTCGAATGGATGCTCGCCTGAGCGAATGTGGTGACCACACACCCCTGCAGCAGCCCCGTCCACATAGAAATGGGGCACCTGCTGATGATCGCGCACCAGAAAGGTCCGTCCGTCCAACAGGCGGCCAAAGAGATAGATTGTTGGCTTACCCTGCTGCACTCGATAGGTCGCCTGCAGGATAAAGCCGGTATAGTTGGTGTCACTCAATTTCGTATTCTGCGTTTGTCGCTGACAGCCGAGCGCGCCTCTAATAAACTGCATTGATGAGCATAATCATGAAGCCTGACCTTATCCACGACCGAATCACTGAGCTGGAAAGCCGCCTGGAATTTCAGGATGACACCATCACCCGGCTCAACGATGCGCTGGTGGTACAACAGCAACGCTATTTTGAACTGGAGCGGCGGTTAACGCTGCTGGTTAAACGACTGCAGAGTGGTGAGGTTGAAATGGGAGACCCTGCCCAGGAACCACCACCGCCGCATTATTGAGTCGTAAAAACCATGGAGTGCTGGCCTGTGCCCATCCGCTCACAATATTGAAATATTTCACACCGTTCACAGCGAGCCTCCTGCTTTCAACAGTTGCACTCGAGAGGCCTCCGACCGAATTAGTATACTGCGATGGTGACGCCCCTCATTGGGCGGCCAGGTGGGATGTGTACGAATCGGAAGGTGGCTGGCGCAAGTTTGCGACCGGCATATGTCTCGACAGATACCCTCTGTATTGTAAGACGACAAGACACGCCGCTGCACCAGGTTCACATGAGGTCGTGGATCTGACGTTTGACTTGTCATTGCACAGAGTTGCTGAACTCTTTTCAGCTGTAAAAGCTGTTTCCGCGCCTGGCTCAGAAATAGCCCGAATAGAATAGGTGGCGGTCACGGATGGTGGACCCTGGTCGGAAGAGGCGTACGGCTATTCCGTTTACCTGCTCGAACCGCCAACATTTGTAAAAGGCGATGTATCCAAATTTGTTCGAGCGTGTGCAGAAAACTGCAAGTGGGTTCATCCGAAGTTTCACTATCCAGGTTCCTGGCGACCCTCAAGTTCGGGTAAATCGCTACGCGACCTGCAGCGCGAAAAAGGTGTGGCTCTCGTCGAAACACTACAGTATTTCGGCAGATGAAAATGAAGCTGGCCATAGTGTTTGCGCTGTTCGCATGTCATGGATATGCAGCCGGTGAATGCAAAGTGCTTTTCCCGCAGAACAGCACTTACCTCGCAATTATGGAGCGCATGGGCACGATTGCAGACAAAGCGCCCTCCAGAATCGAGTTCTGCGGTGACTACGGGTTTTACTGGAAAACTTACTGGGACACAATTCGAAGGCGAAATTCGACTCGCTCATGACCTCAACATAGAACTTGTTAAGCAATTGATTGACGTCTCCAGACAGTCGATTGGCGCGCAAGATAGAATTACCGGAATCGAATACACATCCGTAACAAATGGTGGCGCCTGGTCAGACACTGACTATGGATATCAAGTTCGAACATCAGACCACCCTCGTCATCAGGGTGGCAAGGTCCTGCACCTTGTGCTTTCTTGTGGTCCGGCCCCGTGTGTCTGGACAGTGGTGGGCAGCAGATCATGGCGGTCTTAATCTAACATCATTTTCCGCTGTCGAGAGGAACTCGTTCATAGCCGGCAATCATTAGTTTTTTGTCAGCTGGAAAAGCAAAGAGAGATTGTTAGCCGGCATATCTGTCTGCGCCAGCAACTCCCAGCCCAGCACCTGCGCCTGCCCGATAACCATTTCGACATCTCGAATGCCCCATTGTGGATTGCGCTGCCGAAGCGACAGATCAAATTCCGTATTGCCTGCTGAGGTATGTGTGCCACCTTGTTTGAACGGCCCGTAAAGGTGTAACAAGCCCCCATTTCGACAAACCCGACCTGCGCCAGCAAACAACCCTTCAACAGTGGCGATGGGACTGATGTGCAGCAGGTTGGCAACCACTACAGCATCAACCTGTAACTCCGGCCAGGCAGCCAGCACATCAAGTTCAACAGGCAGACTGATGTTCGACAGGCCGGACTGATGGACACGTTGTGCGATGACTTCCCGTGAAGCAACATCGGGATCCGACGGTTGCCAGTCAATATCCGGCAGCGCGGCGGCAAAATGTACAACATGCTGCCCAACGCCACTGGCTATCTCCAGTACATTACGCACGTCCAGTGACGAGTCGCTGAAAGCGGCGGACAATACCTCAAGAATAGGTTCTTTGTTACGCTCAGCAGGCGCGGAGAACGGCAGCTGCTCTATCATGGCGTTGCAGGCGGTAGCTGTCGCACTGCCAGGGTTTGTTCCACGCTTAAGGCCAGGTTCAACAGCTTCTGTTCACTCCAGGACTCGGCCAGAATTTCCAGCCCCACCGGCACGCCTTCGACAAAGCCAACCGGCACCGAAATCGCGGGCAAACCTGAATTAGCAGAAAGGCGGCAATTGGTCCCCATCTGCTCTTCGCCGAGAGGTGCAGCAATGCGCCGGATGGTGGGATAAACAAGCGCATCAACGTTATGTTGCGCCATCATCGCGAGCAGCTGCCGCCTGATCACATCCCGTCGGCCACGCTCATACCAGTAAGAGCCCCAGGTGGACTCGCCCATGTTTGCAGAAGCCTGCAGTGATTCAATCACGCTGGCGTGCACCCTACCATCCTCGAGCAGAGCGTCGATGTTGGCGTAACCCAGTTCCGGATTGGCCTGCAGGTATGCGTTGATATCCTGCTTGAAATCATGAATAAGCACAAAGTGGCCGTTCAAGGGCTGCTGCATGACTTCAACCAGATCTGCGGTATCCAGGTCCTGTACCTGCCAGTCCGTCCGTTTCACCATTTCTGCAAGCCCTGCCCGTATGACTGTCGCCACGGGTTCATCGTCAGGGTCCTGGTGCATCCAATCAACCAGCACACCCACGCGCGCGTTGTTCATCGGTGCAAGATGGGCGTAATAACTGTCTGGCAGCTTACCCAGGGATTCGGCGGTTTGCGGATCCGCAGGGTCAAAGCCAACCGTTGCATCCAGAACCTGGGCCAGGTCTTTCACTGAACGGGCCAGCGGACCACCAATGTCCTGGGTTGAGGACAGCGGAATGATGCCCGTCCGGCTGCTCAATCCCAGCGTGCCGCGCAGGCCAACCAGATTGTTTTGCGCCGCCGGAATTCTGATGGAGCCACAGGTATCGCTACCCATACCCACCACCGCAAAATTTGCCGCGACAGCTGCGCCGGTACCGCCGCTGGAGCCACCGGGGTTTCGTGTTGGAACATAAGGGTTTTTTGCACTGCCATAGCGTGAACCCTGATTGGTAATTCCATAGGCAAATTCGTGCATGGTGGTTTTACCAAGGATAATGGCACCTGCGGCTTTTAGCCGCGATACCTGCTCAGCATCCCGGTCCGGGCTGAATCCGGCGAACAGAATAGAGCCTGCGCTGGTGGGCATACCCGCAGTTTCATAGTTATCTTTGACCAGCACCGGAATACCGTGCAGGGCAGAACGCGGCCCGCTCGCCGCTCGCTCGGCATCGCTGTTGTGCGCCTGGGTCATGACCTCTGGATTCAGGTACTGCACCGCATTCAGACCCACACCCTGGTGGTTGTACTGCTCTATACGGTGCAGATAAAACTGCACCAGCCGGGTGCTGGTCAGGCCGCCCTTTTCCATCATCTGCTGCAGCGTATCAATGTCCGCTTCCAGCAGCTGTGCATCGGTGATATCTGATTCCTGCGACATAACACCCAACGTCCAAGTCATTCAGGCTAAGCCTATGCGGGCGGACAACAGGGTGTCCAGCGTTTGTACACATCGTTTGCAGCGGCTATGGTGAGACATTCAACACCCTCCCCCTCGTGCAGAAAAGTGCAGAAAAGTTCAATAAACAATAAACAATGACCCTGTCACCTAAACCTTCTGCCCTGTCTGCTCTGGCACAACAAGTTGTTGAACGCTATCCGGCACTGGCCTTCCCGGCTTACAGACGATTCTGGCTGGCGTCTTTTGCATCCGTCGGTGCTACCCGACTGATTACCCTCGGGCAGGGCTGGCTGATTTTTGAGCTCACCGGCTCAGCGCTACAACTGGGCATTTTAGGCGCTGCTGCATCTCTGCCGAATATCTTCATGACGTTATTTGGCGGTGTTGTGGCGGATCGTTTTGACAAACGGCAGATCCTGCGGATCACGTCCGCCTCTATTGCCGCGTTGTTACTGGCACTTGCACTTCTGGATGCATTTGAACTGGTACGGGTGTGGCAGGTGGTCACCATCGCAGCCCTGATTTCGCTGATCACAGGCCTGGACTGGCCAGCCCGGGAAGCCATCTATCCAAAACTGATTGCCCGGCCAGCCTTCATGAGCGCCGTTGCGCTCAACTCATTTACCTGGCAGGCCACCCGCATGGCGGTGCCTGCGCTGGGGGGGATATTAATCTCTCTGACCGATACCTGGGTTGTGTTTGCGCTGAGTGCTGCTGGGTTTGCGGTCATGTTTGTTGTTATCTCCGGCATTCACATTGAACTGCCTAAGCCGACTACGCACTCGGCGGTACAACAACTGCAGCAGGGTCTTGTGTTCATCTGGCAAACCCCGCTGTTCCGATGGCTGATTGGTTTAACGTTTGTTGGCATGTTTCTGGCTAACTCCTATATTCAGATCCTGCCGGTCTTTGTGGGTTTAATGGGCAGTAGTGAGCAAGGCTACGGCTATCTGCTATCTGCCACCGGCATTGGCTCTATTCTCGGTACACTGCTGGTGGGGAGCCTGAATCACGACAAACCTCTGGGCCGCTACATGTTTGCCGGTACCGCATTGTCGGTTGTCGCACTGATAGGGTTTGTCTTCGCCACTCAATATGGCAACTTCCTGCTGGCGTTTGTTGCGGTGTTTTTTGTCGCCCTGTGCGGGTCGGTCTATCTGGTGATCTCAGTGACCATTCTACAGATGCGGGTGCCGGATGAGTTACGCGGCAGGGTCATGGGTATCCATACCAGCGGTTACAGCCTGATGTCGCTGGGTGGATTACTGCTTGGCTATCTTGCACAAACGACCGGGCCAGGAAACGCAGTACTGATGACTGCAGGTCTCTACGGTGTCATTTTGCTTGGGGTCTGGCTGACACGGGCTGATCTGAGAAGAATCGGCCATCAGCCAGGGCAATAGTCTCAGCCGCTGGCAACACGACGGGTGCGTTCGAGTTCCAGCTGCTGATGCAGAACCTGCAGCGATTTGTTCTGCAGTTCGCGTTCACGCTCAAGTTCAGACACTTTATTCTGCTCCTGCAGCAGGTCGGCATGAATGGCGTTGAGCTTACCTTCCGTGCTGACCAGCTTGTTGCGTAACGCTTCCGTCTCTATCTGCAGCAGGGTTTCATCTGCATCTGCTGTCGCCTGCGCAGGTGCCGGTTCAGCCAGCTGCGCTTTGAGGCGGGCAATTTCCGCTGACAGTTCAGCTATCAGATTATCGGTATCCGTTGTGTCGGTATCCTGCTCGCCGTCCTCAGCAAGATCAAAGTCGGTGAGGCTTTTCGACTTTCTCGCATCTACCGTTTGCTGCAGGCGTGCATTGATGCGCTGTTGCTCACGCAGGGTTTGTTCACCGGCGCGAAGCGCCTGTTCCAGTTCACTGGCAGCCGCTTTGCGGTCCGCAATTTCGGCTTTGAGTTTCTGTATCTGTTCATCACGACCGCGCAGCAGCGATTCAAGCTGTGGCAGTTTTGCTTTGACATCGGTCACCGAACGCAGGGCGTTCTCCTCGGTACGCTGCGCCTGAAGATTACGCGCCAGCCACCCTGCTGCACCACCAATGCCGCCGGCCAGCAGCAGGTAGATGAATATTTTGCCGATCAAGAACATCATGCCATTTCTCCAAGCACTCGAAACTCAATGCGCCGATTGAGTTTTTGTCCAGCATCCGTGCTGTTGTCTGCTATGGGCTGGTTTTCACCGTACCCCTTGGCCCGTATCTGGGCTGGATTCACGCCATGTCGCACCAGGTGTTTCGCAACACTCTGCGCGCGCCGCTCACTGAGATGCAGGTTGATCTCTGCATCGCCGCGGCCATCAGTATGGCCAGCCACCTCGACCAGGGTGTCACAGGTGCGCAGGATCATCGCCAGCATACTGAGGGCATGAAAGCTCTCCTCTGCAACTTCAGCTTTGCCCATCTTAAAATTGATGGTTTCGGTAGCGAGGTAGTCATTCAACTGCTGCTGACACGTGCCTGCCTCACCAATTACCTGTATCTGATTATCAACTGATGAAATCCCTGCAACCGCCCAGGCTCTCTGTTCCGCCGCGCGCCTGGCCGGCACATCGGGTGCTGCGCCGCTGATCACCGCGCTCTGACCGCTGACTTCAACACTCGACCAGTAGAGGTCTTCTGTATCGATGCTTTGCGACAACTGCGCCGCCAGCGTGTTTTCGATGGCTGAAGCCTCGGAAAACACACACACAAAAAACAGACACAACAGCATCGTGCCTGCCCCGGTCAAGATTTCAAAATGCGAGAAGCGAAAATCCATTTCTTATGTAACGCAAGGTTTTCTAATCGACTCATTCTGGCCTGAAGTTCAGAATCAAGAGGAGAACTGGTTCTCAGACAACGCAGAGAACTCAGAGAACTCAGAGAACTCAGAGAACTCAGAAGACTGGTGCCGTGATTCATCGCTTTCCGACAAGTTGCAAGCCGGCAAAGGGATTAACAGGAGAGTGGGTGTTTTTACGCCAGCACATGGTTACACTTTCCTGTCTTGAAAATGTCTTTTTGACAAACTATTGGAGGGGACCCCAATGAAAGTCTTTTACCGCACCGCCGTGCTGGCAGCTGCCTTGTTATGGCTGACGGCCTGCTCAGAACCCGCAACCACAGATACACCTGCCGCAACAGATACACCCAGTGCGGAGGACACCACTGCGGGCACCGGCAGCCTGGTTGCAAGCCGCAGCGCGGAAATTCAGCAGGCTACGGCTACTATCGATGAAGCCCGCATCGTCAAGGCGGACTCGGCCAACTGGTTATCTACCGGTCGAACCTATGACGAACAACGGCACAGCCCTTTGTCGCAGATCAATAAAGAAACCGTCGACGACCTGGGTTTAGCCTGGTTCTGGGACACCGGCACCAAAAGGGGTCTGGAGGCCACACCTATTGTCGTGGACGGGGTGATGTTCACCAGCGGCACCTGGTCGGTTGTCTGGGCCCATGATGCCAAAACCGGCGAACTGCTCTGGGAATACGACCCGGAAGTACCAAAAGCCTGGGCACGTTATGCCTGCTGTGACGTTGTTAATCGCGGTGTCGCTGCGTGGAAAGGCAAGATCTACGTAGGTACTCTTGATGGGCGCCTGGTGGCGCTGGACGCCGGCACCGGCGTGCCTGTCTGGGATGTCAAAACCATTCTGCCAAACCGGCCTTACACCATTACCGGTACACCACGGATCGTGAAAGACAAAGTCATCATTGGTAACGGCGGCGCAGAATACGGCGTACGCGGTTATGTCACTGCCTACGACGCAGAAACTGGTGAGCAGGAATGGCGGTTTTACACGGTACCCGGCAACCCGGAAGACGGTTTCGAGACCAAAGATATGGAAATGGCTGCAGCAACCTGGCGCGGTGGTAAATGGTGGGAAGTTGGTGGCGGCGGCACTGCCTGGGATGCCATGGCTTACGACCCAGAGCTGAACCTGCTCTACATTGGTACTGGCAACGGCGCGCCCTGGAACCGTTATATCCGCAGCCCTGGTGGCGGCGATAACCTGTTCATCTCCTCCATTGTTGCCTTGAACCCGGATACCGGTCTCAGGGAGTGGCACTACCAGACCACACCCGGGGACACCTGGGATTACACCGCCACCCAGCACATGATCCTGGCGGACATCGAAATTCAGGGTGAGACGCGGAAAGTCATCATGCAGGCGCCTAAGAACGGCTTCTTCTACGTGCTCGACCGAACCAACGGCGAGTTTATCTCCGCTGAAGCTTATGTACCGATCACCTGGGCCACCCATGTCGATCAGGAAACCGGGCGCCCGGTAGAAAACCCCGAAGCGCATTATGCTAACGAGAAGAAACGTATTCAGCCCGGCCCCCTGGGCGGCCACAACTGGCATCCCATGACCTACCACCCGGGTACAGGACTGGTTTATATCCCAGCCCTGGATCTACGCTTTGACTATGCTCAGGACAACGCCTTCCGTCATTCGCCTGAAGACTGGAACCTGGGTATCGACTTTCGTGAACAGGCACCACCACCCAGCGCTGAGGAAAACATCGACAATCTGCAGTCGATCAAAGGCTTCCTGGCTGCATGGGACCCGGTCACACAGCGTGAAGTATGGCGAGTGCAACATGCAACCGCATGGAATGGTGGCCTCCTGTCCACTGCAGGTGATCTGATTTTCCAGGGTCGTGCAGACGGTCAGTTTGCCGCTTACACCGCTGATACCGGCGAACTGGTATGGGAAAGTCCGGTACACGTCGGCATTATTGCTGCGCCGGTCAGCTACAGTATCGACGGTGAGCAGTACATTACCGTGGTTGCCGGCTGGGGTGGCGCATACGGCCTGGCTTCAGGCGCACCTCGGCATCGCAACAACGTGCTCAGTGATGGTCGCATTCTGACCTACAAGCTGGGCGGCAACGTTGAACTACCAAAGCCCGAAGTCACCTATCTGGCTGTACCCACACCGCCTGCCATGGATTACACCGCCGAGCAGCAGCAACATGGACAGGATCTGTTTCACCAGTACTGTGCTGTTTGTCATGGGCCGGGTGTAGGCACCGCGGGGCCTGTGGCTAATCTGATGTATGCCGAGCAGGAAACACACAGCATCTGGGATGCGATTGTGGTGGGTGGCGCTTATGCGGACAAAGGCATGCCCGGTTTCAGCCATGCACTCACGGCTTCCGATGCACAGGATATTCGAGCCTATGTCATTGAACGCGCAAAAACAGTCATCGCGTTCTGTGAATCCTCGTTCCGGGAAGAATATCCCGAACTGCTGGATACGGCGTGTGAAGTGCCCCAGGTTGGGGATGCAGACGCAATCGCCGGCGGTGGTCAATAGACTACCGCCTGTGCGGCTTCTTTCTAATGAAACTGTTCTACTGAACCAGTGGCCGCGCTTTTGCGGCCACTTCTACCGCAATCGGCAGATGGTCGGACACGCGGCAATTCAACACCTGATAGTCTTTAATCACCAGATTGTCTGAGACCAGCACATGGTCCAGGGCCAATGACGGCTCCCAGGCTGGATAGGTTGGACCCACGGTCTCTGCAGGTTGCAGATTCAGACGCTTCAGCGGCGAGTCTTCCAACAGGGTGCTGACCGGTGTGTTCATATCACCCATGACAATAACCTGACGCTCATGCGCAACCTGCTCTGCAACATAAGCCAGCTGCCGGTCACGCGACTGTTTACCCAGTGACAGATGCAGCATAACCACAACTATTTCGTCCCCTGCATAAGGTAGACGCAGAAACACTGCGCCGCGACCCGGGATGAAGCCGGGCAGTTTGTGGTCTTCAAGACCTATCGGCTCGATGCGGGACAGCAGACCGTTGCCGTGTTGCGCTATCGGGCCCAGATCACGATTGAGCTGGGCATACCAGTAAGGAAAGCCCGCAACCTGGGACAGATATTCCACCTGGTTCACAAAACCGCTGCGAATACTGCCGCCATCAATTTCCTGCAGGCCAACCAGGTCATAGCCGGTAACCAGGTCAGCGATACGACTTAAGTTTTTGCCACGACTCACATGAGGCAACACATGTTTCCAGCCTTTGGTGAAATACTGGCGATAGGCGGAAGTCTTGATACCCACCTGAATGTTGAAAGACAGCAGCTTCAGCGGCGCTACAGCGGCTGTGCTCAGAGGTTCGTTCTGTAACTGTCGCGCCAATGGCTGATTGGCAACAGGGTCAACAACACACGAGCGTTCGGCTCGTCTGGCCCATGACATCATTTGAGGCTCCCATCCTGGAAGCTTCACTTTAGTTTGGGCTTTATCTTCGGTCTGCGTACTACCTGGCATTTTTAGACGATCCTGACTCGTCGAGTATCTTTATTTATTGGATTGTTCAAGTTTCACAAGATAGTCAACGACTTCCAGCATCTTGGTATTGCTACCCGCCATACGACCATCGATCAGATATTTACCGTTCACAACCAGACTCGGCACGCCGGTCACGCGATACGCACGGCCTTTGGCTTTTGCCTGCTGCACGCGGCTGCGTACGGAAAATGAATTATACGCGGTATTAAAATCTTCTTCGCTGACACCCGCAGACGTTTCAAACAGGTCTGCCAACAGCGGCGCCCGACGCAGGTCCTGGTTTTTGATATGGATGCCTTCAAACATGGGCATGTGCACCTGATCCGTTACGCCAAGGCTTTCCGCAGCATAAAAACTCTGCGCCAGCAGTTCCCAATCAGCATTGAAAACTGCGGGTACGCGCAAAAAGTCGACATTCTCATCCTGGCGACTTTTCCAGGACTCGACCATGGGATCGAAGTTGAAACAGTGCACGCAGGCATAAGAAAACACCTCAACAACTTCAACTTTGCTGGCATCTCGCGTCTCAACACTGACGGGTAGCACTTCATAGTGGGTGCCTTCGACAAATTCTGCCGCGCGAACAGGTGCGCTGATGGACAATGAAACCAGCAAACACAAAGATGTGACCACAATACCGGCTATTCGAGCCATAACCCTTTTCCTCTTTTTTTAAGAAGTACCAGCACTTACAAAGCGGCTGTTTCTGCCCTGTGTCTGTCAGAGTGTCTGTCAGACAAACGTGCTCTTCATTTTTCCGGACAAGTATAGCTGGGCTATATGAACCCAGGCTTAATCCTTAGACGTTTTAACGCGTACTAGTTCAGACCCTGGATGTAATCTGCGACCAAAGCCATCTCGGTATCGGTCAGACCTTCAGCAACACCGCGCATCATGCCGCCCCAGGCTTCGTCGGTTGCGCGCACTTTTTCCCGATAAGCCTTTAACTGAGCGATGGTGTAAGCCGCAGGCTGCCCGTTTATACGAGGAAAACCCGCTTGCGTATTACCATTGCCATTGGGGCTGTGGCAGGCCGCACAAGCCGCAACACCTTTGGCTGCGATACCGCCTTTATAGATTTTCTCACCCGTGGCCAGGGCTTCATCAGTACCACTGGCCTGACTACCTTTGGCTGGCAGGCTTGCATAATACGCCGCCAGGTCAGCGAGATCCTGCTCAGACTTGCCGTCCAGCTGCCCTGCCATGAGGACAATATTTCGCGTGCCGTCCTGAATCATTTTCAGCTGCGCCAGCGCATATTTTTCGTTCTGACCCGCGAGCTTTGGATAATCCGGAGCCAGCGGTGTCGCACCGTCCTGACCGTGACAGGCGGCGCAGGCGGCAGCCTGGCGTTCGCCCGCCGCAGGATCACCTGCAGCAAAAGCCGAGGCGGCACTTGCCAGAGCCACTACGAATACCATTGTTAACTTGGTGAACTCACTAAGCATGTTCATGCATTTCAACCCATCTGATCCGAGAATTTGTATTACCCTGCTGTTCACACAATCGTCTGATAAACCAGACCTATGGCACAGGGCCTTTTTCGCCCATGCTTACAAGCCGACTGGCTGGTTTGAATGATAGACTGCCAACCCAATCGATACGAAACTGGCGTCAAAACGGCAGGGCGCGCGGATTATATAACAACATGAACCAAAAAGTGCCCCTTCAGGAGCGTCTCGACGCAACCTTTTTAACCAGCGCACCTGACTTGAAACACTGTCCCCGTGATGATGTCCCTGAAGTTGCATTTGCAGGACGTTCCAACGCCGGTAAATCCTCCGTTCTGAACACCATTACCGGCAACCGGCGCATGGCCAAGGTGTCAAAAACACCCGGACGCACCCAACTGCTGAACCTGTTTGATCTCGCCAGCGGCGGGCGTCTGGTTGATCTGCCTGGCTATGGTTACGCCAAAGCCGGTAAAACAGCGCAAGCCAAATGGCAGCAATCAGTCAATACCTATCTCTCCAAACGCGACAACCTGGTTGGATTGGTTCTGGTTACCGATATTCGTCACCCCAAACAGCCCTATGATGAAGAACTCATCCGTTGGAGTGCGGCATCGGAGTTACCCATCCGAGTTTTGCTCAACAAAGCTGACAAACTCAGCTCCGCAGCAGGACAGCGGGCAGAAAGTGCGTTCAAAAAGAACTATCCCGACCACCCGTGTCTTTCCGTCCAGCGTTTTTCAGCGCTGAAAGGTACCGGCAACAACGCATTGATTGAACACATCCGGGGTTGGTTAGCCGGAAATCCGGAATAGCACTAGTTGAAATAGTCCGTATCTGACCTGACAGGCAGTGTCAGAGTTGATTGCAACATAACCCCAAAGCAGACAGCGAACCAGCTGAAAAACTGTTCGAAAAGGGGCAGCTTTCGGCCAGAAGCGGCCGGTGAGGTCTCAACTAACTGGTCCGAAAAATGGTGGCATACCAGTCTGAGCCCCCTGATCGGTTTATTCACTCGCAATACCAATGACGGCCGTCATGGCCGGATCATCGCCTTCAAAGTACTGCTCGGAAGAAAGACTGACAGGCACATGTGGTGCGATCCAGATACGGTGATCCTCCGGTGCGCCGTATTGGTGAAACTGAGATGATATGAACCCGGTTTGCTTACTGTACGGCAGGTTAAACCACCCTGCTTCGCCGATGGCATTTGGTCGTGATCCGGAAGGTTCACCGACCAAAAGAGCATCGGTCAATTCGGTAATACTCATGACCAGATTGTGCGCCGCCGAGAACGTATTTCTGCCAATCAGCACGAACAACTTGCCCTTGGGCTTTAGTGCCTTGAACAATACTGTCGTCGCCACCATGGGCGCGATTAGCGAACCGTCGCCACCACTATTGTGACGTAGATCCAATACCATGTCGGGAACTTCACCCTCGATGATGAGTTGTTGAATTTGCTCACTGAACTGCTTGAGTGACTGTGGCCCTTTGTCTGCCACATCATTGAACTGAACATACAATAGTTGCTTTGGCAGCTTTTCAAACCAGTAATTGTCGTTATTGTTGCGCAAGTAACGTGGTGAGCCCCCTGCACTCAATCCAGGCAGTTTGGGAAAACCGGCAAAAGACATGGGCTTGAGCTCTGGGCTGACTAAATGCCGGGCGCCGCGGCTGTCGCTCAAGGTCAAACTCACTGCATCCGCCTTATGGACGATACCCAACCCTTCAAGCACAGATGGCAAACCAATGTAGTATGGCGCAAGCCAGCGCTGCGCCATCTCGTTGTCTCTCGGATTGACAGTTTTGATCAACTCCAGCGCTTCTGGTGTCGGCATATCGCCGATCTGTTCAACCTTGTGACCAATCCGATGGCGATGCGGCTCACTGGCATTAACCACAAACAAACCGTCCGAAAACCAGTAGAACTGCATCGGTAATTGGTCAAACGACCCTTTTTCACCAAAAGCAGGGACAATAAAGTTGTGACCATTGCCCAATGTGCCCAACAGCTGCATAAAGGCAAAAACGACTTGTTTGTCGGACAACTCGGGGATGCGGCGGTTTATGTCATTCACGTCTTGCTCGAAAGCTGCAGCGTCTGTCGCATGGTAGGGGTGAACGTGCAATCGTTTGATCTCACCCGCCAGATAGTGCAGGTCGTAACGCCAGCCCTCATCGCGGCTCAGCTTGTTTGGCAAATATGAACCGGCCGCCCGTTGGAAAGCTTCGTTGGCTTCAAATGCCTGGAAATTCGGATTTTTGCCCTGTTGAAAGAAACTGGTGCCCGCCAGTTTGGGCCTGTCGTCCCAACGCGCGTTAAGTGCCTGGTTAATCCAGTGTATTGCCCGCTCTTCATCGCCCATCTGCCCATAAGCTTCGGCCAGTCTAATCATCATATCGTTGGGGTTGGCACCACCGCCGGGCATACCAAACAGACGAGTTCCCAATGCAAGCGCATTTTCCAGCGCCTCTATCGCCTCTGGCCATTGTTCTAGCCCCAGATACGTCAAGCCCAGTGCAAACCATGTATCGCCATCGTCTTTAAATTCAGCGGTCAATGCTTGCAGTAAAGGCTTCGCTTCTTGCCAGTTCTCGTCTTTGACCAACTGAATGGCTCTTACCCTGTTGGCATAGTACGAAACCGGATCCGTGACATTGATATCAGTAGGATCTCTACCAATTGCCGAATTGGTCATATCGGTGGATTTGTTGGCGCCAAAAAGCGGCGCCGCGACAGACGGTTGGGCGGGATCGATCAAGTCCTTCTCTTCGGCACTTGATTCACCCAATCCAAGTAGGCCAGTCAAGAGCCACAGAACAACGCATTTTGGCAATAACCGACCGGTGTAAAAGAAGCATGAATGCATCGCGTTCACCGTGTCTTGTATTCTTCCAGTGGTAAGCTATCAACAAACGCAGCAAACTCATCATCCATGTACGCTTTCCGTAGCCCCCAACCGACTCGCATTGCAGGTGCACCTAGAAGCTTCACGTAGTACTTCAGTATTGCGTTCCAATGCCGTTCATCTAATCGTCCTTCCTGATGCTGTATGAATGCTTCTTCCCATGCACGAAAGAATTGCCCCATAAGTACAATGATCCTTTGGGCCTCAATGTCAGAGAGAGAATCGTAGTCTACGTTCGCTTTCACGAGAATGGTGGACATATCTTCCGCAGAAAACGGAATGATCGCTTCCCGGAATCCAACCGATAGATCGTGCATCGCACTCAATTGTCACCAACACTGCAAAAATGACCCCCTAACAGCAACATAAAATTGACCCCCCTGTAGGGTATACGCCTCGATATTGGTGGGGCGCAATATGTTAGGACAGGAGGGTTATGTGGAGATCCGTGTGATGCATCGGCAGGGGATGAGCATCAGGGCCATTGGGCGCGAACTCGGGGTGTCGCGGAACACGGTACGCAAGTACCTCCGCGCAGCGGAGGTTCCGACTGCTGCCATGCGGTCGGCGAAGCCGACCCTGCTGGACGACTATCGAGCGTATTTAAACGCCCGAGTCGAGGCAGCGAAGCCAGACTGGATACCGGCCACGGTGTTGTTCGATGAGATCGTGGCGCTGGGGTACAGCGGCTGTTTAACCTCAGTTCGCGATTACTTGCGCACGCTCAAGCCCAAGGTCAAGGAAGATCCGGTAGTCCGTTTCGAGACAGAACCGGGACAGCAGATGCAGGTTGATTGGGGCGCATTCAAGCTGAACGGTCAGCGGAT
>Ga0180435_10001125_pt1 | contig 28067 bp, 28 predicted proteins | sample SS_ome_3_FD_132467 | JGI IMG/M metagenome (GOLD analysis project Ga0180435, IMG submission 132467) | Hypersaline lake sediment archaeal communities from the Salton Sea, California, USA - SS_3_S_1 metaG | ecosystem: Environmental > Aquatic > Non-marine Saline and Alkaline > Hypersaline >... | reverse complement strand
TTGCCCGGGCACTGATCCTCAAGCCCGATCTCGTCGTCGCCGACGAGCCGGTCTCTGCCCTCGATGTTTCAGTGCAGGCGCAGGTGCTCAATCTGCTTCGCGAGCTCCAGAGTGAACTGGGTTTAACGCTGCTGTTTGTCGCCCACAACCTGGCGGTGGTCGAACACATCAGTGATCGGGTGGCCGTGATGTATCTCGGCAGCATCGTCGAGCTCACCGATCGTGACACTCTGTACGCCAATCCGCAGCATCCCTATACGGAGGCACTGCTGTCGGCGATTCCCATCGCCGATCCCTCGCTGCGGCGCAAGCGCATTCTCCTCGAGGGCGATGTGCCGAGCCCGCTCAACCCACCCTCCGGATGCACCTTCCATCCGCGATGCCCCATCGCTGCAGAAGGGGTCTGCTCAGTTGAGACCCCGGGACTCCTACCGGTCGGCGAGAACGGCGATCACCTGGCTTCCTGCCATCTCCGTACCGGCGAGCATCAGCACCTCAATCGGGCGTTGCCCACGGACTGAGGCTCATGCAATCAGCGCCTATCCCAAAGGGTAGGTTTGAGTTCGACGCGATCGAACTGCTGGCTTCGCGTGTTGAGATCGAACTGCTGGCTTCGCGTGTTGAGAGCGAACTCTGATGCTTCCCGGGGGAGGATCTAGGCCTCGCAGGTGACTGCGATGCCGGTCAGGATCTCGTAGCCCGCCGACAGTTCGTCGCAGCTATTGCCGTCGATGCGGAAGTCGATGTTGTAGTCACCGTCCTGCAGGCCCCACATCAGGATCTCAGCGGCATGCTCCGTAGCCCGGTTCTCCCAATTGACCTCACGTGATGACCACTCCTCCAGTCCCCGCAGCTCGGTGAAGGCTGAGACGCTCTCGGCTGTGACATTCTGATCGATCCAGGCGTGAGCCAACTCGTGCAGCAGCGTGCGCTTCCGCCAGGTCTCCTCGACCGCTGGATTCTCGTGAACGGCACACACCACGATGGTGGCCAGGTCTCCGTCGGCCAGGTAGGCCCGTCCCCGGACGCCGCCGCAGGCTTCCTCGTTGCGATGGAACTCGACTGCAACTTCGGGGAACTCGAACCCCGCTGCCGAGAACAGAGCCTGCGTCCACTCGTATGCAACTTCGTCGGCCTCGCCGGCGAAGACCGGATGGATCGTCACCGGGGCCTTGGCGGTGGTGGTGAAGGTTGGGACTGTGGCGCCAGTGGCCTCTGCCTTGGGCAGGAACGGGGTGAGCAGTGCTCCGACCAGGAGGGTCACGATGATGGTGCTTCGGGTGGTGTATGTAGCCATACCCGCAGCGTCTGAAACCGGCCTTTGCGGGCGATTAGCAGCGCATTAGTGCGGCTGTCGGCGGGTCAAGCGGGTGTGGCTTAAGTCCGGGCTAAGTCGGGCGCCAGATGTAGTACCGGGTACTGGGCAAGTTTGAGGTCAGCCGGGACGGAGCGGTCGTGGATGTCGGAACCTACCGACAGGAATCGCTCGTCGCCTATCTGCTGACCAATCCGAACAAGATCCTCTCGACGGATCAGATCAAGTCTGGCGTCCCTGACAGCAGCATATTGCCGTCAGGGACGCCAGACGCGACTTGGCGGCGCAGTACCATGCCGGGCCATGAATCTCCCGATCTCCTTTCTTTCCGACTTTGGGCGTGAGGACGAGTTCGTCGGGGTGGTCCACGGGGTTATCGCCCGGATCGCTCCCGAGGTGCGCGTCATCGATGTTGGCCATGAGTTTGCCCAGGGCGACATCCGCGCCGGTGGCCTGGCGCTGATGCGAGCCATCCAGTACCTGCCGCCCGGGGTGGCCGTTGTTGTCATCGATCCTGGCGTCGGGACGGAGCGGAAGCCAGTGGCGGTCCAGACCGAGTGGGGAGTCTTCATTGCCCCCGACAATGGTGTGCTCGCCCCGGCAGTCGCGATGACCGGGGGAGCGACGAAGGCCGTCATCATCGACAATCCGGAGGTGAAACTCCCCGCTCCGGGAGCAACATTCGATGGTCGCGACCTATTTGGTCCCGCCGCTGCCGTCATTGCCTCGGGCCAGGCCACCCTCGATGAGCTGGGAACGCCTATCGACCCGAATGCACTGATGCCGATGGCGCTGCCGCTGGTCGAGCACGGTGAGCAGAGCGTCATTGGGGAGGTTCTCTGGGTCGACCACTTCGGTAATTGCCAGCTGAACGTCACCCCGGAGGATTTGCAGCTGGTCGGCATCGGGATGGGTACCGCCATCGTTCTCAAGATCGCATCGGCCGAGTTCGCCATCGATTGGGTGACCGCATACGGAGATGTCGCGGAAGGCGAGGGATTGCTCCACATTGACAGCTACGGTCAGATCGCAGTCGCCGTTCGCAATGGACGAGCGGTCGATTCCTATCCGCTTGATGAAGGCACCGCAGTCACTCTGCGCGCCGGTACGCCGCTGCTGCAGATCACCGGCGGCTAAGCCACTAGAAACCGCGCAGCAGCCAGATGAGGGACGATCCCAGAATGATCGCAAGAAGACCGATGACTACGGCGGCGGTGGCGGGACGCATGGTTGGGTCACCCTAGTGTCCCGTGTCGAGCTCCTGACCAGGGCGGAGTGCGGTCTCTGCGACGAAGCACTACCGCGAGTGCGTCTCATCAGCCGGCTGCTCGGCCGGAGGCTCGAGGTGGTCGACATTGCCGAGGATCCCCACCTGGAGCGCGAGTTTGACCTACGGATCCCCATACTGCGCAACGAGCGCGGGGATGTTCTCGCCGAAGGGCCGATCGGCTGGAAGCAGGCCTACCGGGCCGTGCGTCGAACCTGAATCCCGCTACAGGCTGCGCATGTAGGCGACGACATCGACGAGATCCTGCTCGGACAGGTTGTCGTTCCCGCCGCGCGGTGGCATATCGACACCCGTCGTGTTGTCGGGATGACTAGCGTCGCGTCCTTCTTCGAGGAAGCTGATGAGGGCTGCGTCGGATTGCTCGGTGATGAACGGACTGCCCGGCATCGGTTTGCCCAGCCCGGTGATCCCCTCACCCTCGGGCCCGTGGCACGCCCGGCACGTCGACTCGAAGACGGCCTTACCATTGGCGACATCGGCCGGGCCGACCACAACCGGGTCGGTCGCCGCGCTTTCGGCGTCGACCGAGTCGCTATCGCCACCGCCGCAGGCTCCTAATGCCAGGACGAGAACACCGATCAAGATCAGCAATCGCTTGGCCATCAATCCTCCCTCATTTGCGCACGCACCAGGATTGCTCGGAAGCTAGCGAGAACAGAGCCGGCGATGTAGGGGCGAAGGTCCCTGCGCGGTTCGAGGCCGGCTCAGGCCTCCGGTTGCTCCTTCTCGTAGCGGTCTAGCGCCACCACAAACATCAGGAACAGGATCAACGATGCCAGTGTCAGTGCGATCGACGGGATGCGAATCTGAAACGCGTTCAGCCCCTGCAAGTTCGACGGCGCCAGGCCTCGGGGGGCGTACACAACGAACAGCAGCGAGCCAATCACCATCCAACCGAAAGTGGCCGCGCCGGTGACCAGAAAGGCGAGGCGAACCCCCAGGTTCGTGTAGAGGAGCAGATACCCGGTGCCGACGAAGGCCACGATCGACACGATGGTGATCAGGATGCCGCGCAGCGCGATGGCGGTACCGGTGAGGGTGCCCTCGTCGTCGACCTGGCCGAGGGTGGCATCGAACAACTCGCCAAGCACGCTTCGAACCGCCGGGATGAAGACGAGGATTGCGACGATCGCCGCAAACACGCCAAATCGCTCGAGCGTGCTCAAGCCACGTTCGTCCTCAATGAGATCCCGGGTCATGTTGCGCAAACTCACATTGCCCTCTCATACTTGACGATCAGCTCGATGTCCTCTTGCGATAGCACCGCACCGAAGCCGGGCATACCACCAACACCGCTGATCCCGTTGACGCCGTACTCCTCGGTGGCGTTGGCCCCGTTGATGATGAAGTCGATGTGGCTGGCCTCCTCGGGGAACTGCACGACGGTGCGCCCCTGGGTTAGCGCAGGCGCCCATGCCCCCGAGCCCGGTTCCTGCTCGAACTCGATTCCGGCGCTGTATCCGGCAGTGTGGCATCGGGCGCAGTAGGCGTTGTATAGCCCGACAGAACGCTCGGCGTCGGCCCGGCTCAGTCCGGCAGCTGCAGCGACGGCGTCGAAGTCAACCTCCCACGCTTTCCGCTCGAGGGCTTCCTCGAGGAAGGCGATACCGTCGACGACGGGCTGGGCGAACTGGTCGTTGCGATCGGTCAGCAGCGACAACTCCAGGTGGACCGCGTCGAGGTGCGAGATGAGATCAGCGACGCTGTCTAGGTCGGCGACCGGGTTTCCGGCCGCGTCGGTCATCGAGAATGGCGACGTGGCCGAGAAGCTCACATCGAACAGGGGATCGGTTTGGATTTCGACCTCGAGAGAGGTCGTGTTGAGCTGGCGGCTGATGACGGCCTCGAACGCAACATTGGCAAGGTCTCCGAGCAGCTGCTCGGCGGCATCGGTGAGTCCGTCACGATCGGCGTCATCTCCGGCATCCCCGCAGACCCGGCCGACGAGTGCCGCAGACTCAGTCGTGCAAGTGCCGGGCGCGGACAACGCGTCGTCAACTCGATCCGGCAGATCCCGGATTGCATCGAACTTCCGTGGCCCATCGCGGATGTCCTCGAGCTTGGTTTGCTCCTCCAGGATCCGGGTCTCGATCGCCGCTTCGGCGTTGGCCATGCGGTCCAGCGCCGTTTCTACCGCGGCGTCGGCTTTGGCGAACGCGTCCATCTGTGAGATCTGCAGGCTCTCCAGGTAGTCAATAACCTGGTCGATCTCCTGCACCGTCATCGCACCGCCACCCTCGAGGCCGCTGGCCGGCATCGGCGATCCGGCACGACCGTTGACGATCCAATACCTAACTTCGTCCTCGCTGTAGCGATACAGGACGTCATTGATCGAAGGCGCCGCCCAGTTGGCGCTGAGCCCGGAGCGGCTCTCTACGATCTCGGCCCCACCGCCGCCACCATCGGGCCCATGGCAAGCGGAGCATTCGAACTTCTCCCACCACTCCTCGCCGAAGTGCAGATACTCCTCCTCAATGTCTGCGGCAGCGGCCTCTTGCCGGCTGGTCTCATTCACGAAGTAGATCGGCATGACAATCGCCAGAACGCCGGCGGCAATGACTGCGGCCGCCAGCACTCGGGTCAGCCGATCTTTCTCCAGACCCTCGTTGTCCATGAAGAACTCTTGATTGGGCCCGGGCTTCTCCGGCGGCCGAATGCGGCGCCGGCTGTTGATGACCACGTAGCCCACCCAGATGAGAAAGACGACGATGGCGATCGTCAGAACCACCGATCCCAGGCCGACGTTGCTCGGCCCGGCCGGCTCGCTCTCGGTAGCGGCCGCAAAGACGGGTGCTAGATAGGTGATCACAGGCAGGATGGTCCCTGGGGGTAGGCGATGGTTTTCACTGAGGCGCGCGGTGTCTCGAGCACCGTTCCGGTGTCGATGATCAGATTGCCGGCAGCGTCTGTCTCGAGGGCAAATCGATCGAGGTTGCGTGGGGCCGGGCCGCTGTCGTACTCACCGTGATAGTTGTACTTCGAGCCGTGGCAGGGACACTCGAATCCCTGTGATGACTCACACTCGGGAACGCGGCAGCCCAGATGGACACACTTCTGCCACAAGGCCATCAGGCCGGTGTTGCCGCCTTCGGTGCCGGCCACCACCGGGAGACCCTCGAATGAACTGCCCGGGAGCAGCGACTCCTCCATCGGCACCAGCCATGCCTGCGCTTCCGGAACGAACAGCGGCGTGATCGTGCCGTCACCGGGGACAACTTGCGACCTCAGGTCGTCGAGCCGCCCGGCATTGATCTTGCTTCCGAAACCGCCCTTCAGCTTGGGCCACATGAACGTGAGCATCGAGATGCCGAGCGAGCCGAGGAAGCCGCCGCCGAACAGGCCCAGCACTGCTCGGTTTAGGAATTTGCGTCTGGTCACGCCGAGTTCGTCTGCGGATATCGGCGTGCGCTCGTCGGTGATGGTGATCGGTTCGTGGGGGGCCGTCTCCGCCTCGGGCGCAGCTTCCTGCTCCGGTTGCTCGACTACGGCCGGGGTGCGCCGCGACGCATCACGTTTTGCTGCATCGCGGTCGAACTCGCCGACGATCGGGGGAGCCGACGGGCCGCGGCGCCAGGCGACTGCGAAGACACCTGCCGCAACCACGACGCCCACGCCGATCAGCGCTGTGATCAATATCGCTGTTGCATCCATTAGCTGGCCTGGTCCTTTTCCATCAGAAGTCGAAGAAGATCCCATCAACCCAGGGGAACGAGAAGTTGAATCCCGGGCCCCGGAAGAAGGAACCGTAGATTGTCAGCACCGCGGCTGCGAAGAGGAAGAAGCTGAAGATCATGATCGCCAGCTTGCGGTCCGATGGCTTGACTGCGGGGTTCTTGTCGACGAAGGGAATCATCGCCAGGCCGATTAGGCCGAAGGTGGGAATGATCACCCCGGCGACTTGCGGGTCGAAGTAGGACAAGAGCTCCTGTAAGCCGAGGAAGTACCACGGCGCCTTCGACGGGTTGGGCTGCTCGTTGAAGTTGGCGAACTCGAGCAGCGGGGCATCGACAAAAACTGAGAAGACGATCAAGCCACCCAACACCACCATCAAGGCCACGAACTCGATGGCCAGCAGGTGGGGCCACACATGCACCTTGTCGGTGGGCGAGCTCTTGACCTGTTGGATGGCCCCTGCCTTGACGACGGTCAGTAGTCGCTGGGTGGTGACTCCTTCGGGGATGGCAGGAGGGGCGGCTGGAGCTGCGGCGGGGGCCGCGCCCTTGGCCGGTGCCGCGGCCGCAGCAGGTGTAGCGGCAGGTGCCGCAGCCGTAACCAATTCGCGCCCTTCCTTGCCGGCACGTGCTCGTGCTCCCCGCTCCAATAGCGGCATCGGAACGCCGGTATCGGCGGACACAGCGGCAAGGTCGATTCCTCCCGATGGAGCCGGCGCGGCCGGTGCGGACGGAGCAGGCTGAGCAGCGGGTGCCTGCGGTGCGGGTTCGGCAGCCGGCGTCTCTACCGGTGGTGCCTGAGGCTGAGTCTCTGCGGCTGGGGCCGGTTCTGGTGCAGCCGCCGGCGGAGCTTCTCCCTTCATCTCGGCGAGGATCTCCTCGACGTCGCGACCCGTTGCCTTGGCCCGGGCTTCGGCCGAGCGACGCAGCAGATGATCGGGTAGACCGGCCACTAGAGCGGTCCCGAGATTCCGCCGTCCTTGCGGACCCGCCAGAAGTGGACGGCCATGAAGACGACAGTGATGAAGGGCAGGAACAACACATGCAGCACATACCAGCGCAGCAGTGTGTCAGGGGTGATCTGCACCCCGCCGATGAGGGCAAACGACACTTGATCGCCGATCACCGGCGCGTATGCACCCATGTTGCTTCCAACGGTCACCGCCCAGAGAGCCAGCTGATCCCACGGCAATAGGTAACCGGTAAACGACAGCAGCAGTGTCAGCGTCAGCAAGACAATGCCGACCACCCAGTTGAACTCACGCGGTGGCTTGTAGGCACCGTGATAGAACACCCGAGCCATGTGCAGGAATACGACCAGCACCATGAGGTGAGCACCCCATCGATGCATATTGCGGACCAGCTGACCGAACGCAACATCGGTCGACAGTGCCTGGATATCGAGGTAGGCCTGTGGTGAGGTTGGGCGGTAGTAGAACATCAAGAAGATGCCGGTGATGGTGAGCAAGATGAACAGGAAGAAGCTCAATCCACCGAGGCACAGGGTGTAGGAGAGACGAACGGCGTGGCGCTTCACCTTCACCGGGTGGAGGTGATAGAGCACGTTGTTCATGATCACGTAGGAACGGTTGCGCGGCGAGTCGGTGTAACCGTGCCGGAACGGCGAACCCGGCCGGAACACGCTGGACCAGACCTGGCTGGACCGGATCTGGTCCCCTGCCTGGGACAGGCGCTCTTTCAGCCTCAGTCTTCCGTTTCCGTTTGCCACCGCTTCTCCTCAGTCGCTCAACCCGCTACCAGCGAATTCCGTACATGTAGCCGTTCTTGAAGTCCCGGTCCCCAGTGTCATACTCCCACGGTTTCGAATCGAAATCACCGGTCCGGTCGGCAACAGATCCGGCGAACTTGCCGAGCGTGATAACGCCGGTGGGGCAACGGTCGATACAAAGCGCGCAGCGGGTGCAGGTGTCCTCGTCGACCATGAAGAACCCACGATTCTCGGGGTTCCCGCCCGGGTCGTCGACATTCGCTGCGTCGTCGATGGCATCGAGGGATAGGTAGTGAATGCACTTCCACGGGCAGATGTCGACGCACCCCTCGCACAGGATGCACTCGGCTTCATTGATGTGGAGGAACTGCTTCGGCTTGACCGCCGCCTGCAAATACGACCCATCGACGAGAGCGAGTTGGTAGTCCTCCCGGGAGGGAACCAGCTCTGTCCACGCTTCTCCTGCCATTAGCGATCAGCCTTCTGCAACGGCCGCCCGTAAACGCTGGTGTTGCCCTTGGCCGCCCGTCTTGCCGCCCACTTGGCGGTGAGCTCGTCGCGCTTCTGCCAGGCGATCATGGCGCCTCCGATCGCTCCGGTGACCACAACCGCGTAGGTGCCGGCAACGATGTCCTTGATCGCAGCCGCCGAGATGTTGATTTCATTCCCGCCGATGAGTGAGTTGGGGATCTGGATCCAGAGCTTCTGGTCGGTCCATTCCCATTCTGCCTGGGTGTAGGTGAGCCATTCGTTGGGGACGATGCCGTAGAGGATGATCATCAGGCCGGTGAAGAGCATGGCGCCGATTGCCGAACGAGCCCAGGTGAGCTTCTTGTCGTAGAGGTAGGCGAGTGCAATGCCGGCCATTGCCATGAAGATCCCGCCGAGGGAGACCAACTGGCCGAGCAGTACCCAGGGCCAGCCGCGGGGAATGTGGCTGTACAGAGTGCGGCCAACATCGTCGACTTCGGAAAGCCCGGTGAAATGGGCCCACAGGGCGCCGGCAAGGGCGAGGACGAGGCCTAAGGCAAGAGCAATGTTCCCTCGAACGAAGTTCTTGTCTCTCTGCTCAGCCATTGCTGATCTCGGCTCCAGTATCCGTGCGACGGCAGCATTCTAAGCCCATCGCCTGACCGTTGCGGTGGCGCAGGCGCCATCGGCGGTCGCAACGATAGTGCCCTCATCTGCGTATCGCTGCATACAGCCCGCCACCGATCGCCTATGCCGCATCAGCTACTCCGAGCGGCACTTCTCCTTGCGGATTACAGTGCCGGTCGATCGTCTCCAGGGGACGATCGATGGAGGATCTGTGGGTTCTCTATTCCGTTGCCAGAATGAGCCGGCAGAGTTGTTCCACGATCAGGAAATGATTCGGGGATCCGAATGTTGTCGGGCTATTCTGCCGGAGTCCACGTCAGCATGTGTTCGCAAACGAGGAAGGGACAAGGCAAGGGTGACTGCCGAGGTTGCGCACGAACAGGAAGCGGATAACACTACGCCGGCCGCCTCGTCCCAGAGCGTTGCCCGTCACCATCTCTTCGCTTCTCTCGGGTTCCTCATCATTGGAGTGTTCATGCTGGCTTTGGCCAGCCTCCAATACGTTTCTCCCGATCTCCTCGATGGATCCGGTGCGCTGTCGTACGGTCGGCTTCGCCCGGCCGCTATCCACTTCCTCCTCTACGGCTGGCTGACCCTCGGGCTGATCGGTGCGATGTACTACGCAGTGCCGCGATTGGTCGGTGAGAAATTGACCGACCCGGTAGTAGCTCGAGCCGGCTTCATCCTCATGTCGGTTGGCTACGCCATCGGCGGCCTGGCGATTCTGGCCGGACAAAGCGAAGGTCTGCGCTACCTCGAGGCCCCTCCGCTCGCCGATCTCATAGTCCTGCTCGGCATGATGGCAATGGCGCATTCCATCGCTCGCACAATTGCCCGGCGCAACGCTCGCGAACGAAGCCCGGCTGAATGGTTCATCCTGGCCGCGGTCGTTTGGCTCGTCGGGCTGCACTTCATCGGCAACCTCAATATGCTCTCCACCCTGGCCACCCTCTTCTGGTCGCAGCCTCCGGTGCTACACGGTATGAACGGCGTCATCCTTGCCGGCTTCTACCGGGCGGGCATCATCGGCTTGTGGGGAGCGACGGCAGGGGCCGGGATCGTCTACTTCCTCGCTCCCCGGTTGGTCGGGGTCAAGCAGTTCAAAGCGACCCGGATGTCGGTGGTCGGTTTCTGGGGCCTGGGTGCAGCGTGGATCTTCACCGGCACGGCCGAGCTCACCTTCACCCCGGTACCCGATTGGCTAGAGACCATTGGAGTGATGTTCTCGATCGCGCTGCTACTCCCGGTGGCGACGATCGTCGTCGACGTAGCCACGTTCCTGCGCGGACGGCGCGCCGACGTTGTCGGCAAGGACCGCTACTCCTTGAATCTTCTCTATCTGGGGCTCGGATTGTTCGCCGCACTGCCGGTCCTCCACCTTCTGCAGGCTATGCGGGCGTCGGGGGGCCTCATCGGCTTCACCGACTGGGTGTACGGAGTAGAGGTGTTGGCCATCCTGGGCGCTTTCTCAGCCTGGCTTTTCGCATACGTATTCCAGGTGGCTCCACCAATGGTCACCGAAGATGCCCTACGAGTGCAACGCTGGCATGGCAGGTTGACCATCGTCGGTTTGGCGGTTGCCGTCTTTGCCATGCTGATCGGCGGCCTGGTCGCCGGCTTCACCTGGGCGGGGAGCGACGCCGCCGGAGTGGTCCCGGTGGGAGACGGCTTCGAGGACACCGCCGACGCAATGTGGAATTACGGCTTCGCCATCGCTCGCATGGTCGGGCTGTTCATCTTCGCTATGGCTCAAGGTCTCCTTTTCTCTTACGCAATCACCGCTTGGTTCCTCGCCGACGATCGGAATGAGGTTCTGGCCATCGATCCCAAACTCGATGTCATGCCCCCCGAGGTCAACGTCGAGCTGGCAGTCGATCCCGATGAAGCCCCCGGCTGGGTCAGGGTCGGCTCGATTGCCCTACTTACCGGCATCGGAGCCTTCATCCTCGTGGTGCTGTTGCCGGCATTTGAGAGCGATGCCGCCACTCCGACGATCCTCGCCGATGAATCGCGCATCTATCCGGAAAACAGCGACACCGCCATCGGGCGCGATATCTTCATCAGCGAGGGCTGTATGTACTGCCACACCCAGGCGGTGCGCCCGATCGTCACCGATCTGGGATTGGGGGCTGTCTCCGAGCCGGGTGACTACGCCCATGAGGAGCCGGTGATGTTCGGCGTCGCCCGAATGGGACCGGACCTGATGCACGTCGGGGATCGGGGGATCATCACCGTCGATCAGCTCCGCGATCCCCGAGCTGATCGACCTTGGTCAACGATGCCCTCGTACAGCTATTTGTCTACCGCCGACCTGCAAGCGCTGGTCGCGTATGTGAACGGGTTGAAGTAATGCAGGAACAGCTGAGCCAAATCGCCGCAGACACGGGTGTTCCCGCCGACCTCTTGGAGCGAGCAGCAAGGGCCCGCGCCGAGAAGCAGGGAGTAGCCGTTGAGGCCCTTGTTGGAGGATGGGCCGGTGGCGAAGCTCCCGCCGCTCCCGCCGCTCCCGCCGCTCCGGCTGCTTCCGCCGCTCCGGCTGCTTCCGCCGCTCCGGCTGCTTCCGCCGCTCCCGCTGCGCCTGTCGAGGCTGCCCCGGCTGAGGCTGTCGCCGAGTCTGCTCCGGCTGCGCCTGTGGAGGATTCGGGTGCCGGCAAGCTGCCCGAGGCGCTCTTGCGCCGAACCGCTGCTGCCAAGGCGAAGCGTGAGGGTCGTCCGCTCGATGAGGTTCTCGCTGAGATGGGCTTGGCGCCTGAAGGTGGCGAGGCTGCCCCTGCCCCGGCCGCTGCCCCGGCCGCTGAAGCTGAGCCGCCCGCTGCCCCGGCCGCTGCCCCGGCCGCTGAGGATTCGGGTGCCGGCAAGCTGCCCGAGGCGCTCTTGCGTCGAACCGCTGCTGCCAAGGCGAAGCGTGAGGGTCGTCCGCTCGATGCGGTTCTCTCCGAGATGGGGTTGGCGCCTGAAGGTGGCGAGGCTGCCCCGGCCGCTGCCCCGGCCGCTGGAGCTGAGCCGCCCGCCGCCGCCGCTGCGCCGGCAGAAGAAGCCGAACCGGCGATTGTGGAGGAATCTGAGGATGAAGAACATCGGCTGCCGGTGTTCGCCGGATTCCCGCGTTGGCTGGCGGCTTCCTTCGTCCTTATTCCAATGATCGCCCTGTTGTACGCCGGCCTCACCCCGAATGGGCCCGACTGTGGGGTCTCAGGTCAGCTCGCCATCAACCCCATCAACGGTGAGGCCGAGGCTTGCGACGGGGGCGCCAGCCCGTTCTTCACCCTCGGCGAGGCTATCTACGAGGCGCAGTGTGTTGCCTGCCATGGTGCCGACGGCGGTGGTGGGGTGGGACCGGCGTTCACCGGCGGTGCGGTGCTGCAGACTTTCTCCGCGTGCACAGACCATGTCGAATGGGTGGCGATAGGCACCAACGACTGGCCCGACGCCACCTACGGCGATACCGCCAAACCAGCCGGGGGTGGAGGGGTGATGCCGGGCTACCAGAACTCGCTGAGTGCCCAGGAGATCGCAGCAGTGTCGCTGTACGAGCGTGTCGCCTTCGGCGGCGAAGACATCGCAGCCGCCGAAATCTCGTGCGGGCTCGTCGAGGGCCCCGCCGAATAGCGCCCACCCAAAATCCGTTCTTGCGTAACTGGCGGCAATATGTTGCCGCCAGTTACGCCGAAACCGTTGTGTCGGGGCCGATCGTCATGATGGGCCTATGAATGCAGACGCCCAACTCGCCTCGATTGCAGCGCAGCGCCATGGCGTGTTCTCCATTGAACACGCTCGACAGCTCGGAATCCCTGATCGGACCATCTGTCACCGGGTCAGCCTGGGGTGGTACGTCCGCCTCCACCCGGGCGTATATGGCTTCGCCGGCACTGTTGACACCATGCAGCAGCAACTGGTCGCCGCCGTTGATTCATGTCCCATGCTTGCCGCCGTATCCCACCAGAGCGCTGCGGAGCTTTGGGGCCTCACCAAGCGGCGGAGTCGAAACCTGGAGATTGTCACAACGCGCTGGGATAGGGAGCACAGAACAGGAATTCGAATTCACGAGTCGCTTGATCTGATTGCGGACGATGTGGTCGACCTCGAAGGAGTCCCGATCACCACCCCGGAGAGAACCGTCGTCGACCTGGGGGCATCGAACAAGTGGATCGTGGAGGCGGCTCTGGAGCAGGGGATCAGACTCGGGCTGTTCTCGCTGCGCGATGTTGAGCGTTTCGTATCGCGCGTTGCCCGGAAGGGCCGGCGTGGAGTTGGTGTTGTTAGACCGCTGCTGGTGGCTCGCCGTAAGTGGGATTCTGTCACCGAGAGTGCTCTCGAGGATCGATTCCGTCGGTTGTTGAGTGAATGGGGCCTCGCTGAGCCTGCGGTTCAGTACGTCTTGCTCAATGAGGCCGGGCGGTTCGTTTGTCGATCCGATTTTGCCTATCCCGCGGCTCGGCTCCTCATTGAACTCGACAGCGAGGCACACCATCTCGATCGCATCGCCTTTCGACGCGACCGGAGCAAGCAGAATAAGGCGGCGGTCCTGGGCTGGACCATGCTGCGGTATACATGGTGGGATGTGGTGGAACAGCCGGTCCGGGTCATCTCGGAGGTCCGTTCGCAGCTCGACAATCCTTCTTCTCCTTCTGTTCCGGCGTAACTGATGGCAACATATTGCCGCCAGTTACGCAAGAAGCGACTTGAGGAGTGTGAATGGGAATTCCGGTTGATGAGCTCGCCTCATTGCTTGGTACTGAGATCGGGGTGACCGACTGGTTCGAGATCGATCAGGACCGGGTCGACCTTTTTGCCGATGCGACCCTTGACCATCAGTTCATCCATGTCGACCCGGAGGCGGCTGCGGCTACGCCGTTCGGCGGAACGATCGCCCACGGATTCCTCACGCTGTCGCTCCTGCCCCACCTTCTCGCCGACATCTCCCCCGAGATCGAGGGTTCCCTGTACGCAATGAACTATGGCACCGACAAGGTGCGATTCATTCAGCCGGTCCGGGTCGGTTCCCGTATCCGGGCCCGCAACGTACTGTCGGCAGCGGACGAGAAGCGGCCGGGGCAGTGGTTGCTCAAGCAGACCGTGACAATGGAAATCGAGGGTGCCGAGAGGCCGGTAATGGTTGCCGAGTTGCTGTCGATGCACTTCGTCCAGTAGATCCAGAGCGCTGGCTAGCCTCGAACCCTCATGATGAAGCCAGACGTACTTGTAGTTGGCGGTGGTCCCGGCGGGGCCGCGGCGGGATATTGGTTGGCCCAGCGCGGGCTTTCGGTGCTGATTGTCGAGAAGAAGCAGTACCCGAGAGAGAAAGCCTGCGGTGACGGCTTGACCCCTCGCGCGGTCAAGCAGCTCGATGACATGGGGTTCGACTTCTCCGGCCACCATCGCATCATCGGCCTGAGGGCCTACGCCGGAGATGTCCGGCTCGAGATGCCCTGGCCGGAGCACTCCATCTACCCCAACTGGGGAGCGGTTGTTCGTCGTGCCGATCTCGACATGCAGGTCGCCGCCCTTGCCGAGAAGCAAGGCGCCGCAGTCATCACCGAGGCCGAAGCCGTCCCCGTTGTCGATGGCGGAGAGCTGACCGCAGTGCGGATTCGCCGCCGCGGCGAAGAGGATGAGGTGGTTACCCCAAAGTACGTTGTAGTTGCCGACGGGTCGCTTTCTCGCTTCGGCCGGCAGTTGGGAATGCAGCGTCGCAAGGACTACCCGTTCGGGTTAGCGGTGCGCGGCTATTGGCGTTCGCCCAACTCCCAGGACGACTACCTGGAGAGCCAGCTCGACATCAAGGATCGGGATGGCAAGTCGATGCCCGGCTACGGATGGGTTTTCCCGCTCGGCGATGGTGAAATCAACATCGGTGCCGGCGTGGTCTCCTCATTCAAGGGATGGAAAGGCCTCAACACCTCCCAGCTCCTCGACGCGTACGTCGAGTCCCTACCCGAGTACTGGGGAATCGATGACGCTTCCCTTGTCCGCAAGCCGATCGGCGGCAAATTGCCGATGGCCCTTTCCGTCGGCCCTCGCTTCGGCCGCAACTGGGTCGCGATCGGCGACTCGATTGGAGCGGTCAACCCATTCAACGGCGAAGGCATCGACTACGCCTACGAGACCGGGCGAATGGCCGCCGGATACATTGCCGACGCAATCGCAACCGGCAATCCCGCCGCGCTGCAGGGCTACTCGCAAGAACTCGATGAAATGCTTGCCGACTATCAGCGCGTGGCTCGCCGGTTTGTCATGGTGATCGGTCAGCCCGCCATGATGAAGACATTCACCTACCTCGGGATGCGGTCACGCCCGCTGATGGAGTGGGCGCTGAAGGTTATGGCGAATCTCATGGAACCCGAGGAGCGCGGTTTGAGCGAACGTCTCTACGGAGCCGTCGAACGCATCGTCAAGGTCACCCCGGATCCCCTGCTCAAGTAAACGCTCACTGCGCGAATTCGCACCCGTCTGGCGTCCGAAAGCGGAACATATTCCGTTCTGCGACGCAAAGCGTCAAAGGAGGCGATACTCGTGCGCGTTGCCCTCCTTGCCGACGATCTCGGCGGCGCCCATGTGGCGGAGGCAGTAGGCGGCTTGCTGGGCGACGCGCCGGGGGCAATCGGCCGCCGCCGCAATGTCGGCCGTCGTGAATACCTCGGGAAGGTCGGCCGGGAGCAACCGGAGAAAGTCGGTGGGATCGGCGAGTTCGACGACTTCCAGCACCTCGACCAGTCGGCGTTCCTGGACTACCCACCCATGACGACGCCACGCCCGATTCTCCTCGTGCTTGCGGTATTCGTCCTCGGATGTGAGAACCAAGACGATCTCCAGATTCGGATTGGTGGCCAGCGTCGGGATGCCGACCAACTCCCCGAAGATGTCGAGTGCCGACCCGCGCTTAGGGGATCGCCGTCGACCCAGAATCTCTCCGTCCTCACCCAACCGCACGATGGTCTTGCAAGCGGGGATCGGGTGGACGATGCGCACCCGGTACCCGAGGTCGAGCAACCGGGTCAGCTTCTTCTTCATCGAGGAGAAGCCACGGGTCTGGATCTCGATGAGAAGATCGTCACGGACCAAGTCGATCACGTAGCGATCGACCTTCACTTCGACGCGATCTCCGGGCTCCGCGCACCACTCTTTCAACGACGCGTGGAGCGGTTTCTCCCGCAGCGTGCCGATATGGGGTGGGGACGCCATCGCTTGGATCGTACCCGTGTCGCCCGGTGGATTCCGGTTGCTCCAAATCAGTTACTGTGCCCGGCCTCATGTTCGAGTATGCCGTCGCATCGTTCCTGTCGTTCTTAGTGATCGTTGATCCCGTGGGGTTGGCTCCGCTGTTCCTTGGGATCACCGCGAACCGTTCGGATGCAGAGCGGCAGCGTATCGCCCGCAATGCCGTCTTGCTGGCGGCCGTCATCATCATCCTGTTCGGGCTCGGCGGCCGACCGCTGCTCGACTACCTCGGCGTGAGTATCGATGCGCTCCGCATCGCGGGTGGGGTACTGCTGTTCAAGCTTGCGTTCGACATGATTCTCGCCCATCGGGAGCGGGCAACTGAGGCGGAGCGCACCGAGGCCGAGTCAGCGGATGACGTCACCGTCTTCCCGCTGGCCATCCCGCTGCTGGCCGGGCCCGGTGCATTTGCGACGGTCCTCGTCTTCGTCGCTCGAGCCGACGGACGGGTGGAGTACCTCGGCATTCTCTTGGCAACGGTCGTGCTGGTGTTCTTCATCTCCTGGCTGGCGCTGCGATTGGCCTCGGGCGTGATGAACGTGCTTGGGGCCACCGGCGTCAATGTGATAACCCGCGTCTTCGGGATCATCCTTGCCGCGCTGGCCGTGCAGCTCGTCGCCGACGGTGCCCTGGCGTTGTGGCGCAGTTAGCTGCGGCCCGCCAGATCGGGCAGCTCGGTCTCGATATTGCGGACTCGTGGCTGGAGCCAGCCCATTGCCGCCAACAGGGCCATCCCGGTACCGCCAACGATGAAGAGGAACCCGATACCCCGCCCCGGTCCCGTGCCGATCATTGATCCAATCGAGCCGGCAAGTGAACCGCCCGGGGCCAGTGCCGGCTCGAACACACCGTCGGCCAGAGGTCCCGCCAGCAAGATCGCTATCGGCGAGATTGCCTGGGCGATCATCCGCCGCAGCGAAAACACCCGACCCTGAGCACCCTCGGCCACCTTGGTTTGCCAGATGACCTGACTGGCGCCATTGACGATCGGGTTGACGAAGAGCAGCAGCACAAAGGGTATGGCGATGATAAGAATCGACGCCCGTACCCCGGCGAGAGCCGTGAGCAGCCCGGAAGCGCCGATGCCCAACATGATCGTCCTGACGAGCTGCTTCGGCTCCCCGTAGGTGCTCACCACCAAGCTGCCGGCAATCGCGCCGATGCCGGCGACCGACAGGATTGCACCAAGAGCAGTCTCGGTGGAGAACGACAGCACCAGTGGGATCAGCAGCACATTGGTCATCGACATCATGAAGTTGACACCGCCGTAGATCCACAGCAGCCCGAAAAGCCCCGGGCGCTCCCGCAGATATCGCCAGGCAAACGTGGAGTCGCTGCGAATAGAGCGACCCGGAGCCTCGTCCTTCGTGTACGGGGGGAAGCGCACTGAGGCAAGGGTGAGCACGCCGACGCCAAACGTGAGAAGGTCAACCAGAAGGACGGCGCGTAAGCCGCCGGCTGCAAGTAGGGCGCCGGCGATCACGGGGGCGACCACGATCGCAACTCCCTGATTCAGTTGCACCATGCCATTCGCTCTCCCCAACTGGGCGCGCGGTACCAGTACCGGGATCGAAGCGAGCCAGGCCGGATCCTGGAACGCGTTGGCCGACGAGCCAACGGCGGTAGCGAAGAGGATGAAACCAAACGGAAGCGAATCGGACGAGAGCGCCCACAGCAGGCTCGCAGTAGCGGCACCGGCGGCGACGTCGGCCAGCATCATGACGGTGCGCCGATCGGCGCGGTCGGCAATCGATCCCGCGATTGGAGCCAGCACAACCGCCGGTAGCGCATACGCAAGAGCTACCAGGGCGACCCGGGTCACCGAGCCGGTTTCGGTGTAGATGAAGAACTGCAAGCCGAAAGCGGTCAGGGTCGTACCGGTGATCGACACCAACTGGCCGAACCAGACGATGACGAACGATCGCATTGACGTGGTGTTTTGTCCCAACCGCGCGCCTTCCCTCAGCTGCATCGATGCTAGGGGCAATGCGGGCCGATCGGGGGACTGCCGGTATTCAACGACGGGGCGGGCTGCCGGCTCCAGTATCGATTCGGGACGGGAAATATCGAATCGGCCCGCAGTTGCCCGCCATGACGTCATCGAACTCGCGATATGGCAATAGGCTTTGCTCAGGCAAATGGCTTTGAATGCATGTGATTAGATTCCTAGTCTTCCTTCCCGGAAGGAGTTCGAAACCCCAATGACGCTGTCCGCATACCTGCCGATCGCCCTCGCCTTCATCCTGGCGGTCGGGTTTGCAACAGTGAGCCTCTTCCTCTCCCGGCTGGTGGCTCCCAAGAAGCCGACCCCGGAGAAGCTGGCTCCGTACGAATGCGGCATCGTGCCCCTTCAGGAGCCGGCCCAGCGTTTCCCGGTGAAGTTCTACCTGGTGGCGATGCTCTTTGTGATCTTCGATGTGGAGATCATCTTCCTGTTCGCTTGGGCAGTGCGCTGGCAGGAGTTCGGTTGGGCGGGAATTGCGGCGATGGGGATCTTCGTATTGCTAGTAGGCGAAACCCTCCTTTACGTTTGGAAGCGCGGTGCTCTGGACTGGAATGTGGCGCGGCGTGAGAGCTATCGGCGTGTTGTCGCTCCCGTTGATCGGCTTGCCGATGAATCCACGGAGGAAGCTGCCTGATGGCCCACCGCTCTGGCCCGTCCGGGTTTTTGCTCACCACCTACGACAACGCGATCAACTGGACGCGGACCCGCTCCATGTGGACTGCGACGTTCGGGCTTGCTTGCTGCGCCATCGAGATGATGGCGACCGGAGCCGCGCACAATGATCTTGCCCGTTTCGGCATGGAGGTGTTTCGAGCCTCGCCCCGGCAGGCAGATCTGATGATTGTCGCCGGTCGCGTTTCTCAGAAGATGGCTCCGGTGTTGCGTCAGGTCTACGACCAGATGTCTGAGCCGAAGTGGGTCATCTCGATGGGGGCCTGTGCCTCGACCGGCGGCATGTTCAACAATTACGCCCTGGTCCAGGGGGTCGATGAAGTGGTCCCGGTCGACGTCTATGTGCCGGGTTGCCCCCCGGGCCCGCAGTCGTTGATGCACGGCATCTTGACTCTGCAAGACAAGGTCATGTCGGGGGAGATAACCCGATGAGCGATAGTCCGAAGTTCGACGACGTATTTGCCCCACTGCGCAAAGCTTTTCCCGATGTGAAATTCGAGCAGGTACTCGACTCGAAGCAGGACGTCGCTCACGTCCCCACCGAGGATTACCTGCCATTTGTCGCTGCGGCCCGTACAGCCGGATTCGACGTTTTCGTAGACCTCTGTGGCGTCGACTACCTGCGCCGTGCCCCCCGCTTCGAAGTTGTGCTCAATCTGCTGTCCCACGAACATCGCCGCCGGCTTCGCATTCGACTTGGCGTCTCGGGAACCGAGCCGGTAGTGCCATCGATCACCCCGGTCTTCCCCGGAGCCAACTTCTATGAACGGGAAGCATTCGATCTGTTCGGGATCATCTTCGAAGGGCATCCCGACCTCACTCGTGTCGTCCTCCCCGATGACTGGGAAGGCCACCCGCTACGCAAGGACTATTCAGTCGGATCGGTACCGGTCCGGTTCAAGGAGTCGCCGAAAGCACAATGAGCGATACACCAAACGTCGTCACCGGAGATAGCGAAGCTCCTACCACCGAGGCGCCGGTCGCGCCCGAATCGACCGCTTCACAAACGGCCGACCGCAAGCGGCAGGTCCATGACATGTGGGTCGCGGGGACTGAGGAACCGGCGTGGATGCGGAGCTACACCAACGAGGGTGCTCAAGAAATGCTCGACGCCGACGATGAGCATTTGTTGGGGCTGACCGGGGGAACCGTCGCCGGTGATGACGTTGCCGACGACGAGTTGCAGATCCTCAACATGGGTCCGCAGCATCCGTCCACTCACGGGGTTCTCCGCCTTCACCTCGAACTCGATGGAGAGACGATCCGTCGGGTCAAGCCGATCATCGGCTACCTGCACACCGGTATGGAGAAGACGGCCGAGACCCTGACCTACATGCAGGGTTCCACCAACGTCACCCGCATGGACTATCTGTCGCCGCTACACATGGAGTTGGCCTTCTCGCTGGCAGTCGAGTCGCTGCTGGGCGTAGAGATTCCCGAGCGGGGTCAGGCAATCCGGGTGCTGCTCACCGAATTGAACCGGGTATCGAGCCACCTGGTGTGGGCGGCCACTCAGGGCACCGACCTCGGGGCCGTTTCGATGATGATCTTCGGTTTCCGCGACCGCGAGTACATCCTCCAGTTCTTCGAGAAGGTCACCGGCTTGCGAATGAACCACAATTTCATCCGCCCCGGAGGCGTCGCCGCGGACCTTCCCGATGGATGGGAGGAAGACATCGAGGTCATCCTGGACAAGGTGCCCCAGGGTGTCTCCGAGTACGAAGAGCTATTCAACGGCAATCCCATCTTCCGCGACCGCACCATGGGCGTCGGGGTCATCACCCCCGAGGAGTGCAAGGCAATGGGGGTCTCCGGACCGATGGCTCGTGCCTCCGGTATCAACTGGGACCTGCGCAAAGCGTTCCCCTACAGCGGCATCGACCAGTACGAGTTCGACGTTCCCCTCGGTACGCACGGTGACGTGTGGGATCGCTATCTGGTGCGGATGGAGGAGATCAAACAATCACTCGGCATCGTCAAGCAGGTACTGGAGACGATGCCTTCCGGTGATTACCGCACCACCGATCGTAAGGTCACGCCGCCGCCGCGCAAGCGCATTGATGAGTCGATGGAAGCCCTCATCCACCACTTCAAGCTGTTCACCAGCGGATTCAAAGTGCCGGCGGGTGAAACCTACTGCGCCGTCGAGTCCCCGCGGGGCGAGCTCGGCATGTACATCGTTTCGGACGGGCGGGAGAAGCCGTGGCGTATGCATGCGCGGACCCCGTCGTTCAATCACGTGCAGGCTCTGCCGACGATGATGACCGATTCGCTGGTTGCCGACATCGTCGCCACCATCGCCTCGGCCGATCCGGTGCTGGGGGATGTCGATCGATGACGCCGGTTACGTTCACCTCCGAGGAGCTCGAGGCTATCCGCGACTGGAGCGAGCGCTCGCAGACGCTGGCCCGTGAGATTCTGGGTCGCTACCCGGAGAAGCGATCGGCGGTGATGCCGTTGCTGTACGTCGCGATGATCGAGAACGGCTACGTGACTGCCGACGGGATGAAGGCCGTTGCCACTCTCACCGGTCTCACCGGAGCCCAGGTGCAGGCGGTGGCGAGTTTCTATTCGATGTACAAGCGTGAGGAGTTGGGGGAATACCTCATCTCGGTATGCACCTCGATCTCTTGCTTCTTGCTCGGAGCCGACGACGTTCTCGCAACGATCGAGGATGAAACGGGGGTTCCCGATGGCGAGACCGGCAGCGACGGCAAGTTCACCGTCGAGCATGTCGAATGCAACGGCGCCTGCGGTGGCGCTCCCGTCGTGCTGGTCAATTACGAAATGGTTGAGGGGGTCACTCCCGATAAGGCCCGGGAGCTGGTCAAATGGCTCCGCGACGGCGGCCCCGATGTGATCAGTACCGAAGAGATGCAGCAGCTGTTCGGCGGCACCAAGTCATTCGACTGGGGGGTGCGGGAAACCGAAGGCGCGGTTCTCCCGGTCCCGGCGTTTGGCCCTTACGGATCCTCTAGGGGTGTGTCGTGATGGCTTTCCGTGTCTATCACCCTCCCTTTGGGAGGGTCGGCGGCCCCGCAGGGGCTCGCCGGGGAGGGGGTCTTGATGACCCTCTTCGTGTCCCCTCACCTGGTCTCACTCCGCTCGACCATCCTTTCCCGAAGGGAGAGGAGTAGATGCGCATCCTCACCGAGCGGATGGAGGTGCACCGCACCGACAGCCATACGATCGACCGCTACGAGGCGACCGGTGGCTACACCGCTCTGCGCAAAGGCCTGGATATGGGCCCGGAGGCGGTTGCTGCTGAAGTCAAAGCCTCAAATCTGCGCGGGCGGGGTGGCGCCAATTTCCCGGCCGGGGTGAAGTGGGGCTTCCTGGCTCCGGCCCGGCCTGCCTATCTGGTCATCAACGCCGACGAGTCCGAGCCGGGCACCTTCAAGGATCGGCAGCTGATGGAGCGCGACCCGCATCAACTGGTCGAAGGCGTCATCCTCAGCTCGTACGCGCTCGATGTGAACCATGCGTTCATCTACATAAGGGGTGAATACCCGAAGCCGGCTCGGCGCGTGCAGCAAGCAGTCGATGCGGCCTATGCCAAGGGCTACATAGGGGAGAACATCCTCGGCAGTGGCTTCGATCTCGAAGTCACGGTTCACCTCGGCGGGGGCGCCTACATATGCGGCGAGGAGTCGGCGCTGCTCAACAGTCTCGAAGGTCGTCGCGGCGAGCCCCGCATCAAACCCCCCTTCCCGGCGGTCGAAGGCCTCTACTCCAAGCCGACCATCGTCAACAACGTAGAGACCATTTCCAACGTGCCGTGGATCGTCAACAACGGTGGTCTGGCCTACGCCGCAATCGGCCCGGAGACCTCGGCCGGAACCCGCATGATCTCCCTCTCCGGGCATGTGAACAAACCGGGCAACTACGAGATCGTGATGGGAATGACCTGGCGCGACCTCATCTACGACATCGGCGGCGGCATCCCCAACGGTCGCGAGCTCAAGGCCTGGATTCCGGGGGGATCCTCGGCGCCGTGGTTCGTGCCCGCCGAGCATCTGGACACCCCGGTCACCATCGACGATGTCAACAGCCGCGGTTCGATGATGGGCTCCGGGGCGGTTGTCGTCATGGACGACACCACCGATGTGGTGGCGGCCGCTCACCGCATCGTCCGGTTCTACTCCCACGAGTCTTGCGGTCAGTGCACCCCCTGCCGGGAAGGCACAACCTGGCTGGAGCGGATCTTCAACCGCATCGAGTCCGGGCAGGGCCGGATGGTCGACATCGATCTGCTGCTCGATGTCTCCGATGGGATCAGCCCCGGGCTGACCTGGCCGCCGGCGATGACCACGATTTGCCCGCTCGGCCCGTCGGCAACCGCGCCGGTGATTTCGATCATGAAGTACTTCCGCGACGAGGTCGAGGCCCGCATCAACATGGGCATCCCGATCCAGGTGGAGGCGGCGGATGTCTGATCTGGTCACCATCACCGTCGACGGCGTTGAGATGCAGGGCAAAGCCGGCGAAGTCCTCATCAAGGTCGCCGAGGACAACGGCAACTTCATCCCGCGCTTCTGCTGGCATCCGCGGATGAAGCCGGTCGGCATGTGCCGTATGTGCCTGGTCGAGGTCGTCGGCCCGCGCGGGCGGATGTTGGTTCCGTCCTGCACCACAACGATCAACGAAGGCATGGTCGTCGATACCCAGTCCGCTGTAGTGAAGAAGGCGCAGGAGGGTGTCCTCGAATACTTGCTCATCAATCACCCGCTCGACTGCCCGGTGTGCGACAAGGGCGGCGAGTGCCCCCTGCAGGACCACACCATGGCCTACGGGCCGGGAGAGAGTCGGTTTGTCGAGGAGAAGCGTCACTATGAGAAGCCGATTCCGATATCCGACCTGGTTTTGCTCGACCGGGAGCGTTGCATCCTGTGTGCCCGCTGCACCCGCTTCTCCGACGAGATTTCCGGTGACCCTCTGATCGAGTTCAAGGATCGCGGAAACGCGGTCCAGGTGATCACCTTCCCCGGGGAGCCTTTCGCCTCCTACTTCTCCGGCAACACGGTGCAGATCTGCCCGGTCGGGGCGCTCACCGCCAAGCCGTATCGCTTCAAAGCCCGTCCCTGGGACCTGGAAGCCGTCGAGAGCGTCTCGATGGTCGATTCCGTGGGATCGAAGGTATCGGTGCAGGCAAGTCAGAACCGGGTGGTGCGCATCGATGGCATCGACAACGACGCCACCAACCAGGGATGGCTATCCGACAAGGATCGGTTCATCTTCGAGTCGATCCACAGTGAGCAGCGGGTGAAGATGCCCCTGATCAAGGAAGACGGGGAGTTCCGCGAGGCGACCTGGGGTGAGGCTCTCGATCTAGTTGCCGAGAGGCTGGCCGGGTTCCAGGGTTCGCAGGTTGCCGGCTTGGGCGGGGCAAACAGCACCAACGAGGAGGCATACGCCTTCGCCAAATTCCTCCGCACGATCGTGGTCACCCCCCATATCGACGCGCAACTCGACGACGGCCTCGACCCCGAGTTCCTCGTTGGGGTAACCCCGCGGGCCACTATTCCCGACTTGGAAACTGCGGCGACAATCCTCCTGTGGGGGCCGGACCTCAAAGAGGAGTACCCGGTTCTCTACCTACGGGTACGGCGCGCCGCCGCCGAACTGGGGGCGAACCTCATAGTCATTCACCCTCGCCGCACCGGCCTCGACGACGTGGCAACGCACAAGGTTCGCTATCGCCCCGGCGCCGGGCCCGACGTGCTGCGTGAGTTGGGCACCGATGCCGATTACGACGAGATCCGCACGGCTCTCGAGGCGGGGCCTGTGGTTGCGATCGTCGGCCGCACCGGTCTGGGCGAGGACCCGCGATTGGCCGAGTCGGTAGCGGCCTTGGCGCGGGACCTGCCCGACGGCAAGATCATGCCGCTGGCCCGGCGCGGCAACATCATTGGAGCCCTCGACATGGGCTTGGCGCCAACGCTGCTGCCGGGGCGCGTCGCGGAGAGCGCCGCTCATGCCGCGCTCGAGGCTGAGTGGGGGCCGCTACCGGAAGGGCTAGGTCGCGCTGCGACCAGCATCCTCGAAGGCCTCCGCGACGGAGATCTGCGCAGCCTCATCATGCTCGGCACCGACCCGGTTCGCGACCATGCCGAACCGGCCCTGGCCGCCGATGGGATCAGCGGTGCCGAATTCGTCGTCGCCATCGACCACTTCATCAACGACTCAGTGGCGCTTGCCGATGTCGTTCTACCCGCCGAAGGTTTTGCCGAGGTGGAAGGCACGGTTACCAACCTCGAGGGTCGGGTCCAGAAAGTGAACCGGCTCGTGCCGGCACCGGGCCAGACCCGACCGGTGTGGTCGATCCTGGACGACGTCGCTCGCCGCATGGGCGGCGAGCTCGGCGCGACGTCCGCAGCTGCGATCGCTAAGGAGATCGCAAAGGTTGCTCCCGCCTACCGCGGTGTCACCTGGGATGCGCTTGATTGGGGCGACGGGCGCGAGGGCTTGCTGCTCCCGCTTGGCGATGATGCTCAACAGCTCGAATACATCCCGGTGGACGGGAACCTGCCGTCCGTGCCGGCCCGGTTCGGTCTGCATCTGGGCCGGGTGCTCTACGACGACGGGGTCCGGGTGCGGATGAGCCCATCGCTGGCTGCGCTCGCTCCGGAGGCCGTGCTCTACCTGAACGCGGCCGAGCTCGAGGCGTTGGGAGCCGAACCGGGAGACCGCATGGTGATCGAGGGCGACGGAGCCAGCGTCGAGCTCCCGGTCGCCGTCGACAACTCCCTGGGCAACGGGACCGCCTACATCCCGGCCAACCTTCCCGCCACGGCCGCGCTGGGCTCGTCGCTGGCGGTTTCCATCAGCAGGGATGGTGAATCATGAGTGGCTGGGAGCTGTTCCTCGAGAGCGCGATCAAGGCCGTCGCCGTGTTTGCTCTGGTGCTGGTCACGGTGATCGTCCTTGTCTGGTTCGAGCGCAAGATCGTTGCCGATATGCAGAACCGGCTCGGCCCGATGCGAGCGGGCCCGTGGGGGATCCTGCAGACGATCGCCGACGGCGTGAAGTTGCTGGTCAAAGAACCGGTGGTGCCCCGCAAGGTCGAGTACGGCCTGTACCTGGTGGCTCCGATTGCGGCCCTGGTGCCGTCGATTCTCATATTCATGGTCATCCCGATCGGTCGCCCCTTCACTCTGGGCGATCGGGTCATCAATCTCGCTGGGACCGATCTGAACGTTGCCTTGCTTTACGTGCTGGCCATGTCGTCAATTGCGGTGTACGCCGTTGTGCTGGCCGGCTGGTCGTCGGGCTCGAAGTACCCGCTACTCGGCTCGGTGCGGGCCAGTGCCCAGATGATCTCGTACGAGGCGGCCATGGGCCTGGCTTTGGTCCCGGTAGTGATGTGGGCGGGCAGCACCTCTTTGACCCAGATCGTCGAATCGCAGCAGGGCAGCTACTTCGGTGACGGCAGCTTCCTTTCGTTCATCCCCGCCTGGCACGTGATTCTGATCCCATCGTTCGTCATCTTCTTCATCTCCGGTGTGGCCGAGACCAATCGAGCTCCCTTCGACCTGGTGGAAGCGGAGAACGAGATCGTCGGCGGCTATCACACTGAGTACTCTGGTTTCAGGTTTGCGCTCTTCTTCCTGGCCGAGTACGCCAACATCTTCAACATCGCTGCCCTAACCACCACCCTGTTCCTCGGTGGCTGGCTCGGTCCCGATTTCGGCACTCCGGACTCTATCTCCTGGGTGTTTCCAATCTTCTGGTTCATGTTCAAGTCCTTCCTGCTGGTGTTCATGTTTGTGTGGATCCGAGCTTCGCTGCCGCGGATGCGATACGACCAATTGATGACATTCGGCTGGAAGCGTCTGATTCCGATCAGTCTGGTGTGGATCGTGGCGATTGGCATCTCGCTCGGAATCCGAGATCTGGGTTTCCCATGGAGTTGATGTAGCGATGGCGTGGTTTGCTGAGTTGCTGGGACCGTTCCGGGGCTTTGCCGTCACCTTGCGGCAGATGGTGCGCCCCCGGGTCACCACGTCCTACCCCAAGGAGAAGCGAGAGAAGCCGCAGCGCTTCCACGGCCGGCACCGGCTCAATCGCTACCCGGACGGCATGGAGAAATGCATCGGGTGCGAGTTGTGCGCAGGGGTTTGCCCGGCTCGCTGCATTTACGTGCGCGGCGCGGACAATCCACCGGACAATCCGATCAGCCCGGGAGAACGATACGGATTCATTTACGAGATCAACATGCTGCGCTGCATCTTCTGCGCCATGTGTGTCGAGGCCTGCCCGACCGAGGCCATCACCATGACTCACCTGTTCGAGATGTCGACCACGAGCCGTGACGATGCCATCTACACGAGGGACGAGCTGCTGGTCGAGCCCGACGGCACGCCTAACCATCCGGACAAGCCCAACCGGCTAATTGATCTCGACGAACTGAAGCTCGGGTCGGGCTGGATGCGGGCGACGGCCTCGAGCGGCCGCGCCGCTTTCGAGGGTGTTGTCGGCTGGACCCCATCGGCCACCGAGGGCGAACTTCCTGCAGAACGCGGCCAGAGCCAAACCTCCCCCTCAGGGAGAGGTGCCGAGCGAAGCGAAGGCGGTGCGGGGATCGAAGAAGCTCGAACCCCCTCCCCGGCCGAGCCCTCCGGGCCGGCCGACCCTCCCGAGGGGAGGGTGAGTTGAACGCACAGCTTCTCGTCTTCATCATCTTTGCGGTGGCGGCCCTAGCTGGTGCGGTCGTCCTGGTTGCGGCGCGCAATCCGGTGTACTCAGCAATGGGCTTGCTCCTGTCAATGCTGTCGATGGCAGTGTTCTACGTGCTGCTCGACGCTCACTTCATCGCGGTTGTGCAGGTCCTCATCTATGCCGGTGCGGTGATGACGCTGTTCCTGTTCGTGATCATGTTGATCGGTGTGGACAAGCGTGAATCGAGAGAAGAGGTGATTCCGTTCCAGCGTCCGCTCGTTGCCGTCATGAGCGGCGGGTTCATCTTGCTGCTGCTGCTCGGTGGCTGGGGCGCCTGGGTAGTGCGGGACGTCGGGATCGAACAAGTGGGCACCATCGAAGCGATCTCGGAGGCTCTGTTTGGCACTTGGATG
>Ga0180435_10001124_pt1 | contig 28081 bp, 23 predicted proteins | sample SS_ome_3_FD_132467 | JGI IMG/M metagenome (GOLD analysis project Ga0180435, IMG submission 132467) | Hypersaline lake sediment archaeal communities from the Salton Sea, California, USA - SS_3_S_1 metaG | ecosystem: Environmental > Aquatic > Non-marine Saline and Alkaline > Hypersaline >... | reverse complement strand
CGAAGAGCAAGTACCAGCACCTGTTGCTATACGCCCACGGCGGCCTGAATTCACCCAAGGCCTCGGCGCGACGCATCTGCGCGATGAAAAAAACTTTCAAGGCCAACGGCATCTACCCCTATCACTTCATGTATGACACCGGCATCCTGGAAGAACTCAAGGATGTCATCTTTCGTCGCAAGCAAGAAACCGAGGAAAGGGCCGGCGGAATCAGTGACTGGACCGACCGCCTGCTCGAATGGGCCACCCGCATCCCGGGGCGCGCCTTGTAGCGCGAGATGAAGGCTGGTGCTGAACTGCCCTTTCTCCCGCAACGGGCCGGCACCCAGACATTGAAGATATTTCTCGATGAACTGGCCAAGGCCGATACTACGCACCTGAAGGTGCATTTTGTCGGTCACAGCACGGGAGGCATCTTACTCGCCTACCTACTTGAGACCATGGAAGAGCTGGCCCCATCGTTGCGCATAGAAACTTGCACCCTGTTGGCGCCGGCCTGCTCGGTCGACCTGTTCCGCAGTCACTACTATCCCTATCTTGCCGCACCAGCCGGGGACTTCGGCATCAACAGCATGCAGGTGTTCAACCTGACCGACCAACTCGAGCTCGACGACCATGTTGGCCAGGTCTATCGCAAGTCTTTGCTTTACCTGGTTTCACGTGCCTTCGAGGAGGATACCCCCGAGGCCATACTCGGCATGCAGAAACATGCCAATCAATTGCTGACCGAACCGCCCGTTCAAGACCTCGGCGACGCGTTCAAGATTCATTACAGCCAAGGCATGGGCACACCCGTCACCGCCAGCAGCAGTCACGGCGGTTTCGACAATGACGTCACGACCATGAACAGCGTATTGACCAGCATCCTCGGCAAAGAACCCGCGGATGGGAAACGTTTCACTCGTGAAATACTGGATTATTGAGGGATTGCGTAATGGCCAATTTCACCGAAGCCTACAAGCTCACATCTGCCCACGAGGGTGGTTATGTCAATGATGCCGTTGACCGCGGTGGCGAGACCTACCGGGGCATATCCCGTGTTCATCATCCGGCTTGGGAAGGCTGGAACAAGATCGATGCACTGAAGCGTCGCAGCGGCTTTCCCGGAAACTTGAAAAGCGACCGCGGCCTGCAGGCCAGCGTCAAGAGTTTCTACAAGAAGAGATACTGGGACCGCTTCAAGGGCGACGACATACCGGATCAAGACGTAGCCAACGAGCTTTACGACACCGGCGTCAACATGGGCATGCGACGTGTCATTCGGTTCCTGCAGAACGGGCTCAACCTGCTTAACCGTAACCAGAAAAACTACCAGGACCTGGTGGTCGACGGACTGTTCGGCTCGAAAACGCTGGGTACTTTGGAAAAGCACCTGGAACAGGAAACAAACGCGAACGCACTGCTCAAGCTGTTGAACATACAACAGGGTGAGCGTTACGTGAGCATCATGGAAAACGACAGTACCCAGGAGAAATTTGCACGAGGATGGCTCAAGCGGGCCTGATCCGGTGCAATTGCTTAGCGGGTGAAAACCCAGTTGTCTCCTTTGGACAAGGCGTCGTTGAAAGCATAGCCCTCGACGTCGAACGACTTGATCTCTTCCGGGTTGTCCAGACGATTGAGCAGGATATAACGACTGAGCAGGCCTCGCGCCTTCTTTGCGTAGATACCAATCATTTTGTATTCGCCGTTTTTCTTTTCCTTGAACTGCGGCGTGATGATGCGCCCGTCCACCTGCTTGGGCTTGACCGACTTGAAGTACTCGTTGGAAGCGAGATTGATCAACACGTCGTCACCCTGTTTTTTCAACTGCGCATTGATCGCATCGGTAATGCGGCTACCCCAGAATTCGTAGAGGTTCTTACCGCGCTCGTTCTGCAACCTGGTGCCCATCTCCAGGCGGTAGGGACGCATCAGATCGAGCGGTTTCAACAAGCCGTACAGGCCCGAAAGAATACGCAGGTGCCGCTGTGCATAATCCAGATCCTTGGCGCTGAAACTTTCCGCATCCAGCCCCTGGTAGACATCGCCCTTGAATGCAAGCACACACTGCTTGCCGGTCGTTTCATCAACTTGCTGCTGCCACTGCTCGTAACGGTCGAAGTTCAGTTCGGCCAGATTCATGCTCAAGTGCATCAATTCGGCCAGATCGATTGCGGAATATTGGCGCAAGCGGTCGATCAGGATCTGCGACTGGTCGAGAAAATCCGGTTTGGTGGCTTTCTTAACGGTCGGCGGCGTGTCGTAATCGAGTTTCTTCGCCGGGGATACAACAATCAGCACGTTAATTCCTCTTTTTTCAGGCAGAACGTTTCTTCAGATGAACGAGCAACAGTGAAAGTGCGGCCGGAGTGACGCCCGGAATGCGCCCGGCCTGGCCAATGGTCTCCGGTTTGTGCCGCGCAAGTTTTTCGCTGACCTCGGCCGACAACCCTTTTACATCGGCATAGTCGAAATTCTGTGGAAAACGGGTTTTTTCCGCCTGCTTAGCGCGTTCGACCTCGTCCCGCTGGCGTTCGATGTAGCCGGAATATTTGGCCTGGATCTCAACCTGCTCGATCACTTGTTCGCGCAGGTCCGCATCGATATGCGCGCTACCCACGCTAGCGATTGAGGTGACCTTGGCGTAATCGGACTGTGGACGACTGACCAGGTCATAGGCACGCGTTTCCTTGCGCAGGGCATCGCCAATCAACTGTTCGGACTGCGCGTCATCGATATCACCCGGGCGCACCCAGGTGTCGCGCAGGCGTTGCTGCTCCTGCTCGATGGCTTCGCGCTTGCGATCGAAGAAGGCCCATTGTTCATCGGCGACCAGGCCGAGTTCGCGGCCGGTCTCGGTCAGACGCAGATCGGCATTATCCTCGCGCAGCATCAGCCGGTATTCGGCGCGGGAGGTGAACATACGATAGGGCTCCAGCGTACCGCGAGTGATCAGGTCGTCGACCAGCACGCCCAGGTAGGCCTCGTCGCGACGTGGACACCAGCTGTCTTTATCCAAGACCTTCAATACAGCATTGGTTCCTGCGAGCAGGCCCTGGGCGGCCGCTTCCTCGTAACCGGTGGTGCCATTGATCTGGCCCGCAAAAAACAGGCCTTCGATAAACTTGGTCTCGAGCGATGCTTTCAAGTCACGCGGATCGAAAAAGTCATACTCGATGGCATAACCCGGACGCGTGATGAAGGCATTCTCGAAACCCTTCATGGAACGCACCAGCTCGATCTGCACATCAAATGGCAACGAGGTGGAAACACCATTCGGATACAACTCGTTGCTGGTCAGGCCTTCCGGTTCGATGAAGATCTGGTGCGAGTCTTTATCCGCAAAACGCACCACTTTGTCTTCGATCGATGGACAGTAACGCGGGCCAATGCCCTCGATCACGCCGGTGTACATGGGCGAACGATCCATGCCTCCGCGGATGATGTCGTGCGTGTGTTCGTTGGTGCGGGTGATATGGCAGGGCACCTGTTGCGGATGCTGCTCGCGTCTGCCCATCAGCGAGAACACGGGTTCGGGATCATCGCCCGGCTGTTCCTCGAGCACGCTGAAATCCACGCTGCGCTTGTCGACACGCGGCGGGGTACCGGTTTTCAACCGTTCAACATTGAACGGCAGGGAACGCAGACGTGCGGACAAGGCATTGCTCGGCGGGTCGCCGGCGCGGCCACCCTGGTAATTTTCCAGGCCGATGTGAATGCGCCCTCCGAGAAAAGTCCCAACCGTCAGCACCACGGCCTCGGCCTTGAACTTCAAACCCATCTGGGTGACCACACCGACCACACGATCATGCTCAACGATCAGGTCGTCCACCGCCTGCTGGAAGATATCCAGGTTCGGCTGGTTTTCCAGGGCGTGGCGCACCGCTGCCTTGTACAGCACCCGGTCGGCCTGTGCCCGGGTAGCGCGCACCGCCGGGCCCTTGCGTGAATTGAGCGTGCGGAACTGGATGCCACCCTGGTCAGCAGCCCGCGCCATCAACCCGCCCAGCGCGTCGACTTCCTTCACCAGGTGACCTTTGCCAATTCCCCCGATGGCCGGGTTGCAACTCATTGCACCGAGCGTGTCGATGTTATGCGTGAGCAAAAGGGTTTTTGCCCCCATGCGCGCAGACGCGAGCGCTGCCTCGGTGCCGGCATGGCCGCCACCGACAACAATCACCTGGTAGCTGTCTGCGTGAAACATGAGAGTAAACCTAACGGAAAATCAGGGGGTTATTCTAATTGAAGGGGGTTGAAGCGTCATCGCTGCAATGTTCAGGGTCTTTTGGCGGTCTTATTTTCGTTGCCTGGGGAATGCCATGAGAATACTGCTCGTCCTGCTGACGATGATCGCCACCACAGCCACCGCCGCGCCCATCGATGGCACCCCGCCGGTGCCGGAGTTCACCAACAAGAATCCGGACCACTGGTTCAACAGCGCACCGATGAAACGCGCCGATCTCGAAGGCAAGGTCGTGCTGATCGATGTGTGGACCTATGACTGCTGGAACTGCTACCGCTCATTCCCTTGGCTGAACGCGCTGGAAAAACAGTTTGCCGGCGAGGATTTCCTGGTGGTGGGCATTCACTCGCCTGAGTTCGCGCACGAAAAGGAGCCGGACAGGGTTGCCGCCAAGATCAAGGAATTCAATCTGCACCACCCGGTGATGATGGACAACGACTTCCGCTATTGGCAGGCACTGAACAACCGTTACTGGCCCGCCTTTTACCTGGTCGATCGCCAAGGGCGGTTGCGTCACCTGCACGTCGGTGAAACCCATATTGGCGACCGCAGGGCCAAGGCGATACAACGACAGATCCGTCAGTTGCTGAACGAAAGCGACTGAGGCGTACCTTGGATTCCTTAAAAGACCGCAAACTTTGCAGAAATCCCCGTTACTGCCGATGTACATTAGACCCTGAAGTTTTCCCGTAACGGATGAGCAGCACATGACTGTCGCGACCTCTTCTCCCATCCTCAACGAACCGGCATTGTCTGGCGTGCTGCAGGCCGCCAACCAGGTGGTGGTCGGTAAACCCCAGGCCTTACGCCTGGCCTTGTGCTGCCTGCTGGCCAGGGGCCACCTGCTGATCGAAGACGTACCCGGGGTCGGCAAGACCACGCTGGCACACACGCTCGCCCAGGTGCTCGGCCTGGAATACCAACGCATCCAGTTCACCAGCGATCTGCTACCGGCCGACATACTCGGTGTATCTGTCTACGACCGCTCGGATGGCGGCTTTCATTTCCATCCGGGCCCTGTATTCACCCAGTTGTTGCTGGCTGACGAGATCAACCGCGCCACCCCAAAGGCCCAGAGCGCACTGCTCGAGGCGATGGAAGAACAGCAAATTACAGCAGACGGCCATACCCACGAGCTGCCCAGGCCTTTCTTCGTGGTGGCCACGCAAAACCCTGTTAGCCAGATCGGCACTTATCCCTTGCCTGAATCCCAGCTGGATCGTTTTTTGATGCGTATCAGCCTGGGCTATCCGGATGCACAGGCCGAACGTGCACTGCTGGCCGGCGAGGACCGCCGGGACCTGTTGCAGCACCTTGACCCGCAGCTGGATGCCAGCCGCTTGATGGCGCTGCAACATTCCATCGACCAGGTGCATTGCGCACCCGCCCTGCTCGACTATGTGCAGGCGCTGCTGCAGTTCACCCGTGACTCCGGCTTATGGCTGCAGGGTCTTTCACCGCGCGCCGGTCTCGGCCTGGTGCGAGCAGCGCGCGCCTGGGCATTGATTGACGAACGGCACCAAGTCATCCCCGAGGATGTACAGGCCGTGCTTCCAGCGGTCGCCGGCCACCGCCTTAGCAGCCACGAAGGCAGCACCACCGAAGCATCCGTACAGAAGTTGATAGAAGCCGTAGCGATCCCTTGATTACGTTGGCATCACGATTTCGTTCGTGGGCTCGCACCGAGAACAACCAGTCCGGTGGAGTTGCTACGATCGGTGGGCGACGCATCTACATCCTGCCCACACGATACGGCCTGCTGCTTGGCGCTTTGTTGCTACTGATGCTGATCGGGTCGCTTAACTACGACAACAATCCTGCCTACCTGCTGACCTTCTTCCTCATCAGCATCGCAGTCAACGCCATGTACCAGACATGGCGAAACCTGCGCGGTGTGCAACTACGTCTGTTCTACAGCGAACCGGTATTCTGCGGCCAGGAAGTACCACTGCGCTTTCAATTGAACAGCGGTGACGGCATTGAACACCCGGCAATACAGGCTGACATCGACGACAGCGCCGGTATCGATGATTTGCCCGCGAATGGCCAGGGCCAGGTATTGACGGTCACCCTACCGACCGGTCGACGCGGCTGGCTTTACCCGGGACGCGTTACGGTCAGCACCCGCTATCCGCTCGGCCTGTTCCGCGCCTGGTGTTACGTGGAGTTGCAGGAAAGAGTCCTGGTTTATCCGCGGCCTGCGTTGCAAGGCAGCTCTATGGTCGGTTCTTCGGAGGCGAGCGGGGAACAGGGTATCGACGAGCATGGCATCGATGATTTCTTCGGCCTGCGCGATTATCGCAGCGGCGACTCACCCCGACACATTGACTGGAAGAGCCTGGCCCGGGAACGCGGGGTCATGAGCAAGCAGTTCACCAGTCCTCGCAGCAAGCCGCAATTGCTCGACTGGTATGCACTGAACGGCGATTGCGAAGAAAAAATCTCGCTGTTGACCCGGGCTGCCTTGGATGCCGAGGAGAATGGTTCGTCCTATGGCTTGCGCCTGCCGGGCGCGGATATCCTTCCTGGCCGCGGGCCTGCGCACCGCCACGCCTGCCTGCTGGCGCTGGCCTGTTTCGACGAGCCGGGGCAGCAATCGTGATCGATGCCCTGGCGCAAGTAAGGGTTGCCGATTCCATCGTGCGTCTGCTGGTGCTTTTGCTGGTGCTGGTGGCATTGCCCCACGCCACCAACCTGAGTGCCTGGCTGTTTGTGTTCCTCATTTTTACCGTCAGCTGGCGCTTGGCAGCGATCGTCTATCCACGATTGATGCCCGGTCGCTGGGCCCTCGGTTTGGCACTGGTGATCGGGATCCTCAACGTCGGGCTCAATGTCGACCTGTTTGATGGCCGCTTGGTCGGTACGGCTTTGCTGGTGGTCATGCTCGGCCTGAAGTTATTGGAGTTGAAAAATCGTCGGGACGTCTACGTGTGCGTTTACCTGGGTTTCTTCCTGGCGTTGACCCAGTTCCTGTTTCACCAGAGCTTGTGGCTGGCAATCTACCTGTTCGCCTTATCGGGAATGCTTGGCGCACTCTTGGTGATGCTGAACCGGGTCAAACTGGAGGTGCGCCAGACGCTGACGACCAGCACGATGCTTATGGTCAGTGCAGTACCTGCTGCACTTGCGCTGTTTCTGGTGTTCCCTCGCCTGGATCATCCCTTGTGGGCCATCCACGTCGACCAAAGTGCAGGTATTACCGGTATCAGTGACCAGATGCAGATGGGTACCGTCGGCGAATTGTCCCAGTCTTCAAATATCGCCTTCCGCGCACGCTTTATTGGTGAGGCTCCGCCAGCCAACAAACACTATTGGCGTGGCCTCGTGCTTTGGCACTATGACGGCAAAACCTGGACGCCCGAGTCGAACGCATCGCGACCCCAGCGTTTACTCGTGAACGAAGCATCGCTCCTGGGTTACGAGATCACGTTGGAGCCGACGCAACAGCCGTGGGTGTTTGCCTTGGACATGCCCGGCGGCGTGCCTCAACCACTGCGTCTGAATGAAGAGCTGCGCGTGATTGCGCCCTCCCCGATTACCGAGCGCACCACCTATCAGCTCAGCGCCTACACGGATTACCAGGCTACCGGCTTGAGCCCACGACAACGCGAGATGGGGCTGACAGTACCCCTGCAGGTATCGCAGCGCACACGCCAGCTCGCCGCCGGCTGGCGTCGCCAGCATGGGGACAATGCCGTTGCCATCGTGCAAAGCGCTCTGGATTACTTCACGCAGAACCCTTTCGTCTACACACTGTCTCCCGGCACGTTACATGACAATCCGGTCGATCAGTTTCTGTTCGAAACGCGACGTGGCTTTTGCGAACACTATGCGGGAAGTTTTGCGGTGCTGATGCGCCTGGCAGGTGTTCCGGCCCGCATCGTCCTCGGCTACCAGGGAGGCGAATACAACCCGCGTGCTGATCATTGGCTGATCAGGCAATCCAATGCCCATGCCTGGAACGAAGTCTGGTTGGGCGAAGCCGGTTGGGTACGTGTGGATCCCACTGCTGCCGTGGCACCCGAACGTATCGAGCGCTCCATCGATGCCGCGCAATCAAGAGATCAAGATCAAGTGGTGTTCCGCGTCGGCAACGATGGCTTGATTTCCGACCTTTTTCAGGAAGCTTCCTGGTTGATCGATGCCGTCGAGATCGGGTGGCACCGTTGGGTCCTGGGGTTCAGCCAGGAACGTCAGACCAGTCTTCTGCAAAACCTCGGTTTCGAAGATCTGGCAGGTTACGAATACGGGTTAGCGGTGGTCGCGGTACTTGGTCTGGGCATGAGCTTTGCCTACGTGATCAGCATCCTGCGGCAACGACCGCAAACAGACCAAACCCTCCAGCTGTGGCAGAAACTGTTGGCCCGTATGCAACGCAAAGGACTCGATATACCCGCGTGGTTTGGGCCAAAACAGGTGCTTGTCGCAGCATCGGAACGTTGGCCTGACCAACGCGTTGCACTGCAGAAAATCGTCCGCCTATACATCCACCTGCGTTACGGGCGAGCACAAAGATCGCGCCAGGAAAAAAAACTGCAACGCGCGATTCAACGATTGAAACTCAATTAAAGGGAAACGGGAGGGCCTTAACCTTCCAGTCCAAAAGTTTCTCCACCCGTAGAGAAACCTGATCCATATCGCCACTCGTGTACAGATCAAGTACCGGTTGAACCGATTCTCTTTTAACCGGCTCAAGGTCCAATACGCGCACGAGTTGCTCAATCACCGCCGGGGCCGGATCGATGATGTGTTCACCATTTTTCAATGCCTTGGCGATATGTTCGGCAAGAAACGGAAAATGCGTGCAGGCGAGAATGTAAGTATCGGCATCGTCCTTCTGAATATTCTGCAGCTCATCGGCGACCAGTTGGTAAAGCGATGACGCATCCAGCGCATCCTGTTCTATGGCCTCCACCCAGTGGTGACAGGCCCGCTCGATAACCTCACCATCCCAGGCATGTTGATTCTTCAGCTTGAGGTAACGTTCACTGTTAAGTGTGGATTCAGTAGCCAATACGGCAACGCGTTTGTTATTGCTCAACTGCATTGCCGGCTTGATCGCTGGTTCCATGGCAACCACAGGTATATTGACGTTGGCGCGAATCAGTTCAGCGGCCAGCGCCGTTGCCGTATTGCAGGCAATGACAACCGCATCCACCTTTTGCGATTGCAGAAAGCGCGCTATCGACAGGCTGCGCTCGCGCACCACCTCGATGGGTTGATCGCCATAAGGCGCGTAGGCTGAATCGGCCACATAAAGGTAATCGGCTTCTGGAATGCGTGCTGGCGCATGCCGAAGCACTGATAGGCCACCCAGGCCCGAATCGAAAAAACCGATGCGTAAAGGCCGCTTCATTTTCCGATACAGAAGTTGCCAAAGATCTCACCCAGCAGATCGTCGGCGCTGAACTCACCGGTGATCTCTGCGAGGGCGTTTTGACACAGGCGCAAGTCTTCGGCGATCAGCTCACCAGCCATGCCAGCGTACATGGCGTTTTTCGCGTCCAACAGGTGTGCGCGCCCACGCTCAATGGCATCGAGGTGACGACGGCGTGCGATGAATTCACCCTGGGTGGTCTGCTGCAGACCCATGCTTTCGCGCAGGTGCTGACGCAATTGGTCAATGCCCTCGCCCTGCTTGGCGCTCAAGGCAATGGTAGTCTCGCTATCCGTTCGCGAGATACCCGGAGCCATACCACTGCGATCGGCCTTGTTGTGAACAAAGGTTACCGGCACGCCCTGCGGCAGATGCGCGGGGTCAAAGGCTGCATGCTGCGGATCGGCGGCACCATCGTAGACCCACAGCACCCTGTCAGCCTGTTCAATCTCGCGACGCGCGCGCTCAACGCCGATCTGTTCCACCGCATCGTCGCTCTCCCGGATACCCGCGGTGTCTATAAGGTGGACCGGCATGCCGTCGATCTGGATACGCTCGCGCAACACATCACGCGTGGTTCCGGGGATGTCGGTAACAATGGCGCTGTCGCTTCCGGCCAGCGCATTCAGCAGGCTGGATTTACCGGCATTCGGCAGACCGGCAATCACCAGGTTGATGCCGTCACGCAGCACCCGCCCTACGTTTGCAGATGCCTTCAGTTTTTCGATGGTTTCGACGATTGAGAGCAGGTCGGTTTCCACCTTACCGTCACTGAGAAAGTCGATTTCCTCTTCGGGGAAGTCGATCGCCGCCTCAACGTACATCCGCAGATGGGTGATCTGCTCGACCAGTGCATGCACCCTTTGCGAAAAATCACCGTGCAGCGAGCGTACCGCCAGACGAGCCGCTGCTCGCGTTTCGCTGTCAATCAGGTCAGCGATTGCCTCTGCCTGGGCCAGGTCCAACTTATCGTTGAGAAAGGCGCGTTCGCTGAATTCCCCCGCATGTGCCATGCGTGCACCGAGTTGAACGCAACGCTCAAGCAGCAGGTCCATGACCACCGGGCCACCATGACCCTGCAGTTCTACCACGTCGTCACCGGTGAACGAATTCGGCGCGGCGAAATAGATGAACAGCCCTTCGTCTAAGAGCTGATCATCGCCGTCCTTGAACGCACAAAAATAGGCATGTCGCGGCTGCGGATCGGTACCGGCAATGGACTTGCCTATGGACAAGGCCTGTGGCCCGGAGATGCGCACGATACCCACGCCACCGCGACCGGGTGGCGTGGCAATCGCCGCAATGGTTTCCGTGACGCTATGGGCCACGGTGCTGACTTAGACCTTTTCGCCCGCCTCGATGCGCCGGGTAATCACCCATTGTTGCGCGATCGACAGCAGGTTGTTGACCACCCAGTACAGCACCAGGCCGGACGGGAAGAAGGCGAACATGATGCCGAAGACCAATGGCAGGTACATCATGATTTTGGCCTGCATCGGATCGGGCGGGGCCGGGTTGAGCTTCTGCTGCACGAACATGGAAGCGGCCATGATCACCGGCAACACGAAGTACGGATCCTTGATGGACAAGTCATCGATCCACAGGATCCAGGGTGCCTGACGCATCTCGACCGACTCGAGCAGTACCCAGTACAGGGCAATAAAGAATGGAATCTGAATCAACATCGGCAGGCAACCACCAAGCGGATTGATCTTCTCCTTCTTGTACATTTCCATCATGGCCTGCTGCATACGCTGCTTATCATCGCCATAACGGTCTTTGAGCGCCTGGATACGCGGGCCAAGCTTGCGCATGTTGGCCATCGACTTGTAACTGGTCTCGGACAGCTTGAAAAAGACCAATTTGATCAGGATCGTGAAGATGATGATCGTCCAGCCCCAGTTACTGATGAAGCTGTTGATCCAGTCAAGGATCCAGTGCATCGGCATCGCGATCGGGGCAAGCCACCCATAATCGACCGTGAGCTCCAGTCCCTTGGCCAGCGGTTCCAATTCAGACTGCAGCTTGGGGCCGATCACCATGACGCCTTCGAAGCTCGCCTGTTGCCCTGGCGCAACAGTTCTCGCCGGCGTATAGGTACCGATTACGGCACGACCATTGGCCAGTTGTTTGCCGTAGAAATGTTGCATCTCGCCACGCGGTGGTACGAAAGCCGCAAGGAAGTAGTGCTGGATCATGGAAATCCAACCGTCTTTCACGTCGCGATCAAGGTCACCGGAAGCCAGGTCGGAGAAATCGTACTTCTGGTACTTGTCTTCCTCACTGTAAATGGCACCACCGGTATAAGTGTACATGAAGATGCTGCCAGAATCGGCCGGCTCACCACGCTGCAATTGCCGATACTCACGTCCGGACCAGTTCTCACCGGACTGGTTGTTGACGATGTGCTCAAGCTTGAACGAATGCTTGTTACGTTCGAAGGTGTAACGCTTGGTAACCGTCAGGCCATCCGGCGAAGACCAGGTGAAGTCAACCACCAGGTTCTGTGCATCTTCAGCCAGCTTGTAAGTGTCTTGCGCAGTCTGAAACACCGCCTGGTGATTGGGAGTGCGCTCCTTATCGGCGCCGAGCAGACCTGACTGGGCGATGAAATAGTCAGCCGGGCGCTGACTCATCAGATGGTATTTGATTTCCGGGGTCTCTACCGAGACTGGGTATTTGTTCAGTTTCGCATCGACGACACCACCACCACGTGTATCAATCCGCAGGTCCAGGGTATCAGTCTGGACACTCACCAAACGTGCAGTCTGACCAGTTACTGTGTTTACGCCAGCAGGTGTCGGTACGGTACTGACCGGACTATCGATACTGGCTGAAATCGGCGCCGTCGGTGCATCACCACTGTCAGCCGGTACCTGCGCACCAGTATTTTCGACGGCAGCCTGCTGCTGCTGTTTGGGGATGACGTAATCTTCCTGCCATGCTTCCCAGATCAGCATGGAGAGGAAGGCCAATGCCATGATTAAAAACAGGCGTACGTTATCCATGAATGGTCAGAACTCTTTATAACTGGTGCTTAACGGAATCGCTGTCTTGGCTTGGCCACAGGTATATACCTTTAATAAAGGTCTCCCTGTAGTGGCAGCGCTGCCGACAAAGGGCGCAAGTTTAAGCCACCGCCAGCGTGCTGTCATGCCTGAGACTGTTGCTGTTGGATGATCAAGCTTGCGAAGTGTCCATTTAATCGCTCAACAAGTTCGGCATTACTGTGCTTCGTTACGACCGCCCGGGCCAGCACCACGAAATCAAGACCGCAGTCAGCGGGCACCTGTTTACGGAACGTCTCACGCACCAATCGCTTGATTCGATTACGATCCACGGCTCGACGCAGTTGTTTCTTGGCGATCGCCAGGCCAAGGCGGGAAGTATACGGTTGCGAGTTGCGCGGACGAGCCAGCACAGTGAAGCAGGCGTCAGACGACTTCAGCGGCTTATCGAAAACCCGGCGAAAATCGCCAGCGTTGAGTAATCGCTGTTCGCGGGAAAAAGATTGCGGCAAGGCAGGGCCCCGGTTGGTCGCGGGGCGACTATTATCGCGCTGTTCCGATCAGCAAGACCGGACCAGATCAGCCTGCCAGGCGGGCGCGGCCCTTGGCACGACGGGCGTTGATCACTTTGCGGCCACCACGAGTAGCCATTCGGGCACGAAAACCGTGAGTACGGACACGCTTTAGATTACTGGGTTGAAAAGTACGTTTCATGGCCGGAACCCCGATACCTTAAAATCTAGTTCAATGGCGGCTGGCATTGGCCAAGCCGGAAAGGCGCCGAAACTTACGCGAACAAGGGCCTTTTGTCAAAACTTTTCTGGACTGAAAAGATCTTGTTCGAACACACCTGTATGAAGTTATCCACACCCCGTGGTTTTTAGCGATAGTAATTACTCACTTATCTTTAAAAACTTGGGCATACGGGAAAATTTATCAAATTTGCCTGTGGATAACTTGACTGCGCAACGCTAGAATCACGCTATTCGATGGACAAAATCCTGCGGCAACAGCAGGAGGTGTCCACCACGTTTTGTTTTTTGTTTTGTTATGTTCACAGCGGTCGAGCGGCACTCCACGTGGGTATGCCGGGGTCTACTGTGTGCTTGGGATAAATCCGTCATCAATACCTGGAATTACCTGCTGGACCGTCTCGGGAACGATATCCCCGAACAACAGTTCAACACCTGGATCAGACCTCTGCAATGCGTACAGGCGCAGGATCGTTTGCGCCTGATGGCCCCCAATGCCTTTGTGCTGGATTGGGTGAAAAAGAACTACCTGGACAAGTTGCATGGTTACCTGGGTGAATTGGACGATTCTGCGCTGAGCATCAGCCTGGAGATCGGCAGCGCACCGAAGATGGAGCCGAGTACCCCCTCCATGATCCCTGATGACGCAAAAACAGTCGTCCAGTCTCGGCCTGACGTCGCGCCCTCTCCGGCCACTCCCTCTGGTGGGGCAACGTCGAGGGCTTCTGCAGACACCGATCTGCCCTCCACCAACCGGGAATTCACCTTCGACAGCTTCGTGGAAGGTAAATCCAACCAATTAGCACGCGCGGCTGGTTTCCAGGTCGGCGAGAATCCGGGCCGCGTCTACAATCCCTTGTTTATCTACGGGGGCGTCGGCCTGGGCAAAACTCACCTGATGCATGCCGTGGGAAACCTGATCAAGGAAAACAATCCAAAGGCACGCATCCTGTACATGCACTCGGAGAGTTTTGTTGCCGAGATGGTCAAAGCCCTGCAGCATGGCACCATCGACCGTTTCAAGCGCCGCATGCGCGGCGTCAACGCACTTCTGATCGACGACGTTCAGTTCTTCGCTGGCAAAGAACGATCGCAGGAAGAGTTCTTCCACACCTTCAATGCGCTGTTCGAATCACGGCAGCAGATCATTCTCACCAGCGATCGTTTCCCCAAGGAAGTCGAAGGGCTCGAGGATCGCCTCAAGTCACGTTTCGGCTGGGGCCTGACCGTCGCGATCGAACCACCCGACCTGGAAACCCGCGTCGCCATCCTGATGAGCAAGTCATTGCAACTGTTCGGCTTGGAACTGCCGAACGAAGTGGCCTTCTTCATCGCCAAACATGTACGCTCGAATATCCGCGAGTTAGAAGGCGCTCTGCGCCGCATCAATGCCAATGCCCAATTCACCGGGCAGGAAATCACCGTGGACTTCGCTCGCGAGGCACTGCGCGACATGATCGATGCGCAGGCCCGCCTGGTTACCCTGGACAACATTCAGAAAACGGTGGCGGAGTACTTCAAGATCCGCTCTTCCGATCTACTTTCCGGTAAACGAAGTCGCACCATCGCCCGTCCGAGGCAGATTGCCATGGCCCTCGCCAAGGAACTGACCAACCACAGCCTGCCGGAGATTGGCGATGCCTTTGGCGGACGCGATCACACCACCGTGTTGTATGCGACCCGCAAGGTGGCGGAGCTGCGCGAGTCCGAACCACGCGTCGCTGAAGACTATAACAACCTGTTGAGAACCCTGAGTAGCTGACGTGGAAAACCTGCAAATAAAAATACGGTTGCCTAATGAGGCAAAGTTATCCACAAACACTCTACAGGTGACAAAGCCTCGATACGGTACTTTCAAGTAACGAAAAAGTTACATAACATACTGAATTATAAATAAATATTTTGAAACCCTGGGTTTATCCCCAGGCCTAATAACAACAATAAGTCTTTATATATAAAAACTTATTTAATTAAGACGCGGAGTTCTCACCGATGAAGATCAACGCAAACAGAGACGATCTCCTCAAGCCCCTGCTCATGGCTGGCAACGTGGTGGAAAGACGGCAGACCCTGCCAATCCTGGCCAACGTGTTGATCGCTACGCAACCTGGCAAGATGAAAATCACGGCAACAGACCTGGAAGTGGAATTGACGACCACGGCTGCAGCTGATGTCTCGGAGGAGATGGAATTCACTCTGCCAGCACGCAAGCTGATCGATATCTGCAAGGCTTTACCGGATGGTGCGGCGATCAGCCTGGAACTGGATGGTGAAAAAGCCACCTTGAGATCCGGTCGGGGCCGCTACACCATGGGTATGCTGCCCGCACGCGATTACCCAAGTATTGAGCCCACGGCTGCCAGCGAAACCTTCCGCATGCCTGAATCAGTGTTCAAAAGACTGATCGAAAAAACCGCCTTTGCTATGGCTCACCAGGATGTTCGCTATTACCTGAACGGACTGTTGTTGGAAATCCGCGCCGGTCGGGTGCGTGCCGTGGCTACCGACGGACATCGTCTTGCCCTTTGTGACTCTGACTTTGATGCCGGTACCAGCACCGACATCCAGGTTATCCTGCCGCGCAAGGCCGTTGTCGAATTGGGCCGGATGTTGAGCGATAGCGACGATGAAGTGGAAATTGAGATCAGTAACAGCCACGTGCGCATTCATACCGGTAGCACCAGTTTTACGTCCAAGTTGATCGATGGACGTTTTCCGGACTATGAGCGTGTCATGCCCACCGGTGATACGCAGGAAGTCATCGCTGACAAGGAGACTTTGCGCCAGGCGCTCACCCGGACATCTATTCTCTCGAACGAGAAATACCGTGGAATCCGTTTCCGTCTGGATAAAGGTCTGCTCCACCTGCAGGCACATAACCCGGAGCAGGACGAAGCCGAGGAAGAGTTGGAAGTTGACTACGCTGGAGGCGAGATATCGATCGGTTTCAACGTGGGTTATCTGCTGGATGTGCTGGGTGTGGTCGATACCGACAACGTCAACCTGGCCTTGGTTGACTCCAATTCCAGTACCTTGGTGACGCCAGCCGATTCGAATGAATGCCGCTACGTGATCATGCCAATGCGACTCTGAGCTAACCTCCTGTTTTCAGAACAAGGGGCTGGATGGCCCCTTTTTTGTGTCTGGTGGTAATGTTCCCGATATGTTGACCGAACTGTCTTTGCACAACCTAAGGATCGTCGAGCAGGCGAAACTGCATCCGTGTGGCGGGGTCAACCTTATTACCGGCAGCAATGGCAGTGGCAAGACCACCCTGTTGGAGGCCATTTACCTGTTGTCTCGCGGGCGAAGCTTTCGCCACCGCGAAACGGCCCCCCTGATACGCCAAGGTCAGCAGGAAACAATCCTGACTACGCGCTTTCGCACTTTTCCTGCGGAGACAGAACATTTTCTCGGAATGCGGCGTTCGCGCTCGGAACTGGAGGTAAGGCTGGACGGTAAGCCGGCTACAAAACGTTCTGACATCCTGAAGTTGCTGCCAGTGCAATGGATAGGCCCGGAACCCCAGAACCTACTCACCGGAAACCCCGAAGTCAGGCGAGCATTCCTCGACAATGGATTGTTCCACGTGGAACATCGATATCTGCAGGTGCTGCAGCAGTACAACCGCGCCCTCGAGCAAAGAAATGCTGCGCTTCGTGCGAATGTCCGGGACTTTTCAGTGTGGAATGCGCAGCTGTCGTCATTGGCAGATGAGCTGGACGGGTATCGATCTACATACGCCAGAACACTGCAGGAAAAGCTCGGGAAGAGGCTGGAGGGGTGGAAACAGACGGTCGAGTTGGAATTTCTTTATCGTCGTGGCTGGCGTCCGGATTCCAGCCTGGGCGATCAACTTGACGCATCCAGGGAAACGGAACTGAAACAACGCTTCACCGGGGCCGGCCCGCATCGCGCCGACCTGGTGCTGAAGTCCGCTAATCTTAAATCCGGTAGGCGATTGTCACGCGGCCAACTCAAGATGTTGGCAGTGGCGTTGCATTTCGTGCAGTCAGAGATCACCCAAGAGAACAATGGATCTACCGATATCCTGCTGTTTGATGATCTCAGTGCGGAATTGGATCGGGCCAATAGGGAGATCCTTTTGGCTGACATCCAAAGTGGGTACCAGCAGGCTTTCATTACTGCCCTTTCCGACGAAGACCTGCCTGGGTCGAAGCAGGTGCTGAATATGTTCCACGTGGAACATGGCGTGTTCCACCAGCCCTGAGAACCCGCTTGGCGTGTATAATGCTGGGCTATTCGAAGGAGTACCGACCCGCTCATGGCCGATAACGAAAATACCTACGACACATCATCCATCAAGGTTCTCAAAGGCCTGGATGCCGTTCGCAAGCGTCCTGGCATGTACATAGGCGATACCGACGATGGTACTGGTCTGCACCACATGGTTTTCGAGGTGGTGGACAATTCCATCGACGAAGCCTTGGCCGGGCACTGTAGCGAGATCAATGTCGTCATTCATCAGGATGGCTCGGTTACCGTGACCGACAACGGCCGCGGGATTCCGGTTGGCATTCATGAGGAGGAAGGCCGCTCCGCTGCGGAGGTTATCCTCACCGTGCTGCACGCAGGCGGTAAGTTTGATGACAATTCCTACAAGGTTTCCGGGGGGCTGCACGGTGTTGGTGTCTCGGTGGTTAATGCCTTGTCCGATAGGCTTGAGCTGACCATCTACCGTGAAGGACATAAATACACCCAGATTTACCACTTGGGTGAACCGCAATCACCGTTGGAAAAAGTTGCAGAGTCGGACAAGACCGGCACCAAGATCCGTTTCCATCCGAGCCCGGAAATCTTCACTGATACCGAATTTCACTACGATATCCTGGCCAAACGCCTGCGAGAACTGTCTTTCCTGAATTCGGGAGTCCGGATTGCGCTGCGCGACGAGCGTAGCGACAAACACGATGTTTTCGAGTACGAAGGCGGTATCCGGGCCTTTGTCGAGCATCTCAACCAGAAGAAAACCCCGCTGCACGAGAATGTCTTCCACTTCACTGCCGAGCGTAACGAAGTCGGGGTGGAACTGGCGTTGCAGTGGAACGAGTCCTACCAGGAAAACATCTTCTGTTTTACCAACAATATTCCGCAGCTGGATGGTGGTACTCATCTCGCCGGTCTGCGGGAGGGCCTGACCCGCACCCTGAACGGCTACATTGAACGCGAAGCTCTGGGGAAAAAGCAGAAGGTGGCGACCAGCGGTGATGATGCCCGCGAGGGTCTGACCGCCGTACTTTCGGTCAAGGTGCCCGATCCGAAGTTTTCCTCCCAGACCAAGGACAAGCTGGTGTCTTCTGAGGTGAAGGCAGTGGTTGAGTCGTTGCTGGTGGAAAAGCTCAGCGACTACCTGATGGAGAACCCTGCTGAAGCGAAGACCATCGCCGGGAAAATGATCGAGGCCGCACGCGCACGTGAAGCAGCCCGCAAGGCACGGGAGATGACCCGCCGCAAGGGCGTGCTCGACGTGGCGGGCCTGCCCGGTAAGCTGGCTGATTGCCAGGAAAAAGATCCGGCACTTTCCGAGCTCTACCTGGTGGAGGGTGATTCCGCGGGTGGTTCTGCCAAGCAGGGGCGCGATCGGCGTACCCAGGCGATTCTGCCCCTGAAGGGCAAGATCCTCAACGTGGAGAAGGCCCGTTTTGACAAGATGTTGTCTTCGGCGGAAGTCGGCACCCTGATAACCGCACTCGGGTGCGGGATCGGCCGCGAGGAATTCAATCCCGACAACCTGCGTTACCACCGCATCATTATCATGACCGACGCAGACGTGGATGGCGCACACATCCGTACCCTGCTGCTGACGTTCTTCTACCGTCAGATGCCGGAACTGATCGAGCGTGGTCACATTTACATTGCCCAGCCACCTTTGTACAAGGTGAAGAAAGGCAAGCAGGAAAATTACCTGAAAGACGATGCAGCCCTCAACGCCTACCTGCTACGTACCGCACTGGATGGCGCACGCCTGTACGTCAGCGAGGACGCGCCTGCCCTGTCGGAAGCAGCGTTGGAAAACCTGGCGGCGGAATATGTCACCGTGGCAGCGGTATTGCGCCGGCTGGGACGTCGTTATGGTGAACAGTTGATGCAGCGCATGCTATACATGCCAAAGGTGACCGAGGAGATGGTGCAGGAGAAGCCCTCCGAACTGGCTGCCTGGTTGCAGGAACTCGAGGGTCGTTTGCAGGCCGATGGCAGTGTGGCCGATCGTTACACCCTGCGTTTGCGGGAGGAGACCGAAGAGCAGGCGGCGACTGTCGTCGTGGAACACTGGGTGCACGGTATCGCCAGTGAAAAGCTGATCCCGCTGGATTTCTTCCACAGCGGTGATTATCTGAAGATTGCCGACTTGGGTGCCCAATTGGCTGATTTGTTGTCTGATGGTGCTTTTGTTTCACGTGGTGAAAAACAACGCCCGGTAGATAGCTTCGAGGAGGCATTGAGCTGGCTCATGGACGAAGCCAAGCGAGGCCAACATATCCAGCGTTACAAGGGGTTAGGTGAGATGAATCCTGAGCAGTTGTGGGAGACCACCATGGATCCGGAAACCCGTCGCCTGCTGCAGGTGAATATCGAGGATGCTGTAGGCTCTGATGAGATATTCACCACTTTGATGGGTGACTTGGTTGAACCACGCAGAGACTTCATCGAACGTAATGCCCTGACAGTCGAAAACCTCGACGTGTGAATTAGAACTACGTCAACAAGTTAAAAAAGCCCGCTGAAGCGGGCTTTTTTTTGCGTTGGAGGGTGTATTCATCCCCAGAGTTATCCACAAGATAATCCACAGAACGAGCAATCGCTTTCAGGCAATCGAATTAGGGTTTGTTAATAATTTGTTAAATTGTTGGTTATCATGATAGTGAGTGGTTACTATCACTTTAGACCATTGTTGGAAGGAAGCTTTTCCACTTGGGTCTCGATCCAAGTCTCTACGTCCGCCATGATATCTGTCGCTTTGCGACCTTCGCTCGGGATGGGCTCCCCTACCCTTATCTCGATTGTACCCGGGTACTTTTTAACACCCCGCCGACGCCAGAAAACACCGGCATTGTGGGCGATCGGCACGACAGGGAATCCGGAGCGTTCAGCCAACACGCCTCCGCCCATACCGTATTTTTTGCGTTGTCCCGGTGCGGTGCGGGTGCCTTCAGGAAATATGATGACCAGACGACCTTCCTCGAGGCGTTGCGTACCTTCCTGAACCACCTTGATAACAGCGCGTCTACCCGCAGACCGATCAATGGGAATGGCCTTGGTAAAACGAAGGGCCCAGCCAAAAATCGGGATGCTGAGCAGTTCTTTTTTCAGCACCCAAGACTGGTGCGGTGCCAGTAGCCCCCGCAACGAGATGGTCTCCCAAGTAGACTGGTGCTTGGACATGACGATGGCACTGCCAAGCGGCAGGTTTTCGGCGCCTTCGATGTTGATCCTGAGCCCACACACCCAACGTTGCAAAACGATGTTGACCCTGCCCCAGGCAGTAGCGAGGCGGTCACTCAGTTGCGTGGGAAAGGCCCAACCCAGGAGCACCACCAGCAGGCCGAACAACACGACGCTCAGTGACATCAGTAAAAAATACAGTAAGGATCTGATCAGTATCATTTTGTGGGGGTCAGGAGGTGTTCAACCGCGTGACCGAGGTCGTCAAAACAGGGAAATTCAGAGTTTTCGTCTTCGTCTGGAGCACCGACCAGGACTGGCCTGGCTCCAAGTTTCTGTGCGGCTCGCAGGTCTTCGGGACTGTCTGAGATCACCGGTAATCCGATGGGCGGCAATGAAAACCGGTCGCAGATATTTTGGTATAGAGCCGGCTTGGCTTCCTGGCAGTCAGTCACGTCATCCGGACCGTGCGGGCAGACAAAGATGGCATCGACGTGGCCGCCGACTCGTCCGAGTAATTGATGAAAGCGCGCATGGATGGCGTTCAGGGTATCCAGCTCCAATTGGCCTGTGATGAGCCTGGGCTGTACAGTAGCGACGGCCACCTTGTAACCGGCATGGTTGAGGCGCGCGATGGCCTCCAGGCTACCGGGGATCGGCTGCCATTCTTCGGGGCTGTTGATCCCGTTTTCTGAGACGTGGTTGACGACGCCATCGCGTCCCAGAATCACCAAGTGCATCAGCCCATGTCCCGAAATTCGGAGACCCGGATCCGGCCATTGACCATGCGCGATTCCCGTTGCATCAGCTTGTCCATCTTGTTCCAGAAGGCCAGTTTCAGGTCGACCCCGGCGGCGATGTCAGTACCCATCAGCAGAATGAGCAAATCAGCGAGCTCTTCAGATAGTAAGTCCTTACTTTTTCCCTTTGTGATGCAGCTGGAGATCTCTCCCAGTTCCTCTGCCATCAGGGCAACCCGGTAGTTCAGTTCCTCGCCACCGGTGTTCTTGAAATCGTGCTTGTTATGAAAAGCCTGCACCGCGGCCATCATGGCGTTCCAGGAGTCCGTATGCTGTGGATCCGGTTTATCTTCCTGGTCAGCCATGAGGTTCTCCGGGCTACGTTCAGTCTTGGGCCTGCAACAAAGACACGTCAGCTACCTGCAGGAAGAGTGCCTGCAGGCTTGCCAGCAGGGCGAGGCGATTCGCTCTCACCGAAAGATCATCAGCCATGACCATCACATCATCGAAAAAGGTGTCGACTGCCGGACGCAGTTCAGATAACGCCTTCAACATTCCAGCGTAGCCATCAGCGGCCACCATGGGAATGAGCCTTTCGTTCATCGCTTGAATCTGCTGATGCAGAGCATGCTCCGCATCCAGCTCGAAACGTTCCGTATCGATCTCGCCGGGTACTTCCCCTTCGACCTTTTTCAGGATGTTGCTGATGCGCTTGTTCGCGGCAGCCAGGGCCTCGGCTTCGGGTAATGCGCGGAAACTGCTGACAGCCTGCATACGTAATTCGAAATCCGCCAGGTCGTGAGGTTTGACCGCTGCCACTGCGTCGAACAGATCCCCGCCAAGGCCCCGGTCCGCATACAGTCCACGCAGGCGTTCGAGCATGAAGTTTTCGACCTGCTCAACGGCATCTTGCTCGGTCAGCTTTTCTCCCAGCTCAATGGATGCAAACTTCAACAAATCATGCAGGTTTAAAGTAAGTGAGTGCTCACTTAATATGCGTAGCGCACCCAGTGCAGCACGCCGGAGCGCGAACGGATCTTTGTCGCCGGTGGGCTTTTGGCCGATGCCGAAGATCCCCACCAGGGTATCGATACGCTCAGCCAGTGCGATCGCGATACCGGTCTTGGTCTGCGGCAGCTGGTCACCCGAGAAGCGTGGCATGTAGAACTCGTCCATGGCCTGGGCCAGTTCCGGGTCTTCGCCATCGCGCCCGGCCTGGTAGCGGCCCATGATCCCTTGCATACTGGCGAACTCGTAGACCATCTCGGTCATCAGGTCACAGCGGCTGAGCTGGCCGGCGCGCATGGCCAGGCCAGTATCGCCACCGATCCCAGCAGCAATCTCTGCGGCCAACGCAGCGACCCGCTGTGACTTGTCGTACATCGATCCCAGCTGCTTCTGGAATACCACCTTCTTCAGGGACTCGACATGGTCTTCCAGTTTCTTCTTGCCATCCTGTTGCCAGAAGAACATCGCATCGGCCAGGCGCGGGCGCACCACGCGTTCGTTACCCTCGCTGATCTTGGCCGGATCCTTGCTGTCAACGTTGGCAACGGTGATGAAGTGGTTCATCAGGCCGCCGTTCTCGTCGAACACAGGAAAATATTTCTGGTTGGTCTTCATCGTGGTGACCAGGGCCTCGTGCGGCACGTCGAGGAATTTTTCCTCGAAACTGCCTGCGACCGGCATCGGCCACTCGTTGAGCGCGGTGACCTCGTCCAGCAGGTCGTCGTCCAGGCCTGCCACACCACCGAGCAGCTTGGCGGTCTTTTCCACGGCAGCCTTGATACGGATGCGACGATCAGGGAAGTAAGCGATCACTTTCCCCATTTCCTCCAATACCTTGGCGTAATCTTCGGGATCGTAGAGGGTAATCGCAGCCGGGTGGTGGAAGCGATGGCCATGGGTCTGGCGGTCGGCCTTGGCATCCAGGATGGTGCAGTCGACGACGTTCTCGCCATGCAGGAACAACAGCCAGTGCACCGGGCGCACGAACTGTGCTTCTGAATCACCCCAGCGCATGCGCTTGGGTATGGGTAATTTGTTCAGGGCGTTCTCGGCGATTGCGGGCAGCAGTTCCTTGGCCGCCTTGCCGGTTTCATGGACCTGGTAGACCAGCCATTCACCCTTGTCAGTCTGCATACGGTCCAGCTGATCGACAGTGGTGCCGCAGGAACGGGCAAACCCCTCGGCGGCCTTGGTCGGGTTGCCGTCGGCATCGAAGGCGGCCTTGACCGCCGGACCGCGTTTTTCCACATCGCGATCCGGCTGGCTGGTTTCCAACTCCTTGACCAGCAAGGCCAGGCGCCGCGGGGCTGCGTAGCTGGTGACTTCGCCATGCTTGAGGTTGGCGGCATCAAGGCCGGCAACGAATTCGCGGGTCAGCGCCTCGGACAGCTTTTTCAGCGCGACCGGTGGCAGTTCCTCGGTACCGAGTTCGAAAATCAGATCGGCAGCGTTAGCCATTGGCAGCCTCCCCTTCTTCAACTGCTTCTTTTACCATCGGGAAGCCCAGCTTTTCTCGGGCATCGTAGTAGGCCTGGGCCACGGCACGGGCCAGGGAGCGCACGCGCAGGATGTAGCGCTGGCGCTCGGTGACTGAGATGGCGTGGCGCGCATCCAGCAGGTTGAAAGCGTGCGAAGCCTTGAGTACCTGCTCGTAGGCCGGTAGCGGCAGACCCAGTTCGATCAGTTTGTTGGATTCCTTCTCGCACTGGTCAAACAGGCTGAACAGGAAGTCCACATCGGCGTGTTCGAAATTGTAGGCGGACTGCTCGACTTCGTTTTGGTGGAATACATCCCCGTAGGTGACCGGCCCCCCAGGGCCATTGGTCCAGACCAGGTCGTAAACTGATTCCACGCCCTGCAGATACATGGCGATCCGCTCGATACCGTAGGTGATCTCGCCGGTTACCGGGCGGCAGTCGAGGCCCCCGACCTGCTGGAAGTAGGTGAACTGCGTGACTTCCATGCCATTGAGCCAGACCTCCCAACCCAGGCCCCAGGCGCCGAGGGTTGGCGATTCCCAGTTGTCTTCGACGAAGCGGATGTCGTGGGTCAGGGTATCGATACCCATCATTTCCAGTGAACCGAGGTAAAGCTCCTGGATGTTCTTGGGCGAAGGCTTCATCGCCACCTGGAACTGGTAGTAGTGTTGCAGGCGGTTGGGGTTCTCGCCGTAACGGCCATCCGTCGGGCGACGCGAAGGCTGCACGTAGGCCGCGTTCCAAGGTTCCGGGCCAATCGAACGCAGAAAAGTGGCGGTGTGGAAGGTCCCTGCGCCCATTTCCATGTCGTACGGCTGCAGAATCACGCAGCCCTGCTCTGCCCAATAGTTCTGCAGGGCAAAAATCAGGCCCTGGAAAGTCGATACGTCCGCCGTTTGGCTCATTGTTGTCGCGCTCGCAAGCTGATACTAGGGTATAAAAACGGGTCATTATACAGAGTCAGTCTGGTTTCATTCCTTATAATGCGCGGCTTTCCGAACGTTACAGTGACACACTCATGACCGAGCAACGCAAAGCACTGGCCCTGATCTCCGGGGGACTTGATTCCCTGCTCGCCGCCAAGGTGGTGATGGAGCAAGGCGTGCACGTCGAAGGCGTGAACTTCTTCACCGGCTTCTGCGTGGAGGGCCATACACACGCGATCCGCAAGAAAGACAAGGCCAAGCCCAAGCGCAACAATGCGTTGTGGTCCGCCGAGACCCTCGGCATCAAGTTGCACATCGTCGACATTGTCGAGGAATACAAGGACGTCGTTTTCAACCCGAAGCATGGCTATGGCGCCCATCTGAACCCCTGCCTGGACTGCAAGATCTTCATGGTGCACAAGGCCAAGGAATGGATCGACGAGCACGGCTTCGATTTTGTGATCACGGGTGAGGTGATCGGCCAGCGCCCCAAGTCGCAACGCAAGGACACCATGCCGGTGGTGCAACGTGAGTCAGGTATCGAGGATCGGCTGTTGCGCCCCTTGTGTGCAAAGAATCTTCCGGAGACGCTGCCCGAACGTGAGGGTTGGGTCGATCGTGAAAAGCTCTATGATTTCTCCGGCCGTACCCGTAAACCACAAATGGCCCTGGCGGAGAAATTCGGCTTCAAGGACTATGCACAGCCGGCTGGTGGTTGCTGCTTTCTCACCGATGAACAGTACTCGGTCAAGCTCGCCGACCTGTGGCAGGCGCGCGGGGAAAAGCAGTACGAGATGGATGACATCATGCTGCTCAAGGTCGGCCGCCACATCCGCCCTGCCCCGCACTTCAAGATCATCGTTTCGCGCGAGGAAGGTGAAGGCAAGTTCATGCAGGGTTACCGCAAGCAGTATCCACATCTGAAAACCACCAGTCACGGTGGGCCGTTGGCGCTGCTTGATGGCATCCCATCGGAAGATGATGTTGAACTGGCTGCACGCATCGTTGCACGTTACAGCCAGGGCAAGAATGCCGAACAGGTCGAGCTGGAATTTACTGATCTTGAAGGGAATACTCGAGAATTAAGTGTTGCACCCATGCCTGCTCACGATATCCCCAAGAGCTGGATACTCTAAGTATTTTACTATTGGGAAAATTTCCCATTTTTGCTATGCTTGCTCGTTGAGATGAGTGAGCCAATACAACAATTACCGACCGCGGTAGTGGCTGCTTTGCGTCACATCCTGCGTCCCCTCGTGCGCCTGATGATAAGGCATGGCGTCACTTTGCCGTCAATTGTGGAACTGCTGAAGCAGGTTTTGGTTGATGTGGTGGATAAAGATTTGCCCGTTGAAGGCAAGCGCACCACCGATAGCCGCGTGAGCGTACTGACAGGTGTGCACCGAAAAGACGTCAAACGCCTTCGCGAGACGGAAAATGAACTAAGCGACGTACCTAAAAAGGTTTCGCTCGGTGCCCGCGTTGTTAACACATGGCTCACTGAATCACGTTGGCTGGACCAAGAAGGGAATCCTCTTGCGCTGCCACGCTACAGCGATGACCCGGGAAAGCCCAGTTTCGAACAATTGGCTGATGGCGTGAGCAACGATGTTCGGGCCCGTTCCATTCTCGATGAATTACTGCGCATTGGCGTGGTTCAACTAACCGAATCCGGCAATGTCGAGTTGCTGGCCGAGGCGTTTATCCCAAGTGAAGAAGAAGGGCAAAAACTTTTCTACTTCGAACAGTCCAGTTATGCGCATTTGATGGCGGGGGTACAAAACCTTGAAGATCGTAAACCTCCTTTTTTCGATCGCGTCGTTCAGTACCGAAGCATCCCTGCCTCTGCCTTGCCCGAACTCAGTGCATTTTTGGAGGACAAAGGCATGGCGTTGTTAAAGGAGGCGAATGTGATGGCGAAGCGCAGTAGCAAGGAAAAAGCTGCTGACACCGAATCGATCGCAATTGGCTTGTATTTTTTTCATGAGCCGGGCGATAAGGAATAAGTATATGCGCCGCGCAGCGCTTCTCCTCTTTTTTGCTTTCCTATGGCTGTCAGAAGCTTTGGCGAACCCCTGTGCCATACCAAAGCTGGCGGCCATAGAAGAAGGTATCGGTGGAACGGGGCTCAAAGACGATCGTGACGGCCTTGGTGGTACCGGCCTGCGCGGAATTGACGGATTGGGTGGTACTGGTAAACCCTGGTTGCACCGCGGTGGTGAAGATACCGATGGACTCGGCGGGACGGGAATGCGTGCTGCAATTGACGGCCTGGGTGGGACCGGGGCTCCCGAACTGAAGCCATTGCGTATTCGCGGCATGATCACCGGGTTTGGCAGTGTCTGCGTCAACGGTATACAGGTGCGCCATGAATCGGAAACACCGGTGGTTATCGGCGAGAAGGTCGTGTCGATCCAAACGTTGGCAGTAGGCCAGGTAGTAGATATCGAAGCGCGCGTAACACCGATCGGTGTCGAAGCGGAACAGTTCCACTTGGTGTTTAACTTGTCTGGCCCCGTAGACAGCGTGGATCCAACGAACGGCGTGCTGAAAATTGCCGGGCGTGAGATTCAAGTACCAGATCAAAGCTTCGGTCTGCCTGTGGCTGAGATTGATACCGGCGACAGCGTGCGGGTCAGCGGGATGTCTCAGCCAGACGGTAGCGTTTACGCAACCCGTGTCGACAGGGTTGAAAGTACAGCTGATTTGTCGACGAGCACACGTTCTGCTGGATTGACTACTCCGGGAGTGTTTCAGGGAATTGTAGAAAAAGCTGACGACGAGGGCATCAAACTGGTGGATTTACCCGACGTGGTCCTGAGAAACCGGCCTGAATTAGAACCAGGTGACCTAGTGACCGTTTTTGTCGATGAATCTCAGGATGGTCGACTGTCGATTGAAGAGGTTGTTGAGCAGGAATTTGAAGACCTGCACGAAATTGTTGGGTTGATCGAGCTTCCTGTCGAGGAATTTGATAGAACAATAAAGGAAGAGGAACCAGAGGAAGATCTGGAACGAGATCTCGACCAAGAACTCAAGGAGCCGGACGAGTTGGAAGATCCGGAAGAGCCGGAAGAGCCGGAAGAGCCGGAAGAGCCGGAAGAGCCGGAAGAGCCGGAAGAGCCGGAAGAGCCGGAAGAGCCGGAAGAGCCGGAAGAGCCGG